>ENA-ORBV01007706-ORBV01007706.1-microbial-mat-metagenome-genome-assembly--contig:-NODE-7706-length-18410-cov-7.488300_pt1 | contig 18410 bp, 14 predicted proteins | sample MGYA00237777_ERZ505514 | MGnify/ENA primary metagenome ERZ505514 (study PRJEB26160, sample SAMN06269048) | microbial mat metagenome | isolation source: Oligotrophic lake microbial mat | place... | reverse complement strand
GACCAAGCACCAAGAGGTTCTGGCAGAGGTGGAAGAGGCCACAGCCGCTTCCACCGCCCCAAAGGCAAGAGCAACCAAAGCTCCACCTCCAATTCAAACTTATGTTTATGTGCAAGATGACTACAAATTATCCTGCACAAAAGAGTGCATGGGGCATGGGCAACGGAGGGCTAGCTTTGCTAACGTTGTTGACATGACTGTCCAACTGACATTGTTAGTCATTGACTCAACAAACAAAATGTGACTGATGCATGATGTTGACATGATCAACTGCCTAACAGTGTTAATTGCTAATCATTTTTCATGATGATCAGCAACAACTGGAGTGACTGATTATGAATGTAAATCATCATGTGTTCATGATGTTCCTCACAGCACAGAGCTGACTGATGAATGACTATGGTTGCTTGTGCATGCAAGTGAGACTGGTTTCATTCAACATGTCGGCACCCTTCCTTTAAGTGACAATTGTTTCACATTTACAACACATCTGTGTGAATCTAAAACCTGCTGCATTCATGATGCATGATTCATTCATAGTGAATTCAAATGCCCCTGAATTCATGATCTTACTCACAGCACCTAGCTAACTGATGAATGGCTTCTTTTGCTTGTGTGTGCAAGTGAAAATGGTTTCATTCTAGTTCCTCTAAATTTCCTTTATGTGTCAAGTGTTTCACAACTACAACATAGGTGCATGTGTGTTCAGAAGAAACATTTGCTTTGATTGTTGTTCTGTTGTAGTTGTGTTTTAGTTGATAGTCAGATGCAGAATCAATGTGTTTGGTTTAAATTGTGTGTGCCACAAATTGACTATTGTTAGGAAGGGTGCTTGTCTTTTGTAAGGACAGGAGAATGAACATTTGCTATGATTCATTGTTGTTCTGTTGCAGTTGTGTGTGAGCTAATTGTCATATGCAATTTTTATGTCTTTGGTTGTCAATCATAAATTGGCTAGACACTTGCCTCTTCCCATGTCAAGACAGCTCTTAGTTACATGGAATCATATTCCTATCTCAACAAGGCCAATCTGCTACTAGACAAGGTCTGATGTTTTGTACTCTGACCTTGCTATTGCTATTTTGGCTGTCTCTGTTACTCATTTGATACATCCCATCTGGATAGGTTGAAGCACTGTATAATAAATAACAATTTAGAGGAGGGAACATAACAACACAGATGGCTGTAAACTAAGACAGTTTTTTTTTAGACATGTTTTGGTAAGTGCAACTCTTATGCTTAGGCGGTTACGTTACAAGGACCAGGAGCCCATCTGGATAAGTTGAAGTGCTATGTCATAACTAACTGTAGCACAGAAGGTAACAACAGATATGTAAACTAGAATGGTGTGTTTTGAGACATATGTGATGTGCTAGTACAATGTTTAGGCAGTGACGCCGCTAGCACCAGGAGCACCACCATCGTCGTTGCTGCGGCTACTTCCAGTCATGGTAGAGGGCTCATCGTCTCCATCTACCTCCATGTCTTCTTCCGTGGACTCGTTTTCTTCTACTTCCTGGGCTTTCTTCAAAGCCTCCAAGGCGGGTTTAAAAGAATTGCGGACCTGCTTTACAAGATGCTCTTTCTGATGCTTCAAATTGTAAATCTTGTCCTCGTCTTTATTAAAGACCGGGCTGCCTTCTAGAAAGTTCATCGCCTCGCCGATGGCATTCAAGATTGTGGAGTGTGTTCTTCCTTTCACAACACCCAACTTTTGCTTCTTGGTCTTGTGCTGAAGTTTTTCTGCGTTCTGGCACTTGCGCTTTCCATTTCCAGAGGAGCTAGTAGACGTAGTAGTAGCACCAGTGCTAGCAGAGGCACCAGTAGTAGCACCAGCAGCAGTACCGGTAGACGTAGTAGTAGCAGTCCCAGTCCCAGTGGTAGCAGAGGCACCAGCACTAGCACCAGCAGCAGCACCGGTAGACGTAGTAGCAGTCCCAGTCCCAGTGGTAGCAGAACTAGCTGCATCAGTAGCACCGCCAGTTGAAGTGTTTGAAGTGTCAGTTCCACCGCCTTCTGTCGAGTGTGCCATGGTTCCGGTAACAATGGTGTCCTCAATAGCAGCCCCCGTGGTAGGAGAAGAAGAGGACGCACCAGCAGTATCAATGTTTCCCGCAGCAGTGACCCCACCATTGTCTGCTGTGTCGCCAGAGGAAGAAGACGGACCACTGCTAGTAGCAACTGTGGTGGAAGGTCTGGTGGAAGTGGCACCATCAGTTCCCACGTCAGACTCATTGTTGTTATCTTCAGACTCGGTGGTACCAGTCGCACTGTCGTGGGCGCGCGCGGAGTCAACCGTTTTACGTTCAAACTCTTTGGCGCGCGACGGGCGGGCCTTGGAGTCATCACCGGATAGGTGACTGTCATCGGAAGAAACACTACTAGAGTCACTGTCGTCACTGTCACTGTCGGCTTTGGGCTGGGCTTTCTTTGCGCTATCATGAACAGCGTTGGAATCATCACTGACAGATTCAGTGTGATCCGAAGTGGAAGTTGCTTTGGGGGGTGCGTCATCACTGACAGATTCAGTGTGATCCGAAGTGGCAGTTGATTGGAGTGGTACGTCTTTTACTTCCGCATCGTCAACGTTGTCTTTATCGCCAGTAGGATGACCAGCCTTGGAATCGTCAGAAGAGGCAGTTGATTTGGTGGCTGCGTCTTTTACTTCCGCATTGTTGTCGTCTTTGTTGTCAGCTCTAGAATCTGAGACAAGAGTGTCATGATTCAAATAATTGCTCTCCCCACCCCCATAATGCTCATTATCATCCGCATCATTCACGTCCCCACCATAATGCTCATCCATGTTTTCGGTGCGCTCCTGATCAAAGTTTATAATCTGATCTTTTGTGGGTGTGCGGGGAAGTTGAGGAGGGCTCATGTTGCCTTCACTATCAGAGGAGTCCTCGCCTGTGTGCGTGACGTCAACGAAACTAGTCTTACTTTGGTCCAAGGTAGGGACGTTGGAGATATTGTTGTTGGTGTTCAAGTCCTCGGAAGGCTCCTCCTCTGCGTCATGAGTGTTACCTTCAGCAGCAGCGACACCATTTTCATCCGAGAGGTTGTTGCTAGGGTCGGAATGCTTCTCCTTTGCGACATGGGTGGTATCTGAAGGCTCGGAAGGCTCGGAAGTCTTGTCTTTGGTGTCCGAAGGCTCGGAAGTCTTGTCTTTGGAAGCGACGTCGACTGTACCTACGACCACGTCGTCATGATGCACATCCTTGGAAGTCTTGGGATCGGCCTCGGCAGATGGATTCTCTTTCTCGTCGGCATCGGCATCGGCACCGGTAATACTTCGATACAAAATACAACCTTTATCCTCACTGTAAGCACTGATCATATCCTTGGAAGTCTCGGGATCGGCCTCGGCAGATGGATTCTCTTTCTCGTCGACATCAGCACGGGTAATGCTTCGATACAAAATAACACCTTTATCCTTACTGAAATAACTGATCGTATCCTTGGAAGTCTCGGGATCGGACTCGCTAGATGAATTCTCTTTCTCGTCAGCATCGGAATCTCCCTTCTTACCAATGGCCGCCAACGAAAGCTCGGATGTGTGGACGTTGTCTGCCTCTTCGGATGACTTGTCAATGGGCGCCGACTTGCCATCGGCCTCGTCAATGGTCGCCGACTTGCCAGCGGCCTTAGCATCGGGAGGAGAGACGGTGCGAGCCATTCCATCAGAAGAACGCTCAGGAGTATTTTCGGAAACCTTGGTAGCCGACGGTTCAACGATAACCTCGGCAGTGCCCGAATCGATATCCAGAGAAACAACTTTGAAACGACCTTTGGTTACGGAAACTTTCAAATGCGAAACGATTTCATCAGCAGAAGTGGAATCAATGTCCGATGGTACCGTCATGGTGAGCTGAAGGGACCACGTCTTGAGCGAAAGGTTGTTGGTAGAGTGCTTCATGATCGAAAAAAGGATATGTTTGGTACGTTGAAAAAAGCGAAGCAAAAAAGCTTGAAGGCAACAGAAGACTTTAACTAAAACTCAATGAGTTTTGTGAGAACAACATTAGTTGATCAGAGTACAACTTTAGTTGATCAAACAATTAATCGAAAGTAGAGAAACGGAATGTCAACTCCATCGATATTCACAGCGTGTACATTCACAGCGTGCACAATCACGCTTGACACTAGGATATGCTTTCCTAGAGTAACGACATTATATGTACTTTTTTTATCTAACTAGAATAGATAATTTAGCATGTGATGTTCATGCCTATATGTGCATTGTGCTGGGAGTGTTAGTTAAAATCCATCACTGGATCGATCGTTCGGCATCGTGAACACTTTCGATCTGTCATCGTGGTGATTCCATTCAAGCGTCAACGGCGCAATCGCCACGCTCCAGACAAGATAAAACGTGGTGATGTCCCAGCCGTGATAAACGTGGTAATTCAGTCATAGATCTTCGCGTCGATTGGCCTCATTTTTTTCCGTGACTGAAGCCTTGACACGACTGGCCTCATTTTTTGATATCAAAGACACGTCGTACGAATACGTACAGCCTCATTTTTTTGACAGAACGAAGATACGTCGTACGAATACGCACAGTAGCCTTTCATTCGAAAACGAACAACAACGCACAGTAGCCTTTCATTCGAAAATGAACAACAACGACAACAACCATGTCAATAATCCCAATGCATTTGACGATGCACTTAGCGATGACGAACCAATGAATGACGAGGAAAGAGCAGAATTCGAAGCAGCCATTCAACTACAACTAGCTGCATTCCAACCAGCACCCCAGCAACTCCCACCACCACCACAGGCAAAAATCCTAAATAAAATGATGCACCAAGTCCAGAAAAAAGATAAAGACGGAAAGAAGAAATAATAATATTTGGTAGTAGAATATTCTAATTCCGTAAGCGGTAAGCTTTGTTAAATGAATCTCATCATTTGTTATCTTTTTTTTGCCTCCATAATGCTAGAGTCTACTGTAATATACTTTCTTGCTGTTATAATTGATCCGCACGGTGCGGTCTAGTATAATGGATTGATAGGTTGATCGTTTGATAGATCCATCAGTCACAAATGAAACTTCCATTTTCCAATAAGTTCAAGCATCACTTGTCATATTCGTTGGCAGCCTTCTTCTTCACGGAAAGTGGTTTGAAAAAAATGCCTGCAGCTGTTTTCGCTTTCTTGGAAGAACTCTTCCTGGCTACCTTGCCATTGCTCTTGATGTGCATTGTCCTCTTCGCGATCTTTTCAGCGTTCTTAGCAATGCTTTTCTTGTGAAAAGGCACTAAGCGTCTCGCCCGCTCCTGCGACCAGTCTTCGTTAACAGCAGATGCTGTTGTCGATCGAGATGCTGTTGTTGATGGTGTATCTACAAGCTCATCTTTGTTGGCCTCGGCCCTCTCTTTCGCCACACCTGCTGCCTTCTTGTGAGGGTAGAGCATACATTTATTAATAGGTGATGCTGCAGGCGAGTCGTCAAATTCAATGGGCTTCTCCTGAGAGCCATCCGAGAAGACTGTTTTGGGCGAGGGAGTCATGCCAACCGAGGAAAACGAAGCAGTGCTTGGTGTCGAATCTGGGATTGGAGATTCAACAACTGTCTTTGCTGCACTTGGACTGGTAGGCGCCTGCTTCAACAACCCTTTGGCTGGAGGCTTTCTTGGTGATTCGTGGAATTCCATGATGGAACTTTCCTTTGAAGCATCATTACCAGAGTCGCATGGGCACGGAGGACCGGCAAAACTCGACATAGTTTTAATGCGAGACATGTCCACAGACATTTCGGCCATTTCAACAACCATTTCGTCTTCAACATCATCAGAGTTCATCTTGGATTCCTCTTGTACTGTAGGACTGGGTGCGTCCTTCTGCTCCCTGACAACGTGACTGTCATCAACAGATGGCTTGAGAATTGCTGCCGCCTTTATAGCGGCTACGGCTAGGGCAACTGACTCAGAGTCAGAGTCAGACTCGGCCTCGTACGGGGGAAACTTCTTGAAAACTGCTGCTGCCTTTTCGGGGGCTATGGGCGAATCCAGCGACTCAGAGTCAGACTCGGACTCAGACTCGTACGCGCCAAGATCCAGCTTGGGGTGGCCATCAGTTCCCATATCAATGGAAAATTTCTTCGATGGTTTCTTGTTGGGAGAAGGTGTGTCCGTACTGATCTTCAATAACTCAGCATTGAGTTTCCAATCATGCAAATACTTCTCTGCGGAGACAGTGTAAGTCTTGTAAACAACAACGTTGCTCAATGTGTCGAGCGTTCTCTTCTCTACATCGCGTCTCGTCAATTCAAAGAGATCATTGTGTGTTCCACCAATTCGGAATAGGTACTCTGCCTCGTCCCAACGAAACATTCCTGCTAGACCACCGGCAAGCTTGAGATGAGTGACTAGAAAGTAGGAAATGGCTTTCCAAAGATCGTGCGTCGTTTCAGTCTCGGCGTCGCTCTTCATGAATCGATGAGACAAGTACATCCGCATCTTGGGATTGCTAGTGCTTCCATACTGAGCCCAGGGAAGACACCAAAACTGAAACCAGGTCATGCCCAAGCTGTCAGCGAAGTCGTTGAGTGTCTTGAGATGACCAGGATGAAGGTGGCAAGCAACGTCGATCATCCACTTGGATGAGTAGCGAGATACATTTTAAACAACGGGTGAGTTACTTTTGCCAATTGTGGTCAAGAAAACAATCAATTACTTACAGCTCGGGCATTACCCAAGACCTGGTTGTGCGTACGACAGTCGATGACGCCGGGGTTATACTTGTTATTTTTTTTCCAAGGAGAGTTCATGATAACGAATAAGGTAAGTACTGCTAATAGATTATTATTATTATCTTTGATTAATCCAATTGTGAGCTCCATCAACCATGATTTTGATTGTTTTTTTCTTTTTTTTCTGGACATCGCCAACCACGGAGATGTACTAGCATTGGAGTATCGGACTGAAAGGGGGTGTTTTGGTTCAAAAACTGACGTAAAGTATGGAATGTAGCACGCATATCCGTTGGTATGGGTACTCCCATCGGATTTGCTACTACCAGTACGGAGTCACGCAAAGACAGAACATACATGAAACACTAGTGATTCGAATTTAGTCACATTGGATTTGCTACGGAGTTACTCCACACGAAACACTAATGATTCGAATTTAGTCACTAACGGTATGTTTTGCTACATGTCGTTTGCACTCAACACAGTCTACTGTACTTTATTGAGAAAATACTAGTTGGTGTGATTATAGAAATTATAGTGTTTGAGTTGTTGAGCCAGACAAGTTCACTGTCTTTATAGTGGTTTGCCTGTTTAGTGGTTTGCTACAAGGATTCTTCTCATACTTTTTCTATCTTCACTACCACGGTACCGTTACCTTTCTTCTGGCGAACTTTAGCACCAATTTCGTAAAACTCTTGCAAGAGCTCAACACACTGATCACGATCAATATTACTGACGTCTTGGTTTTCCTTTACCCAGCACCAGTTGGCCAACTTCAAATACGCGCATGCTTCTAGTGCCTGTTCCTTGTTTAAAGTGCTGAGAAACTGGTGGCCGTCTTGCTTGAAGGTCAAAGGATCTTTCTTCTCGCCCTTGGAGCACAAGCCACCCTCGTACATATTAGTCGTGTTTTTTTGCTTGTGTCTGAGCTTTCCGTTGCTATTCAGTATGACCGAATGTCCATTCTGTAGAACGTTCGGTCCACCGTCGAGCTGACCGAGTTTGCTTCTGATGAAGTTCACTGCAGGGCACCGGAATCCTAGGTGCTTCACACACTCTTGACAGTCACCTACGATTTTACCATCACAGTTACGGATGCGGACGTGACAAAAGGTTTGTGTAATCGATACCATTGCTTTGGCGACATCGGCATGAATAAAAGTACCCCTTTTTTCCTTCAACAATCTCTCGAACGGCGCCGAGAGACCCTCTTCGGAACAAATCACCAAATGCTTGTGATCATGTGTAATTTGTCGGCCAATGAAGCCGCCGAGAGCAATCATCCATTCTTTTTCCTGGCCTTCGTCATCGAAATCTGTAGCAAGTACATCCCTACCTTCCTTGTAGAACAAGCTAACCACGAAGCAAAGATTGTGGCACGTACTTGGAATTTCGATTGTGCACGGGTCACTGCGTAGCAATGCTTCATCTGCAAGCATTGCTGGCATCTTTTCCGATAAGTACACTGGCAATGAAACATTCAAAATACTACCATTCTCTTTTGGTTTCACGCAGTGGTGATTGTAGCTTTCGTTGGGACAATTGGAAGGACAAACGCCAACTTCTCCTGTAAAGTTATAATTCCAGTTCAAGAAGGGCGATTCCCCGTAGGACTTGTTAAATAGATCGGCTGCGCTGACTTCCTTCCTTTCTTGAACCCAATGTTTCCATATCAAATTCATCACCGTTTTTTGTTGAGCATGAGTTTTACATCCATGGATAAGGCACAAGTGAGAATACAGCTTTCCATTGGGTGACTGGTTCATATCCTTGCGACCAAACTTCTTGACTGGTTGCATACGACTGTACGACTTGTCCTTGAAACGGGCAACAAAGCTGTCTTTCTTTACAACGTGACTGCCCACATGATACCAGCACAAAGTTGCGGCAACATAAGTGCCGGCAGCCCAGTGTTGAAGATCGTCGTCGTCGAAACACCATTCTTCTTCTTCACGAACATCATTGTCTTCATCGTCATTCTCATCACTAGCCTGCGTTAAATCCACAGTTGCAGCAGCTGTTGCTGCAGTCGTGGCAGAAAGTTAAGCACAAGAAGTAAGCAAATATTGGCATTTCTACATAGCTACGGTACAAAAGTTACAATGTCTTACCAGTGGCAGCAACGGTGGTAGCTTGAACTTGAAGTTGAACTGAAGTTGCAGAACGACCATGCCATTGTTCGTCGTCGCAAGCTTCAGGGTACCGGTTGAACTGCAAATGTGCGTAGATAAAGGCTGTCGCATGATCCGAAGTACCCCAATCAATACAGAATTCAACATCAAAAATCTGTTTTGCAAGACGTCGCAGTTCACATAATGTCTGAATGTAGACGTAAAATCTTTCTCCTGCCGCATGGATGAACGCAATTGGTCTCAGAGAAGATGTTACTTTCTGTTTGCCTGTAGCAGTTTTTCGATATCTGACGGACACTGCACCCACAATCATCAATGTAGTAAGCAGTTGGCACACGCCTCTTGTGCCGTCTACTGATGTTTGACGAGTTCCTTTTCTGCGTTTGGCCAAATTCAATAACTGATATAAGCCAGTAGGACTATAAACAAAGAAGGATAGTTCCAGCTTGTTCTCGTATTCCTTGCGTGACCGGTTCTTCTGTTGCGAAGCAATGGCCTTGTATCGGTCATGAACAGCACCGCATGTAAGGTCGTGAACTATCATGGCGTCTTGCGGCATGTCCAGCGCTGCTGCCAGCTCATCGGCCGAGGCATAATCGGAGCGAGGCACGTAGCCAGCAGGCAATTGCAGTTTCCATATTGCCAAAACAGTTTTCAGTTGCTATTGGGTTTGGATTTTTGAGGTACCCAGTAGCGATTCGACTTGCTTGCGACGGCGATAGGTGACTTGACTTCGGGTTTGCTGGGTGAACTGTTCACGAAAGGAAGGATCAGTCAGAAAATGCCGAAAGTCACTCAACTTGGGTTCTCGTTGAATGCAACCAAGGACATGAAGCACAATGCTTCCTGGTGTAATGCGATGGATGCTCTTCCTATTGAGCGATTCCTCTTGCGACACATATGCGTCAATTATTGTCTGCAGTTGTTGGTGAATAGTCCTTGTTTCACCCAAGCACTCAACCTCTTGACGCATGCCATGGTTGTGCTGGGCAGTGTTCTTACTCTTGAATATGACAAAGGTAGAGACACCATTGTCAAGATACTCTCGAACTTGAACTCTGCACTTGCAGCCCTGCCGACCACACTTATACTTGTGAATCTTGTGACACTCTTTTGTCCTAGATTCAGTGCCACCGGAGACAATACACCTGCGAGGTGCGATATCGGAAACACCATCGTCCGATGATTTTAATTCTTCAACTGCTGACTCAAGGCACCAAAAAACAGGATATCCGGTACATTTTGTATACATCCGTGGATCAGCTGGCATGGCTATTACAGACGGGGAGGATGTTGATGGTGGAGGTGCTTTCAACAGTGCAGATTGACGAGGTGGCAATGTGTTGCCACGCCCATGCGCATAGGGATGGTAAGCATTTGCTGGCATGGCTGTTGCAGACGGGGAGAATGTTGATGGTGGAGGTGCCTTCAACAGTGAAGGATGACGAGGTGGCAATGTGTTGCCATGCCCATGGGCATCGGGATGGTAACAAGATCGAGGATTCCATCCAGGAATAACATGGCGACGTTGACTGCTATTCCAGTGATGAGATTTGCCATCAAAAGCAACTCTTTTGGGGGGCGGAGGTTCACTCATGTTAGGATTAGTTCAGGGCGGAGGATCACTCGTGGTAGGATTACGTTCGAAAAAATAAAGGAAAAACGACCAATTTATGGCAATGTGCTGCATGAGGAGTAACCAGACGCTTGATACTCCACTGAAATATCAAAATTGCTGGACTTCAGAAACATTCACAAAGCCGGAACGGCACACCAGACCAACCACCAAGAGCTGGTAGAAATGGCAACGAACTGTTGATGATTCTATAGCCATTGAAAAATTGTTCAAAAGCCAATTTGATAAGCGGGAAGCTACTCCAACTCGGGCGCAGCATTGGTTGGTTTCTGGCGCAGCAACAAATGCGTTCCAAAAGTGCCAGAAACTGTAGATTTCTACCTCATAATTTTCTTTCGGAGAGCCAATTAATTAAAAACCCAGCAACCACTCCACCTAAGGCCGTAAAACCCAAATGCATTATTGACAAAAATGGCATTTTTTGCCGGTTCTTTTGCAAAATATTTCGTGGCATGTGTTGAGCACAAGATGGTGCATTTTGTTTTTTCGGCTGATGCCGCTCTTCTGTCAGCCACAGCCGCCGCAGCTACCTCCATCGTCCATCCACTCCGTGTGGAGAACATTCTTCATACTCGCACACTCTATTCGCACTGGTGCTGTCTTCATTTCGTGCTACTGTGCTTCCAGCAGTTGGTGGCATTGTGCTTCCATTTCCACAAAGATCGTTCCAACGTTAAAGTGCCTCTTCTTCATTCGTGCTTGTTCGTCTCACATGTTCGCCTGCGCGGTCACTTTTTTCTATGTGACCGCGCCGGCGAATATGTGCCTCGTTCATGTGCTTCGCTAGGGTTCTCGGAGACCCCGGTCAAAGAATACCGGTATGCCCATAGAGTCTTCTGCACCTTCTCGGTGTGGTCACGGAAACACGATCATAACAGTCACACACTTCGAAGGTGATCCGTGCGATTTGGTGTTTCCTTTTCTCACAAGTTCGTCGTCTATCTACTACTCCGGAGGAATCAATTTTGTTTTCCATGTGGACGCGTGTTCAATGATTTTATTTAACAATTCAGTGAACTTTTGATTGACGAAGTAATAAAGAACAAGGAAAGTGAAGAAGGCGGACAATTAGTTTCGCATTTACTTCAACATTTCTTGCCAGTGGTTGCCGCTTAAGCCACTTGGTGATATGACAAACGTGGTTGCCATGGGAAATACTAAGATGACATTCATGCGTTCCTTCACTTCAAGTTGAATGTAACAAACACGAAGAGTGAAGTGGTGGGCGCGTACAGTTTGTGGTAAAAAGAAAAAGTATCCGAACCGTCTACTACCACTCTACCAGTAGTATTAAGGACTGTAGCTTGAAGTTACGTCTATGGTGGTATCACTGGTATGGCAAATGAAAAACAATAGGCAACTGCTATTTAGTGAGGAGTTATAGTACTGTGCGTACATGTAGGAATTCTACAAGACCAGCTTCAAATGGTTCCCCCAGAAACTCGCTGCGCTGCTTGAAGTAGAAAGTACGTACTATGAGTTACAGCAGTCAGCGGTACCGGTATACAGAAAGTAGTAGATAGTACGTAGCCGTCTGGTAAAATCTATTAGTTAAGAAGTAGTACAAGCAACAAGAACCGCAGTTCATTTTGTAGCTTAATGTTTAGCCCTAGCTAGTAGCTAGCTAGCTAGCTAGTAGCTAGCTAGTAGCTATTGGGTACCATACACCATACTGTCTTGATTTGAAATTAGGCCTGTAGTCGTGGTAGGTAATCCACGACGTGATGAGCCAGCCACACCGAGCATACTACTAGAGAAACCCGCTAATGGACAGTTGTCTTTCCCTCGAACGAAGTAAGTACTGTAAACAACCATTGAACGCACGACCATTGAACCAAACGACCATTGAACCAAACGAACAAACCTACGAACCAGATAAAGAGGAGAAGCACAAGACAGAAGACAACCAGAGTTATCCCTGATCCAAAAGCCAAGCCAAGACCAAGGAGCCAGTTCTCCGTTTGCATCATATCACGACACCATAGCGCTTTAGTTTCCTCTAGTGGCGCTACTAGACCTTGCCTGTAGTACCGCCGTAACCACCATCAACTTACAATGGCCGGGATGCACACGGACCAATCGCGGGATGGTATATCCAGCAGAAGTAGTCTCAAAGTCGCTTTATCTGAACCTCTAATACGAAACGCGGACTCGCAAACGAGGATGATGAGTTATACCCAGAATATACCCGCCATGGTGTATACTTGGCAGCTGCACCACGAAACTGGAAAGTCCAAGTATTTGTATGTGAGTGAGTATTGTCAAGAACTCTTTGGTATATCCGCAGAACAAGCCCTTCAAGATGACAGTCTGATTGCCAACACGTTTGAAGAAGAACGAGAAGAAGACCCCCAAGAAACCAGCTTTTCCGCCGCCCTGGAGCGATCACGGCAAGATCTCAGTGTCCTGGATCAGCAGGTTCGGATACGGAGACGAACGGATGGGGCATTGCGGATTGCCCATTATCAAAGTCGACCAAGACGGAAGGAGACTACCACTGGAGAGGTGGTGACCATCTGGGACGGCGTAGTGACAGATGTAACAAGGCATACCTCCACAACGAGTAGTACTAGTGGGAAACAAAGAGAACCGCACAAAAAGAAACACCGTCAAGATGATGAAGAAGAGTTACAGAAGCAGCGAGATGCCGCCATCAAGCTGGTACACGCAGAGAGAGGTCTGACTGAATGGTTGAGTCATGAAGTAAGAAATCCTCTCTCCGTAGCGATGGAAGCTCTGCAGACCCTTCAAGAACTGACTTCTGGTTGCAACAGTTGTGACAGTGACATCAGCAGCACCCACAACAGTAATCACGGCCAGCAGCAACAGCACCTTGCCGATATGAAGACTACTGCTACTAACGATCCTAGTGGTGGGGGTGGTTTCAGTGCCGTGGAATGTCAAAAAGTCATGGCCGAATCGATTACCTATGTCACCGAGTTGTTGAACAACATGATGGACCTAGATCAAGTGGCACAAGGACAAATGCCCGTGGTCAGTGCACCCTGTCAAGTCTTGGATGATATCCTGTTACCGACCTATCGTATGATGAAACGACTTCGACCGGGTGATCCAGTCAAGTTGCGATTGGGGCCCTCTGTACTGGGGGGCGCGTTTAGCCCAGCTGCCAAACACAACACGGACATGGGGGACAACAGCATAAGGAGGATTAGGAGCATCGGTGACTTGAGTGTGGACAGTTTGTCCAAACTTGACGATGTCGTTGCCACCGTGGACAAACTACGGCTGAAACAGATCCTCAATAATCTGATTGCGAATGGGTATCACTATACTTCAACCGGGTTTGTGGAAATGGATATGCAAATCCACCAAACCTCTGATGATATCACCACTGTGGGCGATAGGTGTACACCGAAGCCAGCACAACAGATACTCACATTTCACGTGAGGGATAGTGGCTGTGGAGTCAAACCCTGCCAATATGATACCCTGTTTTCTAGATGGGAACAGTTGGGAACATCTCGCAATGGTACTGGGATTGGGCTTTGTTTGTGTCAGGCTCTTGTGCAAGCAATGGGTGGAACGCTTCGACTCAATACGGACTACGATAGTGGAGTCGAGGGACACCCAGGGGCCGAATTCATAGTGGAGCTACCGCTTGAGCAGTCAATACCTGCTTCAGATTCGTTGACGACGAGTGCAGAGAACATGGAGAAACTGTCGGCATCGAAGGTCAGCACTGTCAGTATATCCTCTAACTCCTCCCACCCACCCTGCTCGGCCCACCAGGCCAGTTCCAGTTTGCAAACATCGGCACCGTCGTTCTCGGGAAACTCTCCGCTTTTCTCAATAGGCCCTACTCCAGCATCCACAACAGCTGCTGCTGTCGCCGCGTTTAAACGGCCTGCTTTGGCACGCAACCATTCTGGTTCGGGGGGTTCGAATGCTATTGCCACGAAAATCCATTTCCGGGGCAGGTATCGGTTTCTGATTGTTGACGACGAAAAGATGGGGCGTAAGTTTCTTAAACGTCGCTTCTTACGACTCTTTCCAGAAGCGATCGTGTCCGAGGTGGCAAGTGGCGAAGACGCTCTGGTGGAAGCCTCTCAAAATATCTTTGATGTCATTACCATGGACCATTTCATGGCCGTGGATGAACTGAATGGCGACGAGACGATTCGAGAGTTGCGAAGGCGGAATGCCGATGCCCTGATTGTGGGCATCTCTGGCAATGACAAGCAGGTGGAGCATTGTCAAGCCGGCGCCGATTCCTTCTTTCGAAAGCCACTGCCGAATGACGCGACTTTGATCCAGTCGTTGCAGCATCAGCTGGCACCTCCTGCTGGGTGGAGGGTTTTGATCCTTTCTGACGACTCCGATGTGACATCTAGGTTGACGCATACACTGCAATGTGTATCATCGCCCCATCATACGACCAATGAAGAAGCCGAGAAGGTAAGAACATTTACAAGTTCCTGTGACTGTCTTTATGCTGGATTTCCGCAACTTCTCTCTCACACATTTGTACACACTGTCTACGCAAAAGCGATGGACTATTCTTTCGCGTTCTTTTTCCTCTGAAGAAAGCCGGATGAAACTTATTGAGGCAGACTCCTTTGACCTGGTCGTATGGGATAATGCTTGTGTGGAGCCGGATTCCACCTATAAGCGTGTGCGGCAATACTTCCGGTAGGTCTTGATTGTTGTTGTTGAGAATACCTTGATTGTCCATCGTTTATCCAGTCCTTCTGATTGATTCATCTTCTGGCACCTTTTCGTTTGCTGCATAGTGATTTGGCCGTCACAGGGGGTATCATTCTTGTAGAATGTTCCAAAGATAGTACTAAGAAAGGGAATGAAAGTGGGGGACAGGGCAACGACAAAAAGAATGGCGATAAAAAGCAAATGCCAGTGGCATGGACCATTTGGAATATCTCTGCTCTACCAACCGTAACGGAAATGAGACAATTGCTGTGCCGATCGCTCTTGTCGGCCTGTCGGACTGACAGTATTAGTAGTGACAGCAGCAGCAGTGGTAGTGCCGGTGGCAAATTGGCATGCGCCACCACAGGAGCACCCTGTCCCACCCATGAGCTTCCCAGAAGACAGAATTCTGGCGCCGTCATCACTGCGTGACAATTAGTTGTAATACAAGAGTACGCCCAATGACATCAACACAGCGCTAAAAGGCTAGCTACGGCAACACCCCTTAGAAATAGAGGTTGGCAATCAGAAGATGTACTACAACAGTACATCCAATAGGCATAAAACGATACAAAATACTTTTAATACTACTAGAAACATTAAATGTATCACTGAAATTATGCATGGATTTCTTTTTCAACAGTACGAAGGGAACTATTTCTCCATGCGCTGAGAGTATCCGCAACTTGTGGTTCGAAGATGGAAACACCCGCTCTCTGTCAGCTCGCGAGCCAATCAACTCTTGCCGATTGTCTGGGTTTTCATGGTGTTGTTTGTTTGTGTTTATTCTGATTTCTGCCTTACTATTTATACTTTGTAGCCAGCATCTTGGTCATAAATCGGAACTGCCTGTGCCACGGGCGGTTCCACTGGTGCACTGGGTTGTACTGGTGTTGGATTGTTATTGGTGCTGGCACTTGCAGAAGAACCAAATGGCCACTTGCCAGTTTTGCTGGCAGCAGCTGCTGGTTTCTGATAATCATTGGCTGGAACAGCAGCGGCGGCAGCAGCAGCAGCAGCAGCAGGTGCCGGCGCTGGCGCCGGTGGTCGAACAGGCATACTGGGAGGTGGTTTGTAAAACATACTGCAGCACATGGACATGCAAAGGCCACATGTTCCAAAGCATAAAAAGGACCAACCAAAGGCAAAGGCAATCATGACTGTACTGCTGATTTCGCCACAACTTTCATTCTCACCGTCTCCGTCCATACTCCCCGAGGCCAACCAACCAGCACCTACTAGGAGCCACGCTACAAAACCAATTACCACCAAAATATATCCCGCCATCCACATGTCATAGCAAAACAAATTCTTCAAACGACCGGCACCATCTTCGGCATTTTCTTGCATAGTGTGGGCTTGACCGGGCGGAGGCGGTAAAATCGAGGTGTCCCTTTGAATAGCAACTGACATGTAAAAAGCCGCCACAATGTGCACCACACAAATCAACGAAAATACGAGTAACCACAAACTTCCTGGACAACCCGATGCGGCATTGGGGATATCCATTAATCCCAATAAAATGGGCGGCAAATTCAAAATGCACGCCACTGTAATGTAGCAGCAAAAACTGGTCGAACAACAATTAGTGACTAGTTTGCAGGACTCGCCACAGCATCGTGAAAATCCCTCACAACATGCACCGCATAACTTGAAGGGAGCTGTGCACACCGTTCCAATACATTCACAGCAACCGCTGAGGACTTTTCCGATTCCACCGCACAAGACAGCAGCCATTTTTTCTCGTTTTTTTTCTTGCTTCTTGTCTTTTTTCTTTTCAAATTTCTGTTCGTTCCAAATCAAGTGAACTCTCGGCAACCAATCAATCTTCTTCTTCCTGGATTTCTTCTTTTATGCACTATTGCTCTCCGCTTCTCTTAAATTATAGGACGCACTAAGCTAGGATGGCTGTTCAATAAATGTTGCCTTTGAAGCTGGGGGTTCTTGCTGTGTGTTGTTGTTATTCAACTCCTCGATAACTCACTCACACTCACTCTTGATGTTTTGTCACGGAAGTGTCTCTATCTCAACGGTTGTATGACCGGTACTAGTACCAGTACCGCGACACTTACTTGCAACTAACAGCAAGATTTGAGCCATTCGCGTATTTGAGTCCCGCCGCAAGCACGAATCAATGATCCGAGTCTGTAACAGCCGTCTGTGTTGGTTGGTTCTCTCTTTCCTGATACGGGATTGAACGACGTCAATCTAACCCTGTCCCTACCGCACCAATTAAGGTCGTGCGAAAATTGGCTATCCTCTCCCACCGAGAAAGAAAAGCAATCGGCCACTTTTCCTGTCCACGGAGATATCAAAATACACTACTTAACTAGCTATCTAGTAGTATTTATGTACACCAAAACTAGATGCTGGGCAATCCAACCAGCTCTAGCTTTCTATGAGACAGATGAATGGTCAGTTCGGTGTCAGGGAACAGCGAGTACCCGGCCGCTACTATTAAAAGTTCTTTAGGAGAGACACTCAACAACAACCAAAATTGCCGGCACTGCGCGAACGTCGTACGCCAGCGGCCCGCATGCAAAACTGGCTTGTCCGAAGTGTCTTTGCTTCAGTTGGTCAACAGCTGCACTTCGCAACTTGCCTGCTCCGTTCTCGCTTCTATCACTTTCTTCAGGCATCAACTGAACCGACGTGACGGAGCCACTGACGCACGATCACGGGCAATAAGCATTAGACATCCCAGCTTCTCCGTATCCCTTCTCGACGTATGTTGGCTTTCGAGAGAAGATTGCGAACATTTCTTTTGCTTTCTCTCTAAGCTTCGGATGTCTGTCGAATACGTTGTAGGTACTAGTATAGTCGCAGCAGTATCTCCGTCGGTGGGTGACTGTAAAACTGAAAGTACATGTATGGTACAATGACATGACCGGTTCAATTCGAAGGGCTACCCGTTCCTGGCAACTAGTTACATCTAGCTAGTAGTTTCTAATAACAGTATTACACTGGCGAGCTAACTTGACCAATTTAAACAGTATCATGGTACCATATGGTTGATATCCGGGCTGGAACATGTGATATGTTTCGATGCGTGACCTAAACTACAAAACGTTGAAGAAGCTCCCGCCCCCCCGGCTCGACAAGAAGGTTCTCATCAACGCTGACGAAGATCAAGCGGAAAAAAGATGTCCACGAGTCAAATTTCCCTAATTGCCGGAAAGTGAATTTTATTTAACTGTCAGTTGATATGGTACTTAAGCCAATGTTCGGCTTTTGAAGCGCTGGTGAATAAACAAATCATAACTTTAATCGAGAATTCAAC
>ENA-ORBV01007703-ORBV01007703.1-microbial-mat-metagenome-genome-assembly--contig:-NODE-7703-length-18411-cov-54.987455_pt1 | contig 18411 bp, 10 predicted proteins | sample MGYA00237777_ERZ505514 | MGnify/ENA primary metagenome ERZ505514 (study PRJEB26160, sample SAMN06269048) | microbial mat metagenome | isolation source: Oligotrophic lake microbial mat | place... | reverse complement strand
ACGCTCACGATCCAGGCCGGAGAACGCCGGTTCATCGGCAACGTGGGCGCCACGACGCCGTCGCCCGTTCACGAACGCATCGTGCTCGTCGCGAGTCGCGCGGGGCCGAGCACCGTCGCCACCGCGGGCTGGGCCGCGGCGCTCTCGCTGGAGTCCGATCCGCTCGCTCCGGAGACGTCGGAACGTCAATTCTCACCGGGGATCGGGTTCGTGACGCCGGGAGCGGCCGCGCTTCCGGCGACACCCGAACACGTTCGCGTCGGCGGGATCGCGTTCGAACTCCTGTCGAGCCTGCCCGAGGCGTACACGAGTCTTCACGCAGTCGTCCTCGACGTCGAAGGCGGCACGCCGACACGCGCGCCGCTGGATGCGATCCTCGCCTGGACGCGCGCGGGTGGAGTGCTCGCGATCACGGGCCGCGGCGCGCGTGAATTCGTCGCGAAGGAACCGGCTCTCGCGCGTTGGGCGGAAGAGCGTTTCCTCGCGCGCACCGGGGCAACCCTGCCGATCCATGCACTGGGGCTCGGGTACTTGCTCGTGCTCGAAGGCACGAATCGGCTGGCGCAGGCGGACGTCGTGCGCGTGCTGAACGACGCGATCGAGGACCTCGCGCCGCTCGACGGACGAGTGCGCCGCGACTTCGCGTTGCCGCTGCCGGGCACCGAAGTTCCGTTCCGGGCGCTGACGCTGTTGCTCGTCCTGTTCGCGATCCTCGTCGGTCCGGTGAACTTGATCCTGGTGCGTCGATCGAAACGGCCGGCGCTCCTCTTGCTCACGATTCCAGCGATCGCGATCCTCTTTTCCGTCGGACTCGTGGGATACGGGATCCTCGCGCAGGGCTTGCAGATTCGCGCGACGTCGATGACGGTCGGGGTCCTCGATCAACGGGTGCACCACGGATCGAGCGAAGAGCGTCGCGAGGTTTTCGCCGGACTCGCGACGGGATCCGGGCTCGAGCCCGGCGCCGGCTCCGTCGTGCTGCGCGATCAGGGCGGCGCATTCGACTACCGTAATCGGCGCGAGTATCGCGCCGATTACGGCGAGTCGCTCGCACTGTCCGGCGCGTGGTTGCCGGTGCGCACGACGACGCGCTTCCGTGTCACGACCGACCGTGCTTCGCGCGGTCGCGTCGAGGTTCAGCACGACGCGAGCGGCTGGAAGATCGTCAACGGGCTCGACGTGACCGTGACCCGCCTCCTCTTGCGCGACGCCGAGGGGGAGATCCACGCGTTCCAAGGGCCGATCGTTCCCGGTCGCACGGCGTCGGCCGCCGCGATCGGGCCAACCGCGGACGAGATCCGTGAGTTCCAGGATGCGCGCGTTCTGGCGACCAGCGTCCGCGAAGGCGGTTTCCTGCCGCTCGGCACGTGGATCGCGCGCGTCGAGAGTTCGCCTCTCGTCGATCCTCTCGGACTCGACTACGAAGCTGCGCACGGCAGACACGTCCTGCTCGGCGTCCTCGACCTCGCGGATGTGCGCTGATGCCGGCGCTCGAAGTCCGCAACGTCACGAAGCGCTTCGGGAAGCTCGTCGCCGTCGATGGCGCGAGCTTCGCGGTCGAACCCGGTCGCATCACGGGTTTCATCGGCCCGAACGGCGCAGGCAAGACGACGACGATGCGCATCGCGGCGACCTTGGAACTGCCCGACGAAGGCGACGTCCTGCTCGACGGCGTGTCCGTGCTCGACGATCCGCGCGCCGTGCGCCGCAAGCTCGGTTTCATGCCGGATGCGTACGGAGCGTACTCGAGCACGACGCTGTGGGAGTACCTCGACTTCTACGCGCGGGCTTACGACTTGGCTGGAAGCGTGCGCCGCCGCCGCGTCGAGGAAGTGCTCGAGTTCACCTCTCTCTCTCCCTTGCGCGAGAAGGAGATGGCGTCGCTCTCGAAGGGCCTCAAACAGCGGTTGTGCTTGGCGAAAACGCTGCTGCACGATCCGAGTGTCCTGATCCTCGACGAACCAGCCGCGGGACTCGATCCGCGCGCGCGCGTCGAGTTGCGCGAGCTCGTCCGCGCGCTCGCGGGGATGGGGAAGGCGATCCTCGTGTCGTCGCACATCCTCACGGAGCTGGCCGAGATGTGCGACGGCATCGCCGTCATCGAGGCCGGGAAGATCAAGGCCACGGGTTCCGTCGAGAGCATCACGCGCGGCCTCCAACTCGCTGTCCCGATCTACGTCCGTGTGCTCGAAGACGCCGACCGCCTCGAGCGCGCTCTGCTCGAACTGCCCGGTGTCGAACGCGCGCGCCGCGAAGGTGAGGGCGTCGTGTTCGATCATGCGGGCAGCCCGGAATCGCTCTCGACGATCCTTGCCGGTCTGCTCACCGCGGGCTTGCACCCGATCGAGTTCACGCCGCGCGCGATGGGGCTCGAGGAGGTCTTCCTCTCGTTGACCGAAGGGAAGATGCAGTGAGCGCGACATCGGATCGCTGGAATCCGATCCTCTTGAAGGAAGTGCGGCAAGCGCTGCGCGGCAAGATGTTCGCGTTCCTGTTCCCGGCAACCGTCCTCGTCGGCGTCGGACTCGCGATCGCGGTGCTCATCGACAGCTATCCGCGGTCCAACATGGGTCCGCAGGTATTCCTGCCCGTGATCTTGGTGCTCGGCATCGCGGCACTCGGGCTCGTGCCCTTCTCGTCGTTCCAATCGATGGGCGCGGAGTGGGACGAGGGCACGCACGACCTGCTCGTGCTCTCGCACCTGTCGCCGACGCGGATCGTGCTCGGCAAGCTCCTCACTGCGTCGGTCGAATCCGGCCTGTATTTCGCTGCATTCCTGCCCATCCTGCTGTTCACGTTCCTGCTGAACGGCGTCGCGTTGCAGGACGTCCTGTTCTTGGTCGGGATGCTCTACTGCGCGTCGCTCTCGATGAGCGCGATCGCGATGTCGCTCGCCGGCCTCACGCGCGTGCGCTTCTTGCGCGTCGTCCTGCTCGCAGTCCTCGCGGGCATCGGATTCCTGGCGTTGCTCGGCGGGTACGAGCTCGCGGAGCAGTTCGTACTGCGCGGTCGAGGTCTCGGTTCCTCGTTCTCCGCGGACGCCGTCCTGGCCGTCACGACGCTCGTGTTCGGGCCCGGAATCCTCGCGTTCGCGTTCGCGGCGACGCGCATCGCGCACCCTGAGGACGATCGGTCGGGACCGGTCCGCATCGCGTGCACGGCCGTGCTCGTGATGACTCTCGCCGGCCTTTCCTGGGGCGTCCTGCGATCGGGGAGCGGCATGCCGACCTACATAGTCGCCGTCGTCGTCGGCGTCCTGGCTTCTATCTTCGCTGTGTTCTTCGTCACCGAGCCCGAGCGATTGCCGCGACGATGTGCGCATCGCATCCCGACCAACGCGATCCGGGCGTTGCTGCTCACACCGTTCTTGCCGGGAGGCGGACGCGGAGTCATCTGGTGGTTCCTCCAACTCGTGATCGTCGCGATATGGGCGAGTGCATTGGAATCGGTCTATCCCATGACGATCTCGTTCCGTGACCCTTGGTCGCCCGAGACCTTCGGTCGCTGGTGCGCGTTCATGGCGTATTTCGTGGTCTATCTGGCCGGCTTCTCGCTCGCTCTCGCACCCCTCTGCAAGCGCTCCTACGGACCTCTCGCGGCGCGGATCATCCTCCCTTCGGTCGCCGTGCTCTCGATGGTCCTGCCGATGTTCCTCGGGTTCCTGTTCGACGAGCCACGCTGGCAACACGGCCACCATCCGCTCTCCCCCTTCGACATCATCGATGGAGACGGTCGGTCCGGTGTCCGGATCATGGCGCTCCTCGTTGCGTTCCTCGTCCTCCTCGCCAACGCTCCGCGCCTCGCACGTTCGGTCCAGGAAGTGCTCGCGGCGAGCCGCGCGCGTCGCGCGGTTTTGACGCGCATCGGAATCGAGGCCCCGCGTGCCGTCTGACGCGATTCCTGTTCCCACTCTCGTCGCCCGTCTCGGCGAGCGTGCGAACCCGATCCTGGTGAAGGAGGTGCGCGCCGCTCTGCGCGGTAAAGCCTTCGGCGTCGGATTCACGATCGTCTTGATCTTGGCGCTCATCGTCAGCACGACGGCCCTGATCGTTACGTCGCTCGACGGCGGCAAGCCGAACGGCGAGGGTTATCTCACGGCCGTCACCGTCGTGTTCGCTTTCGGTGCCTACGGCCTCGTGCCGTTCGCGGCGATGTCGTCGATGGGGGCGGAGCACGACGACGGTGCTCTCGAACTGCTCCAACTCTCCGGCGTCTCGCCCGGTCGGATCGTCGCGGGGAAGGTCGGCGCCGCGGCCGTGCAAGCGGGCCTCATTTACGCCGCATTCTTGCCGTTCCTGTCGTTCGCGTTCTTGCTCGAAGGTGTAGACCTCGTCCTGCTCGTGGGCGGCATCGCCGGCTCGTTCGCGGGATCCATCGCATTCTCTGCTCTCGGGATCCTGTTCGGCGCCGCACTGCGCGCGCGCTGGCAGCGCGTCCTCGGCTACGTGGTGCTGGCGATCGCACTCATGGTCGGAGTCCAGATGATCGTGCTCGTCACGGTGGCCGGCCGTCTCTTCGGCTCACTCGCCTCGCCCGTCGGCGACCTGGTGCTCACGCTCGCGATCACGGTCCTCCTGGGATCGCTGTGTTGCGTGCTCGCGACGACGCGACTGCAACATCGCGAAGAGAATCGTTCCACTGCATTCCGAGTCTTCGGCACGCTGGCGCTCGCCGTCTTCGCCGGTTTCGGTGTCGCCTCGGGTGACCGTGGCTCGACGATCGGGTGGTTCATCGCCGCACTGGCCGTTGCGACACCGTCCCTGTTCGTCGCGGTGGGGGAGCCCGAGCGCCTGCCGCGCGCGGTGCTCGCGCGTGCGCGCAAACGCGGACTGCCCTTCTTCCTCGCGCCTTGGATGCCTGGCGGAGGTCGCGGCGTACTGCTCGTCCTCGTGAACAACGGGCTGGTGCTCGGAGCGGCTGTGCTCGCGGCCCTTCTCGGGGGCATGCGCACGGACTGGTGGCACATGGTCGCCGCGATGGCAGCGGTGCAAGCCTGGTTCGTGCTCGTCCTCCTCTTGCCGACCGGAGCGCTCGCGCATTGGCTCGACCGCGCGTGGGCGCGCACGGTGGCACTGGTCGCGATCTGCATCCTGCCGGCAGCCCTCGTGCTCGTTCCGGCGTTGGTCCAGTTCCTCCTGGGCGACGTCGCCAATCCCTTCGATCACCTCGGGAATCCGGCGCATTTCTCGACTGATCTCTTCGACGAAGGGGCAGTGAACGACCCCCTCGGGCTCGCGGCCTTCGCCGCCGTGGTTTTCCTCGCGCTCGCACTCAACACACCGCGCGCGCTCCGTTCACTCACCGAAGTACGCAGAGACGGCGAGCAGCGCCCGAACGCGTCACGTGGAGTCGGCGATGCCGCGACCGGGAACTGAAGCGCTGCGCCTCGGCGCGTTGCACCGGCTGGCCCTGCTCGCGGAGCCGCGGCGTGGTGCGGCGGGGGAACGACTCGCGCGCGGCACGGGATCGAGCCTCGAGTTCCAAGATCGCCGCGCGTACCAAGCCGGCGACGATGTGCGCCACGTCGATTGGGCTGCGTTGGCGCGCACGGATCAGCTGCTCGTGCGGCAGTACCGCGAGGAAGTCCTGCCCCGCGTCGAGATCGTTCTCGATCCATCGCGCTCCATGGGAGTCGAAGACGCGAAGGGCCAGTTCGCGGTCGACGTCGCGGCGGTGCTCTCGATGGCCGCACGCAGCGCAGGCTTTCAATCGCTCGTGGCGTTCGCGGGCGATCGCCCCGACGTCGTCGACGCTGCGCGCTTCGAGACCACTGGGGTCGAGTTCACGTCGCGCACCGCGTGGCCCGCGGCCCTCGCCGCGGCGACGGCAGCGTTGCGCTCGGGTTCCATGCGCGTGCTCGTGAGCGATTTCCTCTTCGCGCACGACGCGTTCGAGATCGTGCGACCGCTCGCGGCGCGTGGCGGCGGACTAGCACTCGTCCAGATCCTCGGGGATTTCGACGTCGCGCCCGAAGTCGGCGCAGCGGTGCGCGTCGTCGATTCCGAGACCGATGCGACGCGCGACCTCGTTCTGGATGCACGGACCGTCGAGCGGTACCGCGCACGCCTCGGGCGGTTGACAAGCGCCCTGGACGAGGAATGTCGACGCGCCGGAGCACGCTTCGTGCGTCTCGAGTCGAAGGCCGGCATCGGCGCGGCTGCACGAGCGATGAGCACGATCGGTATGCTCGAACTCGAACGCGTCTAGCCGGATCGGCGCATCCCGCGCAGAATCGGCGAAACGGTGCGGAACCGATCCCGGACGTCTTGGTTTCGCCTCCCACGCGCTGGGGACCGGCTCGTGGAACCTGGTTGCCGCCGTCCCGCCCGTACGAACGCCGCGAGGAGTTTCTTCATGAGTCTGGAGCACGAGTCCGACCCCGAATCCGTGGTGACGTCCCTGGGCGATTCGTCACGCCGCGCACTCGTACGCGGGACAGCTGTCGCCGCCATCTCGGCCGCGCTCGGAAGGAGCGCTTTCGCCTCGAGTTCGGCCGTCGGCGCCGGTCAGCATGCGCGGGGCACGCGAATGCTCGTCGGAGAGATGCGTTTCCTGTTCGATCGCATCACGAACGGCTACCACGCCGCCGATTGGACGCGAGCCCAGACGTTGGGCTACTCCGGGTTCCTCGAGGAGCAGTTGAACCCGACCGCGATCGCCGAGGACGCGACTCTCCTCGGACTCCTGTCGGGGTTCACGACGCTGAACCTTTCCTCGAAGCAACTCTACGACACCTACTTCGGGCCCAGTGCGACGTTGCAGCCGAGCGTCCCGATCATCGAGCTGGAGTCGGCGGCACTGCTGCGCGCCGCACTCTCGCGTCGCCAACTCTTCGAGCGGATGGTCGAGTTCTGGACCGACCACTTCAACGTCACGCACGACGACGGCCAGGTGCAGTGGCTCAAGACGACCGAGGATCGCGACGTCATGCGCGTGCGCGCGCTGGGCAACTTCCGCGACCTCCTCGCAGCCGACGCGAAGAGTGGGGCGATGCTCTTCTACCTCGACAACTACCGCAACTTCGCCAGCGCGCCGAACGAGAACTACGCGCGTGAGCTCATGGAGCTCCATGCGCTCGGTGTCGGCAGCTACACCGAGAACGATGTGCGCGAGGTCGCGCGCTGCTTCACGGGTTGGCAGTACTGGCCGACGAACCAGGCGACTCACGGCGATTTCCGCTTCAATCCGGCTCAGCACGACAACGGCTCGAAAACGGTGCTCGGAACGTTCATCCCGGCGAACGGTGGCCAGCAAGATGGCGAGACGGTCCTCACGATCCTCGCCACGCATCCCGCAGCCGCTCAGTTCATTTCCAAGAAGCTGCTGCGCTGGTTCATCGCTCCGAACCCGCCGCAAGTCGTCATCGATCGGGTCGCCGGAGTGTTCATCGCGAGCGGCGGCGACATCCGCTCCGTGATCCGCGCGATCTTCGATCCCGCGACCTTGCTGGACGTCCCGGTCTCGACCCGGCCGAAGATCCGCCGACCGTTCCACCTCGCGGCGTCGATCTTGCGCGCGACGACTCCGACGATCGTCACGCTGCAAAACTACTTGAGTCAGCTCGACACGATGGGGCACAGGCCGATGCGTTGGCCGGCCCCGAACGGATACCCGGATTCGAACGAAGTCTGGGGGCAGAGTGTTCTCGGCCGGTGGACGTTCGTTTCGAGCTTCACGGCTGGTTCGATCCCTGGCGCGCAATGGAGCCCGGGCGTGATCTTCGGCGCGACACCGAAGTCCGCGTTGGCGACGCGCGCAGCCGAGGTCCTGCTCGGCGGAGTCATCGCCCCCGAGGACTTGGCTGCTGCGCAGGCCTACGCCGACGCCGCGCCCGTGTTGAACGACGCGCTGCGACGCGAGGTTATGGCCCTCGTCGCTCAGTCCCCGAGCTACCAGTACCACTGAGCGGATCCTCCCATGACGAACGAAACGAACGAGTCCATCCGCATCGATCGCCGCCGATTCCTCGGATCCAGCGCGCTGGGCGCTGCGGCGACTTTCACGGCGCCGGCTTGGTTGCCGCGTGTAGCGCGTGCGGGCACGGCGAGCACCGGCCGCGACACGGTCGTCATCGTCTTCCTGCGCGGAGGGAGCGACGGGCTCACGATGTGCGCGCCACACGCCGATCCGCGGCTCTACGCGTTGCGGCCCACGCTCGCGATCCAGCCACCGGGCGCGCCGAACGGCGCTGTCGATCTGGATGGTTTCTTCGGCTTCGCGCCGGCGATGGCGCCGCTGCTCCCGGCCTACCAGGCCGGTCGACTCGCCGTCGTGCACGCGACGGGTCTGCAGGATCCCTCGCGCTCGCACTTCGACATGCAGCGCTGGATGGAGTTCGGCGTCGACGGCGTCGGCTCCAACGGCGTCTTCAGCGGGTGGGGCGGGCGCTACCTCCAGACGATTGCACCGGTCGGAGCCGGACAACTGCGCGGCCTCGCGATCGAGAAGACGATTCCGAGGTCGATGGCCGGAGGACCAGCATGCACCGCGGCTCCCACGCCGGGCTCGTTCGTGATGCCTGGGTCCGCGTCCACAGCAACCGTGCGACGGGCGACGATCACGACGATGCACACGGGCGAACCGTTCCCGCTCGGGCCGGCGGCACTCAACACGTTCGCGACGATGGACCTGCTCGCGACGATCGATTTCACGAACTACGTTCCGTCGAACGGTGCCCTGTATCCGACGACGTCGTTCGGCGCGAAGCTCGAGAGCGCCGCGGCGCTGATCAAGGCCGACATCGGGGTCGAGCTCGTCGAGGCCGACCTCGGCGGCTGGGACCACCACAACCAGCTCGGGCCCCTCAATGGACAGATGGCGACGCTCATGGACGAGCTGTCGCGAGCACTCGCCGCGTTCGACCTCGATATGTCCGACGGGACGCACGCGATCCGTCGTACGACGGTCGTCGTCATGTCGGAGTTCGGCCGTCGTGCGTCCGAGAACGCCAGCGCGGGCACGGACCACGGTCACGGCAACTGCATGCTCGTCCTGGGCGGCAGCGTGAACGGCGGCCAGGTCCTGTCACTCTGGCCGACCTTGAACGCGAACGCGCTCGACAACGGCGACCTCGCCATCACGATGGACTACCGGGACATCCTGGCGGAGATCCTGTCCGAGCGGATGGGCTGCACGTCCCTGCCGAGCGTGTTCCCGGGCTTCACGCCCACCGTGCGCGGAATCGTGAGCTGACGCTCTCGAACACCATCTGCGCCGCTCCGCAGCGGTGAGCGTTCGAATTCCTCACACGTTCTGACGCAATCGGGAGATCGCGTTTCGGACGCTGGACGGGCGTCGGGGGTCGCGGCATAGAATCCCGGGGCTCCCATGGAAACGTGGATCACTTCGTCGGTCGGGATCTTCGTCGTGCTGGCCCTCGCGTGCGAGGCGCTCGAGCGCTGGCGTCCGGCGCGTCGCGTCGATCGATTGCGGCACGTCCTGACCGATCTGGGCTCGTTCGGCTTCGCGGTGTTGCTCAACCGCTCCATCGACAAACTGTTCGCGCCCGTCGTGGCCGCCCACGCGCCGGACTCGCTCGCCGGTGTGCTCGGCGGACTGCGCGACCTGCCGCTCTGGTCGAAGATCTTGATCGCGGTCGTGCTGGCGGATTTCTGCCTCTATTGGATCCACCGCGCGCAGCACTCTTGGAATTGGGCTTGGCGCACGCACGCGTGGCACCACTCGGTCGAGGAGCTGTACTGGTTCTCGGGGTTCCGCACGAGCTTCCTGCACTCGCTCGTCTACAACGTGCCGCAGGTCGCGATCCCCGTGCTGCTTCTCGGCATGGGCACGTTCGAGACCGCGATCTGCTTCGCGATCGGCATGGTCATCCAGTTCTGGGAGCACGTGAACTGGCGCGTCGATCTCGGCAAGCTCGACCGCGTGATGGTGACGCCGGATTATCACCGCGTGCACCACTCGATCACGGATCGGCCGCTCAAGAACCTAGCGCCGACGTTCAGCTTGTGGGACCGATTGTTCGGCACGTGGGTCGACCCGCGCACCGTTCCGCTCGACACGCCGCTCGGGATCGGTGAGCCGATCGCGAAGCGCGCGGTGCCGCGGATGTTGGCGGGCGTGTAGAGCTCGAAGCGGCCGGGCGGGGAGGCGGGTTCCCCGAGGAGACCCGGCGCGGGGACACCACTCGGGGGACGAGGATCGGCGGCAACGACCTCAGATACAGGACCGCCTCCCAACAGCGGCCCTGCGAAGCCCGACCCCGCGATCCGAAATAAGCCGGGGAGGAGAAGCTGCACAGGTGCACCAGGGACGGCCGGTGGTGTGCGTTTTTTTCCGCCGGCAAACTTGCCGGCAGAATCGAGTGCGGATAGATTCCAGGGCAGATGCCCCCCTGGATCTCATCCCTGAACCCGTCCGCCTCCCAGGCGGGCTTCCGTTTCGGGGATCGCGGCACGCACACGAGCCGCACGTTGATGCTGGTGGAGTTGCGCGACCTGCTGGCCGCGACACGGCCGGATGCGAAGCGCGAGGACTACCTCGACGCCATCGTGGACGAGAACGTGCTCGGAAAGCCGACGCTCTCGAGTCGTCGGCTCACGAGCCAGCGGCTGAGCGAACTGTACGTGCTCGATCCGGCGCTCCCGATCTTCCGAGTCCTCCGCCGTCTGTGGTTCGTCGATGAAGGCGCTCGCCCGCTGCTCGCCTTGCTCTGCGCGCTGGCTCGCGATCCGCTGCTGCGCGCCTCCGCACCCGCCGTGCTGGATCTCATTCCGGGCGCCGAACTCGTGCGCGGGACACTGACCTCGGGGCTGCGCGCCGCGACCGGGAGCCGGCTGAACGACGCGATCCTCGACAAGGTCGCGCGCAACGCAGGCAGTTCGTGGTGTCAGTCCGGCCACCTGCTCGGGCGTGTGCGGAAGATCCGCCAGCGCGTCGTCCCGACTCCGGCTGCGTTGGCGTTCGCCGCTTGGCTCGGCGAGCAGGAAGGGGGCGCCGGCGAGGACTTGCTGCGCACTCGGTGGGCGCAGGTGCTGGATCAGAGTCCGGCGACGCTTCTCGAGCTCGCGCTGCGCGCCAAGAACCTCGGTCTGATCCATGCCCGCTCGGGCGGCAATCTGATCGAGATCGATGCCAGCGGCCTCGACCCGCTGGCGAGGAGGAACTGATGAGCCGGATCGAAGAACTTGCCGCGAAGTACGAGGCCCACATCCGCGTTCCGTGGGCGCGCACTCTCGCCGGCTCGCAACGCGTCGTCATGGTCGTCTACGACAAGGACCTGGAGCGCGCCTTCCGCGCCCGGAAGGCGGAGTTCGACCAGCGCACGCGGAACAATGACCACAGTTGGATCGAGTTCGACTGCACGCGCGTCTTCGCCGAATGGATGTCGACCCAAGACGACGCCGCAGCATTCTTCGAGCACCCCGAGGACCTGACGTTCCTGGTGGAGTCGGACTTCCCCGAGTTCGTCGCCGAAGCGCTGCGCAAGACACTGCGGCAGAGCGACGCGTCGGGCGTCGTGGCCGTGACCGGAGTCGGTGCGCTTTTCGGATTCACGCGGATTTCGGCGCTCATCGAGGCCGTGGACCGCGAGATTCTCGGCCGACTGGTGATCTTCTTCCCGGGAACGAAGGAAGGCGATCGCTACCGCTTACTCGACGCTCGTGAAGGCTGGAACTACCTCGCGAGTTGCGTGACGCTGAACGGATCGGGAGAGACCGCATGAAAATCCATGAGATCCTAGACCGAGACCCGCGTTCGAGTCCGCTCGCGAACGGCGGACAGGCGCGCATTACGACCTCGCAGAACGAGGCCGCGCTTTTCGAGCTGCGCGCGGAACTCGAGACCTTCGTGTGCGACGGTCAGTACGGCGACGCGATCGAACGCATCCTGGCCGGCTACCTGCGTCAGCTCGATCGCCCGCGGCAGGACGCCGCCTGGGTGAGCGGCTTCTTCGGCAGCGGCAAGTCGCACCTGCTCAAGATGCTCGGACACTTGTGGATCGATACGGCGTTCGCGGATGGATCGACTGCGCGCTCGCTCGTGCACGAACTCCCGGACGAAGTCACGGCGCACCTGCGCGAGCTCGACATGCGCGTCGCGCGCACCGGCAAGCCGGCAGTCGCCGCGGCGGGCTCCCTGCTGTCGGGCAGCTCGGACCACGTGCGCCTCACTGTGTTGGCCGTCGTGCTGCGCGCCTGCGGTCTCCCCGAGCAGTACCCGCTCGCCGAGTTCTGCTTCTGGCTGCGCGAGCGCGGACTCTTGGACCGCGTGCGTGGCGCCGTGGAGAGTGCCGGCAAGGACTGGCACAACGAACTCAGGCGGATGAACGCGGGGCCGCTGGTCGCGCAGACGCTGCTCGAATGCGACTCGAGTTTCGCCAAGGACTTGACCGAGGCCCGCGCGGTCCTGCGCCGCGAGTTCCCGCCGCGTACCTCGGACATCACGACGGCCGAGTTCCTGGACGCGATGCGCAAGGCGCTGGCGCCGAAGGGCGAGCTGCCGCTCACGATCGTCGTCCTCGACGAAGTGCAGCAGTTCATCGGCGACTCGACGGATCGCGCGGTGACGATCACCGAGATCGCGGAGGCCGTGCAGACGCAGCTCGACAGTCGCGTGATGCTGGTGGCGTCGGGGCAGTCGGCCTTGTCCTCCATGCCGCAGCTCCTGAAGCTGCGCGACCGCTTCCGGGTGCTCGTGCAGCTCTCGGACACGGATGTGGAGGCCGTGACGCGCAAGGTGCTCTTGCGCAAGCGCCCGAGCGCCGTCGATGCCATTCGAAACGTGCTCGAGCGCAACGCCGGCGAAGTGTCGCGCCAGTTGCAGAGTACGCGGCTCGCGGAACGTGCGGAGGACCGCGCCACGATCGTCGAGGACTACCCACTGCTCCCGACGCGCCGGCGCTTCTGGGAGGAGAGCTTCAAGCGTCTCGATGCCGCGGGAACGCGCAGTCAATTGCGCTCCCAACTCCAGATCGTGCACGCCGCCTTGCAGGGGCTCGCGACGAAGGACCTCGGCGCCGTCATCCCCGCCGACGCCCTGTTCCAGGCGATCTCGACGGATCTCGTCAACACGAACGTGCTGATGAGCGAGATCGCGAACCGCATCCAGGCGCAGGATGACGGAACCGATCGCGGAAGGCTCCGCCAGCGGATCTGCGGACTCGTCTTCGTGATCAACAAGTTGCCGCGCGAGGCCGTCGTCGATACGGGCTTGCGCTCGACACCGAGGACGATCGCCGATCTCCTCGTCGACGACCTGGGGCACGATTCCGGCCCGTTGCGCCAGGAAGTCGAGACCGCCCTCGAGGCGCTCGCTGCGGACGCGGTGCTGATGAAGCTCGGAGAGGAGTACCGCATCCAGACGACCGACGGCGCCGAATGGGATCGCGCATTCCGCGAGAAGGTCGCGGCACTCCGCGGCCAGGAACCCGAGTACGCGCTGAAGCGCGACCAGATCCTCGCGCGGCAGGTTCAGTCGGTCCTGGGCGAGCTCAAGCTCCTGCACGGCGAGTCGAAGCTGCGGCGCACGCTGCACCTGCACACGGGCCTGCAGGATCCCGCGAAGGACGCCGGTGACATCGCGGTGTGGTTGCGCGACAGCGCCTCGATCGGCCAGAAGGACGTCGAGAACGAAGCGCGCAAGCGCGGGCCCGACGATCCCGTGGTGCACGTGTTCCTGCGCAAGTCACCCGAGGATCTGCGCACGCGGATCGTGGAGGCGGAAGCCGCGCGCGCCGTGATCGACGCGAAGGGCGGGATCAGCTCGAAGGAAGGGCTCGAAGCGCGCGAGAGCATGCAAAGCCGCCTCGCCAGCGCCGAGTCCGAACGCGATGCGCTCGTGCGCGACCTCGTCGGCGCCGCGTATGTTTACCAGGGCGGCGGCAACGCGGTCTTCGGCGAGCCCCTGCGACAGAGGCTCGAGATCGCGACGCAGGCGTCGCTCGCGCGACTCTTCCCGCGCTTCGCTGAAGCCGACGCGCGCGCCGCCGCGTGGGAGACCGTCAGCAATCGCGCGCTTGAAGGCTCCGAACAACCGCTGGTGCCCGTCGGCTGGGACAAGGCCAGCGAGGATCACCCGGTCGTTCGCCAAGTGCTGACGCAGATCGGCGCCTCCGCGCGGGGGGGCGACGTACGCAAAGCGCTCGAAGGAGCGCCCTACGGTTGGCCGCGCGATGCGATCGACGCCGGCCTGCGCATTCTGCACCGCGCTGGCACCGTCCGCGCGACCGTGAACGGTCAGCCCATGGCGGCGGGACAGCTGGACAAGGCGAAGCTCCAGGTCGCGGAGTTCCGGCCCGAAAAGGTGCGCCTCGGCACGACCGAGAAGATCGCGCTGCGCGGGCTCTACCAATTGGCCGGTGTGTCGGTGAAGCCGGGCGAAGAGGAGCTGAAGGCACCGATGTTCCTCGAAGCGCTGCTCACGCTGGCCCGTGAAGCCGGTGGCGACGCTCCGCTGCCTGCGCGTCCGGACACGACGAAGATCGAGGACCTGAAGCGCCTCGCCGGCAGCGAACAGCTCGGTGCGCTCCACCTGGCGAAGACCGACATCGAGGGTTGGATCGCCGCGTGGAGCGCGCGGAAGAAGCGTGTGGAGGAACGCCGGCCCGGATGGGAGAAGCTCCAGCGACTCGCGCGACATGCCGCCGATCTCGCGGTTGCCGTGGAGGTCGCGCCCGAGATCGAGGCGATCGCGACGAACCGCGCGCTGCTGGCCGACACCGATCACGTGGCGCCGTTGTGCGCCAAGCTCGCGAAAGCGTTGCGCGCGTCGGTCACCGAGAAGTCCGATGCGTTGCGGCAGGCCTTCGACGCCGGGATGTCGATGCTGGAGGGCGACTCGAGCTGGAATGCGATCCAGCCCACAGTGCGCGAGGAGATTCTGCGTTCCGAGGGGCTGGCGCAGCCCGCGGCTCCGTCGATCAAGTCGGACGACGATCTTCAGCGTGAGCTCGATCGCGAGTCGCTGTCCGCGCGGACGTCCGCCGCCGCGGCGTGTCCGGAGCGTGCGCGCCGCGCGCTGGCCGAAGCTGCACGTCGGTCGAAGCCGACGGCACGTCGCGTGTCGATGCGGACGGCGACGCTCTCGAACGAAGCTGAAGTGCGGGCGTGGCTAGTCGAGGCGGAAACAAGCCTGCTCGATGCACTGAAGAGTGGCCCCGTGATCGTGAGCTGATGCCGATGGCCCCCCTCCAGACGCCGCAGCGCAAGAAGCTCGAGTCCGCGATCAAGAAGGCGCGCGTGGTCGCTGAACGCGGCGCAAGGAAGGCGCTCCAGGCGCTCGCCGTTGATCTAGCCCGGCCTCACGAGTCGATGAGCGAGGCGGATTGCGAGCTGCGCAAGAGCCTGCGTGCGCACGGGCGCCAGCTCGGAGACGCGCGTGACCCCGACAAGAGCACGCAATCGATCGTGAGGCTCGAGCGCGAGGTCGCTTACGAGCATTGGCATCGAATGCTGTTCGCACGTTTCCTCGCGGAGAACAGGCTGCTCATCAAGCCGGGAACCGAGGTCGATCTCAGCCTCGAGGAGGTCGAGGTCCTTGCGCGAGAGGCGAACACCGACCTGTGGGTACTCGCTGCGCGCTACGCCGCGGTGATGCTGCCCGCGATCTTCCGTCCGGACGATCCCGCGCTGGCGGTGAAGCTGGCGCGCGAGGATCGGCAAGAGCTCGAGCGCCTGCTCGCCGACCTCCCCGTGGACGTGTTCACAGCCGACGACTCGTTGGGCTGGACGTACCAGTTCTGGCAGGCGTCGGAGAAGGAAGCCGTCAACGAGCGCGTGAAGAGTGGCGAGAAGATCACCGGCGCGACGCTGCCGGCGGTGACGCAGCTCTTCACCGAGCACTACATGGTGCTTTTCCTGCTCCACAACACTCTGGGCAGTTGGCATGCGGGGAAGGTGCTCGCCGCGCATCCGGAACTCGCGCGCGATGCGCAGAGCGAGTCCGAATTGCGACGCGCTGTCGCGCTCCCCGGTCTCGAGTGGGAATACCTGCGCTTCGTGCGCGAGACGCGCGAGGGCGACGCGGAAGGAAGTCCGAGTGGACCGTGGCGCCCCGCCGCCGGCACGTTCTCGACGTGGCCGGTGAACGCGGCGCTGTTGGAAGTGCTCGATCCCTGCTGTGGCAGCGGGCACTTCCTTGTCGCGGCGTTCGAGATCCTCGTGAGGATGCGGATCGCGGAGGAAGGGCTCGCGCTCGAGGACGCGATCCGCGCCGTGCTGCGCGACAACCTCGCCGGACTGGAGCTCGACGCGCGCTGCACGCAGATCGCGGCCTTCAACCTGGCGTTCGCGGCGTGGAAGTGGACGGGCAAGCCGATCGCCCTGCCCCAACTCCAGATCGCGTGCAGCGGACTCGGGCCCGAGGCGTCGAAGGCCGAGTGGCTGCAACTGGCGGAGAGCGCCGCGGCCGCGGGCGGGATGCCGGCCAAGCGAGATCTCTTCGGCAAGCAGGAGTCGCTGCTGTCGGAAGCGATGCGCTCGGGCTTCGAGGCTTTGCACGAGCTGTTCGAGCGCGCGCCGGACCTCGGTTCGTTGATCGATCCGAGCTCGCTGCCGAAGGACATGTATCACGCGGACTTCGCCGCGCTGGAGCCGGTGTTGGCGCGGATGCTGGAGGCGCGCGACGACGAGCAGCGCGAGCGCGCGGTGGCCGCGGCCGGGATGGCGCGCGCGGCGCGGATCCTGGTGGGGCCGAGTGGCGGGTACACGCTGGTCGTGACGAACGTGCCGTACCTCGGGCGGAAGAGTCATACCCCGGAGTTCAAGGAGTGGGTGGACAAGCACCATAAGGAGGCGAAGAACGACCTCGCGACAGTGTTCGTGTCGCGGATGCTGCAGTGGGTGGGGCACAGCGGGACGGTGGCGGCGGTGACGCCGCAGAACTGGCTCTTCTTGACGGGGTACAAGAAGCTCCGCGTGAAGTTGCTCACGCAGAGGAGCTGGAACCTCGTCGCGCGGCTTGGCCCCAAGGGCTTCCGCACGCCGATGTGGGACTTCAATATCCTGCTCGTCTGTCTTTCAGGTTCATCGCCAACCGAGAGCCAGTGGATGGGAGGGCTCGATGTGTCCGCGGTCGGTACGCCGGACGGGAAGGCCGCGCTCCTCCGCGGAGAGCACCTCTCGCTTTCCGAAGAGCACGCGAGCACGAACTCGGCCGACGTTTCGCTCGCGAGCATCGAACCGACCACAGAAGAACCGGACACCGACTCCGAACCTGACAGCGATACTCCCTCAGGCCCCGCCGACGGCTCCGTGCGCCTGATCGCGCAAGCTGCTCAGCTCAAGAATCCCGATTCGCGAATAATGTTCGCAGCGAGGAACGAGAGCACTCTGTTAGCAAGCGTTGCGGACTCCTTTCAGGGCATAGGAACGAGTGATAATGCCCAGTTTGTGTTTCGATTCTGGGAATTTCCTCTGGTTTCAGTGGCGTACCGCTTCGTGCAGATTGCTCCTCGTGAAGAACAATTCGTCTCCGGCTCCTGCTGTGTGCTCCATTGGGAAGGTGGTGAAGGTCGGTACTACAAGCACGCGCTTGGGTTGAAGGCCGAAGGGCGGCTTGGAGGTTGGAAGTCAGGCGGGGGGGCTTGGGGTCGTCTTGGTGTTGCCGTTAGCGTTACCGGTGTGCCAAGAGCCGCGGCATATTTGGGGACGATGTTCGACACTACAATGGCTGCGGTAGTTCCAAGAAATCCAGCAGATATGGCCGCCGTCCTGTGTTTTGTGCGCAGCGCGGAGTTTGAGCGGCTTGCTCGGAATCTCGACCAAGCGCTTAGTCTGACTGAGCATAGTTTGCTCAAGACTCCATTCAGCTTGAGCCGTTGGCAACGCATCGCGGTTGAGCAGTACCCGCAAGGACTCCCAGCGGCGCAGTCCAACGACCCGACACAGTGGCCTGTTCACGGTCACCCAGCCGGCCTGCTCGCCGGTGGTGCCGCATCACGCTCCCCGTTCGGCGTTGCGGACCCCGGGGGCACAGATCGCCACCCGTCACTGATATGTCGCGAACCAAATGTTCGCGATGTGCTCCAAGTCGCGGTCGCGCGCCTTCTCGGCTATCGCTGGCCGGCAGAGCACGACGAGCAGATGCTTCTCGACGTAGCCGCGCGAGCATGGGTTGCGAAGTGTCGCGCCCTCGACACGTTCGTCGACAAGAACGGCATCGTCTGCCTCACGCCGATGCGTGGTGAACCGTCCGCTGCTGATCGAGTCCGCGCGCTCCTCGCGGCTGCTCTTGCTGACGTACCGAGTGGTTTCGCCGCCGCACGCGAGCGTGAACTCCTCAGGGGCGCAGCGGCCGATCGCTCTCCCGCCGACTCACTGGAAGAGTGGCTGCGGGATCACTTCTTCGACGAGCACTGTTCTCTCTTCCACCAATTGCCGTTCGTCTGGCACGTGTGGGACGGACGCAAGGACGGGTTCAGCGCGCTCGTGAACTACCACCGCCTCGCCGCCC
>ENA-ORBV01007700-ORBV01007700.1-microbial-mat-metagenome-genome-assembly--contig:-NODE-7700-length-18419-cov-5.293698_pt1 | contig 18419 bp, 8 predicted proteins | sample MGYA00237777_ERZ505514 | MGnify/ENA primary metagenome ERZ505514 (study PRJEB26160, sample SAMN06269048) | microbial mat metagenome | isolation source: Oligotrophic lake microbial mat | place... | reverse complement strand
GAAGTTTTGATTTCTGCTCGAAATTTCATGCACGAAACACGAAACTTTAGCATGAAACTTTAATTGCGGACTCTCTAATGAGATTTATTCAATTGATCCAGATTTCACATCCATCCAGCCAAACAACCCACTCACTTGCACTCACCAATTTAGTGCTCGAGCCCACAGTGGGGCTGAGGTTCGAAATACCAGATAGCTGTAGACACAAGATGACACCGCATCCTTTTACAAGTGCATTAACCACATTAAACTGTACCTAACCCTGCAAGGATACGGTAACCTTTTACAAACTAGCTGAGATATTAGCTTTAAACAGTCCAATCCCGCCGTTTCATATTTTCTTACTATAGAAAATTCAGTACTCGATGAATTTGCTCATTTCTATGTGAAGCTCGCGCCCTACAATTGTAGTCAGTTCACCAGTCATTTCAATAGATACTAGTTTAGCTAGTACTAGTACTTGCAAGCCAAGCATAATACCCATTTCCAGATAGGTGGCAGCACATACTACCAACCACTACTCCGAGTAATAGATAGCTACAGTTGCCCCCTGTGCAATCCAACCAACAAGAGCTCTCATTTTTTGGATTCCCCACTACTGAAGCAGCCACTCGACGATCTGCTTCCTGTACCTTTTATGTTGACTGAGAACAAATAAATTAAATCATAATGACAGTCGACGAAGAAAATCCTGCTGTATTGAAAGCTCCAGAAGCTCCCCCCGCGGAGGAACCGCAGCAATCGCCCAACAACAACCACGACAGTACCGAGTTATCCCACGCCACCGCTACGACCACCGCTACCGGCACTACGACCCGAACCAGCATGGCAAAATCCTTCATGTCGGCCTTGAAACACCCCGTCATCAAGTCCTTGTCCCAAGAAGCCCATCCCGAACGAAGCAGCGGCCGCAGTGGGACGAATTCTGAAAATCAATCCTCCATGGACAATGCCAGCAAGCTCAAAAAACTACAAAATCCCAAAGTCATCGCTTACGTCCAACAAAAAAAGAAGAGCAATCGAAATTCCTTGGAATTGCGAAAATTGCCCGTGGACATTTTATTGGCGCCCGAAGGAGAAGAAAATGATTCCTTGGGGGATTCGACTCTGGACGGAGAAGGCATGGATCCAAGTATGGGCGGCAGCGGCAAAGGAGGACGCCAAGGACATGGCGTCAATGATTCGGCCGCTTCCTTTTTGCAACAAACTTGTCTCAATTCCAATTTTTCGTTGCGCACCCAAATGATGCTGTCCTTTGGCATTGTGAGTTCCTTTACGATCATCCTCGTGGTGGCCGTGGGATTGGTGGCGTCCGTTTTAGCGGGAGATAGCATTAGTCAAATGTCGGCCGATACCTTTAATGACTTGGCCAAAAATGTGGCCGGAACGACGGCACATTATTTGTCGGACGATTTGAAACCCAGAATTTTGCCAGCCGATTTGGTGCAATTGGTGTACGAAGCCACACGAGATCGGTTTGCGGGATATCCCACCTTTGACAATGATTCCAGCGTTCCGTTCTTTGACATTTATTCTCAGACAAATGTATATCCCCTGGAAGGACCTCCCCTGCCATTGGATTGGCAATTTGAAGCCGAATGGGGTGGAAATGTCAATGAAACAAATTATGAGGAGCACGTTCAGGATCGATATGGATGGTATTCTCATAGTCCAAGGCTCGAAACGTCCAGTGCGGCATTTTATATGCAGGGTATGTGTGATCCTTCCGCCGATATGGATAGTTCCCTCTATTATCCCAATTGTACCAATGCCAACAATGATGTGACCACAGGTGGGGTGGTTGCACCCAGTCCCACCACGGCACAAATCCACAAAAAAGCCTCCGATTTGAATCCGCTCTTAAAAGCGCTCTACGAGTACCATCAGGATGTCAAAAATATTGGCGTCTACTTTTCCAACAGTGGTGCGGGGGCGACGGCGATTTTTCCGCATTATGAAATGAATTCCAGCAACACGTACACCTCGGGAGGGTGCAATTGGATGCTGGCCGATCATCCCCTCGATCCCAAACGAACCTTTGCGTCACTGGAAGAATTTGAACGGTGTGAATTGGGTGGCGTTCATGTCAATGGGAAAACAATTTCCTCGCGCATTTATAATCCATTGGATCGAGAATGGTGTCAAAAACAGGCCATGAATCCAGAAAAGGTCCATCATGCCGGTCCTATTGAATCCGCATGGCAAAAGGGACGATGGTTCATGACTCTGGGAAGAGCCGTATATGATCGAATTACCAACGAATTTGTCGCCTGTATTGCGGTGGATTTTGTGTTGGATTCGGTCGAAGCCAAGCTCCAGGCATCCAAAGTCACAGAGGGGTCCGAAGTGTCGGTCGTTCGCTTTAGCGAAAATGGGACCGTTGTGGCCTCCACGGCCTGGAATAGTACCTTTGCCACTAGTCTGGTCCCCATTGATGATTTGAATGTTGGTTTGAATAACAAGACGTACGCGGAGCTGTACAATCTTGTTTCCTACAGTTCGCCTTGGGATCCAAAAGAAGTCGACAGTTTATATGAAGACACGCTCAAACATGGAGACGGCTACCTCGTGGCAGCCTACCCCATGCCTCCCATACCCCAAGAATATGACAGAAACTACAGGCCTGAATTTCTCGTTGTGGTTTCCATAGATGAAGATGAATTCTTTCGACGAACCAAGACGATCCAGGCCAATGTTGAAAATACTGTGGACGGGCTCGGGCAAATCATTTTATTTGTTGGTTTGGTGGGGCTCCTACTGATGGTAACGATACTGTACATGGTCTCAAACGCTCTCACGTCACCTTTAACGTACATGAACACGATTGCGGCCGACATTATCCATCATTTTGGAGGAGTGGCGGATGATGAAGCCGCCATTGAAGTGAATCAGAAAATATTGAAAAACAGATTTGTTCCCAAAACGGAACTAGATGACATTGTGACACAGTTCATGAAATTGATCAAGAATTTTAGCGGATCCAACATGGCAAAGAACGCAAAAGAGATGACCCAAGAGATCGACAATCATTTTAATTTGGTGGACGAGTTTTTGGAACTCTACGAAAGTCGTTCCGCGGACAAAAAATTCAAGTACAACTTTTCGACCAAAACACCTACTATTCAACAGAAGATTGAGAGGAAAGGAGCACCTTCGCATCGAGTTAACTTTGGTCGAAGCATCCCCCGGCACAGTTTGGGAAGTGCGAGCGTGACAACACGAGAATCGGTTACAGGCTACAAGGACGGCCAAGATCGCATGACTTCCCCCCTGTTTTTTTGGATCGTGGTATTGATTGTCACCCCACTCTTGCTGACTCAATTATCGATTTCGTGCACTTTAATGGTCAGCATCGCGAACAGCTTCCCCGACTATCTTGGACAAATCAAAGAAAAGTTTGTGGAGCAAGAGAAATTCGCGCTGAACACGTACGTCCATTTGAGAGCAGGGCTTACGGCCGTCACCACGGAAAGAGCCATGCGAGATAACCATGTCCTGCTGAGGTATTCGACCTGGGTCCTATTTGGTGCGCTAAACCGAACCAATAGTTTCACAGAAATGACATCTGCGACAGAAGAATGCAAAGTTTATGCAAACTTCAGCGATTGCCCATACATGAAAACGCAAGTTTGTGATTGTGCTTGGAATGATCGGCGTGGAGAGGGTGGAAAGTGTTTTGACTACAATACTACAGATTCCCGCTATCTTCAGCAAGTGTACTTCGTATCTGAGTCGAATGATAATGAAGCCGATGGAGATCGCCTCGTCTCCTCGTTTCCATCTGTCTCGTACTCTCAAGAAACGACGTCCTGGTGGGACGATGTTACGACAGTGCCTGGGGCTGGACAATTGTACAATTCAAGCCGATACGAGTCTATATATGATCGATATGCCTCTACCAGTGCTCTTCCCATTTTTCCATTACTGTACAACTACGATATCTTCCGAGAAACGACAATTCTTGGGGCTGATCTTGCTTTCGAGGACGATGGTTCTTTTATTGGCTATAGCGGCTGCAGTGCCTCTGCGTCATATTCAAAATGGGTCTCTAGTGTCGAGAATGGAGCGTACGGTTTGAGACCAGAGCTTTGCCCGCTTGGTAAATATGGTTACGACCCTCGCTGCCGTAATTGGTACCACAGAGGGAAGGAAACTGGAGGTGTCAATGGATCTTTCATTTATGTATCTCCTCCATACCTATTTGCTGGATCAGACATAAATGCCCAGAGCGCCAGTTCGCCATTGATAGATCCTCGAACCGGAAAGCATGTCGGACAGACTCTTATTGACTTTGTTTCACAGCCAATCCTGGATTCTTTGAACAAAGACAACTTTGCACTCTCCGAAAAGGGTTTTCCCGTGCTCATCACAATTGAAACCGATAATTTTGAAGCTGATACTGTGATCGGTCCAGGCCTCGACGGCGAAGCCAAACCAATTGAACAGCTTGTTCTTCCGTACGAGCCGGGTTGCAGTGGTGCGGCCTGCGACGAAGGCTTCTTTGGTATACTCCAGGAGATGAAAGCTGGCGAAAATGGAACAGACAATTTTACCAGGGTTGCAAGCGATAACTCACGAGAGCTTATTCATTTCGCTTACGCTCCTGTCTATGTGAAGGTTTTCGAGCCTGTCAATAGTTCTGACTTTAGCCGAGGCGTCGTCATGAAAAAGTACTTACTGTACTCCCTCGCCTTCGCTGAGTTCGAAGACGCGATGTTGGAGGAATTCACTGAGCTTGAGAACGAGATCCAAACCCTATTCTATATCGTCCTCTCCATTCTGTGCCTGACGATTATACTTTCGACCTTGTTCGTCGTATTCTTCTCCAAAGTTATCACTGTATCAATGACGACTCCGATGTTACATTTGCTTCAATTGATGAAAACCATTAACAGGTACGTTTCTGCAAAACATGCCCCTTGTCGCGATTTTGTTTCAATAATGGAGTTGTTCTCACCCAGCAGCCTATCGCTTTCGTTCCTTGCTTGCAGCCTGAAGGACGGCGAAGACAGGCCGGAGCCCCCAAAAGATCGAAGATATGGGTCTCGAGAGGTTCTACATGTCACATATACTATGGAGCGGTTGTATACAGTCATTCGAAGCGCCAATACAGCGTATTTTTGCGGGGACGTGGAAACTGCGTTTGAAGTGCTGAAAAACGCGTTGAAGTTGTTCACCAGACTTGGAAATCCGAAAGCTATAGGAGTCGCATGGTAGGCCCTAGAAACTTGAACTGTGTGTGGCTTGTTGCAGATTCTTTAGTTTTCTCACCCCTATCACTACTTTTCATTTCTCAAATTCCAGTAACAATCTTGGCAATACAATGCTCGCCGCCTATCGAACCTTGAAGACTACAAAGGAGAAGAAAATCTGCGGGTTCAAAAAAAAGGAGATCATCGCCAAAGGAACAGCTTACTTCCATGAAGCTATTCAGCAGGGAGAAAAAGCATACGACGAGTTCTACGAACGAGAAGGGTGGTCCCCGAACTGCCTTGATTTCATGCAGCACCTTTCCAATAGGTACTTTAATCGCGCCATGTTTCTTTTATCCGTGAAGGACGATCATGCCAAGCCAGAAGAAATTCAAGAGCTTGGAATGAGAGACCTTCAAATTTCTAGAGACATGGATGTTGAGATAGTCGATGAGGGGACTCAAGTCGGCTGGAATGTGAGAGGTTTAGACAAAAGATTTGACGTGCTGCTTTCTCGATTTAGAGGCCACTTGTCTTTGTTGGAGATGGGATATCCAGATGATTTTGACTTGGAGGAGTGGATGGGCGAAGCAGTTCAGTTATTGCGCAAAGAAATGAAGTCTCCGGATGAATCTTCCCTTTTTTCTGAAATGAAGCCGACTGGTCGCCAGCAGCAGATCGAGACGGAACTTATGAAGTATTACAGCATTATCAATGACATTTCCACAGCGGCAAAGATCGCCATCAGGATGCTTGTCGAGGATGAATATATATTGCCAAATGCGGAGCTAATGGCTGTCATGATACTTGAGAGATATGTCAACGAGGTGGACACGGGCATTAAGTCGGATGTCAAGGACGCGTTGGTGATCTTTCGTGAGAGAGTTGAGTATCTTTTCGATGACGCGGACGCAATGCTCATGGAACAGCGCGACCGCGCAGACAGTCTATCTGACAGTATGTCCCTCGCCACAAGTGAGTTTCTGGGGAAGTCCAGTGTGCACAGTGAATCGAAGAGATTACCCAGCGAAAAACAAAGGTCGACTCTCAGGCAGAGCGCTCGTGGAGACATTACGATGGAAATGTTTTGATTGCTAGGTATTTACATGTCGTGGGAGTGGCTATGGCGATGCTATTAAGGCCATCTTGAGTTCAACAGAACCCGAAAGGAGACCTGAGCCAAGCAGCAGCAGCACCCAGTGCTCAAATAGTCCGACGCACTCAAGTACGCCCCATGAGTTTTGCCTCTGGCTGAATGAAAAAACCGCTCTAAAGGTCCAAAGAATGCGCATGTAACCCAAATGTTAGCTAGCTAGGTGGTCATTTGACCTTTTCTTTCTTTTTCCCCTTTTCCATGAGTAGCTAACTAGCTGAAAAAGATTTCAATGCTGATAGCTGCACCTTTTCCAGTTGTTGCAAAAACCAATCCAAGTTCAGGATGGGTTCAATGGTAGGCACTCGAATCAGGTGTAAACCGTGCATCTTGAGTATTTCCTCTCCCGATAAGGACTCGTAATGATCGTCGGTGGAAGTATTTGCCGATGGCTTTCTTCGTCGGACACTGGCAATTCCATCATGGGGTAAATTGTGGATATTATCATCAAACAAAACATGATGATGGTGGTGGCTTGCATTGTCGCCACTACTGCTAGGATATTCGGTCATCCAGACGGGTTTCCCAGCCCAGGGTTCCCAATTGTGGTTCTTCCACATATTATAATCGTCCCGAATCCCATACACATTATAGTATCCAGTAGTAGAGGTAGTATCGTGCAGTAGATTGAGAACTTGTTCGTCTCCTGATGCGACCATGTGGCCATCCTCCTGCCGGTAGAGCTGATACTGGAAGGATTCCCTGTCATTCGAAGAAGAGCCCGGATCCTGCACCCATTTGGCGTTGTAGAGACGACGGGTATCCAATTCGTACTCGGGGTGAACAAAATCTGGATACTCTGGATGTTTGCCTAGCGCAAAGGCCGTCATGGCCTTGGCAATATGAGGCAAATCCGTTCCAAACGTCCGAAAGACAATCGTGAGCGGAGATCCATCTTTGTAATTCTGATTCTTGTGAACCAAATGATATACGGTATGAAAAAAGGCTGGAAGAATGTTCCGAAAAATGGATTCGTCGTGGTTGGTAGGTGACATTTTTTCGACAATTTGATTGTGAATGGGACGATAAATGGATCCATGATGATCCACAAAGGTTTTAGAAATGCGTTTGTAAAATGTCCGGTAATAAGGACAACAACCTTTGGGCCAGGTCCAACCAGTGTACAGTGGAGGAATCTCTTTGTCGTTGTTGTTGTTGTCGTCGTTCATTTTGGAATCGGTTTGTGTCTTCAGAGGATCATCGTTGATGGGACTTCCATCCCACCAGTGCGTCGGTTTGAGTGCAGATGTATTGTCATAGTCGTACTCGAAATCTTGATCCTCCTTTCCTTCATTTTTGCCTTCTCCCCGTGGAATTTGTACAAAAGCAGACTTGGCAATCATTTTGTTGTAACAATCCGAAACGCTGTCACCGCCAACTTCATCTCCCACAAGAATGGTTTCATTGATATCAAAATGAACAAGCCAATGTACCTTTTGCTGATCTTGTTTTTGCAAGGTATCCTCATTGCTGCTGACATCCGTTTCTGGGTCGTCCAAGGACGAAACGATCCTTGGCATCTTCATTTTCAATGTTGACGAATGGCGCGCGTTTTTGGAACGTTGGTTGCCCATGCAGTAGGCGTTGTTGGCAATGATAAGGGATGAGACTTGATGTGTTGGCCCGCACAAGCTAACAACAAGAAAGACAAACAGAAAGGAAGGGAGAAATGAACCGGCCTCCATCCGTTTGGCAACACACGAGTTATGCTTAGTATGGAGAAGATATCCAGTTTGTTATGTTGGCTGGTGGCTGTTGCTTCTGTCTGGGAACAAAACAAGTCAATTGAGGGCATGCATGATGCACTTCTCAACTCGTTTTGCGATCTCTCGCGAGGATTGTGATTTGAAAATGGAGCGCACATGTGCTCTCTGAGGATGGACTCCTTCATCAACTGCTGTGGATCCATTCATGATTTTGGCTTCCTGGGGCTCTACTAGTAGCAAGTCAGCTTTCTTTTGCTTGCTTTCAAAAATCTGAAACCACACTGACACATAGTGGAGAATTGATCCTCAAAGGCATCTCACCATAGTTGATTAATGGATTTTGTGCAAGGTTCAACTTGGAACTGCAGAAAACAATTGGTTTGCTTTCCTGAGATTGCGCTTCCAAGACATTGCATCTGCATGTGGTTAAAGGACTTATTCAACCCAGGATGTATTGAAAAGATTACATTTAGAAAATGTCACATGGCATGTGGAAGACTTGTGCATGTGTTGGGGGCAACAATGACCAAAAACTGACACACATCACCTTGTTTTTGTTTTTCCTTTGCTAGAGAAACTGGTAGCCGACACACAGCTGATTGCATGCCACATGCTGCTCCCAAACAGACAAGCAATTTGGGACAGCAACAACATTGTGTGCTGATGCAGAGCACTCAGTGCCTTGCATTTTGAAACAAAACAAATTTGCAAATGACCTTTCTGCAATCGTTCATCAGTCAGTCAGTCAGTCAAACTTGCTTCATCTGTCACTGCCACGGACCGTGTGGGTGTGCCAGGTGGCTGCAGGCTGATTTTGTCACAGCCATGGTTTGGATGCTTTTCTGAAGCTTTTGACAAATTGAAATTCCAGAGTCACTTCTCAACGAAAACTTTCTCACTGCTCACAGTCTACTCGCTAAACACTAAACTCACTAAACTCACCAACAAACAGTTAACACTAAACTCACTAAACTGGCATGCATGGCTGGCCGTTGGGACGCCGCACGTGAGTCACTTGACCTGCAAGTCCAGGATAAGCAGACGTCACCAGTTCTTGTAATAAACTTAAATTTTCATGCGTTGCGCGATAGTGCCGTGCCACTCCGCAAGGCGGGCACGTCCTCCGTAAATTGGGGTCACGAATCCCTCCGTTTTAGTGCCTCATCAATTTTTCATTTCCAGCACAAATGGATTTGCCGTGTTTTCAAAGCGACTCAAAAATAGAAAAAGAAATGAAGCTATCTCTAGTAGGCACCTGCTTCCGTATTCGAACGTTATGAAAATTACCGACCGTCAGCTTCCCTACTGTACATTGTAACCTAAATGCGTAAAAGCATAAAAGCATAAAAGCATAAAAGCGCAGAGCCAAAAAAATGCAATCGCGAAAATGTTATAGCGTCGCAATGTCGCTGCGATTTGCTGTGTTGGCACTTGCAGCGGGAGCTGGATTTTCTTTCTTTCTTGGTCGGATGGCTAGAGTTTATATCCTACAGCAGCAGCAACAGAAGCAAGAGCTGCAAAGGAGCCCTTCCATATCCACCCATATCCACCCAAGTTTACCCTCGCCTCTGCTTGGGGCATCTCATCATGTTCCCACAACTACTGAGTATACCTCGAAACAATTTCACCCCATGGGCAGAGCGAGCGAGTCTTTTCTGATACGGTCTCACTCATCATCACTATCAAGCGAACAAACATCTCTCTCGTCTCAAGAGACGAGTACGCGTAACCATTCCAATACCGCCAGCAGACAATACCTCGCTGCGGATATATCGGGGATCCATAATAGAAGATGGCTCGAAAAGTATCTGGATTCCGAAACCGGAGTGGCTTTACTCTTGAATGAGCTTGTGGCAAAAAGTCAAGATTCGTTTTTGTCCTATCATTGTCAAACAGTCGCGAAGCAACGAATAAGTTGCACGGGAATTGCTCCTCATGGACATGTGGTCCTGCATGTCTTGTCGGGTCGATTGTCCCTGGATGTCTTTGGTATAACTTTGGATACAAAAGCTGTGAGTCGGATATTCTCAACACCATTGGTTGCCAAGCCACCTCCTGCGACTGCCACTGCTACGAAAACCTCCCTATCCGTTGCCGACTCGGTGGCAAAACGCAAGCACCAAGCTCAAACGTTTGCCAACGGTGCTTTTGTGCATCCAGCCATGTTGGCTCATGAGTTTCCTAGAACGGTCCTTGTTTTGGGTGGCTCGTCGGCCACGGTAAAAAATATTCTGCAGTATTCGACGGTGGAACGACTGCTTTTGGTGGATATGGACCCCACGTGGAGTGGAGATTGCCACGCCTTGGTTGCCACGCCTTGGAACAAGGTAGCAGTGCAAGTGTCCACTATTGCGCCGACTATCCACGCGTAGAAGTCTACCAGGAACCAGCCATGGCGTGGTTTGCCAATACCAGCCAAGCCGTGGAAGACATGGTGGATGTGGTATTCGTGGAACAAGGGCCGTCTTCGACGGCACCCTTCGGCGGAGTCAGTGACATGGATCTAGTGTCGGTTGTTGATCATATAACTGACCTAATTTCCGAAGAAGGCATTGTTGTCATTCAAACTCCAACCAAAACACAAGAGGACAGGAAGGAAAAGTATAATTGGGTTGAAGGTTTTGTAGCTCAAGGAAGGGAATATGAAAATATACGAGAGTACACCGAAGGAGAGGCAAACTTTTTGATTGCCTTTGTCGAGGACAAGGTTTCCCTTGGACGCTGGTTCGGCAATGAGGCAGAGGTGAACTTCGCCATTCGTGAACGGGTCGTGGTACCTTTGGACTATATGGACGGGTCGACAATGCAACGTTACAGGTACCCGAGCCGCCGTGCAGAAGATGACTTTTGTCAAGATCATCCTGACGATGCTACGTGTAAAGAAGGACATGGGCTGGATCCACAGCGTTATTTGATACCAATCTCCTCGTTTGAAGTCAAGCAAAGTACAATACCAAACGCTGGTCGTGGAATTTTCATGAAGCATGCGGCTGAGGCAGGTTCCTATGTTTTCATGGACGATTGTGTCGATGGAATGCACCTAACCGACTCAACGATCCGGTTGGTGGAGAACATAGTGGAGGGTGATTATGATGATATCAATGTGGACATTTGGGAAACCATAATGTGGTATGCCGATGGTTACGGCTACACCGCGGAAGACTTTGGAACGCGAGCCTATGATGTGGATGCGGGCATTGGTACGTTTGTGAATCATGGATGCAATGGTACTACCAATGTAGGCAAAGAAAGTAGTCTTCACCTATCGGAAGACTCTTTTACAGCCATTAGTGAAGGTCTCCCATCCGTCCATGGTACCCCATCGCTGAAATTCAATCCAGCCTTGGACCGCACATTGCGATCCCATGGTTGTGGCGAGAACATTGCTTTGAGAGATCTTCATGAAGGCGAGGAGATTTTCAATAATTACATGACGTTTGAAGCGTCTGACAATCTTGAAGAAATGGCCAATTCACTGCGGGCCGAATGCTCGGGTAGAACAGTTGGTCAAGTATCCCAATACGAAATGTCAGCTTCCAAAGCAGAAACATTTCCTGGCTTGCACCATTTGCTCAGTTTCCTGGGCGAAGCAAACTCCAGCAGCAGCGCCGATCAACTGCTACTTTCTATGGTCAATACCACTGATCAGCGAAGCAGCATTGTGCAAGTTGCATCGTAGCTTTCTACAGAAAGTTTTTAGAATGGCAAGGAACGGCAAGGAACGGCAAGGCTGCGTACGATTAGATTTTTTATCAATCGTCTTCATAACATGTACATAATACAGCTACAACATAACTCAAAAGTGCAGCATAGAATACAGTAGACTCCTTCTTCGCATTCTGGAAGACCCATGCGCGTTCAAGAGCTAAATGTTCATTTGATGCGAGGTGCTGCAGACAATTCCGATGTGCTCGTTTCCCATGCAAAACACTGGTGCAGACGGTCTGAACACTGAATCTTTTAGCTTTCTACCTACTAGCTAGAGTAGCTAGCTACTAGCTAGAGTACCAGTATGATAGCTAGAATTCTTTTCTCAAAGACCTTCAAGATTCGCAGTGCGGCACACTGCCTGCTGTGCCAGAAGATTCGTGCGCATTTCACGCTGCAGGTGCTCGCAAATGCCCCAAAACGATCGATGGATTTATGTGTGGTCATTTTAAAAATGTTACTCCTACTTCAAAAATAGGATGACTGAAAATTTCTTACATGCTGAATGGCGCAAGAGTCATATCTTGTGCGATCATAATTCCTTCTCTCTTGATCCGTGCTACTTCATTTCTGATACAAAATGAATTCACTATAGACTAACTGTACAATGAATTTACTTCCGTTCCACTGATGACTGACTAAATGCTTCGCAGGAAGGCAGAAGAATGAACACTTAGAACGATCTTAGCGCTACTTAATCTAGCTAGCTACAATAGCCAACAGTAGTTCATTGTACACATTGACATGTTCGCAACTTACACACAAAGGAAGGCCGCAGAAGAATGAACACTTCTTTGAACGATCTCGAGCGCTACTACGAATAACCGATACAAGTGGCAGAACGATCTGTGTGTGAACACGAAACCGCTGCTCCTCTATCAATCATTAGATTGTGAGCGATCAATCGTTCTATAGAGCATTATCATGTCCGGCAAGCAGCATGCCCTGGCCTTGCTTCCCAAGGTGACAGGCGCTATCTCCATGACCTTTAGCAGCATGATCTTGTTCACGATCGCGAAGAAGGTTGTTCGACACAAACGCAAGATCAGTGTCTACGATCGTTTGGTCATGGGTATGTCTGTTGCTGATTGGTTGGCGAGCTTTGGAATGTTTCTGAGTACATGGCCCATTCCTCGAGAAACTGGAGTGCTTTGGGCAGTAGGCAACCAGGCTTCTTGCAATTTTCAAGGCGTCTTCACACAGGGACCCACAAGTGCTGCCACTATTTACAATTCCAGTTTGACCTTCTACTTTCTGTTGGTAGTTCTCTTCCAATGGAAACAAACACAGTTTAGACGCTACGAGTTCTGCTTTCATGTTGTTCCTATTATGTGGGGACTCTCCACTGCCATTGCAGGTATCCCTCTCAAGCTCTACAATAATGCCAATCTTTGGTGTTGGATCGCGCCAGGAGAAGAGGGCCGAGGGGAGAATGCACATATCTTTCGAATGCTCTTCTTTTATGGGCCACTCTACTTGATCCTTCTCATTGTTACCATCAATGAATACTTGATCATTCGATACGTGAGAAGACTCACACACAAAATCATCCACCGTTCCTCTACTACTACTTGTTCCAATGGGAATAATGTTGCTGTAAGAGTGGAAGAAGAAGATGACGACGATGAAGAAGGTGACGACGATGAAAATTTTCTCGCAACAGATGAAACAGATGAAACACAGTCGATTTGTTCTAGTCCCCACGACGAAAGTGGTTCAAGCCGACTAAAGAAAGACAAACAGGCTAATCGATACATCAGGATGCGACAACGAGTGGCTTTACAGAACTTGAGATTTACTCTTGCTTTTTACTTCACATGGCTTCCTATTAGTTGTGTGAGAGTGATCCAACTGACCGGCCAATCGCCTCCTTTTTGGCTCACTTGTTTGGCAACCATTACCACTCCCCTGCAAGGCTTGCCAAATCTCCTGGTTTATTGCTATCCCAAATACTTGAAATACCGAAAAGCAAACCAGAAAAGAGGCTTTATGAGTGTATTCAAGTGGATTCAAGCTGGAATGGAAACCGTCATTTCAGACCAAGTTCAGCACAAGAGCGATTCACCAAGAGCAGAGGTCAAGAAGGAAGGTAGTGACACACCTACTAACATGAATGCACCACCACAAGTTGAAGAAGATATTGAAGCAAAACCGAACAACCAACATCCTTCAACAAAGTATCTGCTTCCTTCTGTTTCTTCCATCACTGCATCTGAATTACATATCCGGCAAAAGCCTCTCCCGCAACCTCGCAAATCTCTTAAGAAATACAAAAAGAGGCCCCTTGTGTCCTCTGTTACACTTGCCTCTGGTTTGGAAACCATTCATGAAACAAAAGATGTCCTCTTGGCTCCACCCGCTCGAGTTGCTTCTGAGTTTTCGTCTCTAGCTGAGGAAGACAAAAAGAGTATTTTCGAAGGGCCCATCGCGACATCACAGCGCCCACCCACCACTTTAGCCCGCCGTGCCAGTACGGACTCTGCTCCTGCACTACCAAGTCGTCTTCCGGATTGTAGCTACAGTAGCGAAAGTGATTCGATTCATGAGCAGCAGGAGCAAAAGGAGCCTATCATTGTAACGTCACAAGCCCAGCGCCGAGCCTCCTCCGATTCCATACCTGCTCTTCCACTCCGGTTATTTTCAGTCTTCTCTACAGATTCTACTAATGAGACCATCTTGGAAGAACAGGAAGCATCTGAAACATCCATAGATAGCAAGGGGTTGGAAATTCCACCCCCTCCCATGTTTTCCCCACGGACGTCGGCAGGAAGTACTTTGTGTGATTCAACTCCTGGGCTGCCCAAACGAGCGGCATCTAGTTGCTATCAAGAGGATGATGATGTTCCGCCCCCGCCCATGCTATCCCCACGAACGTCGTCAGGAACTACTTCGTTTGATTCGGCTCCTGGACTGCCCAAACGACCGTCATCTAGTTGCTATGAAGACGACGATGACGACGATGACGAGAGTCCAGTTGTTCTTCCACCTGGCGTGCCTCGGCCTCTTCCATCAGGGATCTTTCAGGTGTGACCATATTGGCAATCACACAGCAGTTGGAATTGCGCTGGGTTTTTTATCTACAGCTTTGTTTTGTTAGGTGTTACCTATATTCACAGTCTGAGTAGAAATGAAATTCTTGTTGATAGCAATTCTAATTGATTTTAAATTTTTTGTTGCCCAGCGCTTTTAAGGAGAAAATGGAGTCTCTTTCTTCTTTCTCCGCGGCGCTGCTTCAGCCGCGACCGCAGCAGAAGGATGGGCCAAACGTTGCATGGCGACTTGCCCTAGCTGACTTTCTGGGAAGGCCCATAGGCATACGCTCGATCCGGCACCTGTCAAAAAGCCAGTGAAGCCGGCACCCTTCAGTCTTGCCATGGTAATGGCATCATAACACACGCTACAAGCATCGGTCAAGGGTTCACTAATTTGCATCTGAAAGGCATGCTCGTATCGATGAATTAGAGTAGACTCCATGACTCTTGTTGATCCAAAGGATCTAGTCCATACCAACTCATTTTGAAACCTACCTCTTTGGTAGCAGTCTTTTGGCGATGTGCCATTTTAGCATGAATGCCATTTTGGATGAAAAGAAGAGTGTGAGCATGAGGGTCAAACTATGGAAGTCTCGGTTTTCACATCACACAAGGATGGTGCAGAAGGGCTGATTGATGATTGCACAATGTTAACAGCATTGAGTTTTTGATGCAATGAATGCACAAAACTGAATGTTCCATGACCCAACCCAAGGCAGAACCTAGCATCAAATCAATGGATGTGTTTGGAGCACATGGCTGGATGTTGTGGGCAATCCATGTTTTTTGGCCATGACTGTCGAGCAACCTCCAAGGAAGTCAGGACAACATGCAAAGTTTTGTTCATTTGGAATGTTAGAGAGAATGCAGTTTTGGTGTCTAGTGCAATCTTTTTCTCCCTTTGATGGTGCATGAGATGTGCAATGTGAAAAGTGTTAAGTTCCCTCATCTGTCAGCATGATTTTAGAAAAGACTCGGACCAAACAATTCATCATCACAAAACAGTTTTTGAGATCCTCTCATGCTTGGTTCTCCTGAATGATTTTGAGATGCCTTGCAGAAGCCAAGAGACAAGCACATGTGAAAAACAAAACAACTTCCTGGTTGAAGAATCTGGTCTCCTTGTGCATTCATGTTGGGTTCCCGGGCCCTCAAGTCTCCCTCAATGTGGGGCGCGAGCCTGTCGAGCAGTTGGGCAACTGCGCTGCATCAGTGGTTGAAAAAAATAAAATTGGTTTTCAGTAACAGCATTGGCACAGGAGCTTGAACATGTTAAGATGTGCCTTGTCCATCCATGGCGTCACTGAAAATCCGATTGCAGGTTGGCTGTCAAGGTCAAACACCTCCCGTCCCGCCATTGTTTTGTTTGAAACTGCAGGAAATTCAGCACTGTGGTCAGTCATGGTTTAACTGAAACCCCAAAAGCACGTGAAGCTTGTGCCCTGCAATGAGTTGCAACTGTGGCAGCATCAATGGTCATCAATTTCAAGAGTTGCGCATTGTCTCAATTTCTCATTGTCTCAAGGATCAAGCTGCTTCCACATGCACATCTGGATGACCATGTCTGCAGTGTGAAGACATCCTACCAGCATGCCTGGTGTTTTGTTGAGAAATGCCTGCTGAAAGTCTTTCATTTTTGGCAGACTGCAAAAACACTGTGTCGGTTCCTGGTTGACAACATGGTTCACTTTCTGATTTTTGCAATTTTTGCTTGGCTCACTTCTTCTTTGTCAGATCAAGTTGTTGCCAACCAACATTCTCCACTGGGATCCCAAGGTGCAACTCATTCTCACTGCACCAAGATTCTAACCAAGTTGGTCCACATTGTCAGGTCAGCACCATGTTTGTTCCCAACAGCTTGCTCCTATGACATTTGTTGAGACAAATGTGCGTTCTAACTTGTATGCAGTCTTTTTGGCATTTCTCAAAAGCAGAAATTGGACCGCTACCTATTGACCTCGGTTGCCACTTCCCCTCCTTGTGTCAACTTTCAGTTATGGCACGAAGAAACTCACATACTACCAGTATATAATACTGTAGAACCGGAAGTAGTGAATCCTACTTAGCGAACCAACGTAGCGAACGCGTAAAAGCGGTAGAATCCCTTTTCAAATAGAAAAGAAAGTACTCGCTCGTGCTAAACGTCACGTTACGAGTATGGGGTGGGTAACGAAGAATCAACAAGACAATACATTGAAAAGGCGGACTCATCAGACACAACGAACGACCGCCAAGTAAGAGGTCCCGACAACTGTTGGTAACCACCTATTAGTATAGTACTGTAGTCACCAGTTCACTAGCTAGTAGCGGCACTCTATTAGAAGGTACCTTTGTGTCAACTAAATAAACAAATACAATAGCAGCGAAGCTAAGCCAGAGAGAGACTTGATTTTGGGAAAGAAACGAAATAAAAAGCTGGAAGTAAAAGAATCCATCGAATCACTCATCACCATGACAGAAGAGTCATCACTGAATAAGGGCAATCAGGGCAATGATGATGATGATGTTCCGGTAGAAGAAAACCCTCGTGGTGTCACCGCCACTACGAACATAACCTTCGGTGAAGACGAAAGGACCAGCCACAACGGAAACGGTTACGCTACGGCTACAACGACAATGAATGGTACCATGACTTCTCCTCTTCCAAACGACAGCAGCAGCAGTAACCGCAAGCAAGAAGCACCCACAGTCGCCCAGTCTTCTTGCTCTCAGTCCGGCGGCTCCTCAGGTGGTTCCTCATCAATGCTCTCGTCAAGACCCTTTTCCATATTGAGTGACTCCTTGTACAGTACGGGCAGCAGTGGTCGTTCCGGAGCCAGTCATGGCAAACGCGCGGGGGGAGGAAAGTCTCTGGATCTCCGTAAATTGCCCATTGATACGTCCCTGTTTTCCAAGAAAAAGAAAAAGCGACAAAAACAAAAACGAAAAGAGCAACAAGAAAAACAGCTGCAGGAACAACAGCAAAAGGAACGAGAACTACAACAACGAGAACATGACACGGCGGCCGCCGCCATGACAGAAACAGTAGAATCAGCAGGAGTCGCTACTGAAATGGAGGGAAAAAGCAGTAACTCTACTGCCGCCGCTTCTGCCGATGGCATTCCTTTGAATGGAGCTCCCAGTAGTGAAATTGAACCTTCCAACAACAACAACAACAACAACAACAGTACTGCCAGCACGGCCATGATTGAAAATGTGAGGCACATCAGTGCTACCAGCTCCCTGTCAGGCCCGGCTTCCTCGAGATTTATGCTCGATGGGAGTGACAGTACCATTGATTTGGATTCGGTAGCCGAAAGTGGAAGTGTGGCGAGCAGTATGGGTGGTTCTCTGTTTGGGTTTAATTTGGGTGGCAGTACTTTGATTCTTTCCAGTGGTACGTCCAAAGGCAGCAGCGGCAAGAAGACACGAGGAAGAAAAAGAAGCGGCAGCGGTGGCGGTGTGGGCTCTTCGAATGCGACGGGCGGTGGTGGCGATGGTGGAATTGGGGGTCGGCACACACTGGCACGACGGTTTTTGAGATCCACTTGTTTGCGATCCAATTTTTCACTCCAAACACAATTGTTACTCTCCTTTGGAATGGTATCTACCATTACCATTTTGATTGTCCTCTGTGTTTGTATGGCCT
>ENA-ORBV01007699-ORBV01007699.1-microbial-mat-metagenome-genome-assembly--contig:-NODE-7699-length-18419-cov-5.763875_pt1 | contig 18419 bp, 15 predicted proteins | sample MGYA00237777_ERZ505514 | MGnify/ENA primary metagenome ERZ505514 (study PRJEB26160, sample SAMN06269048) | microbial mat metagenome | isolation source: Oligotrophic lake microbial mat | place... | reverse complement strand
CTTAGTCTCGTGGGCTCGGAGATGTGTATAAGAGACAGGGTCTAATCGGTCCTGTCGGTCCGATCGGGGCTGTGGAATCCAATGGAATTTCCACAGAGTTGTGTGGAAGAATTGTTCCAATGCAACCGGTCTTGAGGGGCTTGTCGATCCTTCCGGCTGTTGCTGTTGCTGCAGCTGCAGCGCCTCCACAGTCGATTCGAATCGATGCTGTGGGCCTTGGAGGTCGATCCGCATCCGCATTCGGATCCTCTTGTGTAGACGAGGTGTCCTTTAAAATAAAGGACACCTTTCACAGCTTCCAAAGCACTCGCGAATCGCGAAATGCTTGGAGCTAGCCATCTTTTTTGCATGCATAAATCAACTGTTATCTTTTTACCGAATCGATCGAATCGATTCGAACTCTTTCTAGTGCATGTTGGATAACTGCATGTCCTGTAGGCTGCAGAGATCTATGTGTGGTGACAAAGATCAATGCACTAGAAAGAGTGAGCTCTGTTGGAGCATGTTGTCTACTCTGCTAGCTTGACATCGATGTCACGGTGTCGGTGCGCCGAAGATCTCTCTCGTGAATGAGGTCCAATGTGGGACTGGGACTGAATGGAGGGATCTGATTGGCCAACAGGTCCAACCAAATGCACACAGACGTTTATGGAAAGCTTGAGCAAGAGGACTTGAAATAAAAACTATTAGCAGCCATCGTGCTGCATGTTTGTGAGATCATTAGAGAAGGAAGTGCTGAACAAGCGCTGAACAGAAAACTGTCATTGCATTTGTGTGTTGACTGAGATTGTGGGATGTGAAAAGACCTTGATTGTGGACATTCACGGAAGAGGAATCTTGAGCTCTTAGTCTAGCAGCAGCATTTTATCATCATCAGAGAAGGTTTATCTTTTTTACAAATTTATTCAGAGTTGGGAAGTTTGGTGGAGAATCATGCAATGTCCCACCTGTTGACTTACTCTGCTTTTGCTCCTCGTCTACTGCCGCAATCGCCGAGCAACTATCTTCCTGGTCACCGACAGCAGACGATGAGACGACGATGCCTTATTCCGACCGACTCGGAGCATCTACTAGCTAGTAACTTCGTTGGTTGGTCATCGAAAGCAGACGCCTTCTCAATTCCGACGCACTGCAAAATTGTTTAACAGTTGCTTTTCTATTCAATCGCCTCTAACCAGGGAAACTTCGAAGAGTGGCTTAGAAGATTCTTGTCCATTCTCGAAACTGGGAATCAAATACGAACTTGACACTTTAAAGGCAACGCAAGCAGAGTCCTCATCTTCTTTATTTAGGGGTGCGACAGGAAGAAAAGAAGCTATGGGATCGTCACCATTCTGTTTTCTTGAAACGATTCAAATTTCATAACAATCGTCCTTTCCGATCCGCTCTATTTATGAAACCCAGGCTGTTCCGGATTCTAAGGGTTTAAAAAATTTCTGCGCTCTTTACCAAATCAGAATAGTTCATCAATTGCTCTCTATATCTAAAACGAAGGTCATACTGAATTGAACCAGAAGCTATCGCTGGTCAACGATGAATCTGGTATAAGTAATGAGGCTTCCACGATTAGGACATTAGGTGCGATAAAGTTTCTCAGTAGTTATGCAAAGATATAGATGGCCAAAGGAGGGCCTTCCTAAATTCTCAACAGTTTCTCGGAATCGCCTTCTTTTTCAAACGGGTACGACGCGTACCTTTTTGACTCTACCGGCGCAATCCGATATTCCCGTCAGAATTGAATCAACGGCTGACAAAACAGGCAACCAGGAAAATTGCTACGGGCCTACGGTACTGCGCTTGGACATATTTAAACCGGGCTTTGGCCATCATTTGTTCATTACTTCTGCCACACCCGGAAGTGACCTTAGATTCACACTTCCGTCCTGGGGCTACACCTTTCTGACCCGGTGAACAGCAGGCAGTGCATGCAGCTGAGGCGACATCCCAGCAGCAACCACGCCAGTCGCTATCGGAGAAAAAAATAAGAAGCCATCGACAAAAATAGTCAGCAGTTTACTCATAAAAGCGTTTACTTCTATTTTCTTCTCCATTGCCCAGCAAACTTGGATCAATCTTGTACCAGTCGCAATTCCAAAATTATTTACATCCCCTTCTGTTTTTGAACAATCCCAATGGTGAATCATACTGCCAACAACGATACTTACACACAAGTTGCGTTCTCTTTGAGTGAAGCCATGGCGCTGGCGGCTCAACGTCGTGCTTCTACTAGTGCTACTAATCGCACCACAGAACAGGGGCCCAACCGCCACCAGAACAACAACTTGAGAGCAACAACATCTGGGATGATGTGTCGTCCGCTCCTTGCTCCTGGAATGACTTCTTCCTATAGACGGTTGACTGCTTTGGATATCTTGGATCGAGCCTTGGATCTGACAGACTCCACTCCCGCGCCCTCTTCTGGCAGGAACATGAGCTCCTAATCTACTTGCTGCTCTTCGTGCCCCCCTACAGGGCCTATCGATAGGCACACCGAATTACACCGTGGAGGAAGCACAGCAACTAATGAAACAACCTATCTTGTACATATATACACGGGAGATCAGCAGCTCAACATGCTGTACAGCATATGGTACTTTTCGGGGCGGGCTGGCATGACCCTTTGATGCCTGCTGAAAATGTTGCAGGGTGGCCTAACCCATCCATATCATTCTATATATATCTATAATCTAGAGAGATGAATACGTTTTGCAATTATCGATCTATCAGTATCTTGTGCGGTACAGCATTATATTCCCTAGCTAGCTAGATATCCCCTGTGGAGCTCTAGTAGCTTGCTATGTTGCTGTCGCTGACATGATGGCAGTTCCTTACCTGTACCAATTCTGTGTTGTGGATGGGGCATTTGGAGGAAAAGCCGGGCGAATTCCGGGCGGTGTGTGACTGGCACCTGACGCCTAACTCTGCAGTTCTTTTTCGCAAGCGACTTTTTCGAGCCCCTGGCCGAATCTTATTAGCCTTCGATAGATATCCCCGTTTCTCTGTTTTCAGTGCCATGCATGCATCTGCACAAACGAAGGAAGTAAAATAACTCGTGCTGGCAGACAGTAACGTCTGTACCATTCTGCTTCCCTTGAGTGACGTCATTGCACCCACCGTCCCACGCTAACTGGTTCATATCACCACAATATCACTGTCATTTTCTCTTTACCTTGTCGTTGTGGACATGCGCATGACGGTTTCGTAGGAACTATCTTTGGTATACCATTTGTTTTCAAAGGGTCGTCCTTCCATGCGCGCGACTTCTCGCTGCCAAATCCGACGCCATCGTGGTTCTCCCTTGACGGGATGTTCCCAAAAGCGTTGCTTCCTGCCGACGGTAATCATATGAACCGGTTCGGGATCGTGCAGGATCATGGCAGCAATATCATGATCTTCATGTCCTTCCAAATAGGAAGTGGTGGCGGTCTGGTTGTTGGATTCCCATATCAAGTCCTGAGCATGCATTTGGTCGTGTAATTTCCGGGATTCCACGGCAACCCGATGTGCCAAATTTTGGGAGACGATATAACATTGGCCTGCCAAATACAAATGGACCCCTTCAAATTCCGATCCAAAATATCCCTCGCGAGCGGCCTGTTGTTCTACGGTCAAGTGTCCTTTTTTGGGCCAATAGGCTTTATCCCGGAGTGCTCCCACATATTTATGTTGGCTGTAGGGCAAGGTGGGTGGCAAATGCCGATAGGCAAAATGAAAGAATTCGTGCAAATGCAAAATGGCATCCGCGTCCAATTTCATGACATAGGACAAGGTATTGGGTGGATACTCCTCCATGAGTTGATGTGCATATTTGAACCAGGTTTGGCTTTTGCCTTGATTCATATTTTCACTAAACATGGTGGTTGGTGTGGGAACAGACAAGCCACAAAAGTCAGATGCGAAAACAAACACATTCCACTCCATCCTTTTACAATATACATGCAGTACTCCAGTACATACCGAATGTTGAGACGAGTCACATCTTTCTTGAGGAGATCCGCGGCTGTAAAGTTGCAACCTTTCGCATCTGCTACAAGAATGGAATGGCTGGGAGGACGCATTCCATAATCGTCAATCTCGTCCTCCTGTTCCATCCATTCCGTTGGCCCCTTGGGGTTGGCACCCACGACGAAGGTGTAGATTAATTCACACGATTTCTTGCACTGGACAGCGCCAGGATTGGCCATTTGGTGTTGAAACTCCGCTAGACTACAGACACGTGGATCATTCCACAAGGTGAAGAGTTTCCGATGTCGTGACCTGTATTCACTGGCATGCGGCATATCGGCTGTAAAGATCCCTACTAAAATACCCAATCGGCGAGGAGTAGCTGGATCAGCACAAAGATTGTTGTTGTTTTGGTTTTTGCTGACCGCCCATGATAAAAGCGAGGAGGTCGAAGACGACAAGGAAGATGGCAGCATGTGATGTCGTACGATGGACACGTAAAACCATACGACCAACGTCAGTGTGGATCCAATCGTCATGTGAATGACTTGACTCGTTCGGAATAATTTCAGCGGATTACTGCTGCTGCTAGTATTGCCTTTTCCACCTGTATTGCTTCGGGGCGACACATTAGAAACCGAGTTATTGTTGCCAGGAGAAGCATTATTACCACACGTACTGGAAGATTGTTGTCGTTGAAACATCGTTTTGTTTATGGCAGTGCGCTGTGCCATGTTCTGTAGTAGTTGCCCTCCAGCTACAATATAAGGTACTGTACAGGTTTGTTGGGCTTCCCCCAAAGTACTTGATACCAGGTACTACCGTCTACTTACTGTATCACTGAGTGGCTCCATTCACCATGGTCGCATCCAGATACCATACCAAAGAGAGAAGCATCCACCTTGGTGCATATTGCATGGTGGTGCTCGTTTCTCGTTCTGGAAGCGCACTCCAACGGTAGATGGGGATCACGCCGGCAGTGGCTTTGAATTCAAAAATTTGGGCGTTACTGCTCGTTCCGCCTGCAAAGCTTGCCTAGCTCACACAATGGCATGTGGGAAGCAATTTCAATTTCTATCACAATCATGACGTCAGTGAATTCGGACATATGCCAGACAGAAAATAAAATTAAAAAACGCACGCACACACACCCACATATTACTATCAGCCGCCAACCATGCACGGCAGACCGAACGAATGAACCAAAACATCTCTCACCTTTCTTCACGGTGATCAAGGGCAAAACACATAAAGGAACGGCAAGAGGGAGAGTCTATCGCACCCTCTAGCTCTTTTTATAGTACCCCCCACCTTCAAATCAGCGCAAGGTCTCTCAAGAAGGCTGAACTTTTTGGTGTTTTTAATTCGTTCGATTTTGAAAAAGTCATTATTTTACTGTAATATTCCTAAAAAGAAGAAAGTCGAATCCATCATCCTGAAAATTAAAACAGCCAACAACATGAGGATGCCAAAATTTCTTCTGTCGGTCCTTGTTGCGACCGAAATCTTTTTAAATACTGTATTTGTTGTGAACTCTTGGACTCCTGTCATTCAATTGCACAAAAGGAGCCATCAAGGAACATTAAGGCATCCATTCAGCAGAATATCAACCACCACAATCAGCAATCCTCATCCGACTCCAAAAACCACCCAATTTCAGCAAGCTGCTACGGATTATTCGGACATTGAATCGTCTACCTCATCTGCGTCACTCTTGTTACCTCCCGCCATTTCGGTCGATCATTTGAGTTGTACTCATAATGGTGGAGAAACATGGCAAGTCAAGGATGCCTCCTTTGTCTTGCCACAAGGTGCCAAGGCCGCCTTGATCGGAATCAATGGATCCGGCAAATCCACACTGCTACGAATCTTGGCAGAATCCACTTGTGGTCAAGACAGTTTTGTGGATACCACTTCGGAGGGTATGAAATACACAGGGACCGTCTCCAGTCCCAAAACTCTGAAAGTGGCCTTTGTGGAACAGGTACGTACAAGAATACTACTTTTGTACAGAATGTAGAACAAAATCAACATCAAACATGCAGCACCCCCTATTTCAACAGCTTCGTTGGGAACATGAAGAATAAGGTATGCCGTAATCAAAATGCACAATACAACTAACCGATATTCTCCTTTGTCCTTTGTACTCTTACTGTATTTATAGGAACCACCCATGCCATCGGATGTGACTGTCGGCGATGCTATCTTGGGCATTCGAACGTCCATTGCCAGCAACAACAACAACAAGAATCAAAACAACAACTCCAATAACAACAATAATTCCGTCTATCAAATTGTCCGACGCTATCGATTGGCTTCGGAACATGCCCATGACAATCCACAAGAATTTACGGCCGCCACCGCCGCCATGGAAGAACGCAATGGATGGGCCGTCATGACCAAGGCCGAAGAAATTGCCACCAAATTGCGAGTCCGACATTTGCAAGACCAACCTCTGAGTCAATTGAGTGGAGGAGAACGCAAGCGCGTGGCACTCGCGGCGGCCTTGGTCCAAGAACCCGATGTTCTCTTGTTGGATGAACCGACCAATTTCTTGTCGTTGGCGGGGGTTCAATGGTTGGCGGATTTATTAGTGGAAAACCCTAAATTGACCCTCCTCATGGTCACCCATGACCGTGCCTTTTTAGATGAAGTATGCAATTGTATTTATGAGCTAGATCATGGATCTCTGTATCAACATGATGGAAACTATGGCAAATACTTGCAAGCCAAAGATGCCCGATTAGCAGCACAAGATGCGGCGACACAAGCTGCCAAAACCAAATACAAGGTCGAGCTCGACTGGATGCGACGACAACCTCAAGCACGACAATCCAAATCCAAGGCCCGCATCGAGGCCTTTTACAAATTGGAAAAAGCCACCAAACCACGACCTCGGGATGCATCGCTGAGTCTGGACAGCAATAAGGGTGCCAACAGTCGTTTGGGGGGTAAAATATTGCAATTGCGCAATGTCGTGCTCAAATTTGGGGATCGGGTCATGTTGGATGAATTTAGTTATGATTTTTGCACGGGAGATCGCATCTGTTTGGTGGGTTCCAACGGCGTAGGTACGTAATACAGCACGATATGGGCTGCTTTTTCCTTTTTGTTATTTATGGTAGTTTTGTGTGACCCGACTTTTTTGTCAGCCCACACTTGCTTATTTCCATCCCATTCCAAATTATCACTGTTGTAGGCAAGACGACCTTCCTCAAAGTGTTGTCGGGAGAACTACCCTTTAACAGTGGCACACGAGAAGTGGGTGACACCATTGTCATGGGTGTGTACGATCAATTGGGATTGAGGCTGGACGAACAAGAACAAAAAGAATTGACCGTCTTGGACTTTGTCATTCAAAAAGTACAGGCGAGCCAAAAAGAAGGCGGGGAACTCATGGCACAAGACGAGGCACGTCGGTTACTCCAACAGTTTGAGTTTCCCAAACGACGATGGATCGAACGAGTGTCCATGTTGTCGGGCGGAGAAAAGAGACGACTGCAGTTGCTGGAAGTGATCTCCAAGCGTCCCAATTTTTTGATCATGGACGAACCGTCGTGTGATATGGATCTCAACACGCTGGCCGCATTAGAAGAGTATCTGAATGCCTTTAATGGCGTGGTCATTACAGTCAGTCACGATCGATCCTTTGCGGACAGATGCTCCGATCATTTGTTTGTCTTTCAGGGTGATGGCGTCATCAAGGACTTTCCCGGCACGCTATCCGAGTATGCCTCGGTGTTGGTGGGGCTGGAGAATGACAAGATTCTGCAACAGCAAAGTGAGAATGGTGACGGATCGTTACAAGAAGAGAAGATTGACTACAAGGAAGCCAAAGCGAAGCGTAACGAGCAAAGAAATACCCTTCGCCGCGCCAAGAAGGACATGGCCAACCTTGAAAACGCCATGGAAAAGTTAAAAGCCAAAGCTACCAAGTTGCAAAAAGAAATCGAGGGCAGTAGCGAGGCGGGCTGGACGGTTCTGGCAGATTTAACCGAGAAGCTGAACGGCGTTAACGATGAAATCGAAGAAAAGGAAATGCTGTGGCTGGAAGCCGCAGAGGAAGTTGAACAACTGAACGAGGTGGACTTGTAGAAGATCTCAAAGCTCTCTGATACGCCGCTACAATGTCATTATGATAGCCGCGCTTCTAACTAACACTTATCAATCACATTCACACAATGGCTATACTCTATCCGATCTGTTCGTGAACACTCGCTGGACTAGTAGCTAGCTTGTGGATCCGCGCTCCGCTACCATGCGATGACCAATAAGATAACGATATGCACGAACTTTCAAGTATAATTATAAGTTTAAACACTACCGTGGCCCTTGCCCGAACAGTTCCTTGCTCTTGGTCATTCGGTATGCGGACAGAGAAGCGCACGATGTCGCCGACCACTTGGCAGCAACTTCTTCTTGTTGATACTGCCGTGGACTCTTGTTACTTGGATGCTCTTCTTGTGACCTGTTACTGTATCTTTGTTCCTGGTGCTACTACTACCAGTAGTACTACTGGTCGTAGTGTTTTGCTTGCGGAGCATTCGAACCAAACGCTTTCGGTTCTCTCGCTGCATGGCAAGATAGGTAACAGGATGATAGAGTTTTCCTTGATAGAACAACATTTCACTCTCTTCTTTGGCCAGGCGCCAATCTCCTCCATCGGCTGCAAACTCTTTGCGGTTTCGTACTAGATTCCAAGCAATCTCCTTGCGATTAGACCACATACTAGAATGCACTTGGTCTGGGTAGGAACGGTGAGATGGAATCTCAACTACAGATACTTGTTCCTGGAACTGAACTACAGTGTTAGTAGTAGAAGCAGAGCCTGTCCCAGAAGAGTTCGGCTTTGCTACGTCCGGCTGCGCGCCGCCACGCTGGCTCGGAGGAGCTAGTGGTTCGCTGTAGGCGACTCGAGAAGGAGCCTCGGGTAGACGACAGTGATCCATGGCCGTGGCTGCTGCTCCTGGCCATAAGCTTTGGGCAAGACGACGAGCAATCAGTTTGCGACTATGTTTACTTAGCCTACGAGCTTCAATCAGTGTTGTGCCATGTTTGAGTTGCCGATGCTTGGATGTTACTGGTGCTTTGGGCGCGGTCACAGCTGTTGTTAGGCTGGCCGGTGCTGACTCCTTCTGCATAGAAGTAGCAGCCATAGTAGCGGGGTTTAGGCTGGTAGTTGCCACTGTCATTGTTATTATTATATCTTATTTGGTTTAGGCGCTACCCGTATGATGGTTGAATTCCTTCAGAGATACAAGTAATGTGTCGAGTCGAGTGTACCGCGTGGAGAAGTGAAGTTTGTTATCGATAGTTGTGTCTTTTTGGGATAATGAAAGTAAAAGCACGGGTGCAGATGCTGGTACGAGCGAGCACGACCGTTTTTTCGTTTCCCTCTCATTAACGTTTCCCTAGTACTGGTACTAAACTGTACTAGGTCTAGCTAGCTCTAGTATGGCTAACGAGAACCACGGAGAAGAAAAAAGAAGTTAAAAACCAATGTCATGTGACTCATGTCTTGATCGAGCATCATGGCATTGCCCGATTCAATCAATCTTGGTTAATCATGTCACGGATTGAGTGATTCCGAACGAAAAACAGACCCGTAACCGCTCCACGAGGCGGGACAGCTCATGGAGGGATTGGTTTGGACTCTCACTCGATCGATGCACCCACCAAGACTCCATTCCTTCCTTCAGTCCGAGCAGTTGCAACTCTCAACTGCTAGCTAGCTAGCTAGTAGATAGTAGTGGCTAAACCTCTTATGCCAGACAAGGGATTGGCAGCTTCACCAACTAGCTAGATAATAGAGGTCCTACCTGGACGACTAATATTTGTAGTAAAAAATGCCCAAAGGACTGCTACATCTAGATGTAACTTGAGGACCGACATTTGTTTCAGGCAGTGCTACCAGCCAGGCAATCTAAAAAAATGGTTTCAACGTCAACGTGTTTGTCCTAGTGCTTCAACTAGGTGGGTCTCCCGGCACCTTTCTATCTAGCAACGTTTCAGAAGGGCCAATCGATTTTTGCTCTAGCACTGCACTGCCCTCCATATCGCCATTTTTGTAATGGCTAGCTAGCAAGTGTGACAAAAAAATGACGAAGAGGGGGGGGGAGACCAGTCCATTATCATTATCTAGTTTCGAACTTTTTCTTGCTGGTGGGAACCAAGTTACATGTGGCCGATCGTGGACATGAGCCAACAGAATCGAGGTGGAAAACAATAAAGGAAACGTGACAAGACTCAAAAATATCGAATTATATTAAGGCATCTTGCTTGAAAGAAGGGCAAATAAGAGAGATGCATGGCCTCATCCATCTTCTTTCTTTGATGAAAATATCTATATAGCTGACTCTGATTTTATCCGAGTCGGTTTGAGTACCATGCATACATTCTTTCAAAAGCATTCCTTGATACGCACGCATGAATATTAGTAAGGTCCATACAACTCGATATGCCGGGCTTCACTAACCTTGCCTAGACAATACAGAGCAATACCGAGATACACAAAGATACTGTTGGGATTTCGCCAAGGTGTAGCATATGCAATGAACATACTCAATGGACTAAGTTCCTTTTTTTCTTCGTCTTATTGGTTGTCGTTTTTCTTGGCAGCAGCGAGCGCTGTGGAAGTGGAAGAGTGGGTGGTGGCAACGAAAAAAGATCGAGGAGCCGTCAGCTGTGTAGTTTGTTGCTGCTGAAATCCGGCCTTGGACACTGCACTTGGTCCAATTTGAAAGGCAGACGACCATGTGACAACCGAAACCAAGAAGAGGATTGTGGATATTAACTGCTGGAAAGACATCATCTTGGTTGTGTTTTAGTACCAGTGGATGCAGTAGATGCAATGGTTGTTTTGGGTATCGACTCTGGCAAGCTTGTGTTCTATTTCAGTCGCAAAGGTTTCTCAACTGGAAATCAAGTACTCTACCACTTAATTGCTGAGTACTCTGTTGTCGCTGTTAGTATGTCCTGGCCGAGCTCGAGAGGCATGCACCCTCATTGACTGGCAATGAATATCTTTCGATGTGCGAAAAGAATGAACTTCCTCAACAGAATAACGTCAGTGAAGACCAAAACAGATCGCACATTGTCTCAGTGAAGACCAAAACAGTTCGCACATTGTCTCACTCGTAGCCTTTTTCGTTTGCCAGAACACTATCCCTAATAACTGCCAGCTTCTGACATCAGCAACATAAATTTGAATCCACAGCTGTCAGCCCACACATGCAGACACGAAATTTCACAATTTGAATGCCAATGGCGGTCACACTCATCCATCCGTAACCCATTCCATCGGCGTATCTTTGGAGTGTCAATTTATAATAACTTCAGGCACATAATTTCATTCTATTTGCAAGACCGAAGCATTGCATTAGTATCCTTGTTCCACTTCAAACACTCTCTCCATTTTTTGGAAATACAAAAATAGCACCATGAAATCTCCTCGTTTCCTGTCGCTCGTCTTTTGGTCGATTGCCTCGATTGTGGTAGTCAATGGCTTGTCCGTTTCCAATGCCGACACTTCTTCTTCTTCTACCGCTTCTGCTTCCGCCTTGTGGAAACATGTGCCCATGGGTGCTCCCGATGCCATTTTGGGGATCGCCCAAGCCTTCAAGGCGGCCGAGGATCCCCAAAAAGTCAATGTCTGTGTCGGCGCCTATCGAACGACGGAAGGATTGCCCTGGGTCTTGCCCAGTGTCCGACGCGCGGAGGAATTGTTGTTGGAACAAAATGACAACAAAGAGTATTTGCCCATTGAAGGCGACTCGGCCTATATTGAAAAGGCTCTCAAATTTGCGTATGGTGCGAATGCTCCCTTGGATCGGATTGCCGGTGTTCAAACCTTGTCGGGCACGGGCGCCTGTCGCATTGGGGGTGCCTTTTTGGCCCAATTTTTACCAGGACGTACCATATACATTCCCGATCCGACGTGGGGCAATCATGTTAAAATATTTGAAGCGTGCGGTATGAAAGTCAAGTATTATCGGTATTATGATCGTTCCCAAAATGGTTTGGATTTTACAGGCATGGTGAAAGATTTACAAAAAGCACCCAAGGGATCCATCATTTTATTGCACGCTTGTGCTCATAATCCTACGGGTTGTGATCCAACCACGGAAGAATGGAATGAAATTTATCAAACCATTTTGGAGCGAGGACATGTGGCCTTTTTTGATTCGGCCTATCAGGGATTTGCCAGTGGAGATTCCGAACAAGATGCCAGTGCTTTGCGAAATGCTGTGGATCAAGGATTGCCCGTCTTGTTGGCCCAATCCTTTGCCAAAAATTTTGGATTGTATGGAGAAAGATGTGGAACACTGTCCGTCGTGTGTGGCGATGCGGAACAAAAGGATCACGTATTGAGTCAATTGAAGAATATCATTCGTCCCATGTATTCCTCACCTCCCAAACACGGCAGTAGCATTGTCAAAACGGTTCTGTCCGATGCACAATTAACGGATCAATATTATACCGAATGTGCCAGTATGGCCGAACGGATTCAAGATATGCGTGTCCAACTGGTGGCCAAACTCAAGGAAGTCGGAAGTACTCATGATTGGTCGCACGTGACAAACCAAATTGGAATGTTTGCCTTTACCGGTATGTCCGCCGAAATGGTGGATCGCCTGACCGGTGAGTATTCTATTTATATGACCCGAGATGGTCGCATCAGTTTGGCCGGTCTCAATGAATCCAATTTGGGATATGTAGCCGAAGCCATTCATGCCGTTACCGATGGAAAGAGCATTACGACCAAGTAAAAATAAAAGAATAAATAAATTGGAAAGAATCATGGTGTTATTGATAGGCAGGTACTAGAGTTGGAATAATAATCTTTTATTCATGGAGAGTGGAAGATAATAGTCGCCTTACCTCAATTGTTGGTGCTTTTTTCATCCGTCTATTTTTGAGCTGTTTGCATGAATTGTTGACAATTGGGAGAGACATTTAGTGGCGGTCAGTCAGGACACGCCATCCTCAGATTAGTCTGAACTTCATGGTGGGTGTTCAGACTATAACGCTCCTTGGCGTAGCCTTCAAGAAAATGAAATGGTGTGTTGCCCAATTGTTGAATTATGTGACATTGGGCATTGCTGTGTGCAGATCATGTTCTATGGGGCAGGAGCGTGTAGAAAGATCATGTTTGGGGCTTTGTTGGGAACTGATTTTGGTTTTTTTGATGGTGATGAGGAGCAATGTGACTTCAGTTGACTGTTTGCATGTGTCTTCTAGCCAGCTCACAAAATGCCCAGTGCAAAAACCTGCTTTCGCAGATGAAGGAAATTACAGAAGTGCACAATGTTGGGTAGTTGGTTGGATCATTCTCAATTGCCATTGACAAAAGCATTGGCCTGGTCTCGTCAAAGAGATTAATTTTCAGTTCGGGCAAAATTTGGTAAGCGTTTTTTACCACCGCAAACACCCAAAATTGTTTGTTTTCATTTCACCACTTTTTGATAGAAGAACATTGCACTCACCACAAGCAATTGCTTTGTTAATTCTAGTGGGAAGTTGAAAGGTGAAGCAATTGCTTTTGAGGTCAAAATGGCTGTCCAAACTGTCATTTCATGACCACTTCAAGCTGTCTGTGTGAGTGCCAAAATTCAGAGATGTTGAATGCCTTCTGCTTAGACATGTCCCTGCAGTTAGCAATTCAATGACATGGGCTCTGTCTCTACAGCAGTGAGCAGTGTGCGTCATGGTGTCCTACAATGGTGGCAACAAGGTGCAATCAAAATCATTCAAACTGCGTCATTTGAGTCACAAGATGAAACAAGACAACATGCGCAATCAAAAACATTAAACAAGTTGAGCTCATGAAATCACACATCTGACTCATGACAAAACAAGAGAAAACAGAGGTTGAAAAATGACTGTTGGCTGGATCAAGTTGCACGTGATTGATGGCTGGAGGTGCGAGCATGCTGCAACTTTTGTTGCTCATCCCCGGCTTCACATGTTCCCTGCAATGATTCAAATTGAAGCAAATTGACAAGCTGAATTAAATGCAACTTAAACACAGACATTTGCCACCAGAATGGGAGAGGTTCAAAAGGACAGTTCTGCCCTTAGCATGCCTGGTCCTTGTTTTGCTTTGATTTTGCACTTCATTTGTTTGCCGTGATGATCAATTTGGCTCCACAAATGACATTCCCTCAACCATTGAGCTGGTGGTAGGTGCACCTTGTTGCAGATCAAATGGTCATGCACATGTTGGTTGCACAGAGCCCTTCTGACACTGACATGACCTTGCAGTTCTTGTTTTCTGTCCCCACAAGGTGACAATGACAACTCATTGACTAACCAATCAACACACCTACTCCTAAAAATGTCACTGGCCGAAAGCATGGTTTCTTTTGACAGACTTCGTAGAAGTCCGCTGTCGCTGGTTGTGCTGCTCCGAAGGGCAATCGCAGACTTAGTCGACTTTGACAACGGCATTTTATAAAAAATTGTTGTTGTTTTTTGTGGAGCTTTGTGAAGATGAAGCTGTGTTCTGGGTGTGTGCTTGTGTGATGCTCGTGAGGTTGTCTGCCCTGAAGCGTGGTGTGTTGGTGGAGGACCATTGGACCGATCCTTGTGTTGTTGTTGTGATTCTAGTGGTTGCCCATCATGGGACTTGGGACTTTGCTACTTGGTGTAGTCATGAAGGGGGAGATGTGGTGTGGGCTCGTGTCCGGCTCCAACAGGGTTGGCCGTTGTAGGTGTGAGCTGGACTTTGAGGTGTGCGTTTGTTGTGGTCTTGTTTTTGCGATGATCTAAGACTTCTGTGTGACTAGGGGCTCTTTTTCGCTTCGTGTGCCGAGTCGTTGTCATAATTGCTGGTGGATTCGTTGATGATGATGGGGTCTTCTGCTGTGTCGCCTTGTGCTTTGATTTCCATTGTGGTGTTTTCCGCGGCATCAGATGGGTCGGGGTCCGCTGCTTCTGCTGCCGGCGGGTCATTTGTGTTGACTGTCTCTGTGGTTTCTCGCTGGATGAGTGTCTTCAGCATTGGCTGTGGGTGCTTTTCTTTTTGCTGGTAGCTGTTGTTGGATTTATTTGCCTTGCGAGCGTCATTCAGGCTCGCGATCTGTGCTAGATTGCAGGCCACCCGGTCCTGTGCGTGCTTGGGGACCGTGTGGTCTGGGTCAAAGCAGCGAATGACACCGTTTGTCACTGTGATGCGGTGGGATCTGATCCATTCGTGGACTGCGTCCGCGATTGCGTCGTCAGTGGTGTCCAGGGGTGGTGCGGCATCGGATGCTGCTGTAGATGGCGCTGCAGCTGCTGGCACTGCCCCTCGTCTGAGGAGCCATTGTTGCACCAAGGAAGGGATGGTGCTTTCAGAGTGGAAGGTGCCGTTGTTGTTCAGTGAAATGTCATTGTGGCTGAGCCATGGGATGATGTGGTTGCTGATCAACTCTGCCTCCTCTTTGGTGAGGTCCTCAGTTGAGGGTGAAACATTGCATGTTGCCGCTGTGCATGTTGCTGCAGCATCAGACAGGTCGGCATCCGGTGTGTCATTTGCTGATGGTGGTTCGGCATGGGTTGTTGCTGCGGCCGGTGGTGCTGGTGGATTCGCCTCGAGCATGGCAGCACCTGGGTTGTTGCTAGATGCATTGGCTGCTCCTCGGCGTGCATTGTCTGCCCAGGTTTGCACCCATTGGGGTGTTGGGAAGCCTGGGGCGAGGCTTTGGATTGTTCCTTCTGGTGTTGTTCCTGTTGGGCAGCAGTGAAGCCAGAATGCTACCCATTGGAGGAGTTCTGCTTCCGTTGCATTGGGTGGTGGTCCGGTGAAGATGACTGAGGCGGAGGGGGTGCAAGTTTGTGGGGTCTTCTTGCTCTTGGCCGGTGGCTTCTTGGTCGGTGGTTTTGTCCCGGCAACAGCTGGCCTTTTCTGGTTGCGCTTTGGCGGAGTGCTGTCTGAGTCGTCGCTGGATGCAGACGGGGGAGTGGGTGAATGGCAGTGCGCACCCTCGGCTAGTTGCTTTTCCCAGAAGCGTTTGAGGTGCATGTTGATTCCTTGAGGGGCGCAGATGGTTCCTTCGAACATGCGGGCACCTGTGTCTTGCATGTGTTGGTTTGTGCTAGGTGAGTGGACTGGGTGGTCCACATGGGGTGGCCCTGTGCCTGCGGTTTGCATTTGATGAAGACGCGTTTCATAGTCCTCCTGCGTCAAGGTCGAGAGATGTGTCAAATTTAGCCATTGTTGCATCAAGTGGGGGGTGGTGCTGTCGGAGCAGCAGGTGCTGTCATCATTTGTTGTTGTGTTGTTGTCACTGAGCCAAGGAAGAACGTTGTTGACAAGCCAGTCATTGTTCTCATCTGTGAGGGTTGCAGTTGGGTTGGTGTGAACTTGTTGGCGCTCTGTTGCGGAGATCTTTTTGTCTTCATCATCATTGGACTTAGCATGTCCCACAAGGTGACACTTTTCCAATTTGATTGGCTGCGGCTGTTGCATGACCCTTATGTGACACGCTCCTTAAGTGAAATGCAGGCAAACAACCAAAGGCAGACAGACTTACAAAACTTGCACGGACACCACACTCACAGTTGGGGGTAGTAGCTTTGGTAGTTCTCTCAAGCTCCGACCATTCTCAAAAGACTTTGTGTGTAGGGTGTCCGTGCCTGGGTGTTCGGTTAATGCAACGACAACTGTGCGGCTTAAACTTGTGTAATGATTTGCTGACTTGCCTCCATCCAATCACAAAAGTCATCATCGTTGATTCGTGCTTGTTCGAACTGGATCGTGCGTGATTGAGTCTATGGAACCAAGGGGCGTGAATCGTGTTTGCTTTTAAAATAGTGAGCATCAACTCACAAATCGAGTGAACTAACAATAAAAAGAAGAGAATAAACAACAAAACCATTTACAACATGAGTGAAACTATGACCGAAACTACTACCACCGTGAACGAACCAAAGGTGGTAGAAGAACCTATCGCGAAGGCTTCTGCAGATGCGACAATGTTGAGGTCTGGAGTTACAGGAGCCGTGGTTGGGTTTTTCTGTGGAGGCCCCTTACTATCGGCACTGCTTGGATTCCTTGCGGCTTATGCATCCCAAAAGGAAGGCACTCCCGGTGACTATGCACGATCCCTGGGTGACTTTGGCATTTCCGTTCGAGACAAGGCCGCGGCTATCGATGAGAAGCATCACATTGCCGAACGATCCACCAAGGTCGCGTCCGAAGCTTGGGACAAGGCAAAGCAATACGATGGAAAGTACAATGCAATGGACAAGGCAAGAGACACTGCTGTGAGTGTCTGGGTCCGATTTACCACTTATGTTCGTGAAAAACGCCTGTTGGAACGCGGTGTCGAAGTTACAGGAATGGGCTATGAATATGTTGCTTATAAGGTTGGAACAAAGGAGGCCAGCAAAAAAGTAGACTAGTGGGTAGCATCAATGATAAAGTAATTTTGTAATAGAGATACTATTTTGTTTGAGCTGTGCCCTGGCATGCTAGCATCTGGTAGAAGCTGTTATTGCCCGAGGTGGTGTAGTGCCCGCGGGCTGACTTGCTGAACATGGCAAATGCTTCCAGTGGTTCCCGGCACTATTGATTGGAAATGCTCAGCACTATTTCGTTCCCGGTCAGGGCATCTTCACTATGAATAGTTACTGCTTTAGCAGAACTCGATGTTGCTGGAATATTTTTTATTTGACTGGATAGTTGGCTTCCAATTGTTTTTCGGTCCTCAATCGTTCTATGGTATCCACCTTGACATGGAAGCCACGGTCTATTTCAAAAGTATAACCCAACGTGTACAAAAGGATCGATACCGAAAGAGTACCCCAAATAATAGCATCCACAATGCTGAAGAAATTGTTGGCGCCAAACTCCAATCCATTTTTGGCCAGATTCTCCACCTTCATGTCGTTGTCGTTGTCATCATTATTTTTGGAAAGCAGAAGATGAGAGCTGTTTACGTAATAGTAAAGTGCTGCTTTTGTTTTTGTTGTCGACCATACGGCGGATGGGGGCTTGATGCTATGCATCTCCCCCTGTTGTTGTTGCCCGTTTTGTACCATATGTACGTTGTTTTGCTTTCCAAAGCCATCACAACAGTGCAGCAATTGCGCCATAAAAAGGAATAACAAGATGCACCATCTGGAACGAAACATGGCCGAGTGATTCACTGCTGCTTTTGCTACTTCTGACTTCTCGTTTTCAAAAGAGGAATTCTGAGCTCGAGATGCTCCGTACTTTAGCACTCTCCTCAACGACAAGCCCCATACGACCGAGGGCGGCCGATCACAACTGCATGGTGGCTTGCTCGTTGTGGTGCACTTCGTTGTTGGTGGAACGCATTTTCTAATGACGTTTGTACAGTGTTAACCTCAACCTTGCTGCAGATGCCAACATGCTCGTGATTTGGTTCCGGAAACGGGTTTTGTGAGATATAGTCACATGGAACGTCGGATCCATGACTGAATCGATCACGATCTCTAGAACGTCCAGCAGGCAACAGGAACGTGAC
>ENA-ORBV01007697-ORBV01007697.1-microbial-mat-metagenome-genome-assembly--contig:-NODE-7697-length-18427-cov-5.713079_pt1 | contig 18427 bp, 18 predicted proteins | sample MGYA00237777_ERZ505514 | MGnify/ENA primary metagenome ERZ505514 (study PRJEB26160, sample SAMN06269048) | microbial mat metagenome | isolation source: Oligotrophic lake microbial mat | place... | reverse complement strand
TCATACTGTAGATAGATAGATGCTAAACAACACTATTCTGTCTTCTCGCTTTGCTATTCTCAAGAAAAAGAAAAATCTTCGTATTATGAAGCTTTGCTATCGTTTGTTTGCTATCGCCTTGGCATTTGGTACGTTGTCTACGTTCCAATTCTACCAAGTCGAAGCCGAGCAACCCAAAACCCATCCAGATGGCACTTGCGTTGAAACCACGCTGAATGACAAAAGTGGAACTTGTACTCCTCTTGGCATGCCGCCCATGGTGGAAGGATCCTCGTACTTGTCCTCGGAATTTGCCAATGCCAAAAACAAGGACATTTTTGGGTGTTGTACACGATCTTCTTCCTCGACAGAAGAAGAATTGACGCCCTCCAAAATTGGAGAAATGCCACAATTCACTACGGAACAGTCCTTGAAGGTATTGGAGTCTGCCAAAAAGGCATGGAATCACGGAAATGGAGTCTGGCCACAAATGTCCATGGCAGAACGCATCGAAGCGATTGAGAAATTCTTGGATGCTCTGCATGAGCAACGAACGACCATCATTAATTTGCTCATGTGGGAAATCGGAAAGAATCATCCCGACGCGACCGCTGAATTTGATCGCACCATTGCCTTTTGCAAACAAGTGATTGAAGTCATTCGGACGGATGCGGATTTTGCGGGAGTGTGGAAAACGGTCGGATCAACCAAGGCGTTCGTCCGACGAGCCGCGATAGGGATCATTCTCGCGCTCGGGCCTTACAACTATCCGCTCAATGAAACATATGCCACCATCATACCCGCCTTGTTGATGGGGAACATTGTGTTGCTCAAAATTCCAACCGTCGGTGGACTAGTGCACTTTCTTACGAGTACGTACCCTATGTGGGCTTTTGAAAAGCCACAAGTCAATTCTTGTGCAAATTTAACTTTCTAATCTTGATATCCTTTTTTGTCTTTCTTCTCAAATCTCTCAGTGGAGGCCTTCAAAGTGTTGCCAGAAGGCACCGTGCATTTCATCTCTGGCGGTGGTAGGTCCACTATGCCACCTATCATGGAAACAGGTGATGTGGATGGCTTGGCTTTTATTGGTGGATCCAATGCGGCAGACTCCTTGATCAAACAGCATCCCCACCCTCACAGGTTGAAGGTCTTTTTACAACTGGAAGCAAACAACATGGCCGTAAGTCCAGCGTAGCTTGGGTTGAAGCTTGCTTTTGTTTGGATTTGAGTCATTTGAAACTCACAAAAACCGTGCTGGATGGAATTCTGGAATCAGATTTATCTGTCCGATCTCTTTGCCAAGAAAAATAAGAAAATCTTGGAGAATGCCCTCACGGAAACGGTCACAGGAACACTCAGTTATAACGGTCAGCGTTGTACTGCGCTCAAGCTTCTCATGGTTCCAGCCAAGCATGGCGAAGCCTTTGCGAAAGCATTTGTGGAGAAAGTTGAAGGTAAAGTGCCGCCCCCCCCCCTAAATGGTTTCGCCTCGGAGTGGTGTGCACATTTGAGCCTTTTTGCATGTATAATTTGAGATCTTGGAAACTGATTTTATCGCGCTTTCTCTCTGACACGATCGATTGGACCGACAGCACTTTCCGTTGGTCTCCCCTGGCAGTTATTTGGTTCTGGGGAAGGATCGTTTTCTAAAGTTACCCCTCTGCCGAACGCGCAACGTATTGAATACATGAAAGAGCTTATTTCAGATGCAGTAGGAAAGGGGGCAAAAATCTTGAACAAGGACGGAGGAAAAATAATCGGTGGATCAGACTCTACTTTGATGGTACCTGCTGTGCTCTACAACGTCACTCCAGAAATGAAACTGTACCACGAGGAACAGTTTGGGCCGGTGATTCCGATTGCTTTGTATGACGATATTGAAACAGTTCTCGAATTTGGACAGACTGGTCCATACGGGCAGCAAGTTTCGGTTTTCACGGCCATGGACTCCAGCACTGCGTCAAATGTGATCGACCGATTCTCTGCCGTATTTGGCAAGATTAATTTGAACAGTCAGTGCGGTCGATCTCCAGATACGTTGCCCTTTTCTGGTAGACGCAGCAGTGCCTTGGGTGTGATGAGTGTGTCAGAAGCGCTCAGAGAGGTAAGCAACCTGTGCATTTTTTCTTGTTTGTTGGTTCAAAATAATAGTATTGGCTGTGCATCATCCACTAACACCCGCATTCCGTGTGATTGCAGTTTTCTGTTCCTACTGTTGTGGCATACAAAGACAATAAAGATGTGAAGAATGACCAATTAGTCAAAGAGATCGGGAAGAACTCGAAGTTTTTGCAGTCTGTCACAAGTGTGGCCTAAACATAACACGAAACCGGGATAGACCATTTTAAAACGAAAGACTGGTATGTTAACGTCCCGTCCGTCCATTTCCTCTTTCTACTGGCAAGCTCTGGTGGAAAGCATTAGTCTAGAACTGATGATGACCACATTGGGTAATCAAATATTTTCAATTGACCAATCTAGCTTATTGCTCCGTCAGATATCGACAGAAGCGCTTATCATATTACTCTACTAGCTAGGCACCCTACCTGCTTATTTTTTCGCCAAAGGGACACGACTCTCCTTGTAAAGTTGAAGTGGACTGGATGCACATCCAATACTTTTCAAGGACAACAGGTCAGAGAGCACTATTAGGAAGTCGCAATTTAGTGCCCCAACAGGCATCGTTGAAAGTAGCGAAGCTTCAATGTCGAACACAAGAGGTGATGGATTGAAAAAGCGAAACCGATCACCAGTCTGCGTCCGCATTGGCCTGCTGCCAAGCATTCATTCGTCGAGTCGATCGTGTGGTCTGTCGATAGACCGGTTCTTCCTTGACATTAAGCAGCTTGTGAGCTGCCAAGTAAGCGGTAGTGTTCCTGCAAAGTAGGTCGAAGGCGAGCGCAAGGAATCCAGTGGTTTTGCAATCTAGAGATCACCGACAGAATAAGGTGAGATACAAGTGACACCTCGCAACACAGCAAATTTAACCCGACACTTACTCTTTACAATCTCGTAGAATACAGCGCGCGATTCAGGAGTATTCCAAAGACCATACATGCTTTTGCCGTCCAGCGACTCCAGCTCAATATCGTCTCTTTTTGCTTTGTTTTCCAGAATTTCTTTGCCACTGTTGGGTTCTTCTGGAACGCCATCCATCAATTCGTTAAACGCACTTTCAAGAGTCAGCAGCCCGTCTGGGAGAGCAAGCGATGAGAATGAAGAAATCAGTCCAAGTTGTTCGTAAAAAGGTTTTCAAATGTGTTAGAGACTTTGTGCTCAAACCAGATGTCCAATTTTGTGGCGGGAAAGGGTGTTACACATACCTCTACAACTCTTAAAATCATAAGTGAAGTCCTTCATGGCATTAGTCCAAACGGCACGAGCGCCGCTCTTTCCGCCCCAATTGTTATCGTAATTCCGATTCTTAAGTTTCGAATAAAGCTCCTGCTCCTTTTTGACCATCAGTTTGGCGAAAACCATAGGGCTTGACGCATATGGAGCTTCCGCAACACGTCCAAGGAATTTTCCTATCGAATTCCTGTACGCTAAGAAGGCTGCGTCAGACTCGAAGTATCCCTTATCTCTTGATTCCCATCGAACAAAACGACAGATACTCTCCATCAACTCGGAACCCGACAGCCAGTAGACGTGCCCTCTGTCGGTGGCAGCTTTCCATTCACTAACTTCTTCGACTGTTGGTTTCTGGCTTTCATCCTCATCCGAATTAGAGTCACGTTCAGAGCTACCTGTACTGACAGTACGATATCTCCATCCAACGATTTCCCCCGTTTCGTACCTGGCTACTTTGGCTTTTTCGTCATTGATGCGGACTCGGACTTTCACCCCAATAGAAGAAGCTAATGAGTCCAGAGTTTCCGTGGCAATTCCATCGCGATTTAAGGCCGCTTCTGCTTCTTTTGCTTTTTCAAATGCCTCTTCGTCTCCACTTGCCAGCACGTTACTGTTTTCATCAGCCGAGGTTTTGTCTTCTGTTTGTTGTACAGGCGCTTCGTCCTTCACACCTTCCTCCTTCTCTCCACTGCCCACATTGTCCTCGAGAGCTTCTTTCATTTTACTTTTCAGTTCTTGTTCGCGAATACCTCTGCTGTCCAAATCTTTTATAAGTGTACGAAGGGTTTTCTCTTTTGCGAAACATCCCCAGTCACGTCGAGCCAAACAAGGTTGCATCCCAGAGGAGTGATACTCTTGTCTTGAGAACACGCGAAATTTGTCGGCTTCATTGTTGCCGATCAAATCATCCTCCTCGTCTTGCGCCCCCATAAATATGGATTCTCCATCAGCGGTAACATCGCGGAAACCAGCGGGGACTTTCTTGTTCTCTCCTTCTCCGTTTTCACCCTGCTTCATCACATAATCAGCTGACACCCAAAAATGTGTGTGTTCGTCTCTGTCGAAGTGCCAGAAACGGTTGCGGAACCGGTCCTGCCCAAGGGGCTCGTTTCGAATAAAACACTTGTTCAACTTCGCTACTAATTCCTTTCTCGCGTCTGCCACCCTTTTGTGTTGCTTTGCCTTTTCGAGTTCCAACGCCGCGTCACGCATTACATCTAATGCCCAGGCCCCACCTGTTGTCTCGTCCTCTCCGGTTAATTTGGCAACTTTTGCCTCCCGCACGGCACTCTTCAACACTTTAATTGTGCCGTCGTCGATTGCATCGCGGAGAATTAGTATTGCAACTTCGCGCATCCCTGGGAGGTTTTGCTGGGATTCCTTCGTCTTCTCAATTTTCTTTCGCAGTCTTTCAATCGCACGGGAAGTTTCCCTGTCGATTGAAGCATCGAACTGATCGAGGTTCTCGCCGCCCAGAGAAGCAAGCTGGTCCTCCAATGCCTTCAATTCCTCCGCCTCTTGAGCAACAAGTTCTTCCATCGTCAGAACACGAAGCGAATGAGTTTCGAATGCTTCAGCCTCTTGCATTTTCCTGACCATCTCGTTGACTTCAAGCTTTCCGAACGATTCTGGAGCTGGAAGCGAGGCGAAATCCATTTTGGTGTCCTCGTCGAACTCTAGAATGTCTTCATCAGTCAACGATTCAATAAATTCCTCCGTGAATTCGTTAGAACCTTCATTCAACTTCCTAATTTCTTGTCTTTTCTCCTCCAGAAATTTTTCGCGCGCCTCGTAACCAAGCCGTTCACGGGCTGCAGTTTCCGCTTCAATGGCCTTGTTTTTGGCATCCTTTTTGGCTTTTCGCTCCTCCGCGTCCACCGTTTTCTGAGCGTTAATTCTCGATTTGAAATTTTCATCGACAACTTTTTGAACGGTCTGCGTATCATACGCGGCTTCGATTAAAATTCTCAGGATACATAAGCGTTGCACAGGGGAAAGATCCAGGTATTCGACACCCGAGCACAGCTGTTCTACAGCTGTTTCGCACAAACTCTCGCCATTAACCTTAGCGCAGCATTCTGTGAAAACTCTCGAAGGTAATAACGCCTCGCGTTCTCGACGCTGAGAAACATTCAGTGGGGGCAAGTCATGAACAGCACGGAGACTGTCATCGATTTCATTCCGCAAGCGCTTGTATCGGTGAATAATGCGCCAACATGCTGCACCAGCCATTTGGGGCCACGTAAAAGCGTTCAAGAACTCAGAAAAGCCGTTAGGCTTGACAGGAGGAAGGAGCAAATCTACCAACGTAGGGGAGGGTCGAGGGGGGATCGCCGATGCAGGGAGTTCTGATTCATCCTTATCTTCAATTTCCGCTTTCTTCGTCTCCTTTTCAGAAGACCCCATGTCTTCGTCATCCGACTCGTCGCTATCTTCGTCGTCCGACTCCTCGACATCGGAAACCAGATCTTCTTCTTTTACAGCAGGAGCCGAGATATCTAGCTTGTCCATTTCCTGCTGCGCTTCTTCAACGATCTTTGCTCGTATCTCAGCCAGCCTGCTTTCCCTGACACTACGATTCGACAGATCAGGTCGCGCTTCTTTCACCCGATCTAGCAGCCAAACCAGAGCTCGTTTTGTTGGACGGCCATTTTTGCCTTTGGACAGTTTCAGCGCTTTTCTCAGGTATGCCGCCACCCATTTATTGGCTACAACTCCAAGCGCCGTCTTGACAGCTTTATTAATACCATCGATGTCTGCTGCATTTAATGTACTGACTTCCTCCAAGCTGGCGATCCAGCTGTTGGTGATTAAGGGGTCCTCTTCGTGCTCTAGGAGGGCAGCTAGGTCAACTTTGATCATAGCCGTGTTTGCTTCGCCCTCTTTCTCTTCCACTGCGAACATTTTGGCATCTGGGTGCTCAGATTCCTGCGTTTCTAATATTGACCACCACCCTGCAAACAACAAACGTGCCAATTCTGGCTGAGTTCATGTACAAAATGAAACACAAAAACAAACTGTATTCCGTCATTTCAAACTTAAACAGGGAACTTACATTCATCACTCTGTTTGTCACCCACCAGAACCTTCAGCAGGCCCAGGTGAGCCTCAGCTAGAAATACAGGAGGAGCTTGAATGTCGTCTCCATGCATCTGGCCAGCCTCAGGTGGCGTATAGGTTAAGCAGGCTGCGAAATCGTCAAGGGGGATTGGATCGACAGAGATTGTCTTGTGAAATGTGCACAAGAAGTCCCAGGTCATCAAGAAGTCTGATATACAATACTGAGGTACACCGGGGAAACCAAGAATGTCAGGAATGCGAGCAGCCGCGCATGTGGAGGGTGTGATAGCTTGTTTGCCATTTTTCTTATCTTCTTCCATGAGTACGAGATCTTCCACTGGATATCGAGATTCTTTTTGATCGTTTACAAAGTCATCCAATGTTTTGACTGCTCTCTGATGAGTTTTACGCAACTTCTCCAATTCCTTTCGAAGCCTTTTCTTTTCTGTATCTTTTTCTCTAGACGTTTTGGGTTTCCCTTTTTTGAAGCTTGGTTTCCGTTTTGGGGGCCTATCGGTTTTGACAATGTTGAGAAAGCGTCCAACTTCCAACATGGAACGAAATCTTTTCCCCTCCTCATTGTAAAAATTGATATCAAATCTTCGATCAGACGGTTTCCTTGTAACCCTGGATCGATAACCGGCCACCTGCTCTGCCGAGCCGCCACTTTCTTCGATAAAAGCAGCCAATGCTTCCATCGCTTTGACCTCGCGCTCTTTCAGAGACATTTCCACATCACTGCTCTGGGCTTTTTCGTTTGAAGATTTGCTGGACGATTTCTTTCGACTAATGCGCGATTCCATAGGATCTTCTGCCTTACGCTTCTTGCTGGCAACTGGTTGCTCTGAGGGAACAAAATCTTTGGCAAGATCCGCAAGCGATTGGTCTTTGTGGCCCAACATTTTAATGATATCTTTCATATTATTTGATGCCGTCTTGGCATGCTTGTCATTCCTGAGAGAGAAAATGTTTCAGGAATGAGACGGTTTAAATGAGTGAAATTGGTCATCTTGCATACCAACTTCTAAAAGCAAACAAACAATCTGCAGAAACCAATCAAGCACGAGTAGAGACTCACTTTTGGATGTGCCGATTGAAAACACCGCCTACATCTCGTGCAAAATCCTCCCAACCATGCCTTCCCAATCGGTACTTGTTTTCATCAATCTTTTGCCCAATCGTGGTCAAGTCGAGGACATGGCCTTCTTTACTAGTGGCATGGCGTTCCTCTTGAAAGGCCTCCGACCCTTTCAAATTCCAAACTTTGGCCAACATTTTCCCCAACTTTTGTTGTTGTTTCCGCCGCTTTTTTTCCTTTTCATCCCCTGCATGATCTCCACCAACTTCGTCAGCCATGGTAGACTAGAAAATATAGTGACCAGCCCGCGATCTAGTTGGATTCGAACTATCCTATCCAATCCTTCAGAGACTTGTGACATTGATTCGATTGCGCCGTTTGGTACAATTGTACGTGCCAACCCTCGTCGAGATGGGAGGGGCGGAGGAGAGCCGACGAGCCAACCCGTAGATAGTCTTCAAGAGAAAAAGGGGGCAAGTGTGGAATCCTTTCTTATGAGGGAATCAAGATCAGTCGTGTTTATGACGTCATCCCCCGATTTTGAAATTTGAAATGATGTTGATGCCTCGCTAAAATCTTTGGCAAAGGAATGATTCAATCCATGCATTCTCGATCGTTCACTCAGCTGATGGATTGATAGCGCCGAAAGCTACCACAGAATTACAAATGAAAGGAGATATACAAATAGTTCCTAAGAATGAAATCAGTATCAACGAAGGTTTCTCGAGAACGATCGGATGTGTGCTTGGCACAATCGTCTGTAGGCTATGAAATCGAATTATCGATGAAGAAGCCAATAGCTATTCCAGCAGATGTAGAAGTGATGAAGCAAGACAAGCCTGACAAGGGGAGCGAAGATCAAGAAAAGGCACTGCCCTCGGACGACAAAGGCGTACTACTGGTGGATGGAGGTGGCGATGATGAAGAACAAGAATTCCCTTCTAGGTTTTACAATCGTGGATTGGCCAGTCGATGGTACAATACCCTCATTCATTTCGATGGTGTCAAGATAGCGCAGGGTTATAACATTGTAAGTACTAGTACTGTAGATCAGTATGATATCTTTTAACCTTTTATCATGCCAAGCTGAGTCCTCTCTTTTACCCCATACTCTGATACACCGTCCATGTTGAATTCATAGTTGGGCACAGCACGAGGTCCGTTGATTATATCCAACATTTTCCTCTCGACCGCTCTCATTTACTTGGCATCGGAACATGTCGGCTGTGTAGAAGAATCCATAGAGGACGGTGAAATAATTGTAGTCGATGACTGCCAGGAACGAGTATATGGGGCCTTTCGGCCTGCCGCTTTGATTTCCAATATTGCCGTCATTTCCGGGTTGCTAGGAGCCACATTGATGCCGCTGGCGGGCGCGGTGTGGATTACACAGCGTATCGCTGGCATGTCGGTGTGTTCTCAGCCTTGGCGCTCATTGTCCTTCAGGCTTGTCAAATTGGGATAAACAGCAACACTTGGTTTTACATGGCTATTGGACAGGCATTGGCCTGGTTTTGTTTTAATGTACAGTTCCTGGCGACCTATGCGTATTTGCCAACCATCACTCGGCTTGTTACAGAACGAACCATGACTCGATGTAAGGAGGAGTGTACAGCATTTGTGTATTGTCTAGTACCAAAGATATCTCAACTCACCTTGCCTCCCGGCACACGTCATAAATATCATCGATGTCCATAGATGTTTCTGTCTTCAACATGGTCATGTTTGCCTCGGAAGCCTTGTTTTTGATCACAGTTGTCGCATGCTCGTACATGTTTGAGTTGGACGACGTACAAACAGCTCGGCTGAGCCAGACCATCAACGCCATATCGCTGCTCGGAAGTTTCTACTTTGGTTGGAAGACGTTACCCAAGGTTCCAGCCAGCCATACACTACCCATCGACCCGTCTACTGGTAAACAACAATCATTGCTCTCCCATGGATTTTTCCAAATTTGGAAAACTGCCCAAAAAATCAATACAGAGTATTCCAAGGGCTTGCGGTGGTTCCTCGTTGCTACCGTTTTTGCCGAAGCCGCGGCCGAAGCATTCGCTATTGTCGCTGTGGTCTACATGGATGAAGAGCTCGGCATGACCACAGTACAAATCGGAACCTTTTTTCTAATTGGTATATTCTCCTTGATCCCGGGGACATTCTTGAGCGACGTCATAACAGCCAGAACAAATCCCAACACCTCCTGGAAGCTTTCCATGTTGTCGCTACAGGCAACTGCTGTCATTGGAGCGCTTTTACTTCACAATGAAAATGTATTCCCAGGCGGATACATTTGGGCTGTGTTTGTTGGTTTGAATTTGGGTTGGTTCTATCCTGCCGAGGTACGAATTCGCTGTGCTAAAAGTTTTTTTTGAATGCACCCAACATGGAGCCACAAGGAAGTTGCTTACTTTTTGATTAACTCGTCTTTATCAGATTCTATTCTTTAGCATGTGTGTTCCTCAGAATGGCCACGAAGCTGAGATCACTGGATTCTACACGTACTGTACAATCATTTTGGCATGGCTCCCACCTCTGATTTTCTCACTTCTCGTTGAGGCAGGCACCGACCAAAAGTATGGAGTAATTGCTGTGTCTGCCTTTTTTACCATTGGATTTATCACTCTTTCAATGGCTGCTCCGTGGAACGAAATTTTGGATGAGGCTCGGAGCGCAAATGCAAAACAGGAAAAAGATACATCAGATGATTCGGCAGAAGAGTCAACCGCGGAAGAGAAGTAGCCGTCTACGCTGAGCTTTGCGAAGAAAAGACCGGTGACCTTCCTTCCTATTCCAAGACAATGTTCATGCCCTTTCTCGCGCTTGGCCACAGTACTGTGACTCATCCGAAAACGTAAATCATGTCCTTATTGTATTCCAATAATGCCTCGTTTAACCCTGCAAGCTCAAAGTTCCAGTTGGAGTCCTTAGACCACCACGGAAGAAGCACTCCTGGATTTTAAAAGCTTTGGTACTAAAGCCATCTGTTGTCATGTCCATATGCTTTATATTCACTACAAAAGCGCACTTATATTTCCACGACTGAATTAGCAGATGTAAACTAAAACCCAATTGAATGGTGTTCATTCACAATTAATGGGTTCTTCATGCACGATGTTGCTTAATTGTTTGAAAGATGGCAAACTTCTCTGTAAGCAGAAAGCTTGCAAAAGGTGCACTACTCTATGCAAGGTAGCTGAAAAATAGGTTTTATGAACTTCAAGCTGAACCTAGACCAAAGGTGATTTTTGAAAGATGATGTCAGTGTGATCAAGACCTTTGAGCTGCAGCTGCAGTTCAGGCTGCAGCTGCTTGCCCTAGTAGCCACCAGTAGTGGCACTAGTCCACTACCTGTTCACTAGCTAGCTAATACCAGGCAGCTGATAGCTAAAAGCTACTCGAAACATCCTACCATGGACCCATGCAGTGTTCTACTGAAACAAATCTCCAAGGTAGCACATTTCGCGTTAAACCGGGTACCTGTAGATGGCCCTAACCCTAATTGTTAAGATTTAGCCCAACATCGCATTCTGTTTGATCGATTTTCAAACAGCAACAACGGAATAAAATGACGATGACATTCATTGTTGTTGATTGATTTACTCTACTAGTACTAATACGTAGACTAAGAACAAACAAATTTTTGTTGGTTGGTCTTACAGTATCATCTTTGTCTACGCTAGCTATTATCATGTCATTGTTTTCGAAACTTCTTGGACAAGGTCAAGCTGCCTCTGCTGCCACTTCGGCAACTCGTTCAGTCGCCAAAGAAAGACTCAGTGTTATCCTTTCTGCGCAGCGAGGGTCAGAGCTGTTGGAAGGGGTAAACATGGAAAACTTACAGAGAGATGTTTTGGCGGTTGTAGAGGTGAGTTTTGTTGTAGTTTTCCACACATATGCTAGGCAGCTGAACGATTTTTACAACGATGTCGTATTGAATAGATCATTGATTGATTTAACAATTTTTCTTTGAACATAACGAACACCAGCGTCACATCAAAATTGCCAAGAGCAAATCTGTGAACTTCTCGTTCAACGCAGAGGGGAATGTGCAGCTTTTTGAAATGTCTGTAGAATTGGAGGGAAGAAGAACAAAGCCTAGTCCATAGATACCACAGCAGAAGAATGGATTGCAAGCGCAACTTCTTCTACGTCAACTTTGGTTACTATTCTTGTGATGAAGAAATGATCAAGAATCCACTTCCTCTGCTTGCTCCCCCTTCTTGCCGAATTCTTGAAATTGTTGCTGATGGTGCAATCATGAAGGACCTATTTGCTATGCTGTTTTGTTAGTTAAGGGACCCATGAACAGCATTTACATTTCCTCTAAAGTCTCCTATTGACTACTGTCTATCTAGATTTGAAAGTTTCACATTCGGTTTCATTTTTATATTAAGTTTAGACGAAAGACTAAACAAGCTACACTGGTCGCCAATCTTAGAAAGAGGAGTTGTAATAGACTTTAGATCATTCAATGAAAGTGACTAATAGACGATTAAGCAGGCTAGTTGGATCTGGCAATTTCATAGGCGAGAGTCATACCAGAGCTGAAGAAATCAATCTCACCAACCACCAAAGTATCCCACGAATATAGTATCTCTATAGATAACATTTACGAACAGCTATTTATCTCTTGATCCCCAAATAGATTCGTTCGTTTCTCGCTGGTCACAAAATAGCAGTGCACCCAGCGAGGGCAAAGCGGGCAGGTCACAAAGCATGGTGACGCTTCCTAGACTCCGAACTGTCATCAGGAGTCTCCTCTGGCTTTCGTTTCCGGTTCTCAAGAGGGGTAAAGGATGGGCTTGCAGACACACCACCCGACTGAGGGAAGGAAGGAACTGTTGACTTGTGCATTTCTTCTGAAACAGAGCTGCCCTCCGAAAAGGCAAATGCCGCTTGCGAACCGATCGGGACAGAATCCGCTCCAGCGCGGATTCCGTCCCGTGTGTCTTTCAGACCCAAAGCTTTGGCTGCAAGAACATAATACTTACGAAGTACGGAACTAAGGGAAGTCGAACCCTTCAAATCTGAAAGCTTCGCCTTCATTTCCACTGGTAAATTTTCGCAAGAGTCCAAGTGCAAGCGCTGGAACTCACGGACGGATTCGTAGATACCACTGACAGAGAACGGGTAGGCCACACCCGAGCCACGCGCACCGAAGCCTTGCTTCGACAAGGCACAATGGATGCATCTGATACCCACCTGCCCGTCCCGGACGGGGAACTTGCGGTCACTCCGAGCCACGTCCACGTCGTCACTGTTCGCGCAGAAGACTTCAATTTGACGCCTGATAAAACAGTCTGTATCTGACAGCCACTCCTTGTCATCGGGAATAGCGAGAAGGACACGAGACGTCGGAGAGGGTGGAAAGGCCATAGAGTTCGAGTCCCTTAACGCCTTGGCAGCTTCCTTCGTGGAACGCTGCATAAGCAGCACGCTTTCGTCACTTCCCGATGTCCCGCTTGGAGATATATCGCTGCCTTGTGTCTTCGCCTCGTCTGGAGACTTCACATCGCTCGCGGCGCTTGGGATGTCACCACTACCACTCTGGGCAGGACTAGGCTGCTCTGGAGTTGTAGCTCCTTGCGGGTCTTCATCGTGCAGGCGCCTCCACATGCGCCGAAAAAAAACTTTCTGCGAGCCCCGTGGCAGCCGTGCCATCTGTTCTGGGTGCATCTTTTTCAACTGGTAGAGAGCGTCTTTTGTTTGCTGCGGACAATGGCGGCATTTCAAAACGTGGCCCGGTATTTCGGCAAAGCTATTGGCAAGACGATCGACATTGCTCCAGAAAAACTTTCTCGAGTTGTTTGCATCCGTGCAGTGAATGCATTGAAGGCCCCCGAAACCGATTTTGATCTTTTCTCGCTTCCCTCCACGTGTTTTCCTGTCGGACTCTGAGAACCGACAGAGACGAAGTTGCTTCATTAAATGAAAGAAATAATCGGTCAGCAGGAGCTTGTCTTCGTCCAACACTAAAGGCCCTTCTGAGGCCCCGCCGCCACCAGTAACATATGTGGCGTCTCTATCCGACGCCGCCAAGTAGTCAATCGCTTGCTGCACCGCAACATCTGCTGTCTCTGCCTGTGGGAGGAAGCCCTTGGCTGCGGCATCATACCATGGCTGGGTGTGTCACCGTATTTTGCAGCTGGGGTTTGATGAGTGTGCTGGTAAGGAGCAGTGCTGGAAGGAAGCCGCGCCTGTGGAGCCCCTTGCATCTCTTGGTTCCCCTGTGAATTCATGTAAGCCATGGACGGACCTTGACTCCCTTGAGAACTACTCGTAGGTCCTTGTGGTGCCTCCCAGCCTTGTTGCTGTTGTGGCTGTTGTTGTGGGGTATAGCCACCAGGATACGGCTGTCTCATAAAGTGGAAGTGTGGGGGAGAAGGGCCACCCTGGAACACTTGCTGTGCCGACATGGACTGGTGGTAGCCTCGACACATGCTCAAGTGCTGGTCCATATATGGAGGCGGTGGTGGCATCTGATTTGGCGGGCTCCACGATGATTGCGGATCTCTCTGATGGGGTGGTATGTGATTACAGTATTTGCAGGCCCAGCCACCAGTCGGGTCTTGGAAGAATGGAAAGGTGTTCGCCCACTCGTGGTGCCCTGCTTGGGAGGAGTATCCCCGGTGTGGAGATCCCCCTGGTTGTTGTTGCTGCCCTGCCATCATCATCCCTTGCGAACCGTCATGGCTTGAATGACTCATCGGCGCATGCATTGGCATCCCATCGCCGCCGTAGTATCCTTCTCCACTTTGTGCGTAGTTATCATACCCCGCGGCGGCCATTTGATGTCGTCTGCGGGCTACTGGTGTTGGTGCAAGGGGATCGGGGGTACTCATCGTGCCAGGTCCTGCTCGGTTAGGCATACCACTACCCGGCGGCGGACCTGGACTATACATTTCAATTGGGTGCTGGACGAAACAAAGTCCAGTTGCACTGGATCCATTTTCTACAACGCCGACCCGCTGGCATAAGCGGAAGCACCAATCTTTCAAAGCTGCTCGACTTCGTTCCTCTTCTTGATGTGAGGAAGAACCCCCTTCCCGATTTTTTGCCTTTCTTTTTTCAGCGGCTTGCTGATTGATATCTCGCACTGAGGCTGGTGCCATTGTGCATGTCCCTAAATGTTTATCCGACATTGCTCGCACACCCTTTGTCATGTTGTCGATGCTGGATGGGAAGAATGTAGCATGCTTCACTGCCGTCGGATTGCTCGAACAGTGAATGCATCGTAAACCCACCAACCCGATGGTGAGGAAAGGAAACTGTGTGCGAAGTTCTGCATCATTTGCCTCTGCAGGCCCTGCTTCAAACATTTGCAAACTTTGGCAAGCTACAGAGTCGTCGGCATTCATTTGGCTGGACTCGTTGATCCCCATCAAAGGTATTATTCTCACAGCATCTTGTCTCCCGGCAACTAATGGGGGCATGGCCGCGGGATTATAATATCCAGGCACATGTGCTGGAGTTCGTTGTTGCTGGTAATATTGTGCTTGATAAACATATTGTTGCTGTTGCGATTTATCTGGATTTTTCTGGCATTCTTCGACCTCATGTTGTCGGGCATCTTCAAAGGAATCCAATGTCAGTTTACAATAGTCGCAACACCAGAACCCCCGTGACTGATAGGGCATCTCTTCTCTCGCACAGAGACTATTGCTGATAGTTTTGCTCGAACAGGATTTCAACGCCGAAACCCCTTCGATAATGCTTGTTGGACACAGGATTTTGATGTTCTTGCTTGGCGCCGCTGTCTCCTACAGCGCACACCAATTAATCAGTCGTCAAACTGGCGACAATGGTTAACCAGTGATGATTTAGTATTGCTTTTGTTGGGTCAACGGGGCGATCAAGCCGTTGTTGCTGCTGTTGTAGATGGATGATAAATACACACACGGAGCTAGCGTGGGAAACACTTTTATGATGAATGTGGCACACGTTAATGCGGATGTGGGACGCTATCGTGGAAATAAGGAAGCAACAGTTGCTACTAGCTAGTAGTAGTAGTAGAAAGCGAACAAAGCCTATGAGTTTTTCTGCGTAGTTTGACAATAATGGCATGTACGACAGCTAGCTACCAAAATAACAGGAAAGTGGCAATGATGCAAGTCTTCCGCTCACTCACACGCTTGCTTGATTGACTGATGGTTCAAGCACGCGCAAAAATAAGACGAAAGAAAGATCAATCGCGCCCGCCGGGCCTCCAGATTTATCTAAAGAAGTTTCGTGATTACTTGGGAACTAGGCGGTCTCATTCCCACTAAAGTTGTTATGATGGGCGGAGTCTTCCGCTATACCGGGTAACTAGGCAACACGATTGAATTGCACATGGGCAACTTCCGAGACAGGCACACTAGTTCTCACAAAAGTCCGAGCGAGCTCGCCTTTTCAAGTATCTGTTAGGGCAACGGTTGTATTTGATGCCGAAGAAGAGTGCGATTTCGTAGGACCGCTATTTGAATTCTTTGGCACGATTAGTGACCTAGTAGCTAGCTAGCCTAGGTTTTCGGTCGAGGATGCCGCAGTTATTGTTGGTACGATTGCTATGAGGTGGTTGAGTTGTAGTACACTGTAGCTATTAGTTATCTTCATTAAGGGTTATCTTCAGTTCATAATGGAGGGCTAGATAGAAGGTAGGTGCTAACTGGACTGACTGCATTCTGCTATCTAGCGACCGACCTACTACTTGGAACTACAGTAAGTAGGTACCGGCTGTGGACACCGACAAAGCTTGATGTGCCTCCTTTTTCGCTCTCATCAGAATCCTTCCAGCTAGCTAGCACTGGCTAGCAGAAGTAGCTATCGGATTGTCCAGCTCCCTTTAACATGACCGGGCAGCAGCTTGACAAACCAATCATCTGTGACTCAAAGAAAAGACAATTTCAGTACTAGCTTTTAACTCACACTCCTCCTCCTATGTAAAGCAATTCATGGTACGACTAAATTTGAAAATTGATGCAATTCGCTTCAAAGAAAACATGTGTACCATGACTAAATTGATGCAGTTCAAAGTGCTTTCATGTGGATCATCAGCTTGGGAAGACAATTAATGATACTGGAGTAGCTGTTATTGACAGTAGTTGAAAAGCGATGCGCTTCAAAGCAAACATGTGTATCATGACTAAATTGATGCAGTTCAAACAGTATTCATGTGTATCATCAACTTTGGAAGATACTTCGTTAGAAACACATGAAAGCTTCGCTAAGTAGCCGCATACTGTAGTGCGAATGAAACGCTACTACTACTAGCTATCGCTTTTATCCATATTTAGAGATGGCTCTTTTGGAAGATGCTCGGGAGGCAACATCTCATTGACTTCCACCGAGCCGATTTGTAGAGGCCCTTCTACAGCTACACAGCTTTTCTTCCTGCGTGCCTGCCCGCCTCAGCAACACCCGTTGCTAGGGCTTGAAGTCGGTGACAGGCAACTTGAAGCGAGGGCCCGGCCAGACCAAGCGAGGCAGCCTCCGATCAAGTGCGATGCGTCATGCAATCATCATGCAATGGACCATGCATCTATCTACCGTACATGGACGAAACCAAACGACTTCCGCCCCTCGGCGCCATTGCTTTGTTCCGTTGTTCACAGAGATGCTAGCTACGCAGATCAGATGTGGAGATTAGTAACGCAGAGGACCTGTTTGCATCACGCAAGCGGTCTAGGATGATTTTATCTGTTGGATCAGTAACATGTTCAAATGTATTTTGCTATGCTAGAGGAATGTCATTTGCCAGTACTTGGTAGTTTACATGTTAATTGTCGGGTAATTCTTGTCGCCGTAATTCGTTAATAGTTGATGCCCAGACCACCAATTGGGGTAGCGCCACTGGTGGCATCACTAGGCCTCACTTTTTGCCCTCGGACCTTCTTCGCTATAAAGCTAAAGCTTTGACCAGGCTGAAAAAAATGGCGCGAAGAATAGATTAAAACGAAAATACTACAAGATAGCAACGAAGTATCGAAGAAGCAAAAGCACGGTGATTTACCTTCCACCCTGCATCCACAGCCCCCTTCATATCAGGAAATGTTATCCATTGGTCCTCCTCTTCTGGTGATTCTTCTGCGACGGATGCTGGTTCATCAGGCTGGGGTGTCTTCCTCTTTTTGCTTTTCTTCTTTTTGTTTTTCTTTACAGGTGGCGGGATGTAGAAATTCTCCAAGACAAATTCGCTTCTTGCATTGTCAAATGGACGTATGTTGTTTTGCTGCATTGCCTCCAGAACTGTTTCCCTCGCACATTCATCCATTGAAAAGGCTCTGTAGGTTGGTTCCAAGTGAGGAGGAACCGTCCCGGGACGAAATCCTTGAAACCTTTCTTTCTTGGCGTCAGACATCATTTTTTTGTAAATTGCATCGCTGAAACGGCCCAGATCAGCTTCGACACTGATTCACAACAAAAAGAGGGGGGAAATGAGGGACCGACGTTTTAACAACAAAAGGCTTATTCAAACTCTAAAGAGGTGAACATTGGTTATCGTACCCATCAATAGCGATGGTCCATTCAAGAACGGGTTCTTCCCCGACTGCAGTGATTCGGCATCCTTTAATGTTTCCACCTTCCGTGTTTGAAACAACATCACCAGCCCAAGCATCCGAAGACGAAGCAAGGCGAATATCCCTCGAATGATAAACTCCTTCACGCGGCACTCTACTCGCTCTGTAGTGGGATGAAATCCATGCCTCTGCGTACTCCGCAATAATGCAGTAAATTATGATAATGAGTATTGGTTTCATTTTGGACCTTCTCCTACTAGAGGAAGCTTTTTTTGCCACAGAAAAGAATACTCAGCAGAAGATAGCTCTGCATATGTTGGTAACAACCTGCATCAATTACTGCCATCGATATGTTGTCGGTGGACTGTTTCTCGTGCACCCATGCATACCTGTCTCTTATACACATCTCCGAGCCCACGAGACTAAGGCGAATCTCGTATGCCGTCTTCTGCTTGCAAAA
>ENA-ORBV01007695-ORBV01007695.1-microbial-mat-metagenome-genome-assembly--contig:-NODE-7695-length-18430-cov-4.873318_pt1 | contig 18430 bp, 8 predicted proteins | sample MGYA00237777_ERZ505514 | MGnify/ENA primary metagenome ERZ505514 (study PRJEB26160, sample SAMN06269048) | microbial mat metagenome | isolation source: Oligotrophic lake microbial mat | place... | reverse complement strand
TTTCAAGCAGAAGACGGCATACGAGATTCGCCTTAGTCTCGTGGGCTCGGAGATGTGTATAAGAGACAGCGCTCCAGGCTGCACCACGCGTGCGACAATGGCATCGATCCAATGATAACGCGCCTCGATGTCGGCCTGCATCACCGTCGCCGGATCGGCAGCGGCGTTGGCGAGGGCGGCAGCAACGGCCGGATCTGCGCGTGCGGCAGCCAAATCGGCGGCAGTTTCCTGCGCCAGCAAACGGCGGGCAAAGCGTTCGCGTTCCGCGTGCGGCAATGCGGGCAGGGCGTTACCGACGGTGGTGATGGCGGTGGCAATCGCTTCCGGCAGCAGCCACGTCGGCAGTGCGGGAACGGTGGCCTGGGTCAAGGCGGACTTCAGCGCATCGACACCGTCGCCACGGTGACCGACGACCGGGATCACTGGTACGCCTAATTCACGCGCCAGTGCGACGGCGTCGACCGGCTGGCCGCGCCGATTCGCAATGTCGCTCATGTTGAGCGCGACGACCATCGGCCGACGCAGTTCGATCAGTTGACTGACGAGGTAAAGATTTCGTGCGAGGTTGCTGGCATCGACCACCGCGACGATCACGTCCGGCGCGGGCGTGTCCGGACGCAGGCCGCGCAGGACCTCCATCGCCACCTGTTCATCGGGCGAGTTCGCCACCAGGCTGTAGGTCCCAGGCAGATCGAGCACGTTGATGACATGGCCATCGGGCAACGTGCAGCGACCGGTCTTCTTATCGACCGTGATGCCGGGATAGTTGGCGACCTTCTGCCGCAAGCCGGTAAGCGCATTGAACAGCGTGGTTTTGCCGCAGTTGGGATTACCGCCGAGGGCGATAGTGCGAATGGCGGACGGAGCCGCAGCGGGAGCGCTGGTCATGGCCGGCTCAGGCGACGGCGGCAGGAGCGACCGCCAGCGCCGCCACGCTCACCTGCGCTGCCTGGTCGAGCCGCAGGCTCAGCAGGTAGCCGCGCACGCGCACTTCGAGCGGATCACCGAGCGGCGCACGGCGGATCACGTCGACGGTGACGCCTGGGCACAGGCCCATTTCCAAAAGTCGCCGACGGATGGGCAGCACTCCAGTCACGCTCAACACCTGGACCTTTGACCCCGGTTCCAAACGGTCGAGCGTCAAGGCACCAGGCAACATCGGCAGGGGAGCATTCATGTCTGACTGCGATAGTAGCAATTGAGAATGGATAGCAATTAGAGGAGGCGCCAACCCGAATTGGCCGGTAGAACCTTCCAGCTCCCGGCAGTTCAGCTGCGAATGGCCGCCAGGATCTCGCTCTTAGCGCTCGTCGCCACAGCGACATACGGAGTTTTAGCGCCGCTATAGCCGTGCAGGTCGATGGGGAACAGCGGCTCGCCGGACGGGCTCAGGACTTCTCCGCCAGCGATCAACACCAGCGCAGCCGCCGCGGCGATGTCCCACAGCTTGCCGTTCACCGTGATCGAACCGTGGGCTACGCCAGCCGCGACCTGGACTGCCTCCAAAGCCGCACTGCCGAGCACGCGTACCTTGAGCCGGGTTTGAGCATGGAAGGCCGCCGCCCAGGCCGGCATGCGCCCGTGCGCATCCAGCAGGTTGCTGGTGAGCATCAGCAGGCAACGTTCCGACAGCGGCGTGGTCGGCGCCAGGATCGCGCGCTCATTCAACCACGCACCGTGGCCCTGCTCCGCGGCATAGACCTCATCACGGCAAACGTCATAGACCACGCCGAGCACCGGCATGCCGGCGTCGAGCAGTCCGATACACACCGCGAAATTACCGAGCCGCGCGACGAAATTGTTGGTGCCATCGATGGGATCGATCACCCATACGCGATTGCCCCGTTTCGGCGGACGGTTGGTGATGGCGGAGCCGTCGTCGTTTTCTTCGCCGATGAAGCCGTCGTCGGGGAATTGCGCGGCGAGCTGCTCGATGATCAGACGCTGGCTGGCACGATCGGCATCGGTGACGGCTTCTTCGCCACGTTTGGTCTGGCGCTCGACCTTGCCGTAGTGCTCACGGATGAGCGCCCCAGCGGCACGGGCGGTATTGATGACGAAGGCGAGGTCAGCGGAGAACGTCGGCATGGGCGCGGATGGTCGAACCAGCCGCGTGCGTGTCCATCGCTTCAGCGTTTCGCCGCGTGCGCGCTCAGCATTCCTTTCAGGAACTGCCCGGTGTAACTGCCCTTGACCTTGGCGACCTGTTCCGGCGTTCCTTCGGCGATCAACTGCCCACCGCGCATGCCGCCCTCAGGGCCGAGGTCGAGGATCCAGTCGGCGGTCTTGATGATGTCGAGGTTGTGTTCGATCACGACCACGGTGTTGCCGGCCTCAACAAGACGCGCGAGCACTTCGAGCAGTTTGCGCACGTCCTCGAAATGCAGACCGGTGCTTGGTTCGTCGAGGATGTAGAGCGTGTTGCCGGTGCCGCGTTTGGCGAGTTCGCGTGAGAGTTTGATGCGTTGCGCTTCGCCTCCGGACAACGTCGTCGCCGGCTGGCCGAGGCGGATGTAATCCAGGCCGACATCCACCATGGTTTGCAATACGCGCGCCACCGGTTGGTGGACGGCGAAGTGCGCGAAGGCCTCGCGCACGGACATGCTCAGCACATCGGCGATGTTCTTGTGTTTGTACATCACCCGCAGGGTCTGCTCGTTGAAACGTTTACCGTGGCAGACCTCGCAGGGGACGTAGACATCGGCGAGGAAGTGCATCTCGACTTTCTTTACGCCGTCGCCTTCGCAGGCCTCGCAACGGCCGCCCTTGACGTTGAAACTGAAGCGCGACGCGGTGTAGCCGAACAGCTTCGACTCACGGGTCTCGGCAAAGATCGAGCGGATGTGATCCCACAGCTTGGTGTAGGTCGCCGGGTTCGAGCGCGGCGTGCGTCCGATCGGTTGCTGATCGATGGCGATGACCTTGTCGAGGTGGTTGAGGCCGGTGATGCGTTTATGCGCGCCCACGTCCTCAGTGCCGTCATTGAAATGATTATTGAGCGCGGGATAGAGGATGTGGTTGAGGAACGACGACTTGCCCGCGCCACTGACGCCGGTGATGCAGGTAAAGGTGCCGAGCGGGATACCGAGTGTGAGGTCGCGCAGGTTGTTGGCCTTGGCGCCTTCAACCACCAACCGTTTACCGTTGCCGTCACGCCGTTCCTTCGGCACCGCGATGCGTTTGCGCCCGCTGAGGTAATCGCCGGTAATCGAGTTTTCTGCTTTCAAAACGCCTTCGACCAAACCGCTGTAGACCACTTGACCGCCGAGTTCGCCGGCACCGGGCCCGAAGTCGACGACGTAGTCGGCCGCGCGAATAGTGTCCTCATCATGTTCAACAACGACGACGCTATTGCCAATGTCGCGCAGGTGTTTCAGCGTGTCGATCAGGCGCACGTTGTCGCGCTGGTGCAGACCGATGCTCGGTTCGTCGAGGACGTAGAGCACACCGGTCAGCTCAGATCCGATCTGGCTGGCGAGGCGGATGCGCTGGGCTTCACCGCCGGAAAGCGTTGGACCTGAACGATCGAGCGTCAGGTAATCGAGGCCGACGTTGATGAGGAACGTCAGGCGCGCCTGGACCTCCTTCAGCACGCCGATGGCGACTTTGGCGGCGCCACCCGTGAGCTTCAGTTCTTTGAAGAACGTACCGGCTTGGCCAATGGTCAGGTGGCAGACTTCGGTGAGCGATTGGCCACCGATCTTCACCGCTGCCGAGGTCGCCTTGATGCGCGAGCCCTTGCAGGCGGTGCAGACCGCGGAGGAGAAGTACTGTCCGAGCTTGTCGCGTCGCCAGTCGCTGTCGCTTTCCTTGAGCGTGCGTTCGAGCCACGGAATCACGCCATCGAACTTGGTATTGAACGTGCCGGTGCCGTTGGTGGTCGACCAGTTCACCGCCACGCGTTCGGCGTGACCGTAGAGCACCAGTTGGCGCTGCTTCTCTGACAATTTCTTCCACGGCGTATCGAGATCGACCTTGAGCTTGTCGAGCAGGTCGCGGCGGTACTCCACATGCCACGCTTGACGATCCTCATCGCCAAGCGCGCCCCAGGCCGCAATCGCACCGTCGTTGATCGACAGATCCACCGCGATGAGTTTATCAAGATCGACCGCGGTCTTCACGCCCAGACCATTGCACTCCTGGCACGCGCCGAGGGGGGAGTTGAAGGAGAAGCTGTTGGGTTCGAGGTCGGGGAAGGACAGGTCGCAGTGGTGGCAGTAGAGGTGCTCGGAGAAGAACAGGTCCCTTTCCTTGTCCGATGTCCGATGTCCGATGTCCGAGGTCTCGTGGCCTTCAGTCTTTGCTGCTTCTTTTGTGCGTTTTGTTTTCGGGGTCTCGACATCGGACATCGGACGTCGGACATCGGACAAGGAAAAGGACGCCGAATCGGCAAACGCGACCAACAACTTTCCCTCACCCTCCCTGAGCGCCGTTTCCACTGAATCAGCGAGGCGTTGCCGGATGCTGTCCTTGATGACGAGGCGATCGACCACGATCTCGATGCGGTGTTTGACCTTCTTGTTGAGCACCGGTGCGGCGCTCGGTTGGTCGAGCAGGAACTCCTTGCCATCGACGCGCACGCGGGTGAAGCCCGCTTTCCTGGCCTTGTCGAGGATGTCCTGGTGCTCGCCCTTGCGGTCGCTGACCTTGGGCGCCAGCAACAGGATGCGGCTGTCCGCCGGCATGGCCATGATGCCGTCGACGATCTCGTCCTGGCTGCGTTTGCCGACTTCGCGGCTGCATTGATGACAGTGCTGGATGCCGATGCGCGCCCACAGCACGCGCAGGTAGTCGAGGATCTCGGTGATGGTACCGACGGTGGAGCGCGGATTCTTCGACGCCGACTTCTGCTCGATGGCGATGGTTGGCGACAGCCCGCGGATCGACTCGAACTTGGGTTTCTCCAATTGGCCAAGGAATTGCCGCGCGTAGGCCGACAGCGACTCGACGTAGCGGCGCTGGCCTTCGGCATAGATGGTGTCGAACGCCATCGATGACTTGCCGCTGCCGGATGGCCCGGTGAACACCACCAGCTTCTTCTTCGGCAGGTCGAGGTCGACGCGCTTGAGGTTGTGTTCTTCTGCGCCGCGGACGGCGATATGGTCGAGTTCGCTCATGGATGCCTGCCTGCTGACCGCGACCAGGTCGGTGCGGGGCGGCAAGCCAACAGAATCGCTTTCTGGTGCAAGGCCCATTCTGACTCCGGTGCCACATACGCCTTGTTGGCGGTCGCGCCTGGACGCTTGGCCCAGAGGGACGGAACACCCATAGTCGCCGCATGAACAAGTCGCTGCTGGTCATCGGCTCAATCAATGCCGACCTCTACGTTGAAGTTCCACGTCTGCCGGGTCCGGGCGAAACCATCGCTGGCATCGACGCTGCCATGCGGCCGGGTGGCAAGGGCGCTAATCAGGCGGTGGCGTCGTCGCGCCTTGGGGTCGAGACCTGGTTCGCCGGCAAACTTGGTAGCGATGCGTACGCGCCGCCGCTGCGGCTGGCACTCGAAGGCGCTGGGGTCGAGACCGATCTGATCGAACAAGTCGACGGTCCCACCGGTCAGGCGGTGATCTTACTCCAACCGGGCGGCGACAATTCCATCATCGTGGTCGGCGGAGCGAACCACGAATGGGTCGAACTAGACGACCGGGTACACGCCCGCCTCCGCGAAGTCGGCGCGTTGCTGCTTCAGGGCGAGATTCCCGACGCGATCAACCTGGAGGCGGCGCATGCCGCACGCGCCGCTGGCGTGCCGGTGATTCTCGACGTTGGCGGTTCTGGTGGCGCGATGTTGCCGGCACTGTTGCCACTGGTGGACATCCTCAGCCCCAACGAACACGAGCTCGCGGTGCTCAGCAGCATGCCGACCGCAACCAATGAAGAGGTACTCGCAGCCGCCCGCTCACTCCAGTCAAAAGGTGCGCACACGCTGCTCGTGAAACTCGGCGGCCGCGGCGCGATGCTGGTCCCCGAGCAAGGAAAGCCGGTCATGCACAGTGCGTTCGACGTCAAAGTAGTCGACACCACGGGAGCGGGCGATTGTTTCACGGCAGCTTATGCGGTAGCGACGGTCGGCGGCATGCAGCCACAGGCGCGGCTACGTTTTGCCTGTGCCGCCGCGGCGCTCAGCGTGATGCGGAAAGGTGCGATCCCGAGCATGCCCAATCGCGAGGCGGTCAAACGCTTCCTGATGAGCAACAACCACGAGACTGATCTCGCGGCTTACGAATAAGCGTCAGCGTGGCGACAGACCTCAGCGCGGAGCGATGTCCAAACGCCAACCAGTCTTACCGACGCTGAGGGAAGTCGAACGACCGCACGGCAGCGTCAGTGGGTCCGCGTGGTGGCCGAACGGCAGGCCGACGAGTGCTGGAATGCCGAGGCGTTCCGCCCAGGCCCCGATGATGTCACTGCTCGACGGACCCTGATATCCAGGCGGCAGCGCGGCAGGGAAGGCGTTGGTGATTAGACCGACCACACCATCCAGGCATCCCGCCAGGTGCAGCTGTCGCAGGTCCCGGTCGATGCGGTACGGCCGTTCATCGATGTCCTCGATTGCGAGTACGCGACCGCGCAGATCCGGCATCCATTTTGTTCCGACCAGCCCGGCCAGCACCCGCAGGCAGCCAGCAAAGAGCTGCCCCTGCGCAACACCCTGGCGCACCGCACGCACCTCCGGCAGCAGACCGCCGTCCCAACCCTGGCCATGGCCTTGCCAACCGGCGATGGCCGAGGCGACCGCTCGGTCACCATGGGGCACCCCGGGCATGAATCCGTAAAGTGTCTCGGGACCACCGCGCACGGTCCAGGCGGCATGCAGCACCGTGAGGTCCGAGTATCCGATCAACCCAGGTAGGGGGCCAGCATGGGCGGCGACCACGTCCAGCAGGTCCAGACAGCCGTAACCACCCCGCCCAGCCAGCAGGAGGTCGTCGGTGAGCGCTAGGCGAAAGGATGCCTGCCGTTGGGTAGGTGGCGCCCAGGCGGCCTCACCAAGCCATGCGGAAAAATCCTTGGAAACCCGCAATTCACCGCCAATAGCCGCAACAAATGCCCGCGCCGCCGTCAGCGCAGGTTCCTGCTTGGACGGAGGCATGGGGTAGGCCGGACACCACAGGACGACCGAGGGGGGCATCGCGGCACCCTGGACCGGCTGGCCAGCCCCGCAACCGGTTCACGTGTAGCACTGGCACCAACTGCACATCAGGGGTGGGCCGCGTTGACGACCTTTGGTCACAACCTACCGTGGTCGCATGGGTTTCGCAGGCAACCTCAACACTTTGTCGCTGGTCGAGGTGTTCCAGACGATTAACCGCATCCGTGCGACCGGCGTCCTGCGCTTGGCCGCGACGGAGAGCGGACGCGATGTGGTGTTCGCCGATGGCGAGGTCATCGGTGTCGGCTTTCGTGCCGGCGAAGAAAAACTCGGTCTGTTGCGACGCCTGATCCTGGAGGGACGCCTCGACGCACAAACCGCCGCGGCGATCAGTTCGTCAAAGCACGACAGCGCGGTGGTTCTCGAAGGACTCATCCAGAGCGGCAAGATCGCTGAGAGCGAAGTCCTGGACGCGCTCCACCGCCAAGCAGAAGACGAACTCTATAATCTGTGTACCTGGGACTTTGCTGATTTCGTCTTTCACGATGCCACGCCCGAAGATCAGGTAGCGCAACGCCAAGTGGAGTCATGCAAGGGCCGCGCGTTGAAGATCAACGTCAACTCGCTGCTGATGGAGTCGGCTCGCCGCATTGATGAATGGGCTAGCTTGTGCCAGGTGATCAAATCAGAAGATGTGGTGCTTGGTCCGGCCGAGGGCCGTGAACAGGCATTATTGGCAGCAAGCCAGGGATACCCAGGTGCCGCAGTTGTACCGTTGATCGATGCGGTGCGTACAGTCGAGACCATCATCTCCGAGTCCGTGGCCACGCGCCTCGACGTCTACGGCGTGTTGGCGGACCTCATCAAAGGCGGTCTGGTCGCGGTATTGAATCGCAATGATATCCTGGCGCATGCTGACTATCAGTTCTCGCAGCGCGACTACATTAAGGCCGCCCAACTCTTCCGCCGCGCCTTGAGCGAAAACAGCGCCGACCAGGAGACCACCGCCAAGCTGGCGGACTGTCTGCAACTGCTCGGAGAATCGCCGGAAGCCGCCGGGTGTTTCAGCCAACTGGCGTTGGGTTACCTCGACAAGGGCTCACCGGACCAGGCCATCTCGTCCGCCCACCGTGCAGTGCGACTCGACAGCGATGACCCCAACTTGCGGCTGATCCTGATCCGCTGTTTGCTGGATGCCGGGAAAAACACCGAAGCGGTCACCGAGCTGCGTACAGTGGTATCGCGCTTCCTCGAATTGGGCCAACTCGAAGACGCGCGCGGCACCTGCCTAAAGATCCTGGAACTCGATCCCAAGAACGAGGATGTCCGCCGCGAGATGGCGCGCATCTTCGCTACCGCGGAGCGCGACAAGGACAGCGAAGACGTCATCGTCTGTGTCCAATGTGGCCATGTGAACCATCGCGAGGCCAAGGCTTGCGCCGAGTGCGAAGCGCCGCTGCGGTTGTCCTGCCAGTCGTGCAGTCGCACCGTCGCGGTATCCGATCGGCTGTGCATCTTCTGTGGCGCCAATCCGCACGTCGCTGGCCATAAACGCAAGCTGCTCGGCAGCCCGACCACCACGCGCATCGTCAACAAGGGTGTCAAACAACAGGCGACGGCGAAAGATGGCAAGGGCTCGCAGTTCTGGGCCAACAAGTTGGAGTCCTCGGTCAAACACGCACGGGTGCTGGAGGAATCGGGTGACTTCGCCGGTGCGCTGATCGAATGGCGTGAGATCCTCCGGCTCAATCCGGACAACAAGGAACTTCAAGTCCACATCCGCGAACTCGAAGGACGGGTCAACGACGACTTCGCTGAGCGCATGATCGAGCGTGGGCATCAACTGCGCCGCGTACGACGTTTCCATGCGGCGATGAAATCCTACAAGGCGGCCATCCGCGCCATCCCAGAAAGCGATCCGCGCGTCCCGCGGCTGCAGGAGATCCTGGTCTCGACCAAAAAACATCACCAGCGCATCATGGTGATCTATGCCACGGCGTTCATTGCCATCGGCGTGTTCGGCTGGCTGGTGGCGCGGCCGTACCTGATGTTGAACACCTTCCGTGGCGACCTTGCCACCGCGGATCGTCTGCTTGAAAGTGTGCCGCCCGGAACGACCCCCGCGACGTTCACGGCCCTGAGCCAGGTGAGCGAAGAATCCACCAAACTGGAAGAGCAGTCCAAACGTCTGGGGGCCACCAATACGGCCACTGAGGCGCGTATCTCGCTCAATGAATTCAATGGTCGTCTGGTGACTGCGCGCATCGCGGTCGCCGAGGCGTCGCTCAAAGAGGTCACGGCCGCTGCTAGCAACGGCGATGTCGTGCGCGCTGATCAGTTGCTGCACCTGCTACGGCAACCTGATTTCCGTGACTCCGTTGGTACCCGTTTGCAGACGGCGGAGGAGGCAGTCACCGAAGCCCGTCGCCGTCAGACCGATATCACCGAACAGCGCAAGCAGGCTCCAGAACGACTGGAACAGCTCGCGGCAATGGAGCAGTCAGGCAACCTCTCAGGGGCCATCGCTGGGTATCGCCAGTTGGCTGGCATCGGCCACGAAACAGTTTCGCCGGCGGCCAAAGAAGGTGTGGCACGTCTTGAACCCAAAGAGCAGGCCTTTGTCACTGCCATGAGTGCTGCGGCGCAAAAAATGGACAAGGATCTAGGCAAGGCCGATGCGGACCTACTGACGTTGGACGCCGCCGCCAAAGCCTGGGGGCGCACCAGCGAATGGACCGCCGCCCGCACGGAGGTCGCCAAACGCATCCAACAAGCAGCCGCAGCCTATCAACAACTCGGCGCCAATCCGAGCGTCGAGTTGTTGCATGCATTTATTGCCGCCCACCCGTCGGCTCCTCAGGTGGCCCAGGCGAAGGTGCGGCTTGATCTGGTGACACAAGCCCAGCGTTCGCGCGATGAGCAGATGAGACTCTGGCGTACCGCGATGCAAACCGAGCAGACCGAACAAGCCTGGCGTCTGGCGCGCAATCTGTTTGCCGGTGGCGGAGAACTGCCAGCGGAATTAACGCTGCCGATTCGCATCGAGACCATGCCGCCTGGTGCCCAGGTATCGCTCAATCAGGTGAATGTCGGGACCACCCCATGTGTCATCGGTGTGCGCCCAGACCAAATTACTCACGAAGTCCGCGTGACCATGGCTGGTTGGCAACCGGCCATACGCAAGGTTGGTGAGATCGCCAGCGATTGGCGCTGGCAGGCAGCGATGTCGCGCGCCGCCCTCTGGCAGCTCAATCTCGGGAAACCAATCAACTCGGTCATGGTGCTGCCCGATGGTGGCGTGCTCGCGCTCTCTGGGGAAGTGTTGCATCGCTTCTCTGCGGATGGCAAACCACAGTGGCGGACCAGCATCGCCACGGTTGATGACCTGTCTGATATCGAACGCTTCCGCTTGGTCCATTTGCCGCAGATCCAAGCGGACGGCTCACTGCTCTTGGGTCTGCCAAACAAGGACGTGGCACTGATCTCGGCCAAGGGCGTCATCGAATCGCGCTTCGCCTCAGCCGATGTAGTGCGCGGCAGGCCACTCGTGCATAACAATGACCTACTCGGTGGGCAGGCGCGCTTGGCCTATGCCGCCGAGGCGTTGTATGTCGGCGATCTGGGCATGGAGATATCACGCATTCCACTGCCGAGCCCAGCACTCAGCGGCCCGCTCAGTTTCCCCAAAGGCCCCGACCGCATCCTGGTAGTTGCAACCATCCAGGGACAACTGGCGGCTTTCGAGGAATCCACCAAGCAACGATTGTGGCAATTCGATCTCAAGGCGACCGAGATCGGTCAGCTCATGCCGCTCGGTACCGATGCTGCGTTTGGCATCCTTGACGGTAGCCGGGTTGCCTCCTGGCGTATCGCACCTACCGGCGCCACTCTGCGTTGGACTACCGCACTACCCGGCCCTGCGGTTGGCGAGCCGGCCGTGGCAGCCAATGTCATCTGGATCGCTGCTGCCAACGCCCTGATGCGTCTGTCGCAGGATGGCGTGGCGTCCACGCTGGCACTCCCAGCACCTGCCGTAACCCCAGCCGCAGCCGGTGGCGAACTTGCCGCAGTCGGGGTGAAGTCAGGCCAAGTGCTGGTTTACCGCCGCGGCGCCCTGCTGTGGGTGACTAGTTGTCCGGCCGCTCCGTCCGCCGTAGCGTGTTCCGCCGACATGGTTGTGGTCGGCATGAGCGACGGTACGCTCGCAGCTTATTCGCCGTGATGCACGCACCTTTTAACGAACAACCGAACGAACAACCGAACGAACAACCGAACGGACAACCGAACGGACAACAGGGATCACCATGCTGAATTCGATCCTGATCGAACAGTTCGCTGGCATCAATCGACAGAAGAAATCCGGGGTTCTGACGGTGGTCGGTCCGGGTTACCGCTTGCGCTTCTGTGTGGAGGATGGCGATCCAGTTGGCCTCGACTTCTGTGCTGACAAGGACCTGGACCTAGCGCAGGCACTGCTCGATTTCCATAAGATCGGTCCAGAAATGTACCAGATGGTGGTCGAGTCTCGGCGACTTGGCAAAGGCTCGGTGTCCGACTTGGTGCGCCGCCAGCAGGTAGTCAATGACGAGGAGATCGCCCAGGTCACCCGTTCGATGGTCGAAGATACCCTGGTGAAGTGCTTCGGTACTCCCCATCAAGAAATGGTCTTCGACGAGCGTGACGACGCCAGCACCTTCGATTTCGACAACAGCGCGATCCGTCTGCGCATCGGCACCGCAGTCCTGCTCAACACCGTGCAGTCCCGCGTCAGCGAGATCGACCGCGTCATGGCTGACGTGGGTGGTCCGGATGCGGTGTTCTCCTTGTCAGAGAACGAGACCGGCTCGGCACCGTTGTCTGATTTTGAGAAACATGTCCTGAACTTCATCGATGGCCGCAAGACCGTTGAAGAGATCGCCATCGCGTTCCGCGAGAGCACCCTCAACATGTCGCGCCTGCTGCACGGCATGGTGGCCAAGGGCGTGGTTCGGCGCACGTCCATCGGTGGCGTTTCACGCCTGCGTGCAGCGGTTCAACCAGCAGGGGAAACATCGGCTGCCACGGCACCGGCTGCCACGGCATCGGGCATCACCGCGGCACCTCTGAGTAATTTTGTTCCGCATCGCGCGGCACCACCTGCAGCCAGCAACCCAGCGTTGCGTGCGATGCTGGTCGCTGCCCTGGTGCTGGTCTGCTTCATCGGCTACTTGGTCATCATGGGTCAGCGTCGCAGCGTGGCACTGGATGGCGCATCGCAGGCGCTGATCGACAGCATGTTGGCGGGCAAGTGGGAGGACGCGATCGCCCAGATCGAAAAGGCGAAACTGGACGCCGGCAACGACTTGGAGGCACTCGACCGCGTGAAGAGCCTGGAGGAACGTCTCCAGGAATCATTGGCCACCGAAACCACAGCGATCAACAAATTGATTGAGGCGCAGGATTACCTCGCGGGCCAGGAACGACTCAACAAACTGCCAGTCGCAGCGCAGCCCTTGGAATTGCGTACCGCGCTACAAAAGGGCCAGAATAGCTTTGCCGGCAAAGCTGATCGCCTGCTCGTCCAGGTGACGACGATGCTGGACAGTGGTCAGGCGGCCCAAGCCTTGCGCTTGATCGCTGGCGCCAAGGGACGCGAAGGGGAAGCCGCGAGCGACTATCTGGCGCGCTGGCGCTTATCGAGCCTGGAACGCGCCGGTTCATCCTCACTGCCCCTCAGTCAGCGTACCGCCTTGGTCAATCAGATCCTGGCTACCGACCCCGACGCCCGGCAACGTGAGCAGATCGAACGTATTCGCAGCGACTTTGCCAGGATTCAGCAACGTGCATCGGACCAGGTCAAGGTGCTTCGCAAGCAGGCCGAGCAGGGCGCCTTCGTGGAGGTCGAAGCCGCCTGGGAGCAGGCGCATCTGGGTGATCAGTTGCGTGGCACGCCACTGGCCGGCGAGGGCGATGACCTGAAGCGATTGAATGATCAGATCGCCAAGGAAATGCGCGGTCTGGAAGCTGAAGGATTGTCCCTCATCCAAGAGAGCGATGATGCCAAGGTGATGGGCGCATTCGCCTCGCGCGTGCAACAATCCACCGGCAAATGGCCGTTGGCATCCAATGCAGAAAGCCTGCGCTCCTTGGCTCAACTACTCAACGAACTCAGTGGGCTCGTGAGCGAACGCAAGGCGGCCGACGAGGCCACTGCGCTTGACGCCTGGATCCTGGAACGCCAACCGCCTCCTGCGGTCGCCACCCTGGTTGCCGGTCGCAGCGCGCGTTTGCGCGACATCGAGTCTTCGGCCACCAAGGCGCTGGAAACCGCCAGAGCGTTTGCCCGCCAGAACGAATGGGAAGCTAACGAGCGGATGTTGAAAGAATTCCTCGCCCGTCCGCAGTGGCAGCGCACCACGGTGCGCGTTGCGGCACAGCAAGACCTAGACTCGATTGCTTCCATTCGCGGGCAGCAGCAGGCTTGGCAAGAAGAGCTGCGTAAAGCCATGCTCGCAGGCGACACCGGAACCAGTCTCGCGATCGCCCAGAAGATGGGCTTGCGTTACCTGCCCTTGGTGGTGCACAGCCAGCCGCCTGGCGCGGATGTCCTGCGTGAAGGCAAATCGATCGGCACGACGCCGCTTATTCTTGACCTGCCGGCTGGCGAGCGCGCTAGCTTGGCGTTACGCGTCCAACGTACGGGATTTGATCCGGTCGAAATCCAGGGGAACGCCGCTGAGGGTGGCTGGTTCCTCCCGGTGCGCCTGGAGCGCAGCGCCATCGGTCGGTTTGATCTGAACATGACCATCACCGCACGTCCGACCGCGATCGGTGATCGCTTGTGGGTTGCGAGCCGGCAGAGCGCAGCCTCACTGGCTCCTGGACAACCGGCTCAGCGTTTTGCCTTTGAAAATCCCGGCACCGGTGACGTCATCGGGCAGCAGCCCTTGTACGCTGGCGCATTAGGTACGAGCGATGGCGTGTGGTATCCGACGCGCGAAGCCATTGCCATCCGGGTTGGAAAAAATGGGGTCGAACGTCTTCCCATTGCTGGGCGGACCGATCTGCCTCTCCTCGATTACACCAGTGAATTGATCGTCGGTCGCCGATTCATCATTCTTGCTGGCCTGGATGGTGCGCTGCATGCGAGCGATGATCGGACACCCCTGGCCGCTTGGCATGGCCCACAGGGGGCGGGATTCGTCCACGGTCCCGTGCTGTTGGGCGACCGGGTACTCGCGCTGCGGGTCGACGGTGTGCTGGATGTCCATCTTCCCGACGATGGCAAATTGGTGACCCGCCACGCGCTCGATGGAGAAGTCCTGAGTGCCTGGACGGCTGACGATGGCCTGCATTGCGTGACCAGAGTCAGCCACTGGGTGTGCACGGGTGAGCAACCGCCAGTGCGTTCCCCCTTGCCGCAGGAGATCCGTTCGGCCGGTCGCGGGGTCTTGATCACTCCAGACAACCATGCCTGGATCCTGGCCCAAGATTCCTGGCAGGATGTTGGCCGTTTTGACGGCCGGCCCTCCGCCCAGCCACTGGTCTGGTCCGGTCATGCGGTGTTGCCGATTGGCAAGCAGCTGCTCGTCCTCGGTCCGAAAGGGTTTGCCGTCCTATCAGACAGCGAATTCCTTGCTCCGGTGATCGTTGGCCAGCAATTGGCGATCGTGACCCAAAGTGGCATGGTCCGCTTCTACACCCCCTGAACTTCTACGCCCCCTGAAATTGAAATAGCGACGGAATAGCGACGAAATAGCGGCCACGGCTGGCGATAGGGAGAGGAATTTTCCCGGACCCTTCTCCAGTCGGGTCGCCGTTCAGTGGCTCATACCCGACCGGGCTGTCGCAACCGCTTGAGTTTCTTCCTGATGGCGCTGGGTCATGTACGCTCCCGCTTGCGGTAATGTGGTATGCAGTCCTACCCCGATAATGCGCCATCCTAATTATCCTCAGATATCGAGATTGTGGCTTCCGGAAATTCTGGCGGGTGCCCGACGCCGACCCACGTGGTGGTGCGAACCGAAGGTGGCGCTACCAGCCTGCTGGTCGAATAGATCGGCGATATGATGGAACTGTCGGAGAACGCCTTCGAGCCACCATCCGACACCGTTCAGGGTACCGCCCGTGAACATCCTGTGGCTGCTTCACCGTCGGCCACATTGCGGGCTGGCAGGCGGTGACGTACGCTCACGGTGTGCACTCCGATAGCGAACTTCTGGCGCATGATTTCGGTCGCTCGTTATTCGCCGGTGTCAGACATCGTCGACCGGTCCCTGGAACCCGTGCGTGGCTCGATGATCTGGGTATGGCCTGGACCATGCGCGATGACCGGGTGAAGGTCCAACTCTTCCGTTTTGTAGATGCCTTACCGGGATTGCGCACGCCGGAGGCCATCGCCGAACACCTTGCTGAATACCTGGGGCCGGTAGCAGCGCGCCTGCCGTTTCCCGCCGCCTGGGTGCTCAGTCGGATGCGTGATTCGACGTGGTTGGCGCGACTGGCAGCCTTTGCTGCCACCGTCGGCGTACGTCAACTCGCGCGCAAATTCATCGCGGGTGAGGATCTGCCGCGCATCATCGCCGAGGTCACCCGGCTGCGTCATCGGCACCTGGCGTTCACCGTCGATCTGCTGGGTGAGGCCATCATTTCATCATCAGAGGCGGATGCCTACCGTGACGCGTACCTGCAACTCATCGATGGTCTGGCGGACGCCGCAGCAACGTGGCCACACGATCTCCAAATCGATCACGATCAGCACGGCGCCCTGCCGGCAGTGAACATATCCCTCAAGGTTTCTGCCTTGGTGAACCGCTTCGATCCCGCTGATCCACTCGGCAGCGTGCGCGCCGTTCGTACGCGACTGGAACCGATCCTGCGTGCTGCACGGAAACGGGGCGTGTTCGTCAACATCGACATGGAACACAATGCTGTCCGCCCGCTGACGCTTGATCTCATCACCGAGGTGCTGGGCAGCGACGAGTTCCGCGGTTGGCGCGATGTGGGAATAGCGATCCAGGCTTACCTGCGCTGCGCTCATCAGGACCTCGAACGCCTGCTGCGATGGAGTGAGCACCGTGGCACGCCATTCTGGATCCGCTTGGTGAAGGGTGCCTACCATGACCACGAACGGGTGGTGGCAGCACAACAGGGCTGGCCGGTGCCGGTGTTCACCGACAAGGCCGCGACCGATGCCAACTACGAAGCGCTCAGTGATTGGCTGCTCGACCGGCATGACGTACTCAGGCCGGCTTTTGCCAGCCACAATGTCCGATCGATCGCCCACATTTTGGCTGGGGTCGAACAACGCCGCCTGCCGCAACGTGCCGTCGAATTTCAGATGCTCTATGGCATGGCAGAGCCACTGAAGGCGACGTTGGTGGAACGTGGTGAGCGGGTGCGGGTCTACGCGCCCTATGGTCGTCTGCTCCCAGGGATGGCGTACTTGGTGCGACGCCTGTTGGAGAACACCTCGAATCAGTCGTTCGTGCGCGTCGGTTTTCTGGAACACGGTGATGAGGAGGGCTTGCTCATGAAACCTCAACCAGGCGGAACCGCCCGCATCACCGCCGCACGGCCAAGGGGATTCACCAATCAGGCCCTGCTCGATTTCAGTCAGGCGTCATCACGAGAGGCCTGCTCCCATGCGCTTGATGCTCTACGTCGGCGTTTGCCGCTTACCTGTCCGGCAGTAATCGGTGTAACCAGGATCGCGGTTGATGATCGCGTGTGTTCGCGCAATCCCGGTCGTCAGGATCAAATCGTGGCCAGGGTTTCCGCCACGGGTGAGGCAGAGGCCAACGCTGCAGTCGCCGCCGCCATGGCCGCATTCCCGGACTGGCGTGATCGTTCGGTGGAGGAGCGTGCTGTCCTGCTTGAACGTCTGGCTGACGAATTGCTGCGCCGACGCCACGACCTCATCGCGCTTATCGTGCTGGAGTCGGGAAAAAACGCGCCGGAAGCCGACGCTGATGTCTGTGAGGCGATCGACTTCTGCCGTTTCTATGCCGTTGAAATGCGCCGCCTCGACACGGCTCGCATCCGTGACCTGCCGGGCGAACAGAATCGCATGTTCTATGAACCACGTGGCGTAGCCGTGGTGATTGCGCCGTGGAATTTTCCGCTCGCCATTCTCTGCGGCATGGCGACGGCGGCGTTGGTGGCTGGCAATACGGTGATCATGAAGCCGGCCGAGCAGACGCCGGCCATCGCCTTTCACCTGATGGAAGCGATGCAGGCCGCCGGGTTTCCGCAGGGAGTAGTCAACCTGTTGCCGGGCACGGGCGAGATCGTGGGGCCCATTCTGGTCGGCCATCCCGACGTCTCGCTCATCACCTTCACTGGTTCGGTGGCGGTCGGCCTCGCCATCAACGAGCAGGCCGCCCGCAGCCGCACGGCTGAGGTGAAACGCGTGGTGTGCGAGATGGGCGGTAAAAACGCCATCATCGTAGATGCAGATGCCGATCTGGATGAAGCCGTGCTCGGGGTCATGCACAGCGCCTTTGGCTACCAGGGACAGAAGTGCTCCGCGTGTTCGCGCGTCATCGTCATCGGCGACCATGCCGCATTCGTCGAGCGCTTGGTTCAGGCTACCGCCAGCCTGACCATCGGCCCGGCGGATGATCCGGCGTCGGCGATCGGGCCGGTGATCGATGAGGAAGCCAAGCACCGTATTCTTGCCCGCATCGCTGAGGCAACCAAGTCCGCGAGGCTCATCTATGCCGGAATTGTGCCATCCGACATTGATGCTGCCGGATCCTACATTGCCCCGCATATCTTCACTGACGTTGATCCTGCGTCATCGCTGGCACAGGATGAAATCTTTGGACCAGTGCTGGCAGTCATTGGTGCGCGCAACCTTGATGACGCCATCCGCATCGCCAACGGTACCCGTTTTGCCCTCACTGGCGGGCTCTATTCTCGCAGTCCGTCCGCCATTACACGCGTCACCCGTGAATTCCGCGTCGGCAACCTCTACATCAACCGCAAGATCACCGGGGCACTGGTCGACGTGCAGCCGTTCGGCGGCTTCAAGCTCTCAGGCATCGGCTCGAAGGCAGGGGGACCCGACTACCTCTTACAATTCCTGGTGCCGCGCTGCGTCACCGAAAACACCCTGCGCCACGGCTTCACACCGGATCTTTGACGCGTCTTTGGCGCGTCTTTTGGCGCGTCTTTGGGCGCGTCTTTTGCGCGTCAGATCGGCCAGAGCGCGAGCGCCCGTCGGCAATCATCCAGGCTCGGCACAAGGGCGAGGCGGAACCAACCCGCACCACCGTCACCGAAAAATTCCCCTGGGCTTATCACCAGTCCGGCTTCGAGACATCGTGCCGCATACGCTTCCGCGTCGCCGTTCCC
>ENA-ORBV01007694-ORBV01007694.1-microbial-mat-metagenome-genome-assembly--contig:-NODE-7694-length-18435-cov-14.539656_pt1 | contig 18435 bp, 8 predicted proteins | sample MGYA00237777_ERZ505514 | MGnify/ENA primary metagenome ERZ505514 (study PRJEB26160, sample SAMN06269048) | microbial mat metagenome | isolation source: Oligotrophic lake microbial mat | place... | reverse complement strand
CACCGTCGCCCCTGCCACGAAGTTCGCGCCCGTCAATGTTACGGCCACGCTGGTCGAGGTCACTCCGCTTCCCGGCGAGATTCCGCTCAGCACTGGCGCGGGCGGTATCACCGTGAACGGCATTGCGTTCGAAGTGCTGCCGGAAACCGTCACCGTCACATTGGCCACTCCGATTGCGGCTCCGGCGGCGATGGCGAACGTCGCGGTGATCTGCATGCTGTTGACTACGGCCACGTTGCTCACCGTCACGCCCGGATTGCTCACATTCACCGTCGTTCCGGCCGCAAAGTTCGTGCCCGTCAGTGTGACGGGCACATTCGTGCCTAGGATTCCGCTTGCGGGCGATACCGCCGTCAGCGTTGGCAGAGCCGGATTGATGGTGAATACGGCCGCGCCGCTAGTGCCGCCGGTCGTGGTGACCGTGACATTAGCCGGGCCGCTGGCGGCTGCCGCACTGATCGCCAATGCCGCCGTGATCTGCGTACCGCTGACCACCGTCACGTTGCTCACTGTCACGTCCGGATTGCCCACATTCACCGCCGCCCCAGCCAGGAAGTTCGTGCCCGTCAGCGTGACTGAGACATTCGTGCCTATGATTCCGCTCGCCGGCGTCACCGCCGTCAGCGTTGGCAGAGCCGGATTGATCGTGAATACGGCTGGGCCGCTAGTCCCGCCGGTCGTGGTGACCGTGACATTGGCCGGACCGGTTGCGGCTACCGCACTGATCGCCAATGCCGCCGTGATCTGCGTACCGCTGACCACCGTCACATTACTCACCGTCACGCCCGGATTGCTCACGCTCACCGTCGCCCCTGCCACGAAGTTCGCGCCCGTCAATGTTACGGCCACGCTGGTCGAGGTCACTCCGCTTCCCGGCGCGATCCCGCTCAGCACGGGCACCGGCGGGAGGACCGTGAACGGCATCGCGTTCGAAGTGCTGCCGGATACTGTCACTGTCACATTGGCCGCACCGGTGGCCGCTCCGGCGGCGATGGTTAGCGTCGCCGTGATCTGCGTACTGTTGACTACGGCCACGTTGTTCACCGTCACGCCCGGATTACTTACACCAACCGTCGCTCCGGCCGCAAAGTTCGTGCCCGTCAAAGTTGCCGCCACGCTTGTGCCCGTGATTCCGCTTGCCGGCGATACCGCCGTCAGCGTTGGCAGGCTCGCATTGATGGTGAACACAGCCGCGCCGCTCGTCCCGCCCGTCGTGGTGACCGTGACATTAGCCGGACCGGTTGCGGCTGCCGCACTGATCGCCAATGCCGCCGTGATCTGCGTACCGCTGACCACCGTCACGTTACTCACTGTCACGTCCGGATTGCTCACACTCACCGTCGCTCCGGCCACAAAACTGGTACCCGTCAGCGTCACGCCCACACTCGTGCCCGGCGCTCCGCTGGCCGGCGATACCGCCGTCAGCCCAGGTACGACCGGGACAATCGAAAACGGTACCGGCGATGTGGCGCCGCCCGTCGTCGTCACCGTCACGTTCGCCGTACCCGGCGCCGCGCCCGCCGCAATGGTAAACGTTGCCGTGATCTGCGTACTGTCGACCACCGTCACGTTGCTTACCGTCACGCCCGGATTGCTTACATTCACCGTCGCTCCGGTCACGAAGTTCGCGCCCGTCAAGGTCACGGCCACGCTGGTCGCGGTCACTCCGCTTCCCGGCGCGATCCCGCTCAGCACCGGCGCCGGCGGGAGAACCGTGAATGGCCTTGTGTTCGAAGTGTTGCCGGAAACGGTCACTGTTACAGTGGCCGCGCCGGTCGCGGCGCCGGCGGCGATGGCTAGCGTCGCCGTGATCTGCGTGCTGCTGACCACCGTCACGTTGCTTACCGTCACGCCCGGATTGCTTACATTCACCGTCGCTCCGGCCGCAAAGTTCGTGCCCGTCAAGCTCGCCGCCACGCTTGTGCCTGTAACTCCGCTGGCCGACGTCACCGCTGTCAGCGTTGGCAGCGCCGGATTGATCGTAAATACGACCGCGCCGCTAGTGCCGCCAGCCGTGGTGACCGTCACATTGGCCGCACCGGTGGCCGCTCCGGCGGCGATGGCTAGCGTCGCCGTGATCTGCGTGCTGTTGACCACCGTCACGTTGCTCACCGTCACGCCCGGATTGCTTACATTCACCGTCGCTCCGGCCGCAAAGTTCGTGCCCGTCAAAGTCGCCGCCACGCTTGTGCCGGTGACTCCGCTGGCCGGCGTCACCGCTGTCAGCGTTGGCCCAACCGGCCCGATCGAGAACGGTACTGGCGATGCACTTCCGCCCGCTGTCGTCACCGTCACGTTCGCCGTGCCCGGCGCCGCTCCCGCCGCTATTTGCAATGTCGCCGTCGCCTGCGTCGCGCTCACTACTGTTACGTTGGTCGCTTTGATGTTTGGACCGGCGTTCACCACCAGATTCCCGTCCAGATTCGTTCCGGCGATCGTCACGGGTACGTTCGTTCCCACCGCCCCGTTGCCCGGCGTGATCCCGCTTACCGTGGGCGCCGGCTGCGCCCCCGCCAGGATCTCTATCGCCGCGATCCGCGAGTTGTTGATCACCGGAAGTAGCTCAATGGCGATCTTATAGTTCGTAACATTTACCGCGAAAGGCAGGTCAAGAGCTTGATTCGTGGCGCCGGATACGGCATAGATATCAAAATTCGGCGCTACGATTTGGCTATTCAAACTGACATTAAAGATGCGGCTGCCGGCGATACCGAGAACAGGCTCGGAAAATTTCAGGTTTACCGTGTAGTTCCCATTGGGGACGGTAAACGTATATTTTAAGGTCCCCGCGCCAATTCGCGGCCCCCAGTGTGCCGTCTGGTATAGGGACGGATCGGTCGTCCCGACGATCGGCCCTCCCTCGTTCACCGCTCCTCCTCCCGACCAGCCGCTATCGGCGCTCCACAACCGCCCCAACGCATCGGTATAGGCCGTCCCGCCGCCGTTGATCCGGATCGGCGTGAATATTGCCGACGAAATGACAAAAGAAATGTTATTACTGGTGCCGTTCGCCGTCGTCACCGACACGCTAGCTACGGCGGCCGCGGCATTGGAAGCTATAGTAAACGTCGCTCTCATTTGCGTCGCGCTGACAATCACAATGTTACTTACGGTAATTGCCGGATTGTTTACATTAACAGTCGCTCCACTTATAAAATTGGAGCCGTTCATCGTCACCGTAATCGCGTTGCCCGCCACGCCGGCCGGCGGACTAATGGAAGAAATACTTACAGGCGGGATAACTGAAACCGTATCGGTGCGATTCACGCCTAAGTAGGCCGCGGTTATCGTTACCGACGTTGGCGCCGCGACGAAAAGAGTAGTAATCGGAAACGACGAGGAGAAAGATCCAGCTGGGACGGTGACCGACGCCGGGACAGTCAGCACCGCCGGGTTGGCGCTGGATATGGAAACGGTTGCGCCTCCGGCCGGTGCGCCGCCATTCAGATTTACCTGGCCGGTACTTGAGCTATTGGCCACCACGGAAGAGGGCGCGGTGACCGACGAAAGCGCAACCGGAGTGACTGATAAGTTGTACGACCGGGAACTCGCGCCGTATGTGGCGGTAATACCGGCCACAGTTGTCGATGTCACCGAGGATGTGGAAATAGGGAATAGCGCATAGGCGGAACCAGCCGGAATCGTGACGTTGGCGGGGACGGCCGCCACCGCCGGATTTGAACTCGTAAGAGTAACGATCATGTTGGATGGCGCGGGGGCGTCAAGGTCGATTTCGTTTTGTGTCGACGATGCGCCGCCCGCCATGCTATTAGGTACAAGCAGCACTCTGGTGAGCGAGACCGGCTTGACGGTCAGTGTGGCTTGCGCCTGCGCGCTGCCATCCGTGGCGGAGATCGTGACGGGCGTGGAAACGGAAACAGGCAGTATATTGATCGTGAATGTAGCCGAACTCTGGCCTTGCGGAATAGTCAATGCCGGTAGAACCGTAGCCGCCGCCGGATTTGATGAGGACAGAGTAAGGCTGACTCCTCCGGCCGGCGCCGGCGAAGGCAGAATCACTCTGTTGGCGACCGTGGCTCCGGTCCCTATGACCGTGGCGGGCGACAAGGCAACCGTAAGACTAGCGACCGATGGTATTGTGTTTTCAATGTTCTGGGAAACGTAGGCGGTTGTGCAGTTTAGAGTACACGGGAGTTCGGAGAAGTTCGTCGGAATCGATTGTGAATATGGAGCGGGTCCGGTCTGGCGCTGATAGTGAAGATGGTCGCCGCAGACGTTGTAGCCGTTAGTGGAGCTGGCGGAACCGGAATGCCCCTGATCGGCAATATAGTCGCCCTGATTTATCGCCTGATTCGCTATAACTTGAACGCTACCCGATTTCAAATGCCCATAAAATGAATATGTGCCATCCGGATGGGCGATGCTAACATAATTTCCCAGGCCGCCGTTCGGGTCGTTACATGGACTTGCGTAGCCATCCCAAGGCACTTGGCACACCGGAAAAGTATTGCAGGTCACCGTATTCGTCGTTCCGGCTACGGTTCCCGTCTCCACGGCGAGAACGTGTGTATTGCCCTGGCCCTGCTGCGATACCTGTTGAAAATCAAGCGCCGCGCTCAGCGTGGAGCTATGTGCCGCCACCTGACAGGCCCGGCCATCGCACGCGCCGCCGCTATAGATGGCGCCGCCTTGTACGAGATAGGCCGCGCCTCCGAACGGCATCAGCCAATTGTTCGCGAATGGCGCCTGCCGGAGAACTTCCCCGCCCGCCCCCGAAACGTAGCTGTAGCCGACGCCGGAGTTGGTGAAATCCCGGACTACCAGCGCCGCTTCCGTGGCGGTATAGATTGACCCCTCATCCACGGTCTCGTACTCGCCGGTGTCCTCGTTCCATTTCTTAACAACGGCTCTCCCCTTTTCAACCACCGACACAAACACGCGTCCGGCGTTGACGGCAAAGTTCCGGATATCGAGATTGGCGGGATTTGGAAGCCGACCGGAGATGTCAAGTTGATCTTTGCTCAGCAGGAGCAGCCTGTCTCCATCGAACCGGGCTTGCATCACGCCGGGAATTGTGGTTTCCGTGTTCCGGCGGATATTGTGCTGATGCAGCAGATAGTCGAACTTGTGGTCGTGAATGAAGTTCGACGTAAGGGGGACAACCGAGACATAGAGCAACCGCTCTCCGTCCGGCGACCATTCCAGGTACTCCGGATCGATCATCCCTTTCCCCGCTTCGATGTCCTGACCGGTTCGCAGATCCCTGAGATGGACTTCGAACTGGCTTGTCGAAGTCATGGTGACATAGGCGATTCTGAGTTCCGACGGCGACCAAGCGGCCATATGCACAGGGCCGCCGGTAATTTTCCGGTCCGTGCCATCGGTCAGATCGCGGATGTGCAACGCGAAACCGGGCAGCTTGTTATTTGACTTTAAATATAAGAAGTATCGCGAATCGGATGAGAGTCCAAACGATTTAAAAACATCCGGTACGAAGGGCGCGCGAATGATTCCGGCGCCGGGATTGTAGAAGAACGAGTCTCCGTTGTGAGCGACGATAAAAGAACTTGGCCGCGAAAGCGCTTCTCTCGGAATTCTTCCGAATCCGCCCGCCGCTTCCTTGTCCGGCGCCGGTACCTCCAGACCCGGTCTGGCTTGGCCCAAAACGACTCCGCTATATAATACCAAGACGCTTGCCGCCAATAGCAAGGGTCTACCGTGAAGTGCAGGCACGAGAAACCTCAAAGTAATATTGTTCTTCACCACTTTGCCATATATTCGCCGATTCGTCTGCTTTTGAGTGGTTCAAAACGAACAATCAAAAGTCCTATTAGTTGTAGTACTAATTTCTATTGCGCGGCGGCGTGTGTGGCTAATCCCGAGGCGGACTACTGCACGTACCCCAAAGTTTTGAGCCGTTCAAGCTCTTCCGCTGTCAGCTTCGCGGCTTTGGGAGATCGCATCCGGCGCATGGTTTTGCGCCAGTTCTCCAAACTTGCTTCAAGCTCTTTTGCCGGCTCGCGGTCCGTCTCGTACCGGTTGGTGGCTTCCGCCGGATCGGATTCGATATTGTACAGTTCCCGTTTGCCGGTGGAAGAGGCAATCAGTTTCCACGGTCCCGACATCACGGCTTGCCCTATCCGGCGGAACCGCGGGTGGGCATCGTAAACGTGTCCGCAAGGATGGGTCTCCGCAATCCAGGTATCGGTTGTTCCGGACTCCTTCGCCAAATTGCGGCCGGATACCCGCTGTTTGGCCTGAAGTCCAACGGTCTCCATGATCGTCGGTTTAAGGTCAACGCCGGAGGCCGAGCTACGAACGGCCGGCTGCTGTGCCCCGCGCGGCCACTTGATTACCAGCGGCACGCGCACTTGATCGTCATAGACGGACATGGCATGGCCTACCATTTGATGCTCGCCGAAAGCCTCACCGTGATCCGCCGTGATTATGATGAGTGTATTGTCGAACAGATCAAGCTGGCGAAGATGTTCCATGAGCAGGCCCACCTGATGGTCAAGATAGGCAATCCCGCCGTCATACTTTGCTATCAGGCTGTCCCGAACCGGGTCCGGCAACTGCCGCTTGAGTTCTGTCACTTCAGTCTTAATCGAACGGTATTCGCTAAGAGGTATGGCCGGTTCAGGGGAATAGAGCGTGCCATAGGGAGCTGGCGGATCGTAAGGATCGTGTGCATCCATGTAGTTCAAAAACAGGAAAAAAGAGTTTCGCCGGTCACGGAATTGATCGACGAGCGGGAACACCTCGGCATTAATGGTCTCCGCCGCCGAGTAAAGGCGCGGATTGGCGGCCCCTGGAATTATCAGTTCCAAACTCCCGAGTAAACTGCTGCGGACTGTATTCGGCGCCGTTCGGCGTAACGGCGTCACCGGCATGCGGGCCGCGTAGTATTGAAAACCCTGATTCAGGTTGAACCTGGGGTGCAAGACATCGGTGTTGGCGACCACAGCGGCGGTGGTATATCCACCGGCGGCGAGTATCTCCGCGACAGTTTCCACTTCGTCCGGTAAAGGAATGATGGCGTGCTTCGATACGTCGCAACCTGCCCCATGTTCGGAGGGGTAGAGGCCGGTTAACATGGAAGCATGACTGGGCAGCGTCCAATCGGCGGTCGAGGTCGCACGGCGATAAACGGTGGCTTCGGCCGCCAATTTCCTTAGATTCGGCGTTGTGTCGCGTTGATATCCGTATAAAGATAGATGGTCGGCGCGAACCGTATCCAGGCTGATAAGTATTACGTTCGGACGCTTCCGGGCATCGGCGGCGGCCATCGGCCGCGGTGCCCGAATGTACAATCCCCGGTCAATCGCGGCGCCCGCCGCCAGCAACACGCTGGCCGCCGCCAGCGCCCAGGCGGCTCCCGTTTTCCGTCCCGCCCCCGGCGCACGCCCCTTTCCTCTCCAATACACCAACCCCAGGACAACGGCCCCATAGGCCAACCCGGCCATCAGCCTCAAAACAGGCGACCGCTGCGGAGCCGCCAACAGCGGGACAGACGCCATCCCCAGCGGAACCAATGCCGCTACCCAGACATTTCCAACCGGCAAGAACCACCGCCAACGGTCCGGATTCCAAACACCCAGACCTAGTGCGCCCAGACAGATAACCCCCGTCAGCGCCGCCACAATTCCCGCCCGTGAATCCGAAGATCGTAGCCCCAGCAGTGCCGTCACCGCGACCAGAACCACAATCGGCCCGGCTGCCGATGCCGCCCGGGTCCCTCTTGCCCCGATCAACGCCAATATCCCTACCAGACAAACGGACAGCAGCGCTCCCAGCACCGGATACACTAAAAACAATAGCGCCGTCACCCCTAAGTGCAGCGGCTGGTACAGGTCCGAAGACTGTGCCCACGCCGGTAAAACCACCAGAAACAGCGCTTCCGCCACCGCGTAGGCCAGTCCTGCCACCGATCCGGAAACCGCCGCCTCACGTAAAAGCCCCGGCATGCCCGTAGTCCCGGCCGCGCTCGGTAAAGTACTCATTTATTTATTCTCACTATCATATATCGGCTAAATTAACACTACAGACCCGGCTAATGGCATCGGCCATGAACTCGCGGGCACGGCGGAAGTTATTGCACGTACCCGAGAGACTTGAGCCGTTCAATCTCTTCCGCTGTCAACTCGGCGGCTTTTCTTGATCGCGTCCGGCGCATGGTTTTGCGCCAGTTCTCGAGACTTGCCTCGAGCTCTTTTGCCGGCCCCCGGTCCGTCTCGTACCGGTTGGTGGCTTCGGCCGGATCGGAATCGATATTGTATAGCTCCCTTTTGCCAGTGGAAGAGGCAATCAGTTTCCACGGGCCGGACATCACGGCTTGATCGATCCGGTGGAATCGCGGATGGGCATCGTAAACGTCTCCGCAAGGATGTGTCTCCGCAATCCAGGGATCGGTTGTTCCCGTCTCCTTTGCCAAATTATGCCCGGAAACCCGCTGTTTGGTCCGCAGTCCAACTGTCTCGACGATCGTCGGCTTGAGATCGACGCCGGAGGCTGAAATACGAACGGCGGGCTGCTGTGATCCGCGTGGCCACTTGATTACCAGCGGCACGCGTACTTGATCCTCATAAACGGACATGCCATGGCCTAGCGTTTGATGCTCGCCAAAGGCTTCCCCGTGGTCCGCCGTGATTATGATGAGCGTATCGTCGAAGAGATCGAGCCGCCGAAGGTGCTCCATCAGCAGGCCCACCTGATGGTCAAGATAGGCGATCCCGCCGTCGTACTTTGCTATCAGGCTGTCCCGAACCGGGTCCGGCACCTGCCGCTTGAGCTGAGCGACTTCAAGCGAAAGCGAGTAGTATTCGCTAAGAGGGATAGTCGGCTCCGGGGAATACAGCGTGCTATAAGGAGCCGGCGGATCGTAAGGATCGTGTGCGTCCATGTAGTTCAAAAAAAGGAAAAATGGGCTTCCCCGGTCATGAAACTGCCCAATGAGCGGGAACACCTCGGCATTGATGGTCTCCGCTCGCGGGTAAAGACGCGGATTGGCGTCCTTTGGAAGTATCCGTTCCACTCTTCCGAGTAAAACATTGCGGACGGTGTTTGGCGCCGTGCTGCGTAACGCAGTCACCGGCAGACGGGCGCCATAGTATTGAAAGCCCTGATTTAGGTTGAATCTAGGGCTCAAAACGTCAATATTAGCAACCACGGCGGCGGTGGCGTATCCACCGGCTGCCAGGATTTCCGCAACGGTTTCCACCTCGTCCGGCAAACGAACGATGGCGCGGCGCGCGACGTCACAGTCAGCCCCATGTTCGGAGGGATAGAGACCGGTGAACATGGACGCGTGACTGGGCAGCGTCCAATCGGCGGTCGAGGTGGCACGGCGGTAGACAGTGGCTTCGGCCGCCAGTTTTTTTAGATTCGGCGTTGTGTCGCGTTGATATCCGTACAGCGATAGATGGTCGGCGCGAACCGTATCCAAGCTAATCAGCAATACGTTCGGCCGCTTCCCGGCATCGGCGGACGCCAACGGCCGGGGTGCCCGAATGTAAGTGCCGCGGTCAATAACGGCACCCGCCGCCAGCAACACTCCCGCCGCCGCCAGCGCCCAGGAAACTCCCGTTTTCCGTCCTGTTCCCGTCCCCCGCCAATACGCCAAACCCAGTATCACGGCACCATAGGCCAACCCAACAATCAGCCTCAAAACAAGCGATTGCTGCGGTGCCGCCAGCAGAGGTACAAACGCCATACCCAACGGGATCATTGCCGCAACCCAGACATTCCCGGCCGACAACAGCCACCGCCAACGGTCCGGATCTGAAACACCTAGTCCCACGGCGCCAAGACACATGGCCCCGGCGAGTGCCGCTACCAGCCCCGCCCGCGAATCGGAAGACCGTAGCCCCAGTATCGCCGTAATCGCGATCAGGACCACAATCGGCCCGGAGGCCGATGCCGCCCGGGGAAGTATTGCCGCCAGCTTTCCTCTGGCCCCGATCAACGCCAATACTCCTACAAAACAAACGGACAGCAGCGCTCCCAGCGCCGGGTACACCAAAAATAGTAGCGCCGTCATCCCTAAATGGAGCGGCTGGTACAGGTCCGAAGGCTCCGCCAATGCCGGTAAAACTACCAGAAACAGCGCTTCCGCCACAGCATAGGCCAGCCCCGCCGCCAACCCGGAAACCGCCGCCTCACGGAATAGCCCGGGCAGCGCCGGCGAAGGTGAGATTAAGGTTTGAGACATTCGTATCTTAATATCAGGCAAGAATAGATCTTTGTCGTCATTGAACATACCCAAGCGACTTTAGCCGCCGCAACGTCTCATCGTCCAGCTTACTGGAGCGGGTGGCTCGGCGCGCCGGAATGTCTTGTTTCCATTTACTCAAAATCGCCTCAAGCTCGATACTTTCTTGTGGCCTGTCCGTGTGGATCTCACGAGTCTCGGTGGGATCAGTGGAGAGATCGTACAGTTCACGGCGTCCGTCTTGCCAGGCGATCCATTTCAGCGGCCATTGGATTACGGCGCGCTTCACCTTAAACTTCGGGCCGGAAAAGCATTCACTCATGACATGCCGTACCTCGCGAGCCGCATTGTTTAAGCTAATACCCTGCAAGCCGGGCGGTCGGCGTATACCTGCCACTTCTAGTACCGTGGGCATCACGTCCACCTGAGTCACCACATCGTCGATCACGCGTGCCGCCGTCTGCCGCGGGTACTTCACAATCAACGGCACGTGAATGTGATGCTGGTAGATCGACGTCACTGAGTACTCCACCAAGTTCTTTTCTCCCAATGCCTCGCCATGGTCGGCCGTCACGATTAGAAGCGTGTTGTCGTACAAATCGGCTTGCTTTAGATGCGCTACCAGGTCTCCAATCTGCGAATCCAGGTACGCGATTCCACCGTCGTACTGTGAACGCAGATGATCCCGTTCCGTCGAGGTAATTTGCCGTACTCCATTCATCGTCCCGCTGCGAAGCGCTATATGATCGCTGTAGGTGAAGGTCGAGAGTCTTCCCGGAAACATCGTATCGAACGGTGGCGGAGGAATGTAAGGGGTGTGGGCGTCCATGTAGTTTAGAAAGAGGAAGAATGGCGTGCCGGCCGCCCGCGCGGCGTCGAGCCATTTGGTGGCGTCGGCATTGATCTCGCCGGCCGTTCGGGTAACCGCTTCCCAGGAAGCCGTAGGCTGGAAGCGATTCACCATCCTGCGGATACCCCAGCGCAGAAAGTAGCGGTGTGAGCGCTCTTCACCATGAAGAAAGAGCACGGGAGCACGGCTATCGAAAACATGGAAACCACGATCCAAGCCGAACGCGGAACTGACGTAGGAACTGTTGGCGGCTAGAGCCATGCAACGGTAGCCGGTTGAGGATAATTGCTCCGCCAGCGTCGTGTAATCTTTGGACAGCGGATACCCGGTTGGCGACTGCGCGTCATAGTGAGTGCCATGCCAACTGGAATACACACCGGTGAACAGCGACGCATGGGTAGAGAGCGTCATATCCGACGTAGCGATCGCCCGTCTAAACAGATTAGATCCGGCGGCTAGGTTATCCAGAGCAGGTGTTGTCTTCCTGGAATAGCCGTACACGGAAAGGTTCTCCGCTCTGACCGTATCCATGGTGATAAGCACAACGTTCGGCCGAGATATAGCGCTCTGCTGCTTAGGCCCGCTACCAATCGGCGGCAATCCACGATTGAAGAAGACGGCCAGGGCCAATAACGTTATAGCGATCGCCGCGAAGCGATAGGCCGCCGGAGCAAGCCGTTCGGCTGTTTTAATCGGCAGCGGCCTCACGAACCATCGTGTGGCAATGGCGAGGCCGAGTACCGCTATCTGCGCAGCGATGCCACCGAGAACACGAACTCTCTCCGAACGGCTTGCCAATAGCTCTGCATGGACCCAGAAAGGAGCCAGCAAGGCAATGCTCAAGGTCCACGGACTCGTGAGCGGCTTTAGCCGCTCGCGCCAAAGAAGCGATGGCAAAACCGTTGCTCCGGCGGCTAAAAATGCTACCACAATTGCTGCACCGGTCCCCAGGAATGCGAAAGAGGGCCGTTCTACTAACTGGTGGGCAATAAAGATGACCGCAACACTCAATGGCACTATCGAACCCAACAACGTCACGCCCTTTGGAGAGCGGCGCAAGAGCAAACCCGCCACGGCGCCTAAGACCACGCCGAGCGCCGAATAACACAACAGCAGCATCCCCGTCAGGGACCAGTGCCAGGATGCCAGAGTGGTGTTAGGTCTGGTAACCAGTGGATATACGGAGCAAAGCGCGAACTCAACCGTGGCGTAGGTAAGCCAACTCAAGAATCCGCGGAGAATCCCTTCGAGAACAGTTCGGTTCATAGATCTCAAAAGCTTCGGCTTCTCCGAGGAGCCGAAGGAATTTCTCCCACCGGGTAATTAAGCAACCGCTTTGCGATAGTCTAGCAGAGTGTCGTCAAAGCCCCCGAACGTAGGACCATCGGAGGCAAAAGAGAATAGTTCCACGCTGAGATGGCTGGAATCTAGAGTATTCAAAGCAAAGTGGGTCGCCGTACGGCGACCCACTTTGTCGTTGATCAAGCAACTAATTAACTATTCGTCTGGTTGGCACGACGGCGGCGCAACATCAGACCGAGTCCAAGGAATCCCGTAACCGAACTGAACAGCAGCACGGAACCGGGCTCGGGAACCGGGCTCGAATTGACGAGGGAACCGCTAATGATTGTTTGGCTGATGAACGTCGGCAATGCCGGGGTACCGCCGGGGGGCTTTGGCCTGCCGTTCGGATTGAACAACAAGGTCAGAGAACCCGTCCAGACAGGTCCAGCGATCGGCTTGCCAAAGAAGTACTGGTTGAGTTGCGTGTTCTGCGAGTTCAGGATCAGGCCTGCCGCCACACGCAAGTCACTGTTCGGATTGGAGGTTACGGTCGGGCTGTTGAGAAAGTAGCCGGAAAGCAAATTGGATCCAGCGGCGATATCGCCTGCATCCAGAATGCCGTTCTCGTTCAGGTCGACTCCTCCCGTTATCGAAGCCGCTCCGCCGGAACTGAATGCCCAAGACTGATTGGGAAGCCCGCCGAAGGGGCCGGGCGTGCCAGGCGAATAACTCGATACCGCGCCGCTCGTGAAGTTGAGTGTGCAACCGATACAATTCTTCAGGACGAGGCCCGGCGATATCTGGTTAGCCGTGGTAATGGAGATGTTCTGGCCGACCAACAGGCCAGAGTTAGGGCCGCCACCCAAACCGAAATAGATAGTATTTAGACCGCTGGCGGATGTCTTGTTGGCAGCCACATCGTACAGAACCACATTATCGGCGAATGCCAGGCCAGCCATCGAGATCGCCAAACCGGCTACCCGTATAAAAGTTGTCAGTTTCATCGTTACAAATCTCCTCCGAGGAATATACACAGCGCGTACAAATTAAATTTTATGTTGCTAAGGTCAAAAAAACAAGTCCATAGTGTTGTTTTTATTGGCCGTTTAATACTAGTACTACATAGGACTTGGCCTTCCGGGCCCAAGAGTCGCCCACCAATAATTAAGCCATTTTAAGCCCAGTGGCAAGCAGCAGCACCGCAAGCCCCGTGCGCAAAACCCGGGAAGGCACCTGGGGTGCCAGATGGCTCCCAAGAATCACCCCTGGTACGGACCCGCACAACAGCGTCGCCACCAGCGGCCAGTCCACGCCGCCTTGGCTGGCATGGATAATCCCGGTTGCAGTCACCAGCAGCGCCGCATGGAAAACGTCGGTGCCCACCACCTTGGCCGCCGATTTTGGGAATAGCATCATTAGAAAAGGAGCGATCAGCGAACCGCTGCCCACCGACGTCAGTCCGACGCAGAATCCCACTAGCGCGCCCCAGGCCACGCACGGCCACCCGCGCAGAGCTTCCATGTATGGCTCCGTATCGAACAGCTTCCATTTCCCAAACAAACGAACCAGCAGAAATATCGCCACGGTGACCAAAGCGATCCCGATAGCGCGCTTCAAATAGACATCGGCGGATAAATTGTTCCGGGACAGCCAGATGACCACGGCCGACCCGGCAAGACCGCCCGGAATGCTCCCCCAGGCCATCCTTTTTGCAATGTCCCAATCCACCGTGCCCTGACGCCAATGGATCACCGAACCGACAATTTTAGTCACCGCCCCATAGATGAGATCGGTCTGCACCGCCAGCGCGGGGCGGACGTCCAACACCAGAATGAGAAACGGCGCCATGAGCGCCGCGCCCCCCATACTGGTCAGCCCGATGAGAATACCCACCAGGAAGCTCATGCATAGGGTGCTGAAGTCCATTAGAACGACACCCCCATGCGGCTCTTAAACACCAGCGCCGCCACCATGGAAATGACGACAAACCACACCAGCCAGTGGGTTTGCAGTCCCAGCCATTCGATCTCGGCGCTCGGATAGCCCACGCCGATCCATTGCACCGGGCCGGCCGGCAATAAGGATTCGCCGGGATTCGCCACCCACTCAAGCATCGACGCTACCCGGCGGGCGGGCGTATAGCGGGGACCATCCCCGGCTTCGATCCGCTTTTCCACCGTAGCGCCACCCACGCCGACACGGAGCATTCCGGAAGTGGAACGCGCGGGACGGATGCGCCAACTCACTTGTCCCATTCCGGGCATACGCACGGCGGGCGTTTCTACAGTAATCCCGTCAGGAGCCTCGAGCACTGGCGCCGGTCCGGAGGAGTCGCTAAGCTGCACCGTGACAATCGCGGACCGGCCGAGCGGCAAAGGCGCAATGCCGAAGTAAGGGTCCAAAACCGTCACCAAAAGCGCCATGGGAACGGCCAGGATCAAGAAAGGACGCAACATCAGGGCCATGTAGCGCCCATTCGCCGCCAGCAGGCTCTTCTGCGCCTGCCAAATGATCGCCGGTTCGTCCACAAAAAGCCGCAATTCCAGCATGTGCGCTTTCAGCCGGTTCTTCACCTGCTTGATCGACTTCTGGCTGGAGAGCCTTCCAAAGACCCAAAGCATAGCCACGCCCGCAATGGCGCTGATCAAGACCAGCGTCCAGGCCACACTGCCGTTCAAGGTGCGAATCCAATCCACTACTCCAGGTACCCAAGCCCTTTCAGCTTCTTCACAATGTCTTCCTTCGTCTCCGCGTCTTCTTCGATGCGAGCCAGTTCTTTTTCCAGCACGTGTTCGACGAACTCCTGCGGGGATGAATAACCCGCCGCGTCGGCACAACGCTTCACGCGATCTAGTAACGGTTTCTTTAACTTAAGACTCGATGATGTAAACATAACTTTAATAAATGGGGCGTCCTTTCATACCCTGACCCGGAGCGGTGCCGAACTCGGCCAGCAGCGTCACCGTCAGGTCCGCCAACTTCGGATCGGCCACCCGGCTCTGCCGATTGCTCAGTAAAACGCCCGGCACGATGTGGGCGGCAATGCAGTGGTCGCCAATCCACGCTTCGGTATTATACTCAACGGTCTTCTTCGGAATACCGCCCAGCGCGGTCTGCCAGGAAGCCCGGAAAGAAGCGTGATAGCCGACAATCAGGTCCGGCGCCTGTTCGAAAGCGCCGGGAAGCACCCGCTCATTGGTTGTGTAGACCGTGTCGATCACCGGCTTGGACGAATCGGGATCTTTGAACGTCAGCAAACGCTCCTTGAGTTTTTTCATGACGGCGTCCTTCTCTTCCGGCCCGACAATACCGTTTCGCTCGCGGCCATAGAGGTTAATATAAAGACCATTCAGGCCCAGGGCATAGGCCTGCGTTTTCGTCCAATCCACGTGCGTGAACAACTCGTCGGAGCCGGCATTGGCCGGATCGTCAAGCGTCAAAAACCCTTCCTGCATCAGCCAGGAGTTGAGATGCACGGCGCGGTCAAAGGAGGAAAATCCATGATCGGACATGACAATCACCGTCGCGTCTCCCGCCTTTTCGAGCGTCCTGCCCAGCGCCAGATCGACGAGCTTATAGCTTTCGAGCAACTCCCGGTCGTATTTGCCCCAGAGCATATGCGAGTTCTGGTCGACGCCGAAGAAGTGAAAGAACAGCAGCCCTTCCTGGAACTGTTCGAGCGCATTATCCAGCAGTCCAAGATGTTCGTGGGCCACCAGGCGCGTCTGCGACAGATACTCTTCCCGGTTCAGAACGCCTTGCCGAAGAGCGGCCGTGTCCTCGGCCATCCCCTGCGTATAGAACGGCCCGCGCGCTTTCGCCAAATCTTTGCTGTAGGAAACAGGCGACGAGATGGGAAGAGCCGGATCGGCGGGGTTGATATTAATAGGAGAGATGTAGAGCTGAAAACCGGGCTGGAGTTCTTTGGCATACACCCGGAACATCCCAGGCGCGCTCATCAAAGTCGAGCCGAACGGGCCGGGAATGAGCGGAAAGGCCGCCGGCATCCAGTCGGACCATTCTCCCTGGCGCAGAACAAATTGAACGCCGCCGGTTTGGAAACGAGCCACCGGCGCGGATGGATCGACATCGACATCCATCTGGACAAAGGCCCGCGGCCGGTCTTCCCGCAACGTGTTGGGCGGTCCTTCAATACGAAGCGAAGTATGCCCATTCTGAAGATTAGCGGCGAAAATCTGGCCACCGGGTACCTGCCGGGTCTTTTCTCCGGCCTTGTTGGTGTAAAAAGAAAACGTGCCGAAAGTCCCGCGCAGGTCCGGAGTTCCCATGCCGGACAAGGAGTTGCCGTCACATTCAACGGGGGGGAAATTCGTTGGCATGCGGATGACATTCACCGGCACGCCGCGCTCGGCCAGTATGTCCCAGAAGGCCCGGCCTTTGCGGAAATTCTTGACCGTCCCTTGGGTCAACGGCAATATATAAGGACCGATTTTCAACGTACTGCCCGCCTCGGAGGCTTCCGCCATGGAGGAGTAGGGCAGGGCCGTCTCCGGATTCCGGTGGATGAAATCGTAGATGCCGTGGCCGTTGGGGTCGAGGCCCGTAATAAAGGTTGACCAGGCTACCGGGCTCTGCGGCGGAACCGTGGTCGCCAACCGCTTGAAATCCCCTTTTTTCCGCAGCGCGTCCAGGTTCGGCAACGAACTCCAGTGGGTTTCCAGAAATTTCGGGTCCATGCCATCGATTCCTAGGACGATGACGCGCTTGCCTGGCGCTGGGGACCGTTTGGCGGTTTTCACGCAGGCGGTCTGCGGGATGATTGCGAGACAGAAAGCGGTTGCCGCGAGGCATTGCAAACTTCTAGGCATCATGAGAACCGGAAGACCGGCTTTCCTTCCATCCAGGCGGGGGCTGGCACGCCAAAGAGATCGAGCGCCGTTGGCGCCATGTCTTCAAGACCGGGGTCCAGCGCATCAATGGCGATGTTGGAAAACAGAACGCCCGGGACGAGTACGGGATCGACGCAATGGTCGCCGCTCCAGGCCTTGCAGTTATGCTCGAAAACCGCGTCGGTCACTTTGCCCACGGCGGCATCCCAGGACGTCCGGTAGCCTTCGTTGTAACCCACGATCATGTCGGGCGCTTCCTGCAAATAAGGACCTTTGTACAGCGCGCCGGAACTGTAGACTTCGCGGATACCGATCTCGGATGTCTCCGGATCGAGCAGACCGTTCAGTTTCTGAATCAACTCCTGTTTCAGGGCTTCGGCTTCGGCGCCCGGTACAACAATGCCTTCCGCTTCGCGGCCTTTCAGGTTGAGGTAAAGCCCGCCCAGCCCGAACGTGTAGGCCTTGGTGCGGGTCCAGTCGACACCCTGAAAATAGGGACCGCCGCCGCCGCTCTTCAATGTGAGATATCCGTTCTGCAGCAGCCAGCTATTCAGGTTGATGCCGCGGCGGAACGAACAAAATCCATGATCGGAAAGCACCATAAGCACGGTGTCCGCGTCTGTATGCGCCATCGCCTTTCCCACTAGGCCGTCCATGCGCTGATAGAGATCTTCAATCACCAGACCATACTTACTGTCAATGGAGCGGCGGCCGTCCAGATAGTGGTAGAACATGTGCTGGACGCGGTCGCTGGTGTCGAAGACGCATGCGACCACGCCGCGTCTGGTCTTTTCAAGCGCATTGTCGAACATGCGCACCCGTTCATTCATGGTGAGGTAGGCCTGTTTGAGAAAAGCTCCCTCATCGATGACGCCTTCATTCAGCGCCCAGGTGTCCTCGGCCATTCCCAGCGTGGAGTACGTACCGAGTAGTTTGGCGAGATAGAGCGAATAGATGGACGGATGGCTGATGGGTAAAGCGGGATCCTCCGGATCGATCTGGATCGGCGTCAGATACATGGAAAATTCGGATTCGGTGGCCTCGGTCACCAGGAAACGGGTGATCCCGCTGACGGAGAGGCCTGGCGCGATGCGAAACGAGAGCTTGATCCAGGGCGTATATTCGTCCTTGGTTAATGGAATCGCCTCATCCTGGAGATGGAGCGTGGTTTGGCCATTCCGCGAGATCGTAAACGGTATCTGCATGGCCCCGGCGGCCTCGATGAAACCGTTTTCCGGCCCTTCAATCGAGCCTTCCAGCAGATCGCCTTTGCGCAGGAG
>ENA-ORBV01007693-ORBV01007693.1-microbial-mat-metagenome-genome-assembly--contig:-NODE-7693-length-18437-cov-2.921623_pt1 | contig 18437 bp, 32 predicted proteins | sample MGYA00237777_ERZ505514 | MGnify/ENA primary metagenome ERZ505514 (study PRJEB26160, sample SAMN06269048) | microbial mat metagenome | isolation source: Oligotrophic lake microbial mat | place... | reverse complement strand
GCGCTGCGCCTGTAGCGGAGATGGTGATCGAGACGCTGCTGCAGAGGCGCCCGGCGAACTATAGGGGAAGTCGCTGAAGTACTTGCTGTCGGCAAGGGTCAGAAGATAGTTTCTGCCCGCAGCTCCGATGTGGCCTTCGGAGTGCATCTCTTTGACGTACGGCTTGGCGTAGTCAGCAAAGCTGTGCAGCACGCGCGCTTGCTCGCTGGTGGTCAGGCGCCATAGCGAGTCAGAGAACTCCCTCCAGGCTCTGACTATAGCGGGCTCGTTATCCTGCAGCATGGTCAGGTAGTCTTGCAGTACACCACATGCCTTCACCAGCGCTGGGGCTCGCTGCTGCACCATTAACAGAGCTGTATCCACATCCCATCGGAGCGGCAGCGGTGTCTTCGGCTTGCGGGTTCCTCCGGCTGAGCTTGGTGATACGGCAGATGACGCAGCCTCGATCTGGGACTGCACGGCGTGCTGGATGCACAGCAGCAGCGATGCTATCTCGGGGTCCCTGCGCCACGATCTGGCCAGTCTGAGCAGCGTGTCCAGCCCCTCATGCTCCTGCAGTCGAGCATCCGCTACCGAGGGGGCGGGCTCACGGAGCAGACTCACTGCAGCCATCACCACCTGCATGGTGATCAGCATTGTTAATCAGCCAACACTGAAGGAGCTAAACAGCACTCGTACCTCGTCTGCCTGTTCCACCAAGGAGTGCAAGTGCAGGTAATCTGCAGTGCCCAGAATGCAGCTTTGATCGCCAGCGAATGCCACGTCATCCGGCGCTAGCAGAGCTCCAATGTCACGTGACGATCGAATGGCGTCACCAGACTCCACTCCGAATCGCGATTGAATCGCCTCAACCAGGCTGACAGCGGTCTCCTGGAGGATGCCAGCCACTGTGGCGAAGTCGCATGACACCAGCTGGGCACCACCACAGCAAGTGATGAGGGCGGAGTCTCGACCACAGCACCAGATGTGAATCCGCATACCTGCATCAGTGCAGTCACCAGAGCACCTCGGGCCGAGGCTGGCGGGTAGCCCTTCTCGGCTCCGGAGCTCCAAAATGTAGAGAACGCGGAAAATAGACGCGGATCCTCTTGAACGATTAGAGAGATCAAGATTTCGCACTCCGATTTCGTTAGGCACGGATCCGACGGCGTGTCTGTGATGTTGATCTAGCATCAGATCAGACGGGCCTATGATAACTGCAGTGTGTGCTCGTACCGCGCTGATGATAGGCCTCCGCGGGGAGTAGGCTGAGGATGAACTGCACCATGGCCTCTTTGGCGGGGTCAGTGCGCCACTCCTGTGCTAGAGGAGTGACATCGTCCTGCAGTCACACATGCAGACATACACGTAAGAATCAATACGGGGCCACATGACACCGGTAGCATCACAATCATCATCATGCCCCGCTATTGCGGTCAAGGCATGCAGCACGGTTAGCACCACCCTTACCAGCAGCAGATTCATGTTGTTGGTTCTGTCGAAGTAGCCCAGCACCTGCTGCAAGCGGGGGTCACTCCACTCAAACAGCTCCATGAGGTACTGGTGCTCGGGTCTGGACAGGGACCCATAGCCCTGCAGCTGCTGCAGCACCGCGCGGTGGTGATCTTCGTGTGTGGCGATCTTGATCACTCCGCTCTGGCCAGATCCGACCTCTTCGCGACCGTCGGATTCCGATTGCGTCACGTGACCCACTGCTCGCGCCAGCGTGTCCCAGAACTCAGTCCATGCTAGAGACGGAGACGAGCTGTGCTCGAAGGGCTGAACAGAGATCATATCAGTCAGCGGCAAAGTTGGAAGCGGCCAAGTGAGCTTGCAACGTACCGCTTGCAGAACGGCTTCTCGGTAGATCGAGTAGGCAGCCAGCAGAGCTGGATTGTGATCACCTCGATAGATCAACCACTCCAGCGTGTCTCCGGCAGCGCACGACAGAGCCCCGCACCCAACCTGTATTCAGTGCACCAACAGCAGGACAGTGAGGTGCACTGAAGGGGCGATCACTGGCTCACAGGATCATACCAGATTCTGAACCATCGCCAGCAGTTCCTGCAGTGAGAAATCCAGCGTGGCTGCATCCACATGAGGGGTGAACTGCTTGTTCTCATTGGAGTACTCGCTGTTGATTGAGGGCAGAGCGGTCCCTTGACGGCTCCAGCTCTTGCCCAGCCGCACCAGACTATCAAACAGCTCGTGCACATCTTGCGTCTCGGCGTACTCGGCTGTGAATTCAGCACCGCATCCGGAGATCGTAAGTGAACACTTGTGATCAACGTCTGTAGTCTGCGGTAGCGCGCTATTTGAAATCACCACACTTACCCATGACGGCGTGCAGTGATTCATGCGGAGGCGACAAGCTACTCAGCGAGGTCAGGTAGCTATGCTGTGCTGGTGACAGCTCGTGCACCTCCAGCAGCATGTCCGCGCACTCACGGGCCTGCGTGCATTAGGCGATGGCAGATGAGCCATATCAACAAGCCAGAGCCAGAGCCCCGCACAGCATGGGGCCGCTGCCATACCTGCTCCATCAGCCGCTCCGCTGTGATGGTCGCAAAGCGTCTTCGATCTAGCCCAGTTACCAATCTGCAGCACACGAACACATGTACGCATTGGCGTGAATCCAGCTCTCGAATGTGCAGCTCTGTTACGAGGACCATACCGCGCTGCATTTTCGCTGCGATTACGCAGCTCCGTGATAACATCCACACAGCACGGCTCAAACACCACTGGAGCCACATCTTGTCGCTCAGGGCGCCATGTGCTCGCCAGGCGGAGCAAGGAGTCCACCTGTACCAGGTCAGACTGTAGGTTAGCGGCAGAGCATGCATCAAGGAGCGAAACATGCATACCGTGCGATCAACATTGCCGGTCTGCTCGTCGAGCCCCTCCAGTGCCAGCACGAGGGGACGATCATGCTTGAACAGCAGGTGAAACAGCCAGTCACGGTCACAGTCAGACGACACCACGCCATCTCGATACAGGCTGTGGATCAGGCGAGCGTAGAGGAACTGAGTGGGGCTCAGTGCCGTCAGCACGCTGCTTAGCGTGGACCAGAATTCAAGCCAGGCCACTGAGGTAACATCAGAGTACACGTCTATCGTCAGTGCACAGCTTGCTGAAGCACAATGTGTTGATACGCGACCCATACCAGCAAAGGGCTGTGGCGGGTCCTGGCTATCCAGCGATGCTACCAGCGAGTCCACAGCATCCTCCACGCACAGGGACCATGCTGCAAACAGGATGGGGTGGTTGGTGTGCGCCAAATGGAAGGACATGGCGTACTGGGCCTGCAGATGCAGCAACCATGACACAGCGGGCACATCAGATACCCGTCACAGACTATATGGAGCCAAACTGTTAGGTGCTGCAATCATACCTGCGTGAGGCAACCCTCGCCTTGCAGCTGAGCCAGCACGGCCGCAAGCGAATTCTCAAGCGACATGGGTGAGAAGCCGTTCTCATCCCACACATCAGCCGCGTACAGTCTCAGCCCAGTCCACGCTGGGCCCACGGTAGCCTCCGGGGTCACGTCCTGTGGGTGCAGGGCAGGGCAGCGCAGAGCAGAGTACACACACACCATCATCAGTCATGATGATGATAATCGTGCATATCTTGAACATCAGCAATGTATACCACGTCTTCACTTTCAGCCACTCGCTCCTCCACGTTGCCCGGCACCAGTTCATCGTACAGGTCCAGGAAGGTGGGTACCCATGGGCGCTCATCGCCTGCAGCGGGGCTCCAGCGGGGGTGCATGGCCACGATAGCGCTCACAGAGGCGGCGAACCGCTCCACGTCAGCGTTATCCTCGCAGGCCTGTATGCAGGGGCGTAGACCGTATGGTGATCATCACAAGCATAGCGAGTCAGAGCAGCAGTCACCAACACGCTTACTTGTAGAATGCCTTCATCCTCCGTAAGCAGAAGGAACTGCGCGATCCGGCATTGTCTGGAGGTGATCAGTCCGCTCTGTCTGGCCTGCGCCAGCAGCGAGAACAGCTGTCCCTCCAGCACAGACAGCAGCCAGTCCTGGATGTGCAGCACACAACCAGGTCAGCTGATCCAACACACCACAAGTGATGACTGCACGTTGACATGATACTAACCTGTACCACCTCTTTGAGGGCCCCCACCACCTCATCTAGCGCAGCTGACAGTACGGCAGCACGATCCCGCACTGCGGGCTTGCCAGCACCAGCACCAGGGATAGCAGAAGCAGCGGTGACTCCATTGCCACCAGCTGCACTTGCACTCTCCGCAACATCAGCCGATGCGGATGATTCCAGCACGGCTAGTCCAGCCACAGCGCCACCTCCACGTGCCAAGGCGGCATCCGCGAGCAGCTCCGACAGGTCCTTACCGTCCAGGACTTCGGCGGCGAAGTCGCGAGGCCATTCCCCGCTAAGCCGTTGGGCGTCAGTAATAGGCCCAGATGCAGAGCTTGCACTCGCGCTGGACGCTGCGGCGTTCAGTACATCCTGATAGGCACCCACCGCGTCTACCATCGACCATACACCAACAACCAGCATACAGCTCGTCAATTGGCGCCATGCTTGGAAGAAGAGTCGCAAATCAACCAACACGAGTGCCGTGGTCATAGATAAACCGCTGAGTCCACACCATACCTTGCACCGCTTCCGGGTGAGCACAGGCCAAGTACGACACGATGAAGGCCTCGTCATCAGAGAGGGCTCCGTCACGCTCCAGGTGACACGCTAAGCGCAGCAGGCGCACATCCACGTCCATTGCAATATTGCTGATGGATTATCACTCCTTTATCAGGAACAAGAACTGCCGATCTGTAACACCGACATCGGCATACTCGTAAACAAGGCAAGACAGGTGCTAGTCAGCGACCAACCCTACCCTACCACGATTTAGACCAGCAGGTATTCGGAAAATGAGCTGCAGCTTGGTTCCAATAGCAGCTCACAATATCAGAGCCTCCAGTCCACTGTTCAGACAACACTGATCGGCCGTGCGGTGTGCACACACGGCTGCAGTAAACTCAGCGGTTCTGGACAGTCGTTTTGAGAGGCGCAAGCGGCGCGTGCGATCACCAACTTTGGTGATCAACAATTAGCGTTCCACATCTCTATGTTGCCTAGCCAAAGATCATTCAACACTTGATTAGAAAAGGCTGCACTCGACTAATTGCTTGGAGTGAAAGTTCTTGGCAACACCATCTGCGTTGTCACTGTATGCTTGTGGCGTTGTGCGAAAGTTATCGAAAACGCATTCTGCCAGCTAATGGCAGACAATCTGCTTAATCTGGCTGCAGTGCCCGCAGGTTCTGTTGCCGCAGTTGCATCTTCATCCTCCAGCACGCACGTTATGTCAGGGCATTCCCCACGCCAGGCTGGCGCGCCTGCTGCTTCAGATGCCAACACCGCCATCACCGGTGGTCCCAACAGTGGAGACTCTTCATTCCCCGCTGCTGTTGCAGTGAAACACATATCCCTGCATGATCATGGCGCCAAGTTGCTCCAAGGTGACGGTGCGGTAGTGAGTGTGGTGCTGCAAAGCGATGCTACCACCCACATCGCCAACGCCACAGTGCAATCTAATGGAGTGCACCACGCGATGAAGCCTGCTAGCGATGAGCTAGGCTCATCACCTCTTGCGGTATATCCACACTTCCTGCTCGCACGGCTGCGTACGGTGCATGCAAGTTGTCTGCAGAGTGCTCACACCGTGTTGTTATGTGCCCTGGCAGGCCCCTCCACTCAGCGATAATCTCATGCAGGGTGATAGCTCCACCTCTGGTGATTCCTCTCAACCAGGCTGGTTCCTCCCCGCAGAGCAATGGACTGGGGCTGATGCCCCCGTGGCGCTGTCAGGACACCAAGCAAAGCCTGCAGTCGCATCGATTGGGAGTGATCTACCGGCTGTGGGGTCCACCTCCGCTAGCTATGCCCCTACCAGCACTGACACCACCTCAGTTACCGCCTCTCAGAGTGCAGGGCATGCTATGTCATCAGGCTCAGCATCATCTTCCCTCACAGACGCGAGGGCTCCCTCACCATTCAGTCCAGCTGGTCCTCCCGTCTCCAATCCCTTTGCTGTCGGTACCGCGTCATCTAACATGATGGGTGTATCGGTAGGGCTGGGTCCCTTTACTCCTTCATCAAATGCTGCACCAACAGCTTCGAAGCCACGCACCACTGCCCCGTCAATCTCGGTGCCATCACCCTCTGCTGACAAAGCTGTCATTCCTGTGGTTCGGCTGCACACAACTGAAGGCGAGGACCCGATTCAATCCCCATCACCAACCCAGGGGCTGCTGCCCAGCTCCCAGCCCGCGCTGCAAGCCATGTTCTCAGCGCCGTCAGCTGGTGGCTCATCCGCGGCGCGCGGCCCCCGCCCTCCTCGTCGAGTAGGCCTAGCAGGTGCCGGGGCTGGTGCCGGGGCTGGTGCTGGTGCTGGTGTGGCAGCAGGGGTCGCATCCTCCAACTCCATCATCAGTGGCAGCACCAGCAACAGCGTTGTGGCGACAGCAACGGAGACGGTCGATTTGACTACCGCGTCTAATCGATCACCAGCAGCAGCTGTTCCTAATGTCTTCAGCTTTGACCGCCTGGATCCGTCCACGCCCGGTTGGCCAAGGGAGGCTCGCACCTCTCCCACAGCTTCTGCCGGTGCCGACCAAGCTCCCAGCATCATCCCGGAGTATGTCCGGCAGTCCACGCCCACCGGCAGCAACCCCTTCGAACGCTCTGGCAGTGAGATGAGCGACTCGCCGTTTGCAGGCTGGGGTACCGTGCAAGCCGGCAACAGTAACGGCTCTATGGTGGATCTGCTGAACACATCCACTCCATTCACATTTGCGCCCGTGGTCCAGCAGCAGCGCCAGCCCTCACCTCCACCAGCAGCCTCGGCTGCACCGCTAGCATCCTCTCCAACCGGTACCAGCGGTGATCAGAGCAACGCTTCTGCCCGCTTGAGCTTGAAATGGTCCGCCAAGAAACCTCAGCAGCAACAGCAGCAGCCGTTTGACCGAATCGTGCCTGAGTATTCTGAAGCTGAAGTGGAAGCCATTCTCCGCGAGGAGCAGCTGGACTTGGCCCTGGAAGATGTGTTGGGCGATGCGATGGATGAGGACGGCGATACCGCTAGCGTTGGTGGCGCGGATGGTGACGGTGACGAGCCTGTTGATGACGACGACCAGCCTGATGAAGATCACGATGATGGTGGTTTTGACGAGAATGCTACGGGCGGGGTTGACCACGCTGCTGATAATGACATGCAGGTTGATGACGCCGGAGAGGATAACGACGACGACGATGTTGATGGTGATGACGATGACGATGATGGTGACCATGACGCGCAAGGTGATCAACATGAGCCTGGGGCTCTCCCCACGGATGGCGATGCAGAGGTGGCCAGGCTGCTGGCAGCGGAAGATGCACTGGACGAGGAGCTGATTGCAGAGGCTCTTAGGAACGGCCCTTATCGGCAGGTGAGTGGTGTAGGCCGGGGCGGCCCTTCGAGCACCATGCGAGGTCGATCATCCAGCAGAGGCATGAAGGCGGTGGGCTTCATGGAGGTACAGACTAACGCTTGAACCTGCGTGCTGTACTTCATCTGGCTCACGTGATTGTGCCGCTGCAGCGACAAGCCGAGGCTCTCAATGTCCGCTTCGCCCGAGATCCGTCGTCACCTGCATCCGGGAACTCGGTGGTGTACGGGTCCGATGAAGATCGATTTGACAACAGTGATGCAGCGGAGGTCAGTTCTGCTCTGTTCGTACTGATGCCTGACACTGCGGGTACTGACTGTGGCCCCCTGTTCAATGCAATCCATGATATAGCAGATAGCAGTGTCTGATAGTGAGGAGCAGGATCTAGTGTCCAGTATCGTCAACCCGGATGCCATGCTAATGCGGCGCTCCTCAGGTCGTGTGCAACATGACCCTCGAGTCGGCACTACCCCCGCTGCACTGGCTGCTGCAGCTGCTCTAGCAAACCTATCATTCGACCATCCCCTCCCGCCGCCACCATCGCCTGGCCAGCCGTCGCAACCACTCCCTGCTAACTCACGCAGGCCTGTGCCGGCTGTGCCCACTGTGGCGATCCCTGCTGTCTCGGTCGCTGTTGCTGGTGAGTAATCTACTGGTCCAGGATTGTCTATTTGCGTCACATCATAAATGATCTGTTGTGGCATGAATGATCAGTATCCCCTGGTGATTCTCTTTCCTCCATGTGTACCAACCCAAAGAAGGTTTGGCCTACCATTTGCAGTTATGTCTGCTCTTTGCCTATCATTTACAATGTCTGCTGTAATGCATGCACAGCGATCGCTGGCTTATTTTCTGCTGGGAGCTCATCGAGCGATCACCGCGCAGCACACGGGCGCCATCACGCCCGCCACGCAAGCCATGAGGAACTTCTTCTCTTCGCCTTTGTTCGATCGGGAGGTGTTTGCGCGAGTGGCTGATTGCATGGTAGGTCACAGGTGGCTGTGGTGATCACAAGTGACGCGCTTCACATTGCTCACCTCACTGCCGCTGGTGACATCAGGGTCCCCAATGCATCCCGTCTCTGGCTGCCATGTCGTCGTGGTACACTGATTACACCAAGTACAAGTCGCTGGATTGCCCCACGGGCGTGACGCTGGATCTGATGCATCAAACTGTGCTGGTCGCCGACTCGTGCAACCATCGAGTACTGGGCTTCAGCCTCACCGGCGTGATCAACAGGGCCATCACCATGCTGGGCGGAGTGCGCATGCGATCACCCACAGGCCTTGCGGTAGACCCTACCGGCAATCTCTACATCTGCGAATCGTCTCGTCATCGCGTGTGTGTGGTGCGACCCGACGGCGGCATGTCGCACTGGTTCGGCAGACCTGGTGAAGGGGATGGTCGATTCTGCACGCTTCGAGCTATCGCCGTCGGGGCCCGCGTGCCCCACCTGGGGTGCCCCCACTGCTCTGGTGCAGGCAGTGATGATCCAGAGGTGTTCGTGGTGGACAGTCAAGGTGGCACTCACGATGCAGGCGCAATTCAAGTGTTCACCCCGGCTGGACAGTTCCTGCGCCGCTGGTTGGGCACACCCAACCCCTCTCACATCAGCGCTGAGTCCACCAACGGCCCTCGTGTAGCGCGCTCTGCCGGGATGGGCGTCAACGGCTCTGCCGTCACCTCCGCATTCGAGATACCTACCGAAGGCTTTACTCATCCCTACGGTATATCGATCGGTCCCTTCGACGGATTGCTGTACGTGTGTGACATCGACAGTGTGGTGGTACTGCGGCCCTGCAACGGCTCGGTTGTGCGCAAGTTCTTCGTTGGTCGTCAGACCCCTGCCAGCCCCAAGTGGCCTCACGCCATGCCGATGAGTCTGGTGGTGGACCCACGAGGCTTCGTCCTGGTCACCATCGCCAACCAGTCTGCCAGCTTCCACAAGCGGTCTCACCTGGAGGTGTACTCACGCTTTGGGCAGTGCCTGGCCGTGGTAGGCTACGATGGAGAGACGTCGCGACGCCCGTCTGAGCTGGAGTTCTGGAACCCGGACGGCATCGCCATTCATCCGGACCTGCTCACAGCGTATGTAGTGGACGCGTATCATAACCGTATAGTGTGTCTGCAGTGAATCTAGCCCTAGCTGTTGCTGGTGCTGTGCAGACAGCTTTGAATTCATGTTTTGTTTGGTCGCATGTGTCGCCGGCAATGAGTACATCCAACGTTTAATTATTCAAGCATACAAGGCTTCAAAGCCAAATTGGAAAGCGAATTACAAGTTGAGAAGATATCACAGCATCAATATCTAGAAAGTGAGACATACAGCCACGCGTACGGGGCTGAATGTAGTGTACATTACTAAACCGTCGAAACGGCGACGCTTTGAATCGCTCCGGCGGCGTCCTCCAACTGCACTTGGTTGAGGTGTCCGCTCCCAGCAACAGCAGCCTTATCCGCAGGACCAGCCGCCTCTCGCTGACGTGCCAGATCCACCAGCTGCTCATAGCTAACGAGCTGCACGTGTGAGGGCAGCATCGATACCATCTCAAACACGGATGACATATTCGTGTTCTGGATCACATAGATGTACTGAACGCTGCCCAGCGGTAGCTTGCCGATCTGAGCCGCAATGACACTGGCGTTGTAGGGCTCACCGCCGCTGCAGGTCATCACGAGCACAAGCAGCGCAGGACAACAGATTTGAAAGCGTCAGCATGGGCCATGATTACTGAGCCACTCCCCACACCAGACACCACGCACAGATGTCATCGAGAGAGCACAGTACGACCCTGGGCTGCCCTCCTGCCAATTGAACGCGGGCTTGAATCCGACGACGGAGCCGGGGTCTGCCGGATCCCCCACCCATCGGTAGGTCTCGCCGTGCAGAAACATGTCCAGGATCGGCAGCACCCACGGCACGTTGTTAAGGAAGAACGCCCGGGTGACGGTAGGCTCACTGCTGGTGGAGTTGGCTGCCGTATATCGGGGGAAGTAGTTGCTCCACGCCTGACGCCAGTTGTAGAACCATTCCCAGTGCACGGATCCTGTGGTGTTCATCACGTAGGCCTGGTCGTTCTGCTGCTGCGTGTACAGTGCCTGCACGTCCAGCGGCATCTCGCTGGGGTATGAGTACAGCGTGCCACAGGGGGGCATGATGAACCAGTCCTGATTGAGTCCAGTTGAGCGGGTCATCGCATAGTACCACCTCATCCAGTCTGGGGCGATGTGCACAAGGTTGGGGCTCAGCGTCCACGTTAGTGGGAAACAGGAGGACTGGTTGGTTGAACAGCGGGACACACGCTCCCGCATATGATCAGAGCCGAATGATCGAACGAAGTCGATATTATCCTGAGATTAGTGCAATGACATGTGGACATACCGTCAGCATACAACGACGATGCGTTTGATCGAGACAAAGGAAATCAATCACCTACCATATCACCGTACACCAGCGCGACATACGACCGAGTCGATTCATACGCTATCGGCAAAGGCGTGGGCTGAATGAGCTCCTGCTGTCCAGGAGTGAAGGGGTGCAAACGGGACCAGAAGGCCAGGTTATTCGTGTTGGCGGACGCCACTTGCCCCAGCACATCGATGCAGTTGGTCTCCGCTTCAAACAGGTCTCCTCCAAAGGCCCGAATCATGGAGTTATAGCCGTAGACCCGGACGGGACGGGGCCATGTGGACGCCGCCACCACTGCCTTCATGATGCCGTGATCCGCAGTAAGCGGGACACAGGACTGAGGTAGATACATGGTGAACAGCCGCTCCGACATGATCCAGTCCACCAGCAGACCTGACGCGATGAGGTTACCATCCTGCATGGCAAGGGAGGAGGTCTGCGCCAGGGCGTGCTGCTGCGCGTATTGAACTGCGGCCTCTGCGGTCGACCACAGGGATCGCGTGTCCAGCACCACCTTGGTGGAGGGGAACATGGCCAACAGAGACTCATCCATGGGCACTGCATCGAGCACTGCAGCCATGGTGACGATGGACGGCAGCAGCGAATAGTTGAGCGAGCGGGCAGGGTCGGTGTCGTAGAGAATGGCACCGTATGTTTGGAACGCGGCAGCGAGGTAAGATAATGGATCGACAGGCTTGATGGTGAAGTTGGCCGAGGATAGCAGCTCACTTTGCCACAGCTGATCGTAATCATCTGCATCAGCAGCACACACAAGGCACCAGTGATGCAGCAGTAAGCAGAACGCACAGTCACAGCAAGGTGTACCTGACAGCGTGTAGACTGTGGCCACACCAGCCATGCGGTTATCCAGACCAGAAGCAGCAATTACAGCCAACCGCACTGGGTTGGACACATTGTCGATGGCTGGCCGCATGTCTATTGAGATGACAGTGGTCACGGCGTGATCCCGGGAGCTGGCGCTGAACTCATGAGGAGGCGTTGCAGCAGCTGCGCCAAGTACTATCGTCCACGACACGGCCAGTAGAGCGAGCTTCGCTAGTGATGATGACGGAGGTGCGTGCATTACTGCCATGGATAAAGGAGTCACACGCACGGACGCAGCGCAAATTATGACAAATGCGTGGTGGAAAGCGTCACTGAGCTTCCAGCTCCTTTCCCCCTACATAGTTATCCTGGACCCAACTGATGAGCGCAGCGCGCGATGCAGGCGACCAGTACAGAGGGTATGCTGTGAATACTCGATGTATTGACGAAGTAGCGGCAAGCCGATCTATCACTGCTGTGTGGTCAGACAAGGCAGCTAGGCAGGGCGCAACAAGTGGTACAGGCTGGTTAATACCCCAGCGCTTGCGTCATAATAGCGGCTACTTGCTGCGCGGACTCTGCACCAGCATCCGTCTTCACCGTACTGGACAGCTTGTTCGAGTTGAAGTCTGCCACCGCCTCGATCAGGTAGAGCGTGTCAAGCGGGCCCTGCAGACCAGACGTGACGGTTGAGGCGTGAGATACCTGCGCTAGTGTGCGTGCACCATGTGTCATCAACATACCGCTTGAGCGTAGAAGTAGAACTTCATGATGTGCTCCTGAGGACTGCCTGACGCGATGGTGTTGATGTGCAGCTGGGCAGCCAGGCGCTCAAACTGCGGCGCTTCAGCGCGCGCATTCCGCAGCGGCAGCACGAAGGAGTGGGCTACCGGCAGAGCGACCCTACACAGACAGAGGAGGAGAAGACCATGAGGACCCATAGCTGCATGTGCACGCCGGTGTGGATACAGGACTGCATACCATTGAGCCTGGAAGGTGGGCGCGTCAATGAAGGGCTGCGCTTTGAGCTGGACACCGGCCCTGGCAGCGGGTGCAGGCGCGGAGCCGATATCACCGCCCAGCATGTCCATGCCCTGCACGGTGATGGTGATTGACACGGTGATCAGGAAGAGAGGGAGAGAGGAGAACACGGTAGATAGTAGATGAAGATGAACAGGCAGTATCGTTCACACGATGTTCCGCATCTCATACCAGCAGATCCACTTCTTTGGCGATAGCCACGCTGGCCTTTTGGAACTTGGCACCGCCTGTCTCGGCCAGCAGGTCCCCTTGATCATCGGCCTCGCGGGGATCCCGAGCACCCACCTGCGGGTCATGGAGGAGCAGATATCAGCATCTGTGAGTGACGGACTGCAGCGCCTCATCACACCCACATACCAATGAGGCACTGACTCCCTGTTCTTGAGCAGCCTCAGCTTCCTTGCGCTTGCGCTCTTCTTCTTCTGTGAAGGCGTTAACACATAATTGTATCAATCGGTCGATCACTACATCCATACATGATCAGCGTACCTCTCTTGACCTCCTCAGACATGTCCACTCCAGTCACGAAGGTCTTGGCCGGCTTGTTGTACACCACAGACAGAGAGTTGAACTCTGCAAACAGGCGGTCCTGTTACCATGCACAGCATTGTCAGTCGTCAAGGGCGTGCTAGTGGATTGAATGGACAGGTGGCAGCAGCCATACCTGTAGGTCCTTGTCGACGGCCTCTACGAATGTGTCCACCACTTTGCCAGGATTGTTGACCACTCTCGCAGCCTGAATATATGCAACATCACGCTCATACTCAGCCACACACCACACATACAGCATGCACACGCATGCTATCACCTAACCGCTCACCTCATGCACGTCATACGATAACAGCCGGTAATACAGCAGCGCTCGGTCCCGCACATCCGTGTGTGAGGTCTCTTGCGTGGCCTTCTGCAGCAGCCGCCCCAGCATCTTCTGCAGCTCAGGGGGGCGCTTGAAGAACAGCTTCATGGCAGCGGTCAGCAGCTCCATCCGGACCTGTGAAACACAGTGAATATGGGGACCGTCAGTACAGGTCACAGTCCGGCAGCACGCCGCAGCGATCACTGTTGACTTACCGCGCGTGAGGTCTCCTCTGCAAAGCCATCGATCAGCGGCTCCAGGATATATGGCGCATCCTTGATGGTCTCTCCATACTCTCCGATCATCCAGATGACGGCCACCTGCACCGACAGACAACACAGCTGAAGTGAATGGACCTGAGCATCGTTAGGTAATCGGACATTAGCACACCTTGCCGTCCTCCTCGTCAATAGTCTTAAGTGTCTTCTGCAGCGCGGGAATGACTTCCTCGTACCGCTCAGGGTACTTGCGAAGCAAATTCTGCAGAGCAGAAAACAGCGCATGATCCGCACAACCGAATCAGGCCCAGGACACGGCATGATGATGACTGGAGAATAGCTATGCTCCCACCTTGGTGACAATGCAAGTCTCCGCCGTGATGTAGTCAGTGTTGAGATCCAGGAAGCCCAGCAGACTCTCGATTGCCTGCAAGCAGCCCATAGCGTGTTGGTGGGTGATGGGGTCGACAGTATCAGTACTGATGTACTGTGCACGGCGAAGCACTCAGAGCACGAGCGAACCTCATCACACGCCGAATCAATCTTGATCGCCACATTCGCAATAGCGGCAATCGACTTGCGAGCAATATCGGCGTCCACATCCGTGACGTACTCACTGCAAAGGTGTCACATGATATGGTCATGTGATGTCATCCACACATGAGGCAGACTGCAACAGCACGTACGCAAACTCGGTTAGCAGCTCGCCGTAGTTCTTGCGGGTGGCCAGGTTCTGCAGGATATCGAGCTTGAGGGACTTGACGCAGGCGGGGTCATTGTAGCTGCAGGAAGCGGGGACACGTCACGGGTTCGATCAATGACGATACACGCCACACGAGCTGACACAACATCACAGCAGCAGTCATACCGACAGAAGAAGTGCTTGAACTCATCATCAAACACGCCGGGGTTCCGCTCCACCAACAGCTTGACATGCCCCAACACCGCGTACGTGAGCTCGAATGATCCACTGCCCATCAGGGTCAGCAGAGGAGCTGATAGAGGATGAAGGAGTTCACAGCACGAACATAACAACAGCAGCGGTTAGCCGGAGCACCCTGGCAGAATGATTGGTAAAGATGTCATGGTCGTCCTACCTTTGATTCGCTGGAACACCTGGTTGTGCAGCTGGGCGTTATGCTGTGTCAGTCTAAGGAACACATTCACCGCTGCCAGCACCACTGCGCCGTTGGCGTGTCGGAGGCGCTCCTCCAAGAGGTTCTGTGCGCGATAGCGAGTGTGGATCAGACGCGGGGGGGGGGAGTTGATATTGGGCTCGTGAACGCATCAACTTACCATGATGTCATACATCTCAGCCTCCGCAGCCGGCACGTATCGTCCCACCAGCGTCAGCACAGCGCATTGACCCCACTCGTTGAACTCGTGCAGTCGATTCAGCAGGTGACTGACGATGCTGGCGTTGATAGCCATCTCGCCCTGCGCGTAGCAGATACGCAATAGTGGATAGAGATGTCAGCGATGACTGAGCTAACCAGCGCCAGGCTATACACCCTTGTGCCCCAGCCTACCTCGTCTGCTAAGATCTCATTGAGTGCGTTGATCACGTTGGTAACCACCTGCGCGTCCTTGTCTCGTAGCATGTTGTAGAGCACATCCACGAGGTCCGAGTCTGAATATTAACCGTGATCACAGCACCCCCGTCAGCCAAGCAGTCCTCACAGCGACAGCAGCAATGGATGCCCTACCCTTAGACTTGACGATGTGCGGGTGGCGGGTGAACAGCTTTACCACGCCTAACACGGCTGTCTTGCGCACGTAAGCAGACGGATCGTTGAGGCGCTGGCGCAGCGGCTGCAGAGAGTATTCTACGATGTTCGGCAACCTGAGGAAACAACACATATCGTAATGTTAGCTCAACTGTGGTATCGCAAGCGCGGTATGTTCCCCTCACCAACCTGAGCGAGCACAGTGAGCGCAGCGCCAGCCCTCGCACCATGGGGTCATCATCCTTCACATCCTTGTGTAGCGTATTGATGGCCATGATGGCCAGATCCGCTTTCTGTTGAAGGCCGGCACGCACACGCAGATCTCAGTATGCAGGCACAGCACCGTCACTGGACTGGGGCTGCCAGCACTGCAGTTCGCATCATACCTGCTCAGCGTACGAGCACAGGTAGTGATAGACCATCTTCTTCTGTACCAGGTCCTTCGTGTGACCCGCCTGAGTGTACACCACAATACAGTTTAGAGCAGGTCTCACCTGACAGCTGCATTGCAGGGGTGAAATGCCATACCATGATCATCTCGTTGAACAAACGGCTCACGTCGATACCTAGCGTCATATAGGCGATGACCTGCGTGATGAAAGCATGGAAGCGGGGTGAGCCACTTAAGCGACTGCCTAACCGCGCCTCATACATGCGAATGTGCAATCCAAGCAGAGCAGCCAGCGAGACCAATGAACTGTCCATGGCGCACCTTCTTGATGACCTCGCGCTTGCGAAGGGGCTCTCGAATCACCTTCTCATTTCGCAACAAACCCTGTGTGCATTCACAAGCGCCGTGAGGCATCAGCAAGCAAGAACCTGCAAGCGGACGCCAACAAGGGCGCTAGAGCGACCATCCAGTCGATGCAATTCATAGCATGGCGACTGGCGGCCGGAATGCCACAGAACTCAACTGGTGTCTTGAATACCACTCCACCAATCCGTGCACACGGTATATCAGCATGCATACCCTGAGTTCGTTGACCTCGCCTCGACGATGATCGACGAAGTACGGCTGCTGTGTGGACATTCTTAACGAGGAGGCTCCAGGTGGCAGTCAAAGACACCAGTGTACACAAACGTATGGGCTCCTGTGAAAGCCAAATGTGGTATAGCCTCGAGGCAGCAACGGCAAACAGAGCAACGCTGACGTATGTTCAGTCTGCGGTTTGTGGACCACGCATTTGAACCCAATTAGCCAAACCCGCACAATGCCATGCCGTGACTAATCCGTCACTAGCGATTAAGGCGACGAGGGCACAAGCACGAGCTCAATCAATTAGCGCTTAGACAGGATTGCTCGTGCACATCCCCGTTGGTGTTGACACACAGCCACTGCACATCGCTGCCATCTCTCGGTTCAGGCTGTGCGAGCGGCTGATCATCTTCTCTTTACGAGTCTGGCGTGTTATTCCGAAATGGAATTGAGCCTACCCTCTCTTTCATCGTAAATCCTGCTCAAACTGCACTTCACACACCGCTCAGCAAACAAGTGGACTGTCGTTCAAAGCTGGAGATTGTTGATCGAAGCGCCTGTAGCTCCGTGCAGCAGAGCGTCAATCTTCTCTGTTCCTCTCTGTCTGGTGTCGCCGCACTGCCCCAGTCGACTAGTGGCATCCTCACCCCAATACAGTAGCCATGACCAGTCACCCCGTGTTCCCTGCACTCGCGGCCCCTCACCGACGAGCCTCCGTCAGCAAGCAGTGCGCTGTCGCAGGCTGCAATGCCCCGCGCTACAAGCAGAACTACTGCATCGTTCATGTTGCCCAGCTGGGCCTGGATGCTGGGTCCCCTCGCTCTACGTCACCTGGGGTGATCTCCCCTAGAGACTCTGCTCCATCATCTGGTAACCTGGCGGGCAGTCCAGCATCAGCTATGGCAGCGGTAGCAGTGGCGGCCACCATAGCACCTCAGTCCAACCAGCAACAGCCTGCGCGGCAGATGACAGCCAGTCCAGCCCCGGGTCAGCGAGGCGGAGTGAGTACTCTGGTCAACGCATTCAACGATGTTGCGCTGCAGCAACAGCAAGCTACCAGACTGACCCGGGTTCCCAGCAGTGGGATGGTCAGCCCGCGCTTCAAGATGTCTGATGCTCAGCCCGTTAGTCCACGGGTATGTGTTGCACTCTTCTGTGGGTTACTGTATGTCTACTGGTTGTCATCGGTCTGCTTGGACGATGCTGACGTTGATCATGATCTATGTGCACGTGTGCCTGTGCCCCCCTTGTATTTTCCAGTCTCCAATAGCAGCGGGCCGGGATCGAGGCCCATCCAGTGCTGCATTCCTGCCTAATCCGCTGGGCAGAGCCAGGCCGTATGCTCCCTCCTTCAGTACTCGACCCCCCACCTTTGATGAGTTCGTGCAGCTGTACCCGGACACGGACCCCAATCAGGTGCCGGACAATCCGTATGATGCCGCCTATAGCTACAGCTACACCGGTACGGGTCCTACTGGAGGACTGGCAGGCAGTGCTGACAGTGACGATGAGGAGGATGACAGGCACAGAGCAGCTGCTGCTGCTGCCAATGCGGCTTACAGGGGATCCCCTTCACTGCCACTGCCACCACCGTCGGAGACACCTCCCGCGTTGCAATTAGGCGTGAGTGGAGCCACCGCGGGCACACCTCGCAGGACAGCACCCCCGCCTCTGCCTGTTAATCGATCATTAACGAGCCCTGCCCAGTCTTTGCACCAATCTCCGCCGCCCGCCGCGATGGAGGCCAAGTATGCACAGGATCAAGAGACAGGTTCTGCCTTCACACCCGCCGGATCTCGCGCTCCGGTTCAGACCTGGGCTTCGCGGACCATCGCTCAAGCGGCGCAGCTGTCGCAGAGCGTGAACCGCTCTGCCGTGCTGTCACCTCGTCCCATACAGCAGCAGCAGCAGCAGAGCCCGTATGGTGTGCAGG
>ENA-ORBV01007691-ORBV01007691.1-microbial-mat-metagenome-genome-assembly--contig:-NODE-7691-length-18439-cov-6.462313_pt1 | contig 18439 bp, 14 predicted proteins | sample MGYA00237777_ERZ505514 | MGnify/ENA primary metagenome ERZ505514 (study PRJEB26160, sample SAMN06269048) | microbial mat metagenome | isolation source: Oligotrophic lake microbial mat | place... | reverse complement strand
GAGACAGTGCTCACATAACAAAAGGTGCCAGTGAGACAGTGCTTAAACATGGAAAGGTGCCAGTCATGAGTGAGACATCAGTTCCAAAAATGTTGGGGGCCTACCACATCAGTGGCTTCCAGTTATCGATCAGATTGGAGATCAATGAGTAACTTGAGCCCACATTAGATATCTACAGTAGCAGTATGAAGGGATGTAGCCCGGGAAAAAACTACTAGCAATAGGATCCTGAAGCGTAAATAGATATTATGATGAAGGTTGTCAAACTGGACCTTTCTACCAAAGAGAAGGACATAACTACAGTTTTATTAGCTTCCATAGCTTGGCTGCTCTTCAGTTGTTACAAATGATACTTACTAGAGTGACCCCCATATCGCAGTCAATGCTAGTATCTTTTTCATTGCTGGTAATAGCAGACACCTACGTTGGCTTGAATTCTTGGTTGAGAAGAACAAGAGAATTGAAGAGTGCAAGCTCTGTACAAATGACATGACGGATGCTTAGCATTTTAGCATTATTCAGGGCCTTCGCAACCCACATGCGCCGCTGGAATATCCTACCATCATCCTTCTGCTATTGAGGAAGGCATTGAGGAGCAAGAGATGCAATCCTTGGGTGGTGCTTTCCCTGAAACAGACCTAGTCGGCGGCAACCCATACCGATAAGAATGACGAGGGTGTGCGCTACGGGGAGGACCCGGTTCAAAATTTGCACAAAGGCAACTCTAGTTTTAAAGACGCACAAATCTTTGCAAACATAAATTCATGAAGCAGAGTTTCATAAAAATCATCGACGCCTTATATATTCACTTCGCCGCGACTCTCTCTATGTTGAAATAAAAATGCATTTGCTATTTAGAAGCACTTGCTGGCGAGAATACCCAGTTCATGTGTGTGTCGTCGTCATCATGGCGGTGCCATATTGCTGAATAAACACTGCCGCCGACCCATGAAATCAAGTCAGCTCGATAAGGTGCACAAGAAATGACACCAATGTGATCCGCCAGAGGCTTTAATTGTTGTGTAGCTACAGGGACCATAGTCATAGCAAGTTCGTCGGCAACAGAGGAAGGTGATGCAGGTCCAGCTTCTTCTCCTTCTTTACTCTGGAGTAACCTTTTCACTTTCAATGCCAAGCGTCGCCCTAAATCAGGAACCAACACGGCTGTATCGCCACAAACTAGTAGATTGCCAATGACATCTTTTCTGGCATCCACAGGAGACTCCTTCAAGCATTTAAATAGAGCTGCAACGAGACTGTTGGGATTGTTTTCGTCCAGCCAAGCCCTTTCCATCTTGTCGTCCCATTGATGTTGGAACTTCGAAGAGTCCTCCACGGCTGCTTTGTACCCACATGGAACCACTATTGAATTGTGGGAAGACGCGCAGGGGGGAATGATGTCATGATTGTGAGAAAAAAGATATGCACTGTTTGATCTTGCAAAAGGAAACTACAAACCTTGGTACGTAAAACTGAGCGGATGGCCGTCAACGTGTGCCATAAGATGACTCTCCTCTCTCCCAACATGAACCGCAAGTCCTCGTTTCCAACCTTGTGCCATCGGCACCACCTCCAAAAAGTTACAAAATGAAACGGCTGGAACGCCAAGATTCCACAGTGCGGCCTTTACTGCTGCCTCCCAGGCTCTCACGGGAAACGGCACAGCGACAACGACCACTCTTCGGGTTGTCGGGTCCACCATGAGCCGATCGAAGACGTGCCGTATAATGGGAGAAACCACATCGTACCACTGCGATTCCTCCTCCGAATGCTGCTGCTGCTGACTCGTCCCAGCACTTGTCGTATTTAATTTTCTTGTCGTTTTGTATTCTTCGAGTCTCTTGAACGGCTCTTCTGGTAAGGGAAGAATGTGTTGCGGTTGAAATTGTTCTGCGTATCCGACACGAATCACAGCCGATCCCCATTCGAGCACTACGGGAGGTCGCCCAATCTTTCGCACGGCCGCGAGGGGAGAGGAGAAGGGTCGCGGAGAGGCAAAGCGAGAAGCACGTCGTGTGGAGACCCGTGGTGTGGATGCTGTTGTCGATGACGAAGTAGCGCTGGAAGTCGCCATTTTGTATGTTCTGTGTAGTATTTTACAATTAAACTAATCGGGAAGAGGTGTGGTCGGTCTCAGCAGCTGTCTCCGCTATGTGGTTCATTCAGTTGCTATCGCTGCTATTTGCATTCATTGTGTTGTTGTGTTATTGTTGTGGTGCTATCGCGCGATCGGCGCATTTCGGAGCTAGCGTGCGTCTTTACTAAACACTCCAAGCCTCGGATCCTCTGAATTTTTTTTCCGGCAAAAGAAAGACTAAAACCACACTCTATTAGTTAGTTGAGTGATAGAATTAAAAATGACGATGGTTTCGAGTGTATAGTTGGAGAGTGGAAGCCGGGCAAGAGCACTCGGGATCGACACGATGTCAGGGTGCAGCTGTATCGATGCCGCGACAGAACTTCGGAAATGCAATCCCGTCGAACAAGGAAGCGTGGTAACTCCAAGCAAGCGTTGCAATGCATTAGGAAGTTGGCGTCGCCAAAGATTAGAATTTTGACCTTTGGTCTTGTTCCATTTTTCCATCAGCTGGCAAACGAAGCTGTTTCACCTTTCGGTGATTCGGTTGTATTTCCACAATGGCGACAAAGGAATCAACCAAAGAGCTAATCATCCAATTTGGCGAGAAAAATTTCGTGGCTATTGTTTCTGAGGAACACTCCGTTGCAGACATCCGTCGCAAGCTGTCGAAGAATAATCAAATCCATACGTTGCTCTCGTCTTATCAATGTACTAATGAGTTTGATATTACCCTTGGCGGGAAGCCCTTGTCGAAGGAGCAGGAACGTATCACAAAGGTTCGGGACGTTCTCCATGCCCAGAAGATGCTCCGCATCGTTGCGAAAAAAACTACCAAATTTTCCCCTTCTTCAAGTAAGCACGGGTGCATCCATGGAGATGGGGAACGAGATAGTAAAAAAAGATGTTCTCAAAAGGTCGGTCAGGAAAATTTGAAGGCCGAGGATTTTCGAGCAGTGCACAGGAAAGAAGATTCGCCTTTGACAATAAGAGAAGCCAACAGATATGCTGATGCAAAAGATTTGCCGGATTCTGATCATGCCAAGCTTGGAAAAGCCCTCAAACAGAGCCGTGAGCTTCTCAAGAATCTAGACAGCATGTTGCGGCAACCAGAAAATGTCGCTTTCTGCTCTGAAATGCGCCGAAGGGAATGGAGGAGCGAAATTGCCGCTACTCTCAATGATTCTGCGCCTAACACCGTCATAGGTCTGCTCGGAGGCACTGGGGTGGGCAAATCATCCCTTTTGAATGCACTACTGGAAGAATCAAATATTCTTCCAACCAGTGGCAGCCGAGGATGCACTGCAGCAGTTGTCGAACTGCGATTCAATCGCGGTCTAGCCATGCCTGGAGTGCAGACGCCAGTTTACAGAGGGCTAGTTGAATTCATATCTCTCCAAGAATGGTACACAGAGCTCGGGTATCTTTTGGATGAATGCTGTACTCGAGATTCTCAGAAAGTCTTTTCAGGTGTTCCTGATAGCGGGACACAACCAGACGCTGCGGCTGCCTGGTCCAAAATCAATGAAGTATACGGTCACCGTGTGGTGAGCTCATTTGCAGGCAAAGACAAGGCTTGGGTCTGGGGGCAGTTGAAGAACGACGAGAGAGTCACGCAGTTGTTGACGGGAGAAAATAATTTGGCCAGAACTATCAGCATCGTTGAGGGAAGTGTCGATCCTGACCAAGCATACTTACTTTGTACCGGGCTGGACAATTTCAAGCTTAAATTTGGTCGAGAGCTCAGGAAGTGGGCCAAGCATTTTCGTTCCCAGATCAATGATTTTGTTTATAGAAAAGGTGGCACAAAGCAGAAAGAACCGCAGACGTGGCCGCTCATCCGAAAGGTTACACTTTTTGGTCCTTGGGCTGTCTTGTCGACTGGGGCATGTTTGGTGGATTTGCCAGAAGTCCAAGATGCGAATGCAGCTCGAGCACAAGTTGCGAAACGTATCTCCAAAAATGCGACCAGATCTGGATCGTGGCACCTATCAAAAGGGCTGTTGATGACGGTACCGCCAAAGAGCTATTAGGCGCACAGTTTAAGCGCCAAATGCTAATGGATGGTCAGTATGGTAACATTTGTTTCATTTGTACTTCCACTGATGATTGCCAAGCAAGCGAGATCATTATGGATCATGAAGATGTGGCAAAGAGTGTTGAAGGGCGATGGGAGCAACTCGAACAGCTCGAACAGCTTGACAAGGAAGAAGAGTCTTTGAAAGAGAAAGTTTGCGAAGCCGGGGAAATTCTCGAGGATGCAAAAGGTCAGGTTGAAGGCGATGATGACAGGGCCGACGATGAGAGCGATGACAGTCTGGACACACAAGCAAGGGACACAACTTTCATAAAGGATCTGGAGGACGATTGCGAAGATAAAAAGCGAAAACTTCGAGATTGGCAAGAGCGGTCCGCTCCTTTTCGCCAGCAACTGAGAGCCCTTGCTTCCAAAGTCCGAAATGAATACAGCACCAGGCGTCTGCAAGAAGATTTCATGTCGGGGTTGAAAGAGCTGACCAGTACATCAGATGATGGCGAAGAAGATGATCCTACTTTTGGAGACAGCAATCAGGACTTCGGACCTTTGCCAGTGGAGTTTAAGCTTGAAGTCCACTGTGTTTCATCAAATGACTACTTGAAGATTCGAAAAATCAAATCGGGTTCAGATGGCGACCCATTAATTTTTGCAAACGCTGAAGACACTCAAATCCCTTCTCTACAAGTTGCTGTACACAAAACAACAGCTCGATTTCAATTTTCCTATGCAAACACATTTGTCAACACCACTAGCAATATTCTGGACCGTATTAAGCTATGCGCAACAGAAGAAAAAAAGGAAAGTGTTTTGGGTCCTGGCTTACGCCGTGTTTTTACTGACACTGTCGAGGGCCTCGAGAAGAAGTTGGAGCCTATTGCTTCGGCTTTTGCTCAAGAAGTGGGGGAACTTATCGACAACAGACTGCAGCAAGCATTGAAAGTAGGATCATCTAGGAGCAAGAAGGTTGCGATGAGAACTGTTCACTCATGGGGCTCAAAGAATCGAAGACCAAAAAAAGGACGACTGCCCAATGAGACCGGTCTTCATTTTTCGACGTATGAATGTACGTTGAAAAGAAGAGGGGTGTACAGCTCTGCCACATCTGGTGCTATTAATTTCAGTCAAGAGCTATGTGAACCGATGGAGAGAAAAATAAGCTCTGAGTGGCAGCGAACCATGGATAGCGCAATGAGGAGGCTCCTGCTAAAGTCGGAAAGAAAGATTTATCAAGTACAGACTTCAATTGCCCAAGCCATTACTACTGCTCTGTTGAATGCTGGAATGGACGCAATGCGCCTCAAGACGATGGATCATACCGCAAACCAGAATTGCAGTGCTGCAATTCGAAATGCTTTCATTGCGATCCATGGAGTGTCCACAGATTCTCAGCGGGTGCTTAATCGTTCCCTCCTTCCGAAGGTCACTGAGCGATGATGAAAGGATATAGTTTTGCGCTGGCTGCTCCCCGTGGAAAAGGAACATTTGACCGAATGAAAGAAGCTCTGAAGAATCATGCTCGTCTAGTGGTTGGAAGCATGTTTGATGAAGCGGCCAACGAATTGCTGAAGTCCATCAGAGATCTAATACAGGAGCTTGCATCTATGATTGTAGGGACATCTGCATCTATCCACGACAGTCTTTTCAGAGTTTACTCAGTCTGTTGGGGTGACTTTCAGGAAGCGTTTGAAATGCTGTACCCCGCGAAACAAGAAATGATTCGGGCCTGCCGCAACAGACTTGTTCCCGACATTATTCAATGGCGGCATGCGCACAACCAAATATTGACGATCTTAGGTATTGAGGGAAAAGATGAGGTAGACTTGGATGTAGTGGGCGTTGTCAGCCTGTCAGAGCGAAGGGCTCAAGAGATGACGCAAGCCAGATTAGGGGCTAACTACTTTGAAATTCTGGATGACTCTGGCTGTGAAAAAACTATAGTGAGGCAAATGCTACCGCCCCTGGGGCGACAGCTCGCCAAATCCATGTGAAACCTGAGCCCCTTTCGCCTGCGTGTGGCAATTAAACGATTTTGGAGCCAGGGGAGAAAGAAGCAATGCAAAGAATTACATCGTGAAACAGATGCGGCTGTAGGGACATTATGCGTCTTGGAAGACACGCCTTTCATTTGACTAATACCCTCATTATTAGGAACATGCTATAAGTCTTGTACTTTTTGTGCGTCTTTGAACACGAAAATGCGTTAGTTTTTCTCGCTTGGAATTTGGATTTCCTCGCTGCACCGGTGGTAATCAAGTAGCGGGGCGGTCGCCGCTCGAAGATGGGACCATTCATGAATTCTAAAACACACGCCGGCAGTCACCAACTGCTTCCAAGCAACGGTGGGATTGCGGCAATTTATAACGCTGGAAAAGTAGCAAAGTTCAAATTGGAAATTCATCAATGCATATCCTACTGTGATAAGTAGCGGTAAAGTGCAAAAATTTTCATTATGTAGTTTTTCATGGAACAAGAATAAAATTGAAAGCAGCAGGACTCCCTCGTCAGTCTTCGGCCTTTTTATTTCAGAGAAACTTCTTCATCGCCAATTGCCATGTCCTCTAGGAGTCGACCAGTTTCTGGGTCCACACGCTTATCCTTCCCACAAACCATGCCAGAATATCCATTGATATTGAGGAACAAGGAAAGAACGGCCGACGCCAAGATCGAAATGCCCATGATCAAAAAGGCTTGGTGGTATCCCAGTTCCCTGAAACCCATTCCAAAGCACACGGCGCCAACATTTCCACCGGCACCCACTATTCCAGAGATACTGCCCGTATTGGGAGGGTCCACGTACGGGACTATACCATAACTTGTTCCTTCGGCAGCTTGCACAAAGAGGGAGAAGCAGACCAGCGTCACAATGGCACCGCCCAGCGACTCGGTATTGGAGAAGATCAGCACCAGGGCGCCTTCGCCGGCTAACATGACTGTGTGGATGATAATTCTTCCCTTCATGCCCATCGTGTAGTTGAAATAGTCACTAAAAAAGCCACCTAGCCCTCTTGCGAAAAGATTCATCCATCCGAAAATAGAGGCCATGGCGGCTGCCGTCTCTGTGGATAGTCCAAACACGTCTTTGAAGTAAAGAGCCGAGGCATTGTTCATGGTCAGTTCCACACCAAAGCAGCAAGCATATTGAATGAATAAGATCCACGTATTCCAGTTGAGCGAGCCATCTCGAAAAGAGGACACAATGGATACTTCTGGCATTACCCCATGCCGTTTGAGGTCATAGTAATTTCCTTTGGGGGCATCATCCGAAATAAAGAGGACGACAACCCCCGTTGTAAATGCCAGTATGGCCGGAACAATACAGACGGTTCTCCATGCACGTTCCGAGGCATTTTCTTCGTCCTGGAATATGTATTTGAATAAGGGAAAGAGGAATGACCCCATGACCAGATTGGTCACACCAGCTCCTAGATTTCCCCACCCGGCGACCACTGTGGTGATCCAATACCATTCAACACAGAAACATGATGTTAGAAAAAGGAGTAAAGAAAGTCATTCACGCAAAACAAAACAAGTGACTGAACCAACTTACAAGCATTGGCGGTTCCGACGACTTCTTTGGTAAACATGCGACTGGTCCAGTATTCACACATGACAAAAGTTCCACCTGCAATTCCAATGAAGGAACGGAGAATGATCAAATCTCGTGCGTTCTGGATGAGCCCCGTACAAGCCGTTGGAATCGAAGCAGCACAAAGAATGAAACTAAAGAGAATGCGAGCTCCATATTTATCACAGAGCGGTCCAAGCTGAACAGTAAGTGGAAGAGCAGGAAGGAATGGGTGTGAGACATTGTACTGGAACTATCCATTGGCGATGTGCTTGTCTCACACACGAGAAGTGCTGATCTCGTGTCACAACACCAAAACTTACAATAAACCTGACGACAATCGTCGATCCCACGCCGGCAATCGAACTGGTCCAAATTTCTTTCTTGGTAATGCCCAGATCGCTACGGATTTCACTCAAGAGTGGCCCAATAGCAAACCATATAAAAAAGGCAATGAAGAAACTCCACCAAGAACTGTGAAAGGCTCTCATGTGAGGACGACGGAACGAACAAAGGCGGATCTCGCGGGCCTTGTCATCTTGGTCTGTTCAAATGCGAATCGGAATCAATGGGGTGAGTTACTGCTAGCAACTTGGTTCATTCAAGAGAGAGATCGCGCGCTTTCCAGCAGGAAAGTACACCTCAACAAGAACAAACGCAAGTTACAACAGCACAGACTTGAACTGCTCTCGACAGAAGTGATTCGACCTCGCAGCATCCGTGTAAAAGTAAGAGAGCTCGTCCGCCATTTTCGGGACCTACCTGGATCTACTTCCAAGTCATAATTGGAATACTTTTTCCAGCCCTGATCCTTCCCAGTATTTATTTCGAGTAGCTTGGTTGCCATGGTAGCTTGTTGACTGGCTTCACAAGAATGATACGATGATTTTCCTTTACTAGCTAGCTAGCTTGAGTACTTTAATGCTATTTTGAGGCGAGTTGGGTGCGGAAGGGGTTTGTTGTGCCAGTAGTTGTGCAATTACTGACTGGAAGAAGTGAGAACTACGTAAAGTGTCGTCGTGTCCTACTAGCTAGTAGTACATGTACTACTAGTAAGCAGCAGGCACAGTCACTGAGTGGATATTTACTATTTAGAGTGGTAGTCAATAATAATGAGGTAGCAAACTTTTTGTGCTTCCCCATCCTTAGTATACCACCGTACTGTACTCGAGTAGGTCGTAGCTGTCACCGAAACTGTTTAGAAAACTGCGCTTCGAAGAGTCTCCGAAGTACTACTAGTAGTACGAGTAGTACGTGCTTCGGAAAATGGTCAAATAACCAGTCATTGTTATGACTTGCTCCGAGTAGAAAATGCGAAGCTGTCAAGCCGTTAATTACGCTTTAGTAATCTCGATTGCCACTGACAACTACCGTGGAATCTTGGGAACTTTGAAATGCAGAATTGTCGCCTCATTAGTTAACAGGTGCTCCACTATGACACTTCCTTCGTGTAAGGAACTAAGACCGATACGTATGTACTCGAGTAGCTGGCGAATTGTGACCCGCGAAATACCGAGCCGGCAGACAAGCGGCGTGCCACGTGGAGGCAACTGGCGAACGCTCAGACCAACTAGCTCTCTCTCCAGAAACTAATTAATCCTGGTTCATTCACATTTTTAAACAAGCTTAGCAAAGCATTAGCCCCAGGAAAAGTTCAATGTTTCTTATGCATCAGCCACTATTTGCTGTTTAATAGGACAGTCAGACATCAATAGGTGCAACAAACATTTGTCTTGCACATGTCTAATGCACTGCCTCAAAAGCCACAGATGTTTTGAGTCATTGAGACACAAACATTGGAAGCTTCAAATTGAACCAAAACTGAAATGGATTTTGGAAAGAGGTCCATCCAAGCACCTTAGAAACAATCCTCTTGAACATCAGACCATCATTGCCTTCTGCATGGCAAGGAGGCCTTGTGCCTGAATGCCCCTGAGTCAGCTAAAAAAACAGAACATTGTTTTTGGAGTGACACTGACACAACTCGCAAAACTGTTTGTGGAGGCACAGACAGATTGTCACTCTAGATCATCAGGAACCATTGTCTGCTGAGAGGCAATGACATTGGTGAAAATGCTTTCTTTGGAAACTTTTGGCTAGACAGAAGATGTCAGCTTGAGGGGCTGCTTCGTGTTCTCTGTGGCGGCCAATCGCAACTTTGTCATTCGTGACGCTGAGGTGGCAGTCAAAAGTGGCAAAGCTGAAGGCAAACAATTGAGGAAAGTGCGATTGGTCAAAAAAAGAGAAAGGCATCTGGCTGCAAGAGTAGGCACATGAAAACCAAGAGCTTTTTTTGTGCAAAAGAAAGAAAGCAAGCAAAACTTGATGGAAATCAACTTGTCCCCCTCCATGGGCATTTGTGCTGCATTCTACCAACAGCTAGGCGTGCTTGTAGCAGCCCTACCGTTCATTTTAGGGATGATCTTGGTCAGCATTTTGGGGAGCTTCCATGCAATCCAGAGAGAAGCAGTCGCTGGGTGGGATTGAGTTCCACCATGACTCAATGCTTGAGTTCCCATTGGCTGCAAGCTGCTTCACTACCACTGGATCTAGCATCCATGTAGTCAAGCACGCAGCTTTTTGCTACTAGCTAGTAGTAGGACGAGGTAGTAGATAGATAGCACAGTAGAATATGAGTAGAGCATGGACGGATAAGTTAGCTATCTCAATTCAAAGTCTCCAAGTTTTGAAGCAGCAACTCCAGATCATCCTCGTCGTTTTCTCCTGCAGCGGTATGCTTGACGCGTTGCAACTGTCCCGAAGCAGAAACATCTGCCTCGACGATAACCTTGACTTGTGGGCTGCCGCCATGGTCTGCGGACGATGCGCAAGAATCTAGGTCGTCATCGCCGTTGGCAGATTCTTTATCTTGATCAAGCATAGACTGAACGTGAGAAGCACAAGATTTGAACTCGTCAATGGAATCACCAGAGGCGAAGTAGGACTCTAAGTTCTCATTTGCCGCCATACCCTCCGAAGCCTTCACAGCATTTTCAATGTCAACCCAGGAGAAAGATAGTCCGCGGCTCTCAAGGCGGTCGATGTCTTCGAGCAATGCAACCATTCGCTCGACTGGCAATGCCATCACTTTCTCCACCTGTTCCACAGTCACTTGTGCAATGAGCTGGTCGTCACTAAACACTCTCTCTGCAAGAATGTCTGCTACAGCCTCAGTAACGTCCTTCAATCGCTTCCTGCCAATGGAATACCCACCTTTTGAGGGAGACTTTCGAGCGCTTCCAGGACTCTTCTTAACTGAAACTGGACTAGAAATATTGCCCAGTTTATTGGGAGTGTGAACCTTCTCCCACTGTGTCGAAAAGACGGAATTGGTCTCTTTCTCTTTGCTCAACTGCGCCTTTTGGGGGGTGCTTGCCATAACAGATGCTGTCTTGTCAATTGCAGCAACCTTTTCCGGTACAACAGGCGACTTTATCCCAGCTCCATTGGCTGTCTTAGCAGGGCAACCTGCTTCTTGAAGAGATTTGTCTGGTGGTTTACCAATCTTTTCTATGGAATCTATTGGTGGTACGGACACTGGCTTCTCCTGCTGTGTCATCGCAATAGAATCAGCCTCCCGAGCAGTTTTATCTTTCTCTTCGCTTAATTGCGCCTTGGCCTGGGCGTCATTTTCTGGCAAAATAGGCGACTTCATCCCAGCTTCAATAGCTGTCTCAATTGGATGACCTGGAACTTGAAGAGATTCCTCTGGTGGTTCATCAACCTTCCCTCTGGAGTCTTTTGGCAGTATGAAGGCGGGGGAAAAGGAAGCAAACGATACATCGTCCTTTCTCACCTGCGTTGCCGCAAAGCTGCTCTCGTCACTCTTACTAGCACTCTTTTCCTGCTCTGCGGCAGTTGCGGCCCCCGCATTCAAGTCGGCTTTCTTGTCCGACACAGGAAGTGGGCCTGTGGTCGTCCTTTTGGAAATAGCCACAGCGCTGTCTCTAGGAGAAGATACCGGTGCCACAGGAGCTCCTTTACCTGCGGGTGCAGTCTCGCTCGATGGGGTGGACTTTTCGCCATAGCACAAATCTTTAGAGGCTACCTTCTTAGTGCCATCATCAGGTTGTTTGGGTGCTGAATTCGTCCCCGTCGACACAGAAGGGGCTACCTTGTCTTTCCCAAAGTAAAAGGATGGCAATGTTGGTTTCGACGATTCTGTGGCACCTTTCTGCCGAGACACTGGTTCAGTGGTATCATCCGACGCCTTCGAGTCTGATCCGGGCATAGTTCCAAACGAAAACGTCGGGGTGGGCAATTTCGGATTTGCGGTGGCCGGCGTACCGAACGAAAATGAGGGAACTGAAGACTTGGCGCCTTCAGAAAGACCTGTGCTCTGTGCCGAAGCAGTCTCGTTGTCACGATTGCTGGATTTGCCAAAAGAAAATGTGGGGGGTTGTTGCGATGCACCGAACGGCGATTCTTTTGTACCTGGTGCTATCTCCCCGAACGCAAACTTTTGCGCATCAGAGCTTGCAGCTTTACTCGTGCCAGATGCATTCGCCGCTTGGGACGAAAACGTTACAACAGTGCTGCCAGTCGCGGCATTAAATTTAACTTCTTTTGCCGAATCGCCAGGATTTGATTCCGGCGCACTGGTTCCTTCTCCTTCAGCAGCTGAGTTGCTATCAAGCCCGAAGGACCAGCTAGATCTTGGTCCATTCTGCTTATTTGTTGAAAACGAAGCGAAAGGGGAAGGGCCAGTGGATGCCTTGGGGAGGGTGCTAGTGGCGCTGTCCTTGAATCCGAAAGAGAATGGCGATTTGTCGACGGTTGTAGCATTCGACTCATCGATCTTCTTTGATGATGTACTAGATTGCAGGTTAGCCCCAAACACAGATGAAGGCGGGGACTGTTTCAAGGCGGAAGAAAGGGAAGCTGAGGTTTCTTTTTGTCCAGAGAAGATGCTTGAGCTGTTTGCAGAGTCAGCTTTTGGGTCAGTTGGTGCTGACGATGTGGTGGATGCTGGTGCTGAAAATGGGGATGTTGTCTTTGTTTGTGCTGGCATGACAAAGGGTGAGGGGGCTGCATTCCCACCAGAGAATGCCGCAAAAGGATTTGGTTTCTTTGATGAACTCTCTGATCTGCTTTCGCCGCCGAGGGAAAGGGGAGCGGAGGCGGAGGCTTCATTTTGCCCAGAAAAGATGCTTGAGTTTTTTGAAGAATCAGCTTTTGGCTCCATTGGTGCTGACGACGCGGTTGACCATGGTACTGAAAAGAGAGATGGTGTCTTTGTTGGGGCTGGCATGCCAAAGGATGAGGGCCCTGAATTCCCACCAGAGAATGTTGCAAAAGGATTTGGTTTATTTAATGGACTCTCTGCTTTGCTTTGGTCGCCAAAAGGAAGGGGGGTGGTTTGTCCAGAAAAGATGCTGGAGGTTTTTGAAGAATCAGCTTTTGGTTCTGTGGGTGCTGATGAAGTGGTTGCTGATGGTACTGGAAAGAGCGATGGCGTTTGTGTTTGTGCTGGCATGCCAAGGAGCGAGGGTGCTGCAGGAGCTGGAGCAGAATTCCCAAAGGAGAATGTTGCAAAAGGACTTGGCAGTTTCGTTGAGGAGGAAGCATTGCTTGTCCCAGAAGCCCCAAAGGTGGGCAACCCAACTCCAAAAGGCTGGGAAGAAGTGTTTGATGCAAGTTCCGACTTGGAGGATTTCATGACGTTGCCATCATCTCCCAACTGTCCGCACTCCACAATAACAACAGGTTTAAGGGGCTGCTGCTTGGCATTCGTGGCCAACTTGCCTAGTTCGCCCACCACATCCAGACCTTGCACAACTTCTCCAAAAACGACATGTTTTCCGTCCAGATTTGGAAGTGGTTTCAGTGTAATAAAAAATTGCGAACCGTTTCGATTGGGGCCATTGTTAGCCATGCTCAATAGTCCCTTGCGACTGTGCATCATAAAAGGAGTCTCATCTTTGAATTTACCCCACATGTCTCCATGTTCACTTCCAGGCGAGTAGATGGACTCCCCACCAGTACCGTCACCTTTGGTAAAGTCTCCACCTTGGATGCAGAAATTAGGAACGATACGATGCATTTGACATCCCTGAAAACAAAGATTCTTTCCTGCTTGCCCTTTGCCCTTTTCACCTGTACAGAGAGAGCGGAAGTTTTCACACGCTAACGGGGCTTTGTCTTGATATAGTTTCACAACAACGCGGCCCACTGGGGTTCCATCAACTTGAAAATCCAGAAAACAGCATGGTCCTGTGCCGGATGGGGGCAGCATGCCATCTTTCACTTTCACATATTTCTCCTGTAGTTTCTCGAACAAAACATCCTCCTTGCCTTGATACGAAGCGAGAGTTGCATCAACCGTATCTAATTTGGATGGATTGTATTTCGTGTAGAATTCAACCAGGCGCTCTCGATGACTCTGCTTTGTTTCTTTTGCTGGTGTTGTCGTGTCTTGGTCTATACTGATTTTGAGTTTTTCTGAAGTCTTCTGTGACTCAGGAGGTAGTTCTTGCGTGGAATTGGTGTTTGGTGTAATGAGTTGTTTGGCGGGTGCAAAACTGATCGTTTCCTTGGCTGGTGTAGCCCCAAAAGAAACAGAATTTTGTTTGGGAAACGATAAGGCTTGACTTTGTGGAAAAGGACTTGTAAAGGGAGACGTGACAGCAGGGCTGGAGAATGCGCCAAACGCCGTAGTATTTTGTGTGCCCTGGTTTTGCGGAGCCGGAGGAGGCGACTGAAACAGTGTCTGAGGCGCAACATTTCTGGGCTGAGGAGGAGCTGTGGGGGGTGTCTTTGACGTGGCCGAAGAAAAAACTGTTCCGCCTTCGTTCTTGGGAGGGGGCGTTAACGCGGCAACCTTTTTTCGCGGCGACTCACGCCATTGTTTTTGCTTGCGCTGGAACCAATGCAGATTGCCTTTTGTTAGCTGTGCATCCTTCACAGGCGTTACAGCACCGTAACCATCTAGTGACGATCTCATGTCTTGACCCCTTCGTCACTTACACCTTGTTGCTTTCTGTGATAACTCCTTACCGCTGGAGTTAGTACTTCTATTCAGTAAGTTGTAGGATAACGACGGCTGCTTGATTGATTCATCATTCATTCATTGATTTCAACGAATGCTGCCTTCGTAACAGGCGATGTCCTATCGCTGTCGATCGACCTGTCGGCTGTCGCGCCTCACCATGTGAAAAAGAACCAGTGGGACAAATGTGCTTCCGGGGCCATCATTCACGCACGCCTACTACTTTGTAGCTAGTTAGCTACTAGTACTACTAGTAGAGACGCATCCCTACTGTATTGACACTTTACCCAAGCTATATATGCAGATTGTTACTGGTTGTTGCTCCAAGCAGTTCAACATTCGTGGCAACACGGAATATGCTGTTTGGTATATAGTAAATATGGTTTATCGTTAGACTATGTGATCCTATGTCGTTCGCAGCAATAGAGATGTTTCCATTCAGCTTTGGATTTGCGATTGAAAGCCTAGCTAGCTGGGGGTACCGTTTTTGTGAGGAGAAATAGTGATATTATTATTTACTACGAGCACTTGAGAACCGGCTGGTGGTCAGCTGGCTTTCTCCAATGGTACACTACTTTGTTCCTGTCAGCTCGGGTTGATACCGCGCTCAAACCTTGCTATCAGAGCTGATACACGGCTCGGCTTTGGTTTGGACCCAGCTTTGAGGAGAGAGATTCCATTGGTCGGTAGTGCGGGATTAGGGGCTTCGGAAAATAAGCACTCTCTTCTCTGTGGTAAGACACCTTTTTCTCGGGTATATGTGTCCCATCGATGATCGTCGCTTTGTTTCTCGACTTTGAAGTGCTTGGCAATTTTCATTGTTTCTACTTGCAGCACCTTGTGTTTGTTCAAATCAGTGCAATCCTTGCGATCGACACACAGATTAGTTTTCCTTTCCAATTCCTTGCATTCTTGGTGCACCTTCTTTTCGTCCAATTCAACTTCTGCTTCGTCACTTGCCTCTACTTCGAACTCTTCATAGTCAAAGTTATCGTCGTGGACTGATTTGTCGTCGTCTATCACCTCCTCTTCAACGAGCGAATCGCTGCATTCATCATCATCGATCATGCTGGCCCAGTCCTCAAAGGTAATCGAAGAAGCGCAGTGGTCTGTGAGAGCGTCCAGGGAATACCCAGAGTCTTCACTACTGATACTTGCTGTTCCATCACAGTCACTTAGACCCAACCGAGTGCCATCGCCCTCCTCGTCACTGTAGGAATCCCAACTGTAGCTCTCATAAAACTCTGTGGTTTCATGACTGTCACCAAAGGATGAGGTTTCTCCCGTGGAGCGTTCCAGAGTATAATCTCTGCTGTGAAACGTATTCTTCGCCACATCATCTTGTTGGAGTTGCACATGACTCGATGCTTTTGACAATTCCCACTGATCAGGAGAACGTTGTTGATGCCGACCACGGCGGTGGTGATGACTGCTTCTATGAACCCAGTTGCTGTGATTGCTCTCGAGCAAGTCGTCCAGAGCTCCCTTCTTTTTGGCTTCAGCGCCATGGTGGTGATTTATAACCTGAGGTACAGGCTCGTTGCTAGTAGTGATGTTTGAGATTGGCAAATAGTTATTGTTGTTCGTGCTGCTCGAGGACGACGCAGTGGACACTGAGCTCCTATCACTTGAAGCAGCACGAGGTACACCAGCACAGGCAGCATTCCTGTCGCAGCAATCCTTACGGCTGCCATTCTTGCTGTTGGATGCTTCTTCTCCACGAGCTTCTTTCTGCTGGTATTCATGTCCTTTATCTTCCGTCCAGGAATCATTCTGCGAGACGGCGAATTTGGGCATTCTCGTCCTGTAGCCGTGTTCTTGAAGGGCCGTCTGGACGAATAGCATTGCAGGATCACGGGTGGGCCGGGGACGAGATAAAGGAACAACAACGTGGATATCGTGTGTTTCGTGTGTCATGATGATATTTTTATGCGGCGACGTCTGGCAGGGCTCTACTTGAAATGCAATGGAAAATTCGATAGCCTTCCATTTGATTATGGTACTAGTATCTTCTCAGTGCATTTATTTCTCTGAACTGGCATGGTACTATGTCTGATATTCTAACTATTATGGATGGGTCGATCTTGGCTTTTTGTCTGGGTCACTCATTCATTGACAAAAACGCGACATCCAACCAAGATTGAAAAAAGATCCAGCGAACCGAAGGTACAACTGCGCGATCTTGTTCCTATCTCTTAGTTTCAAAAGGTATGAACTGAATAGAGGAAAGATTGCAGTCGTCGAAAAAGACAAGGAATTTCCTATGGTGAAACAGCACAAATTTTTTTTTGGACATGTCTCAAGAGCTAACAACATGGGGTACCTAGTTCAACATTGGCTGCCATCTGTGCCAAACAATGGATGGTGACCCTCTTTGAAAATGTCAATGATCAGAGTTTCGTTTGGAGGGGGTGCAGATGGCAGATTTTGGGGGATCAGCCATTTCCCCCCCAAATGATTGTTTTTCCCCTCATCAGTGTTGTGTGTGAAGGTTGCAGCACAGCACTGACGTCACAGGATGAACCAAAAAGATCGAGTGGGTTTTCGTCCAGTTTTCCCATGTTCGCCCCGTGCAAACGTGTGCCATGGCTGTGTGTCTTCCTGAAAACTTTCCTCAAACTGGTGATCACAACAATGGGATGGTGGCAGCACTGCTGCCATGCATGTTGCCAGTCTGGTGCACCACGATGGAAGCCAACTAAAACGTCCACAATGAGCCAGCAGAGCTGGTGTCTCCACCATGATGGCGCTTTTGAATGTGTCTGCCCTCGTCAGCACCCCCAAAACTTGTTGGCTGCAAGTCCTCACAATCCTTCATCCCTTGAATCTGTATTTTCAGCAAACTGGCAACCATTGAGGCTCATGGATGCCAGACAATCAACATCAGAGTGCTTGGTGATGATGCGTGGAGACACTTTGTTGCAATGAACATGCAATGGAGTGAAGAAACAGAGCTGCTGTTGCATCAGAACATGGGAGCAACCGCTCAGTTGGCATGGATCCTAGCAAGCCCTCTTAAACACCCCTCTTCCCTACCTATCATAAACCATGGCAGGGACCCAATTCCAATGTGAGTTGTGAGGGCACATTGGAGCTCAGCTTGCTGTGTCTCCCTGCAGAAAGCAGCACAGCAGCATTGGTGTTAATAAGGTTAAGGATCGGACATTTAGGTAACGACCTTCGTTCGGTCATTGATCGGTCATTGATCGTATTTTCTTTTCCCGGTTTGTTTAGGATTAGGGATGTTTTCTGTTTTGGGTACGTCACGCTGCTGGGTAATTTCCAACACGCACGGGATGCGCGCTTGTTGCTCGTGCTTGTTTGCCACGCCATGTCACCTAGATAGCTACTAGTAGCTAGCTACTCCAGTAGCTACTATTAGCTAGCGTAGCTGCTACACGTAGCGTACAAGCTACGCTGGTACCGTACTACTCCGAGTCTACAATGCAGCCTTGTACGTTACCGGTCTGCCAGTCTTGCCAGTACTTTTTTAAGTACAGTATGTTCTACTACTAGTAGTAATGCACAAAAATCTCGCTAGGCTTTCGAGTACCGTATTGTGAGCAATTGGCGCAATTTACTTATGAGGTTTGCTTAGACGACCCCGTCTGAACCCGGAAAATTAGGCTAAAAAATTTCATGTGAGACCTAAATATTGTGACACACATATTAAAACTGTACAGCTAAGCACAGTACGAAATAAAGCGTGGAATTTGTAATTACTTTGGACGAGTAATGTAGTAGGCACAAAGCATTCCCCATGGTTACTAC
>ENA-ORBV01007690-ORBV01007690.1-microbial-mat-metagenome-genome-assembly--contig:-NODE-7690-length-18440-cov-4.321353_pt1 | contig 18440 bp, 13 predicted proteins | sample MGYA00237777_ERZ505514 | MGnify/ENA primary metagenome ERZ505514 (study PRJEB26160, sample SAMN06269048) | microbial mat metagenome | isolation source: Oligotrophic lake microbial mat | place... | reverse complement strand
ACGACCCCATCGATTACGGGGTTAAAGTCATGTACCAGTTCGGCAACCGCACGGCCGTCTTCCCCGCGACTACGCCGGCCGCAGCACTCGCCGCTCCCCGGATTGATCATCACGCGCTCGCCGCGGTAGTGCAGGCCGGGTACACGTGGACGCAGAACACCTATCAGCCGCGTTTCGCGTTTATCTACAGCTATGGATCGGGCGACAAAAACTCCAGCGACACCAAGAGCGGGACGTTCCAAAATCTCTTCCCCACCAATCACCTCTTCTACGGCTACATGGATTTCAGCAGCCTGCAAAACCTGCACGACTTCCGTCTCGCCTACACGCTGAAGCCCACCCCGAACTCGATGATCGCGCTGGAAGGACACTCCCACTTCCTCAGCCGCACCAGTGACTTTTGGTACAATGTTGCCGGTGTGCCCCGGAACTTTGCCGGAGCCGCTCCGGGTAGCGGTGGTGGTTATCGCATTAATCCCAGCTACAGCCGGCACGTCGGCAACGAACTAGATCTGGTCGCCGCCTGGACTTTCCGGCCGTACGCACAAATCGAAGTCGGTGCCAGCCGCTACTTCCGCGGCGACTACATCAAGCAATCCCTTGCTGCCGTTGGATCCAAAAACGCGAGCTACGTGTACCTGCAACTGACGTTGAACTTGTAAGGCTGCACTCGCGGGCGTCCGCCACGACCACTTTCCTGTCAGCGCAGGTAAGTCACCTCAGTCGCCCGCCGCGCTCCGCCCAGCAATGAACGAGCTTCATTCGCTGGGCGTTTGCTTTTCAGCCAAATTCGAGGATTTCGCATTCGTCCTGCGACGCGGCTGGCCCGCATGAACACGCTTCATCCCCGCGGTTAAAACAATTCACCCGCTTGCTCAGCGATGGCGGGTTGATGGCACCTCGATTGCTGAAGTGAGGGGGTGAGCACCGAGTCCAATTTTTCTCTCCCCGCGCAGCCGTTTACGCCCGCGCAGAAAGAGTACCTCGCCGGTTTTATGGCTGGGGTTGGCGCCAGTGGGATCGTGCCATTCGTAGGTCAAAATGCGAACGGCCAGCTCACGCATGCTCCGGCGGCGGCTGTAACCGGCAATCACGCTGCACCGGAAGTCAGGGTGCACGGCACCATGCTTTCTGATCTGGGCAAAGAAGAACGCTGGAAGTACGACGAGAACCCGCTTGATGCTTGGGATCGGCTGTTGAAGCACGCCGACCAGGATAAAATCCCGGATGCGGAGCACACGTACCGCTTCAAAACCCACGGTCTCTTCTACGTCGCCCCCGCCCAGGATAGCTTCATGATTCGCCTGCGGATTCCCGCCTGCGAACTCAACGCGGTGCAATTGCATGGCATCGCTGATCTCGCGCACGAACTCGGCGGCGGTTGTGCGCATATCACCACGCGGGGGAACTTGCAGATTCGCGAGTTCAAGCCGCGCGATATTGTCCGGGTTCTCACCCGGGTGCAGGAACTTGGGCTCACTTCCCGTGGCGCCGGCGCCGACAATATCCGCAACATCACGGCGTCTCCAGATTCTGGATTCGCCACGGATGAGCTGATCGATGTCAGGCCTTACGCCAAAGCGCTCCATCATTACATCCTGAACCATCGGGATCTCTTCGGGCTTCCGCGCAAGTTCAACGTCGCCTTCGACAATGGCGGCAGCATGTCGGTCGCCGCGGATACCAACGACATTGGCTTCGTCGCGATCCGGGTGACGGAAAAGTCCCTCGCCACCGCGGCTCCTGGAACGGGGCCCGTCGAGCCCGGCGTTTATTTTCGCCTGCAACTCGGCGGCATCACCGGGCACAAGGATTTCGCCCGCGACACCGGTCTCCTGCTGAAACCGGCGGAAATCGTCGCCGTTGCGGTCGCCATGATCCGCGTCTTCAGCGAACACGGCTGCCGGTCGGATCGAAAGAAAGCGCGCCTTAAATACCTGTTGGATCAGTGGGGCGCCGAAAAATTTCTCGCCGAAACCGCCCGCAAGCTGGCGTTCCCCTTGGGCCGCCTCCCCCTCGAAGCCTGCGAACCCCGCCGGCCGGTGGAAAAACACTCCTCGATCGGCGTAAGGCGTCAGGCCCAGCGCGGACTCAACTCGGTCGGGATCGGGATTCCCGTGGGCCGACTTTCGAGCCGCCAGATGCACACCCTGGCGGATCTCGCGACGAACTACGGTCGCAGCGAATTGCGGCTTACCGTGTGGCAAAACATTTTGATCCCGCATATCCCTGATGCGTTCGTCACCTCGCTTACCCGCTCGGTGCAGCGCATGGGATTTTTCACGGAAGCATCCCTTGCCGCAGGTGGCGTGATCGCGTGCACCGGCAGCCGCGGCTGCAAGTATGCCGCCGCGGATACCAAGGCGCATGCCGTCGCGTTGATCGAACATCTTGAGGGCCGCGTAACGCTAGGCTCAGCGGCGAACGTTCACTTCACGGGTTGTCCCCACTCGTGCGCCCAGCACTACTGCGGCGACGTCGGTCTGGTCGGCGCCAAACTCGCCGACGGCGGTGAAGGTTATCACATCGTGCTCGGCGGCGGCATGGATCACGAGCAGGGTATCGCTCGCGAGATTTTCCGCGGGGTTCGCGCGACTGAAGTAAATGCTTTGGTGGAGAAAATCTTCGTCACGTTCGAAACCCGAAAAACGCGCGGCGAAACGTTCGTCCAATGGACGCGCCGCCACCCGGTCAAGGAGCTTCAGGAAATGCTCAGCAGCTGAGCGCCTGCTGCAACCGAAGCACGCCCTCACCCGCACCACCGCCCACCCTCGACTCGTTTCATCTCGATGACCGCTGTTCCTCTGATTCCCGAATCCGCGCCGTTTTCGCCTGAACAGCGCGCCTGGCTCAACGGGTTTTTCGCCGGCCTGTTCTCCCGACGTTCGGTCGCAATCGGCGGGTCGGCCGTTGCTCCGGCCGAACTCGCTCTCACCCCGCTAACCATCCTCTTTGGTTCTCAAACCGGCACCGCCGAGGCTCTCGCCAAGCGCATGGCCAAAGCAGCCGGCAAGCGCGGTTTTGCCGCGACGGTCCTCGATATGGCGCAGACGGATTTCACGAAACTCGCCGCTGAAAAAAACGTGCTCGTGATCACGAGCACGTACGGTGACGGCGAACCACCCGACAACGCCAGGACGCTCCACACCGCAGTCATGGCCGCAGCCCAATCGCCCACGCCGCTTTTGACGCTCGCTCATCTGCGTTACTCGGTGTGCGCCTTGGGCGACACGAACTACGTCCAGTTCTGCCGCTGCGGTCAGGACCTTGACACGGCGTTCGAAAAGCTCGGGGCCACTCGTGTCTTCGCCCGGGTTGACTGTGATCTCGAGTATGAGACCTCGTTTTCAACCTGGCTGAACGCCGCGCTTTCAGCCCTCGCAACATCACCAACTTCCCGTGCAACGCATCCGGCACCGACCGTCGCCGGCAACGAAACGAGCATTCCCGCTCCCGCCGAATCCGCTGTGACGTACTCCCGTCAAAGGCCGTATCCAGCTCGCCTGCTGATGTCACGCAATCTGAACGCCGCGGGCTCTGCCAAACAGGTTCACCACGTTGAGTTTGATCTCGCCGATTCCGGCCTCGCTTACGAGGCCGGCGATGCACTCGGCGTGTATGCGAATAATTGTCCGGTGCTGGTGACCGAAATTCTGACCGCCCTCGGCTGTGATGGCGAAGAAGCGGTGGCAGCGCCCGATGGCACTACGACTTCCCTGCGTCGCGCGCTCACGGAGCAGTACGATCTCGGAAAGCCGACTCCTGATCTACTCAGTTGGTTGGCCCCAGCTCTGATTGGCCGCGAGACCTCGGCGACAGTTCCGACTTTGCCCCACCATGTCCTCGACGTCCTCGTCGCCCGGGCCGATGTCCGCATCGCGCCCGCCGATTTGGTGCGCGTGCTGAAAAAGCTGCAGCCCCGACTTTACTCAATCTCCTCGTCCCCGCGGGCCCATCCCGGACAAGTCCACTTGACCGTGGGTGCGGTCCGCTACGAGCTCCATGGCCGGGCGCGCAAAGGCGTATGTTCAACGTTTCTCGCGGATCGCGCCGTGGCGGGCGAATCACGGGTGGGGGTTTTCTTTCACGCCAACCAATCATTTCGCCCGCCTGCGGCAGAAGAGGTGCCGATGATCATGGTTGGACCAGGCACGGGTATCGCGCCGTTTCGCGCCTTTCTCCACGAGCGCCAAGCGACCGGCGCGAAAGGCCGCAACTGGCTGTTCTTCGGCGATCAATACGCGGCGACGGATTTCCTTTACCGGGACGAACTCGCGGCACTGCAAAAAGAGGGAGTACTCACCCGCCTCGACACCGCGTTCTCGCGCGATCAGGCCGAAAAAATCTACGTCCAGCATCGCCTGCTGGAGCACGCGGCGGAATTGTTCGCCTGGCTGGAGGCCGGCGCGCATTTCTACGTCTGCGGCGATGCCAGCCGCATGGCGAAGGACGTCGACACTGCGCTCCACCGCGTGATCGAAAAAGCCGGCAGCAAGACCGCGGCGGAAGCCGCCGACTACGTCAATGCCCTCAAGGCCGCGCGTCGCTACGCGCGAGACGTATATTGAACGGAAGTAGCGAGTAGTGAGTAGCGAGTATCTAAACAACCCACCGATCGAACATCCGCACTGTATCAGTCGATTACGCCGTATCCGACTACTCGCTACTGATAACTCCACCACTTCCGCCATGGTTGCCTCCCGCGAAAATTTCCCGCTTCTGGCCGAGCTCCTTGCTGAACAGCAACGGCTCGACACGCCGGTCGCGCGATTTTCCGCCGCCCATGATGCCAGTACGATCTCCGGCGCCGTCGCGCTCGCGCCTCAACTCATCCCGTTGTCCGCGCCGTCTCCGGGGGAACAATACGCTTTTGAGGTGGATCTCGACTCCTGCACGGGCTGCAAATCGTGCGTTTCGGCCTGTCACTCACTGAACGGACTGGATGAAACGGAAACATGGCGCGATGTCGGGCTGCTCGTCGGGGGCAGCCCCACCAAGCCGTTCACGCAGACCATCACCACTGCCTGTCACCATTGTGCGGACCCCGCGTGTCTCAATGGCTGTCCGGTGCTGGCGTACGAAAAGGATCCCGTCACCGGCATCGTCCGCCATCTCGACGACCAGTGCATCGGGTGCAGTTACTGCATCTTGAAGTGTCCTTACGATGTCCCGAAGTTTTCCAGCCGGCTCGGGATCGTGCGCAAATGCGACCTCTGCCACACCCGTCTGGCCGCCGGAGAAGCGCCGGCGTGCGCGCAAGCGTGCCCGACTCACGCCATTCGGATTGTAACCGTGGCAACCCACGCGGCCGCGTTGCCCGCCGTCGCGCAGGCCAGCGGTAGCCAAACGGTCCAGCGACGTCACCAAGAGTCGGATACCGACTTCCTGCCAGGCGCACCCGACCCGGCCTACACTCGGCCCACGACTCGATATGTGACCAAGCGTCAGTTCCCGGATAACGTCATGGCGGGCGACGCCAGGACACTCCGAGTTCAGCTGGCGCATGCACCCCTCGTGGTGATGCTCACGCTCCTGGGCGCAGCCATCGGTTTTTCGACGCTCGCCGTCGTCGCCCCTCATATTCCCGTGGCGCCGGACTCGCTGGCCGCTTCGTTTGGACAAAGCCGTTCGATGCCCTTCACGCTGGCGTTGCAATGGGCAGCCTTGCTGCTGGGCGCCGCTGGACTGGGTGCCAGTGTGCTGCACCTCGGCAAGCCCCAACGCGCCTGGCGCATTTTCCTCGGCTGGCGCAAAAGCTGGCTCAGCCGGGAAGCCATGCTGTTTGGGACTTGGTTTGGAACTGCGACGACGGCGATGTTGGTTCCAGGTTTGGACGCGATAGTGGCCGTTATCGGCTGGGCGGCCTTGGGGTGCTCCGCGATGATTTACGTCGATACGCGCCGCTCGTTTTGGCGTAGCGCCGATACATTTCCCCGTTTTTTTGGAACGGCTTTACTGCTCCCGCTCGCCCTGATCGCCCCCGCGGTCGCCGCCTTGGGATTGCTTGCCAAACTCGCCTGGGAAAGCCGCTCGTTCTTCGGCGGCGGCATCTCAGCTCGACTTCAACGCGGGCCGCTGGCCCGGACCGTCGTGGTGCGCGATTTGCTGGGCATAGTCACGGCCGTCCTACTCGTGGCGGCGCCGGGTTGGGTGGCACTGATCAGCTTGCTCGGGGGCGAACTCATCGAGCGCACCCTGTTCTTCCGCGCGGTCGACGCGCCGAAAATGCCAGGCGTACCCGCATAAATTTTCACTCTTCATCGAGGCACGCCTCGCTGCCCTTTTGAGCTCACCTTTGGATTCATTCCTCCACGCCCGGTCCGGGCCCATGACGGCAGAGATGGTTCTGCGGCCGGCGAACTTTGGCCTGGGCCACGTGCCGGCGCGCCTGGAACCAGCGGGAACGACCACGTCCGTGTGCGGATTTTGCAGCACGGGTTGCGGTCTCAAGATCCACCTCAACGCCGCGGGCGAGGCGATCAACCTGAGCGCGGCCCCCGATTACCCGGTCAATCTCGGCATGGCGTGTCCCAAAGGTTGGGAAGCACTGACACCGCTGGCCGCAAGCGACCGCGCAACGACTCCGTTGGCGCGTCCGGCCACGGCCGGGAGAAACGGTCCGCTCGCGCCGATTTCATGGCCGGAGGCCCTGAACGCGTTCACGGAGAATTTCCAACGCATTCAACGCGAGCACGGTCAGCCCGCGATCGCTTTTCTGAGCACCGGCCAGATCATGACCGAGGAAATGGCCTTGCTGGGCGCGCTGGCAAAATTTGGCATGGGCATGCTGCACGTGGACTCCAACACCCGGCAATGCATGGCCACCTCACACGTGGCCTATAAACAGTCCTTCGGATTCGACGCCCCGCCCTTCACCTATGCTGATTTCGAGGAGAGCGACGCGCTCATCTTCGTCGGCGCGAATCCCTGCATAGCCCATCCCATCATGTGGCAGCGGGTGATGCGCAACCGACGCAACCCCGACATCGTTGTGATCGACCCGCGGGCAACGGAGACCGCCCAGGCCGCCACGCTGCATGTCGCCGCCCGGCCGAAATCCGATCTTACGCTCCTCTATGGCCTGGCGCATCTCTTGATCGACCAAGGGGCGGTAAAAGCTGAATATGTCGCGGCGCACACCAGCGGGTATGAGGCCTTCGCCGCGTTTGTCCGCGACTTCACGCCGGAGCGCGTCAGTGCGGAAACGGGCGTAACCACGGAGACACTACAGCAGCTGGCCACGATCATCCGCCGCCGGGAGCGGGTTTCGTTCTGGTGGACCATGGGGGTGAATCAAAGCCATGAAGCCACGCGCACGGCGCAGGCCATCATCAACCTCGCGTTAATGACCGGTAACATCGGTCGGCCTGGCACCGGCGCAAACTCCATCACCGGCCAGTGCAACGCGATGGGCTCGCGGCTGTTTGGCAATGCCACGTCATTGCTCGGCGGATACGACTTCACCCGCAGCGAAGATCGGGCGCACGTGGCGCGGATCCTCGACCTTCCCGCCGCCCGGATTCCAGAGCGCGCCGGCTATGCGTACGACCAGATCCTGGATGCCATCGATCGGGGAGAAATCAAAGGGCTGTGGGTGATCGCCACCAACACCGCCCACTCGTGGATCAATCAAAGCCGCGCCCGCGCCATCCTGGCGAAACTCGACTACCTCGTCGTCCAGGACATGTACGCAAGCACGGAGACCGCGCAGCTGGCGAACCTGGTACTTCCGGCCGCTGGATGGGGCGAAAAGGACGGCATTCTCATCAACAGCGAGCGCCGGCTCGGACTCGCTCGCAAAGTCGCCCGCGCTCCGGGCCAGGCACTGAGCGACTTCGCCATTTTCAAACTCGTAGCCGATGCCTGGGGCTGTGGCGACATGTTCCGCGCGTGGCGCTCGCCCGAAGCCGTGTTTCAGATCCTGAAAGAGCTTTCGCGCGGGCAACCGTGTGACTTCAGCGGGATTCGCGACTACGCGCATATCGCAGCGGAGGGCGGGATTCAGTGGCCGTATCCGGCGGGGATGACGGAGCCGGATGAGCCGACAGCGATCGCCGACCGGCCAGGGCTGATGCGGCCGGGGGCGGCCGCGGTCCCATCGGACTCGGTCCTATCGGGCTCAGTCCCATCGGACTCGGTCCCATCGAGCTCAGTCCCATCGAACTCGGTCCCATCGGACACGGTCCCATCGGACACGGAACCATCGCACTCGGTCGCGGCGAACCCTAATCCGGCGAACGAACGGCGCCTGTTTGCCGATGGTCAGTTCTTTACCGCGGACAAGAGGGCCAAGTTCTTTTTTGACGCTCCCCGCCCGATGCCGGAGATGCCCGACGCGGAGTATCCGTTTATTCTGCTCACTGGGCGGGGCTCTTCGGCCCAGTGGCATACGGGCTCCCGGACGGACAAGAGTGCCGTACTGCGGAAGCTTGCGCCCACCGTCCTGACGCTAGAACTACATCCGGATGACGCCGCCACGCTGGGCATTGTAGCGGGCTCCCCCGTATCCGTTCGTTCACGACGGGGAGTCGCCAGCGCCGTAGCCTTTGTCACGCCCACCGTGCAACGCGGGCAGGTCTTCCTTCCGATGCATTTCGGGGAGGTTAACCAGCTGACGTATCCGGCGTTTGATCCCCATTCGCGACAGCCATCGTATAAAGCGTGTGCGGTGTCGGTTTCGGCGGTGTAATACCAACGTCCCTTGATATTTAGACTGTCATTGTGAGAAGCGGAGCGACCAAGCAATCGAGCTGGATCACCCCGGCGCGCTTCGCGCACCTCGTGATGACAATCGTCCACATTATACGGGCGATTGGTGTAATATAAGCGAGCGGCGGGTGAGAGCCGTGCAGGTTCAACCCCATCGTAGGGCTGCGCAGTCCGTCTGGAGGGCGATAGCCGATGAACGCGGCGAGGCCGGTTGCGGAAAACCGGCCCTACCTACCCCAATCATATGTAATACATCTCGGCTGGGGCGTTGGAGGCAAATTGGTCCAGCGTGTACATCCTGGTTTTCTCCACCAAGTCGCGGCTGATTTCGTCCCAGACCTGCTTGATGCGGCGCCCACTTCGGCCTTCGACGTTCCCACTGAGCTGCAAGCACTGACCTTCCACCGCGATGAGAATATCATACAACGAAATCTTTTCCGGGGCACGCGCCAGCAGGTAGCCACCTTGATTCCCGCGGCGGCTCGCGATGAGTCCGGCGTGGCGCAACTTTCCGAGGATTTGCGCCAGGAAGTTCGCGGGCACGGCCTCAACGCGGGCCAGGTGTTCAATCTGCGCGAGCTCTCCCGTGCCGTACAAGCGTGCCAGCTCCGCCAGAACGCGGGAGGCGTAGTCGACTTGTACGGAAACTTTCATGGGACGGTTAGATCACGTAATCGCCATTCTCAGACTTCACGATTTCGCGCGGTGGCATCAGCATGCCCGCAGCAACCGTGGCGTTCGAGCCCGGCTCGATGAGGATGAACGAACCGGTCAGACGGTTCGTGCTATAGCCGTCGAAGATGAGCGGCTTGGCACTGTGCAGGCGAATCTCGCCGATGTCGTTCATCGCCAGCTCGGCCGGCTCCGCATCGGTCTGAAGCGTGGCCATGTTCAACTTGTGCACGAGTTCGGTAACGATCACCTGCACGGTGTGGGTGGTGTGCTTGAGGAAGTATTTCTTCCCGCGCTGCAGCGGCCGCGCATGCATCCAGCATACCTCCGCCTGCAGGTCGCTGCTCGACCCCGGTAGGTAATCGGAACCAATGAGCATGCTGCCGCGACTGACGTCGATGTCGTGCTCAAGCACGATGGTCACGGATTGGGGGCAGAACGCTTCCTGCACGGGACCGTCGTACGTCCAGATTTCTTTCACCGACGTCACCAGACCGGCGGGCAGCGCGAGGACTTTTTGTCCGATCTTCACGATACCACCCGCGATCTGACCGCTGAAGCCGCGAAAATCATGCAGCTTGGCGTCGGTGGGATTATTCGGCCGGTTGACCCACTGCACGGGAAACCGAAAGCCATGCAGATTCCAGTCGCTCGCGATGTGCACCTCTTCCAAGTGTCCGAGCAACGTCGCCCCGGTGTACCACGGCGTGTGCGGCGAGGCGTCGACGACGTTATCGCCGTTCAGCGCGCTCATCGGGATAAATTTCACGTCCTTGATATCCAGCCGGGGCAAAAACTCCTCGAACTGCGCGCGAATTTCCAGGAACCGCTGTTCGCTCCAGCCGACCAGGTCCATCTTGTTAATGGCGACAACCAGGTGCGGAATCCGCAGGAGCGCGGCGATCGCGGTGTGGCGGCGGCTTTGCTCGATGACACCGGTGCGGGCGTCGACGAGGATGATCGATAGGTTCGCCGTGGCGGCACCCGTCACCATGTTACGCGTGTATTGGACGTGGCCCGGCGTATCGGCGATAATGAACTTGCGGCGCGGCGTCGCAAAGTAGCGATACGCCACGTCGATCGTGATCCCCTGCTCCCGCTCGGCGCGAAGACCGTCGGTAAGATTGGCCAGATTGATTTGTCCACCGCCCGTGATGTCAGCGGAGCGCTCGAGCGCCTCGATTTGGTCCTCCATGAGGGACTTCGAGTCGTAGAGCAAACGGCCGATGAGGGTCGACTTGCCGTCGTCGACGCTCCCGCAGGTGTTGAAGCGAAGGATGTCGACCGGAATGGTGGAAGGTGCAGTCGGAGGCATGAGTTCTTCGGTAAACATTAGAAATAGCCCGCTTTCTTCCGGTCTTCCATCGCGGCTTCGGAGGATTTGTCGTCGGCCCGGGAACCGCGCTCCGTGACGCGCGCAGCGGCAATCTCGGTGATGATATCGGTGACGGTGGTGGCGGGGGATTCGACGCAGCCGGTGCTGATGATATCGCCGATCGTACGCACGCGCACATTGAGTTCGCGCACCTCTTCATTTGCCTTCGGCGGAACGAGGTCGTTGACCGGCAACCACTGGCCACTGCGGCGCACACAGCGACGACGATGAGTGAAATAGATACTCGGAACTTCCAGCTTCTCGCGCTGGATATATTCCCAAACGTCCATCTCCGTCCAATTGCTCAACGGGAACACCCGCATGTTTTCACCTGGATTGAGCCGGCCGTTATATAGATTCCAAATTTCGGGCCGTTGATTCTTCGGATCCCATTGACCAAAGCTGTCGCGGAAACTGAAGAACCGCTCCTTCGCGCGCGCCTTCTCTTCATCGCGTCGGGCCCCGCCGATACAGCAATCGAAACGGAACTCTTCGATCGCGGCGAGCAGGGTCGGAATCTGCAGCCGGTTGCGACTGATCTCACCCGGGGCCGGGTGAGCGATGCCCTTGGCGATCGCGTCTTCAACGGTCCGAATAATGAGCTTTCCACCCAGTTGCTGGGCCCGCCGATCACGAAATTCGTTCAGCTCCGGGAAGTGATGCCCGGTGTCGACGTTCAGGAACGGCATCGGAATATCCGAGGGCCGAAACGCCTTCTCCGCCAGGCGGAGCAAGCAGATCGAGTCCTTGCCGCCGGAGAACAAGAGCGCGGGGCGTTCGAATTCCCCTGCGACCTCCCGCATGATGTGAATAGCCTCGGTTTCGAGATGCTGCAGGTGATCGAGATGGTAGCTGGTCATGGTCGCGACGAGAAAGCGCTGCGCTGATCAAGAGTTGACGGCCTGTTTGCCCCAGGCGGCATGCAAACCGCACTCACGTTTTTCATCTGCTTTCGCCGGGTCGTAATAATCCCACTCGTTGGGCAACTGATGCTGCGCCAGATAGGCGTCGAGCTCAGCGTCAGAGTGATAAAAAAAAGGGCTCACCTTGAGCGCACCGAAATTTTCATCGTGCGAGACGATATCGAGCCCGGCGCGATTCGGGTTCTGTACTTTGCGTAAGGCCGTGATCCAAACTGTCGGCGCCAGCTCCTTCATGCCGCGTTGAAACGGTTCCAACTTCATCAACGCGCTGAACTTCTTCAGACCCGCTTCATCCTCCGTGGTCGGAATCGGGCCGTGCAGGGCGTCGCGGTGCGCGGCGGTCACGCGCGGCAGATACGGCTTCAAATTCAAGTTGAAACGGACCCGTAATTCCTCGGCATGCTGGTACGTCGCCGGGCGGTTGTAACCGTGGTCAACCCAAAGGACCGGGATGTCGGCCTGCGCCTGCACCGCGAGGTGAAGAATCGCGGCCTCGTAGGGACGAAAGTTGGTGGACACGAGGGCGCGGCCGGACGACTGCGCGATGGCCCAACGGACAATCTCCAACGGCGACTTCGAGCGAAGTTCGGCGTTCCAGCGGGTCAGATCAGAGGAAGTCATGGTAAACGTGAGTTTAGGTTGCCGCAGGGTCTCGCGGCAGCGTCAATTGGTGGATTGCGTCAATGACCCAGTCAAAAACACCGGGCCCCACCGAGTGCGTGGGGTGTTCGGCTCAAAGAGGTTAAGCGAATTTTCAGCCATGACACTGAGAATGCTTGCGCCTGCGACGCAACGGGTAAAGGTTAAAACACGTCATATTGACTAAAGATGTCATGTTAAACTTAAACCCATTGACCTTCACGCTTTTCGGCGGCCGCGACAATGATGTCGCGACGGGTGGTCATGGCCTTTGAGCTGCTGATAGACGCGTACCATGAGCGACTATTTTTCAATCGATACGACCAGCGGGAGCATTCCCTCTGACTCGGGAGTGGTTTACTTGGTGGGCGCGGGGCCAGGAGATCCCGAACTGCTGACATTAAAAGCCCATCGACTGATTCGGCAGGCGGATGCCGTGGTGTACGACTACCTGGTTGCACCCGAGGTTCTTCAACTCGCGCGGCCCACGGCGGAGCGGATCTTCGTGGGCAAAAAGGGTGGCGGATTCTGCTGCCCCCAACGCGACATTGAAGGGATCATCGTCCGGCTTGCGCTTGCGGGGAAAAACGTCGTTCGGCTGAAGGGCGGGGATCCCTTTATTTTCGGGCGCGGCGGCGAAGAGGCGGAAGCGCTGGTGGCGGCCGGGATCCGTTTCGAGATCGTGCCCGGCGTTACGTCCGCGCTCGCCGCAGCAGCCTATGCTGGAATTCCTCTCACCCATCGCGCATACGCTTCGGGCGTGACATTTCTGACGGGGCACGAAGATCCGCAGAAGCCGGACGCCACGCTGAAATGGGAAGACTATGGGCGCCTCAGCACGACGCTGTGCATCTACATGGGGATGAAAAATCTCGAGACGATCATGCGCCGTTTGCAGGCGGGTGGATTGGCCCCGAGTACGCCGGCGGCGGTGATTCAGTCGGCCACGACGGGGGCGCATCGTCAGCTGATCTCGACCGCCGAGAAGATTGCACTGGAATCCGAGCACGCTGGATTTGGCGCTCCCGCCATCATCGTCATCGGCGAAGTCGCTGCGCTCGCAGAGAAATTGAGTTGGTTCACCGCCGCTGCCCAGCCACTCGCCGCATCGGCCGCGCCCTCGCTTTAAGATGATCGTAGCCCTGATCGACAACGGTTCGCTGGAACCCGCCGCCCATCGCAATCTGCGAGCGGTGGCCGCGGCATTGTCGGAGCGCACCGACGTTCTGGTTCACCCGGTGTCGTGGAAGCATAGTGATCGCATTATGCCGGAATTGCTCGCCGACACGGCGACCGCAGTCGCTGGTGCAACCGCGCTTCCAGCTTGGACACTCGCGCCTTTCGTCCGCTCGATGGTGGCGCTGGGTCAGCGAGAATTTGTTTTCGTCCCTTTCTTCATCAGCGCACAGGGCGCGATCGGCTCGGCGCTCCGGCGGGATCTCGAAAAACTGCAGCAGGAAATCGGCACGGAGCTGGCCATTACCTTCACCGACGGGCTCGCGACGCGTGGGGCCATCCCCGCGATTGTCGCGGACCGTATCCGCGGCGAACTTACCGACCGCAACCTGCCCGCGACGACCCCGGTTATCGTGGTGGACCATGGCGGACCCTCCCCTGCGTCAGCGCTGCTGCGGAATGCACTGGCCGAGGAGATTCGCATGCTATTAAGCCCTGCCATCGGCCCACTGGCCGCCGCATCCATGGAAGGCGAAGAGCATGGGCACAATCTGCCGCTCCTCGCCCAGCAGTTGGAAGCCCCGGGATTCAATCACGGCGACGTCGTAATCGCCCCGTTGTTTCTTTCGCCGGGACGGCATGCCGGCACCGACGGCGACCTCGCGGAAATCGCTCGCGCCGCCGAAGATCGGCTGGCCGTGCCACCGCTTCATTGTCACTTCACCGAACTGATTGGCACGCACCCGCGGGCCGTCGACACGCTCGCTCGCGCCTTGCGTGACACCCTCTTGAGTCTTCACGCTCCCACCTTCGCATGAGTTCCACGCCTGAATCTGTCACGATCGCCGTCCCAGAAAAGCCGCTGCACAAAAACGAGCAGCTGAAGTCGGAGAGTAATTTTCTCCGCGGCAATATCGTCCGCGAACTCGCGGACGCATCGACCGGAGGCATCAGTGAGGAGAGTTCACAGCTCACGAAGTTTCACGGGATCTACGCGCAGGACGACCGCGATCTGCGCAATCAGCGCCGGAAGGAAAACAAGGAAAAGGCATTCAGCTTCATGGCCCGCGTAAGGGTGCCCGGCGGCGTTTGCACTCCCGCGCAATGGCTCGCACTCGACAAGATCGCCGACGAGTCCGCCAACGGCACGCTCAAGTTGACCACGCGTCAGGCGTTCCAGTTTCACGGCATTCTCAAAGGCAATCTCCGGCGTGCCATCAATGGCGTGAACAAGTCGCTGCTCGACACGATTGCGGCCTGCGGCGACGTGAACCGCAACGTGATGTGCAATCCCAACCCGGAGCGGGCGGAACTGCACCAGGAGATTTATCAGGTTACTAAAGCTATTAGTGAACACCTGCTGCCCAGCTCGCGCGCCTATCACGAACTGTGGGTTGCGGATGAGTTGGTCGCAGGCGGCGAGCCCGAGGAAGAGCCGATCTACGGCAAGACCTACCTGCCCCGTAAGTTCAAAATCGTGGTGGCGGTGCCGCCGAGCAACGACGTCGACATCTATGCCCACGACCTGGGTTATATTGCGATCACCGATGACGCCGGAAAACTCATCGGCTTCAACGTCACGGTCGGCGGCGGCCTCGGCATGTCGCACAACCAGCTGGAAACGTTTCCGCGCATCGCGGACGTCCTCGGTTTCTGCACCGTTGAGCAGGCCGTCGACGTGGCCGAAAAGGTGGTAGTCGTGCAGCGCGATTTCGGCGATCGCACGGACCGCAAGCACGCGCGGTTGAAGTACACGATCGAAGACCGCGGTCTTTCCTGGTTCCGCGATCAAGTGGAACAGCGTCTCGGCTTCCGTCTCACGGCGCCGCGAGCGTTCACCTTCACGCACACGGGCGATCGTTATGGCTGGGTCGACGGACTCGACGGCAAATCGCATTTCACGCTCTTCATTCAAAGCGGCCGCGTAAAGAACGATGGCGACTATCAGCTGCGGACCGCCTTGCGCGAGATCGCGCAGATCCACCGCGGCGACTTTCGCCTGACGGCGAACCAGAACTTGATGATCGCCAACATCGCCGCCCACGAGCGCCCGGCGATCGAGACGTTGCTCCGTAAGTACAAGCTGGATACGGCCAACGATGCCTCCGGCCTCAAACTGAATGCGATGTCGTGCGTGGCGCTGCCCACCTGCGGTCTCGCGCTGGCGGAAAGCGAGCGTTACCTGCCGGACCTCGTCAAAATCCTGGAAGCCGAGTTTGAAGCGGTTGGCTTGCGCCATGATGAAGTCACGCTCCGCATTACCGGCTGCCCGAACGGCTGTGGCCGTCCATTTCTCGCGGAAATTGGCTTTGTGGGTAAATCACCCGGCAAGTACAACGTTTACCTTGGCGCCGCGTTCAACGGTTCGCGACTCAATGTCCTGTATAAGTCCTCCGTGTTGACCGCCGACATCGTTCCCCTGCTCCGTCCCATCATCCAGCGTTACGCCACCGAGCGTAACGAAGGCGAACGGTTCGGTGACTTTGTCATTCGTGCTGGATACGTGAAGCCAACCTACACCGCGCACGACTTCCACGAGCAGGCGAAAGTCACCAAGGGCGAGCAGATCTGACGAGGAGAGGTCTGAGGTAGGGACCGCTTTCCGCAGCGGTCCTGTGCGTGCGGTATCAAGTAATACCAATCGCCCGTATAATGTAGACGATTGTCATCACGAGGTACGCGAAGCGCGCCGTGGTGATCCAGCTCGATTGCTTCGTCGCTCCGCTTCTCGCAATGACAGTCCAATATCAAGGGACGCTGATAGGAGAAATTGGGTTTCGAAGTCAGAACTGGGGCGCGACGCCGATGCAATAAGGCCGGCTGCGGAAAGCCGGCCATACCCCATACGGCCGGCAGCCGTCCGCGCGTCGCGCGGACCGCTTCAACATCACTCAGGCCTTCAGTACCTGCGCCATCTCGCGGGCAAAATAGGTCAGGATCATGTCCGCCCCCGCGCGTTTGATGGCGAGCAATGATTCGTGCCGGCATCGCGCCAAGTCCAGCCAGCCCAGACGTGCGGCGGCATGGATTTGGGCATATTCTCCAGAAATCTGATACGCGGCGACCGGCTTGCGCGTCGCTTCACGCAGGTCGCGAATAATATCCAGATACATCCCGGCCGGTTTCACCATCAGGATGTCGGCGCCTTCGGCTTCATCGAGCAGTGCTTCCGTCAAAGCCTCCCGGCGATTCGCCGGATTCATCTGGTACGTTGCTTTGTTCAGCAGACGCGTGCCGGCAGCTTGGGCGCTGCCCACGGCGTCACGAAACGGACCATAATAGGCTGAGTTGAATTTGGCCGAGTAGGCCATGATGCCGGTGTTCGAGTGGCCCGCCGCATCGAGCGCTCGACGAATCGCACCGACGCGGCCGTCCATCATATCGCTGGGAGCAACCAGATCCACGCCTGCTCGGGCTTGCAGGATGGCCATCTGGGTGAGAATGCCGACGGTGCGGTCGTTCTCCACATCGTCGCCGCTGGCGTTCAACACGCCATCATGTCCGTGAGTCGTATAGGGATCCAGGGCCACGTCCGTGATGACGGTCAGTTCAGGAATCGCCTTCTTCACCGCCCGAACGGCGCGCAGGACCAGTGAGTCTTCATCCAAGGCACCCGTACCGATCTCGTCTTTTAGATTCGGATCCAACCTGGGAAACAACGCCACGGCGGGAACTCCCACTTGGTGCAGCGCGCGGCACTCGCGAACCAAATCCTGCAGGTTCAGACGAAACACCCCTGGCATCGAAGCAATCTCGTCCGGCTCATTGCGGCCCTCGACCACAAAAAGCGGAGCAATAAAGTCAGCGGGGCGAAGCACGGTTTCCTCGACCATCGAACGCAGGCTGGCCGTACGGCGCAACCGGCGGGGACGCTGGGTGAGATCAAGCGAGAAGGAGTCTGCCATGGTGAAAGAAGTCGCACGATGGCAGTGCCCGCGTGACCGCGCCACACGTTTTTGAACGTGCGGGAAAAATCACAAGACCTGCGCACTGCAGGACGAGGCGAAGGAAATCTCCTCTTCGCCTCCCCGTCGAAAATCGCGGAGCCGGGACGGAGCCTGGCGGTTTCCCTCCACGTCGTGACTACAGCCGCGCGTTAACGCCGAAGAAGAACGCGGGCGACAACAGACGGCGCATCTGCGGGCGACTGCCGATGTCCGTGCCGGCCTCAACCTCTTTCAGGATATTGTTCACATCCAGATACACCCCGAGGCGCGGCGTGAATTGATAGAGGGTTTTCAGATCGAGTTGGTCGCGACGGATGGCATAAACCAGCTGCGAATCGTTGACGTTGTAGGTGCTAAGGAAGCGCGCCCGATGGTTAAACTGCAGCCGCACGCTGAGCTTGTTTCGAATGTACGATAGGCCGAAATTCGCCGACTCTGGGTTAAAGCCCGCGACTTTCCCTTTGGGGTTAGGCGTAAGGGAAATGGCATTACCGGCGCCATAGTTACCTTCCGTTTCCATGCGGGTGTAATTGGCGAATCCACCCAACCCGCTGAAGATACCGGGCAGGAAGGTAAACTGCTGACTGTAGTTTAGCTCAAGACCGCGGATCTTGGCTGAGCCGCCGTTGGACTGCGTCGTCAACGCATACCCCGCGTAGTCCCCACCGAAACCATTATCCGCCCCTGCAGGTACAATCGCGCCGCCGGCCGTATAGATGAAGTTATTGATTTCCTTCATGAAGACCCCAGCCGAGACGACGCCCGCGGGTTCGAAATAGTATTCGACCGCGAGATCGAAGTTATCGGCCGTCTGCGGTTTCAAACTGGGGTTGCTCGTCGAGACGGTCTGGTTTTCGAAATTCACGTTTGTTCGTGGAATCAGTTGCCCGATCCCGGGACGCCCGATGTTCGTGGCGTAGCTCAAGCGGGTGATCAGTCGGGAAAACGGCGACCACTTGAAGTGGACGCCGTTTTCCCGACTGATCACCCGCTTGAGCT
>ENA-ORBV01007688-ORBV01007688.1-microbial-mat-metagenome-genome-assembly--contig:-NODE-7688-length-18445-cov-4.486607_pt1 | contig 18445 bp, 11 predicted proteins | sample MGYA00237777_ERZ505514 | MGnify/ENA primary metagenome ERZ505514 (study PRJEB26160, sample SAMN06269048) | microbial mat metagenome | isolation source: Oligotrophic lake microbial mat | place... | reverse complement strand
ACGGCATACGAGATTCGCCTTAGTCTCGTGGGCTCGGAGATGTGTATAAGAGACAGGGGCGGTGCATGGATCGATCCACGCGTGGAATGCCGCCCTGAGCGGGTGCAGAAAGCCAAGTCCGACGCGGAGTTGGAGTGGGTCGGCCTGCGTCTGGTGGTGGTCGGCGCAGCGCTTCTGCCGTCGACCGCGCGCTAGCTCAAGCGTGCCAGGGACTTGGGCATCTCGGCCCTTGCCTTGGGATGGACCGCCTTAGTCTCCGCTCCCCTTTGCCCAGGCGGCCATTCCGGTCGTCCTTCCTTTTATTTGTCCTCTTCGCGCGTACCCAGGTCTTCATGCGGATCTTCTCCGGCAACGCCAATCGTCCACTCGCCCAAGCCATCGCCGACGCTGTCGGCGTGCGCCTGGGTGAGTTGAACTGCAACCGCTTCCCCGACGGGGAAGTGAAGGTGCAGATCATGGAAGACGTGCGTGGTGCCGACGTGTTTGTGGTCCAGCCGACCACCACCAATGATTTCCTGATGGAACTGCTGGTGATCACCGACGCGCTGCGTCGTGCGTCAGCGTCGCGCATCACTGCGGTGGTGCCGTACTTCGGCTACGCGCGTCAAGATCGCAAACACGAAGGCCGCGTGCCGATCACCGCCAAGCTGGTGGCCAACCTGATGGTCACTGCGGGCATCAACCGCGTGCTGACCGTCGACCTGCATGCGCAGCAGATCCAAGGTTTCTTCGATGTGCCGGTCGATCACCTGATGGCGCGTCCGGTGCAGCTCGAATATCTCATGAGCTTGAATCTCACTGATCCGGTGGTGCTCAGTCCCGACACCGGCTCGATCAAACTCGCCGATCGCGTGGCCAAGGCCCTCGGCGTGTCGATCGCGATCATCGACAAACGCCGCACCGGCGATTCGCAGACCGAAGTCGCCAACGTCATCGGTGAGATCGGTGCCCGCGAAGCGATCATCATCGACGACATGATCACCACTGCTGGCAGCATGACCAACGCGATCAAGACCGCGCGTCAGTTCGGCGCCAAGCGCGTGATCCCAGTGTGCACCCACGCGGTGCTCTGCGGCGACGCCTACGAGCGCCTCAGCAGCGTCGGCCTGGATGAGCTGGTGATCACCGACACCATCCCGCTCAAGCGGCGGTTCGCTGATTTGCCGGTCAAAGTCCTTTCTCTCGCGCCCCTGCTGGGCGCAGCCATCAAGAACATCCACACCAACCAGTCCGTCAGCTCTTTGTTTGTTGAACGGGCCACCAAGAAGAGCGTCTGAAGCGCCAGGAGTCGTCATGAGCAGCATCATCACCTACCCAGTCCAGAACCGCACCAAGCTCGGCAGCAGCGCCGCGGTCATCCTGCGCAAAGCCGGCATCGTGCCGGTGACGGTCAGCCGTCCGGGCAAGCCCAGCGCCCACCTGCAGGTGGATGAGAAGTCGGCCAACCACTTGGCGGCGAACGTCGTTCACCTGTGCAAGCTGGACATCGACGGCAAGGCGTTCACCGCCCTGCGCGGCGAGATCGCCAAGGACGTGCTGACCGATCGCATCAAGCACATCGACCTCATCGAGGTCGATGAGAAGAGTGAGATCAAGGTCGACGTCTCGGTCGTCCCCGACGCGCGCAATTGCCCAGGCGTCAAAGCCGGCGGCATCGTTGAGCTGCGCGCGCGCAAGGTCACCGTGCGCTGCCCGGCCAACGCCATCCCTGACAGCATCCACTTCGACCTCTCGGAAGTCGAACTCCAGCAGTCGGTGCCGGTCAGCGCGCTCAAGCTGCCCAAGGGCGTGACCTTGGTCACCCCGCCCAAGCAGCTCCTGCTCAGCGTGGTTATCCCGCGTGGCATGAAGGCCCTCGCCGACGAGGCCGATGCTGCCAAGCTCGCCGCTGGTGCGACCGTTGCTCCTGGCGCGACCCCGGCTGCGGGCGCGACCCCGGCTGCTGGCGATGCCGCCGCGGCCAAGACTGGCGATGCCAAGGCTGCCGCTCCGGCCGCCAAGAAGTAATCGTCAACGTTTGGTTATCCGTCCAACGGCACCGCTTCGGCGGTGCCGTTGCCGTTTAACCAGATCGGTGCGAGGTGCGAGGTGCGAGGTCGGACAACTTCGTGTACTCAAATCTCGGGATCAACATGGGGCGCCTCGCCCACGAAACTTCGCACCTCGCACCTCGCACCGCGAGCGCAGCGAGCATACTGCTGACAGATGAAGCCACGTCGTCGTGTCGCCTTGCTCATGGACATCCACACCGCCTACGACCACGGCGTGGCGCGGGGGATATTGCGGTATGCGCGCGAAGCAGGGAATTGGCGACTGTTCGGTCAGGGCTGGACCCTGGCCCAGGTGCGTGATCCCAAGACCTGGAACGGTGACGGTATCATCACCCGCGTTCACGAACCTGGTGAGGTGCCGGCGTTGTTAGCTCCTGGGGTTCCGATCGTGGATGTCTGCCGCACCACGCCGCATCCACGCATCCATTCAGCCGCCAACGATGACGAAGCCACTGGTCGGATGGCCGCTGAACATTTCATCGCTGCTGGTCACCGACGGTTCGCCTACTGCGGTGCGCCGGAAGGTACCTGGTCACAGCGACGCTGGCGTGGCTTCGCCGAGGTGGTCGGCATTTCCGAAGCGCGTATGACGACGTTCCAGCGTCCACGCTCCTGGTGGCACAAGTCGGGGCCCGCGCCGGCCACGCTCAAGCAGTGGGTCCGTCGTCTGGAACGCCCCATCGCCATCCTTGCCGGTGATGACGCCATCGGCGTGAAGCTGACGCAGGCGTGTGGCGATCTCGGCATCCGCATTCCCGATGAGGTCGCCATCGTCAGCGTCGACAATGAGGAAGTGCTCTGCGAGCTGGCGACGCCGGCGCTCAGCAGCATTCCCTGTGACACCGAACGCATGGGGTATGAAGCCGCACGTCTGCTTGATGAGCTGATGAAGCAGGGGGCCAAGGCTGCACCAAAGGAATCCCGCCACATCGCCGTGCCGCCCTTGCCGATGGTCGTACGCGGATCGAGCGACAGCTTCGCGACCAAGGATGAGGCGGTGCTCGCTGCCCTGCGCCTGATTCATCAGAGCGATCAGGCTATCCATGTCCCACAGGTGGTCGCCGTCAGCGGCCTGTCGCGCCGATCGCTCGAACTGCGTTTCCGCAAGGAACTCCATCGCACCATCCTGGATGAGATCCGCCGCACGCGTCTCGACCGCGCCTGCCGCCTGCTGACCACCACCGACCTACCGGTGGCAAAGATCGCGCTCAAACTGGGATTCAGTTCACCACAACGGTTTCATGCGGTGTTTGGTGTGCAATTTGGGATGTCGGCGAGTGATTTCCGTACCCGCAATCGTCAGCATGACTCCACACCACGTACGACCGAGCGCTAAGGCGACCAGACCTCACCTCAGCAGTGCGGTGGTCTTGCCCCTCCTAGGCGTTGCTCCTCTGGCGGGCATTCGTCACCCCGTCACGGCGCACGCCCTCGTCAGCAGAACCAATGGTCGACACCAACGACAAGACCTTCCTTGAGTGGTGTCTTTCTAACTAAGCGCCTGCTGGACAAGAAAGTTGCCGGGGAGGTCTATCACCGGGCACGGCGCGAAGGACGTAGCGCCGCTTAGGCGCTGGTCGACATGGACGTACTGGCTCAGCACATCATCGATTCCTTTAAACGTGAGATGGAACAGGCGCTCGCGCCAACGGCCATGGCCGGATTTCGCATCATCCGCAAACTGGGCCAGGGTGGAATGGGAGCGGTCTACCTGGCGGAGCAGGTTTCATTACATCGCCAAGTCGCACTGAAAGTCATTGCTCCACAGTTCGCGGCGGATGCGCAGGCGGTGGATCGGTTCATGCGCGAAGCACGGACTGCGGCGGCGATCAATCACCTGAATATCATCAGCGTGATCGATGTGGGGTATGACAACGGACACTTGTATATGGCGTTGGAGTTGGTGTCCGGTGGCGATGCGGCGCAACTGGCCGCGCGCTTCAATGGGGTGCTCCCCGAAGGCCACGCGCTGGAGATTATCAGCGATTGCTGCCGCGGTTTGGGCGCGCTCTACGAAGCGCGCTGATCCTTCGTGACATCAAACTGGCAAACATTTTCATTACGCGAGAGGGGGTTGCCAAGCTGGCGGATCTCGGTTTGGCACGTAGCGAACGGGGGGATGATCGACTGACGGTGTCTGGGCACACCATTGGAACGCCAGCGTTCATGAACCCTGTACAAGCTGGTAGAAAATCTGACCTCGATAGCCGCTCCGATACCTACTCGCTGGGAGCGTCGTTGTTCGCCATGACCACGGGGAGCCCTCCATTTACCGGCGAGGGAATCTTTGCCATCGCAGCAAAACTGCTCACCGAACCAGCGCCTGATCACTTGCGCCTCAGGTAGGACGGAATGCGGCGATCTTGACGCCAGTGAACGTCTGTGGCATCACTACGCGGTCAATTACGACAGCCAGAACGGCACACGGATCTACAAGGACGCTAAAATCTACGCGACGCAGCGCAGCAGTGTTGGCGGTTCGGTCACCAGCGCGCTGCCGAGTTCAGTCCAGGCTCCGTTCATGTTGGGCGCAGCCGAGTCAAACAGCGAGTATTTCGACGGATCACTTGATGAAGTGCGCGTCTACAATCGCCCACTGAGCGCGGAAGAGATCCAGGCTCTGGCGCGCTGGGGGTGAAATAACGCCCGGCACATCAAACCACGACGGCATTACCGCAGTGGGGTTTCTGTCAGCGGTTTGCCAGTGGTGACGAACACCCACGCTTGGTGCACGCCCTCGCCATCGCTGCTGGTCCACTGTCAAACCGCCTGCCGGTCACGGGTGACCTCAAACAGACGGGTTTCACCTGGTGGTCAGCGCCTATCAACCGGTTGCATAAATCGCACTCAGATTGGGTTTCAGCTCGACGCAATGCTTCTATGCCGTGTTCAGCAGACAGTTCGGGATGTCCGAGGGTGAGTTTCGAGCCCAAAACCGCCTGCAAGAATGAAGCGGTCTTGCACCTCCCAGCCAAAGCTCCTATGAATGAAAGCCGGTAACAATTTCCCGTGCCAGCCCCACATTGACAGAGCCCATGGTCGACCCGAACGACAAAAAGCTGCTTGAGCTGGCCATTTCCAGGCAACTGGTGGACAAGAAAATTGCCACGGAAGCCTACCACCGTGCACGCAAGGAGGAGCGCAGTGCAGCGGAGGTCCTGGTCGACATGGGGGCATTGGCCCGGCACACCATGGAGGCTCTCAAGCGGGAATTGGACATGGCGCTTGCGCCAGATGCCATCACCGGGTTTCGCATCATCCGGAAAATCGGGCAAGGTGGCATGGGTTCCGTCTATCTGGCGGAGCAGCTTTCTCTTCAGCGTGAAGTCGCGCTCAAAGTCATCGCCCCCCAGTTTGCAGCAAACGCCCTGGCGGTGGATCGTTTCATGCGCGAGGCACGCACAGCGGCAGTGGTCAATCATCCCAATGTCATCAGTGTGATCGATGTGGGATATGATGGCGGGCACCTCTACATGGCGCTGGAACTGGTGTCCGGTGGCGATGCGGCTCAATTGGCAGCACGTTCGAAGGGGGTGCTCGCTGAGATCCGCGCACTGGAAATCATCAGTGATTGTTGTCGCGGTTTGGCGGCGCTCCATGAGGCGCGCTTGATTCATCGTGACATCAAACCGGCCAACATCTTCATTACTCGGCACGGCATCGCCAAACTCGCTGATCTGGGATTGGCGCGCAGTGAGCAAGGTGATGACGGTCTGACCGTGTTCGGTCATGCAGTTGGGACACCGGCTTTTATGAGCCCGGAGCAAGCCGATGGAAAATCGAACGTCGACATCCGTTCCGATATCTACTCGCTGGGTGCGTCATTATTTGCCCTGACGACGGGCAGTCCGCCATTCACGGGCAATGGCGCGTATGCCATTGTTGCGAAGTTGCTCATCGAACCCGCACCGGATCCTCGGTCGCTGAATCCGTTTTTGTCAGATGCCACCAGTCAGGTCATCGCTCGCTGTTTGGCCAAACAACCGATAGACCGGTATCAGACTCCGGAGGAACTCTCAACTGCGATTGCTGAGGTATTGGCAGCGAACTCCTCAGCCGGACTTCGCTATGGGACCTCAGGCGTATACCCGCCCACTTCTGCCATCCGTCCCGTGACGGCTTCAGTGACCCGTGCCGCCACCGACAGGACAAACAGAACTCATCACACGCCGCCAACAGCTCGAGTGCACAAAACCCGTGCGATCACGGCTAAACGTACACCGTCTGCGATTCCATGGCCGCTCATCGGCGGAACCATCGCTGTCCTCACCGTGGTGGCGGTGTTGGTAACAACCATGGGCCAGGCGCGCCCGAATACCTCTAATGGCAGGACTCAGTCCGCGTCCGTGACGGCGTCAGTGCCGGTAGTCGCCCCAATCGTCGGCAAGTCAGCCCCTGCGAGTAAGGACCGTCCGCAGATGGTCGAGCCTGTCGCTCAGCCAGCCATTCAGCCAGCCATTCAGCCAGCCATTCAGTCACCCACCAGTGACCGTACGAGCAATGACACTGCGATTCCTGGGTTGATCGCCTATTGGCCGCTTGATGAGGCATCAGGCCTTCAGGTGGGTGATTTCTCCGGCCATAAATGTATTGGAGTGATTTCTGGCGCCACGTGGGGAACAGGGAAGCTAGGCGGTGCGCTGAACTTTTCCCCACCGAGCATGGTGGTCTGCAGCAAGGCAGAGCGCTTGACGTCAGTTGGTGCGATCACGGCAATGTGCTGGATCAAAACCAGCCAGTCTCCCAAGGGGGAGGAGACGGTGTCCGTAATACGCCACGACGGTCATTTCACGGCCTTGCAACTGGTTCCGAACGGGAACCTCCATGTGGTGACCTGGAAGTCGGGAAATGTCCAGGTGGCGGCGTTCCCTTGGCGCGGTGTCTGGGACGACAATCGCTGGCACCATTACGCGGTGACGTACCACCATGAAGACGGAGTCAGGGTCTACAAAGACGGTCTGATCTATGCTCATGATCAGCGTGTGACCGGTTCACTACCGGCTAAGTCCTCCGCCCCGTTCGTGATGGGTGGGTCAGAACGTGGCAGTGAATATTTTTCTGGCTCATTGGATGAGGTCCGCATTTATGATCGCCAATTGAGCGCGGCGGAAATTCAGACGCTGGCCGCGTTATCGGCAAAGTAGGCGGAATCCAATCACCTGAGGTCACCGTAGGGGAGTGCCCGCCAGCGGTTTGCCATTGGTGGCGAACACACACGCATGGTGCACGCCTTCGCCATCGCTGCTGGTCCACTGCCAGACCACCTGCTTGTCACGGGTTACTTCAAACAGACGTGTTTCACCGGGTTTTGCTGCGTAGCTGTTGATGATGGTGTTGCCGCTCGGCAGGCGCTGCACGCCGCAGGCGTCATTCATCAGATTGTTGACCTCGGCGTTGGTTACTTGCCAGGCGATCTTGCCATCGGGTGAGAACTCGGCGACGCGGTTGCTGTGCGTCAGACCGACCAGGGTGTTGCCGTCCGCGAGGCGGATGGCGGTGAATGGCCAGGTGTGTTCCTGGTGCTCGCTGTCACCTGGGCTGGTGGTGTCGATGCGACCGAGGACCTTGCCCGTGCGGTCGTACTGAATGACCGCGAAATCCAGCAGGTGCGGGCAGAGGTAGGTTCCGTCTGCCAACTTGCGCGCCATCCGCGTTTGCATGTGGGCATTGCCCTTCTGGCAGGCGAGGGGGAATTCGACCACGGTCTTGCCGCTGGCGTCTAGTTCCAGCAGACGCGGATTCGCTCCAGCTTCAGTGAGAACGTACGTGCCATCCGCGGTTTTCTGGATGCTGTTCACTTCGTCTTGCGTGCCGTGGTACGACCACACGACGGTCTGGTCGCAGGTGATTTCCACCGCGCCGCCCTTGGGGAACGCGCCGCACTTGCTGACTGCCAGCAGTACGTTGCTGGAAGGCAACACCCAGCCTTCACGCGTCGCGTGGGGATATCGCCACGTGACGTTGCCGGTTGAGCCACTGGCGTCTTCGATCACGTAGGTCTTGCCACCGGTGATCAGCATGGAGTGGGTGATGGCCGGGTGATCTGCCGCCATGGCAGATGACAACACGATGGACATTAAGATGGCAAAGATCAGGTGCATGGGTTGGCTTTCTTGGTCAGGAAATGGACATCCACAGCAGGCGCGGAGACGCGAAGATCAGAAGAGGAGCACATCAGAGTCGGATCTTCCGACCTCCGCGTCTCCGCGTCTCCGCGTCTCCGCGACTTCTGTTCAATTCGATGGTTTGATCAGGTCAGAATTTCTTTGATCAGTTCGCCATGCACGTCGGTCAAACGCATGTCGCGGCCGCCCCAGCGGAAGGTCAGGCGTTTGTGGTCGACGCCCAACAGGTGCAGCATGGTCGCGTGCAGGTCGTGCATCTCGACCTTGCCTTCGACGGCCTTGTAGCCGTATTCGTCGGTGGCGCCGTGGACATAGCCGCCCTTTACGCCGCCGCCGGCCATCCACGCGGTGAAGCCGAAGGGATTGTGATCGCGGCCGTCGGAGCCCTGGGCGAATGGCGTGCGGCCGAACTCGCCACTGAAGACCACCAGAGTACTGTCGAGCAGCCCGCGTGATTTGAGATCTTTGAGCAGCGCGGCGATCGGTTGGTCGACCATGCGCGCGTTCTCTTCATGGCCCTTCTTCAGACGCGCGTGCTGATCCCAGCGATCGTTGCCGGTGTCGGGACAGGTCAGCTCGATGAAGCGCACGCCACGTTCCACCAAGCGCCGGGCGATCAGGCACTGCATGCCATAGGTGCGGGTGTGCTGGTTGTCGGATTTCAGACCGTAAAGCTCCTTGGTCGCGTCGGTCTCCTTGCCCAGGTCCATCAGATCCGGCACCGAGGTCTGCATCGAGTACGCCATCTCATAATTGGCGATGGCGGATTCGAGGGCGTCCTGCTTGCCGGCACGTTCCACCAGCATGCCATCAAGGCGGTGCATGAGGTCGAGTTTGCGCCGCTGTTTGCCCGGGATCTTCTCGTGCGCCGCGATGTTGGCCACGGGCTCCGCAGCTGGTCGGAACATCGACCCCTGGTAGCTCGCCGGCAGGAAACCGCTGTTGAAACAGTCGAGGCCGCCCGGTGGGACCAGCCCGCCATTGAGCACGATGAATCCCGGCAGATCGCGGCATTCGCTGCCCAGCCCATAACTGAACCACGCGCCCATGCTTGGCCGACCCTGAAGGCCGGATCCGGTGTGAAGGAAATAGTTCGCGTTGGTGTGTTCAGAGAAGTTCGCCGTCATCGAGCGGATCACCGACAGGTCATCGACGCACTCGCCAATGTGCGGGAATAGGGAACTAACCGGGATGCCGCTTTTCCCGTAGTTCTTGATCTCCCACGGACTACCCAGGGTGTTGCCGTTGTTGTTAAACTGCGTCGGCTCCATCTTCATGCGGAACGGTTTGCCGCTGTCGCGCGTCAACGCTGGCTTGGGATCGAAGCTGTCGACCTGTGACAGTCCACCATCGAGGTAGCAGAAGATCACGCTGCGGGCCTTGGCCGGATGGTGGAGTGCCTTGCCGGGGACGATGTCGCCGGCGTAGGCGCGGTCGTTCAGCAACGTCTGGAGCGCGAGCGCGCCGAAGCCGCAGGCGGCGGACTTGAGCACGTTGCGGCGGGACCAACGAAGGGGGGCTGGGGTGTTCATGGGTTCGCCTATTGCACGAAGATGAGTTCCTTGGTCGTGACCAAGGCATGGGCGAGATCGGACCATGCGCGCCCGTCGGGCGTCGCACCAAGGAACTCCTGAGCTGCCGCTGCTTCCGCAGGCAACGGATCACGGGAAAACGCCATGCGATAGAACAGCGCGATGCGCGCGGGCGTTTCCGGCACCTGATCGCAGACGCGTTTGGCCCAGTGTTCCGCCTGCTGTTGGACGAACGGATCGTTCATCAGGATGAGCGCCTGCGCTGGCACGTTGGAACTGGCGCGTTTGCCCATGGTGTTGAACGGGATCGGAGTGTCGAAGGCGAGCATCATCGGCGAAAGGAAGTTGCGCCACACCGTTTGATAGACGCTGCGCCGACCGTTGCCGTCCAGCGGTCCACCGTTTGGACGCCCACGACCAGTCATGAAGTCGGAGAGGTGGATCGGTACGCTCGGCCCGTACATCGTCGAATCGAGGCGACCGGATAGAGCCAACAGTGCATCGCGGATCGCTTCACCTTCCAAGCGGTGGAGGTTGCCGCGGTGCAGCAGCACGTTCCCAGGATCTTTGGCATCTTGTACTGGATCCGCCGTAGTCGCCATGCGCCACGTATTGCTCAGCATGATGGTGCGGGCCAAGCGCTTCACCGACCAGCCGTCAGCGACAAAACGGCTGGCGAGGTGATCGAGCAGTTCCGGATGTGATGGTGGCGTTCCGAGTGCGCCGAAGTTATCGACCGACGCAACGATGCCGCGGCCCATCAGGTGGTGCCAGATGCGGTTGGCCATCACCCGGGCGACAAACGGATTGCTCTTGGGATCGGTCATGCGCAGGGCGATGTCCAGACGACCGCTGCCCTGGGTGATCGCCGGTTGTTTGCCGAAGATCGATTCCGGCAGTGCACGTGGTGCCACTGGACCTGGGGTGCGCGGGCTGCCGCGGATGAGCACCCGCCAGTCGGCACCGTCACCATCCATCATGCCGAGCGCCAAGCGGGATTTGTCGCGGATGTCGTTGGTGATGGCGACCTGTTCCTTGGCAAAGTCGCGGAACAGGGCGGCATCGACCCCGCTCATCAGCTCTGGATGTTCGAGCGCCCAGGCGATGAGCGCGTTCTGCGCCGGTGAGCGTGGCGTGTCACGGAATGCGGCGGTGAAGGCGAAGCGTTGGGCGGATGCGAACTTCTCGATGGTGTCGTGCACGGTGTCCAGCGGTGGCAGCGTGGCTGACGGCGGCAGCGGCGGTGCATCCTGGCGCTGGACCACCATCGCCACGGCGAAGTCCTCGCTGTCGGCAGTGAATTCCAGGTGGCAACGATGGCCTGGATAAGCGCTCAGGTCCATGCGCTCCCAACGCCACTCGCCGACTTTGCCGTCGACCTTCCGCACCAAGGCACGGTGCAGGGGACCGTCGACCAGCGTGTGGGCTCCGACCGCGGCATAGAGCAAGCCCTTGCCGCGCATTAGCACGTGGACCGGTCCTTCCTTCAGGTCGATGGTGCGGGTGCGCAGGGTGCGGCCGGCGCGTGGCATGGCGAGATCGGCCGGATCGGTGGCACTGTCGGGCCCGGGCGACAGACGCAGCCATAACGGATCGAACCACGCCGCGGTGCGATCGGTGAGGCGCACCACCGACTTCTGCGGATCGCCGCCGAAACGCAGCGTCCCGCGGCTGGTCGCGGCGTCACCGAAGGCCACCCCGTCAGGTAGGAACGGCTCACCCTGACGGGCGTAATCGACCAGCACGGTGCTGTCGGCCAGCGCTTGGTTCCAGCGGTCCAACGCCTGCTGTCTGGCCGCAGCGATCTCACGTTGGAGGGGCACCACTTGCTCAGCCCGCTGGGCCGCCGGCACCCGCATCAAACGTCCCCAGGCGTGGAACGGATCACGCGGATCGTCCGCCACCGCCATCAGATGTTTCAGCCAGGCGGCAAAACGCGGCAGATCCAGGCCATGACGCTGCGCGATCTCGACTGGGCCGTTGCCGGCGGAACCATCAACCTCTAGAGCGGCGAGCAGCAGCTTGTCGGTGGTCACGATCGCGGGCGTCAAGGCCTCTTCGATGGATCGCATCAGAGCCGGGGTGCGCACGCCGCGGATCTGCCACAGCCGTTCGGCCACGGCACGATTATGCCGTTCATTCTCGAAGCGCACTTGGCGGTAGCTGCTGCTTTGGGCGATGCCGCCGAGGGCGTAGTAGTCCTTGGCGGTGATGGGATCGAACTTGTGGTCGTGGCAACGCGCACAGCCGATGGTGAGTCCCATGAAGGTCTTGCCCATCACATCGATCTGGTTGTCGATGCGTTCGACTTCGTCCTGACGGATGTCCACCGGCGAATGGATCATCTCGCCCAGGAACCAGAAGCCGGTGGCGAGGATGCCTTCGTCCGCACCGTCTGTGGTCAGGCGTGGTTCCGCCAGCAGATCGCCAGCGAGGTGTTCCTGCACGAAGCGGTCGTAGGGCACGTCAGCATTGAGAGCGCGGATGACGTAGTCGCGGTACTGCCACGCATTGGCGATACGCGCGTCGAACTCGTGGCCACGCGTTTCGGCGTAGCGCACCAGATCGAGCCAGTGACGGGCCCAGCGTTCGCCGAAGGCGGGCGAAGCGAGGTAACGATCCACCACGCGCTCGAACGCGCTGGCCGAGGTATCGGCAAGGAACGCGTCGACTTCAGCGACGGTCGGTGGCAGGCCAGTAAGCGCGAACGCCGCGCGACGGATGAGCGCACGGCGATCGGCCTCTGGCGCCGGCTTCAGTTTGGCGTCCTCCAGTTTGGCGAGCACGAAGCGATCGATCGGTGTCTGCGCCCAGGCGCTGTCATGAACCGCCGGCGGTTTCACCGCGCGGATCGCGGACCACGCCCAGTGGACCTTGGGGTCGATCGCCACCGGGCCGCCATGGTCCTTGCCGCTCGCTTTCGGTGCCGCTTCCTGCGGCCACGCTGCGCCCGCCTGAATCCACGTGGTCAGATCAGCAACCTGCGCCGCACTCAGGCGTTCCTTGGGCGGCATTTCCAGATCGGGATCCTGGTAGGACACCGCTTTCAGCAGCAGGCTCTCCGCCACTTTTCCTGAGACCATCGCCGGACCGTTGTCGCCACCCGTCAGCAGCGCGCCGCGCGAATCGAGCTGCAGGCCGCCTTTCTTCTTCCCGGCCTTCACCGAATGGCAGGAATGGCAGTGTTCCACCAGCAGGGGGCGGATCTTGTTCTCGAAAAACGCGAGGTCGCTATCAGCAGCAATCGCTGGCACTGCTGCGGACAGCAGCAACAGGAACCAGCCGGATCGGGAGTTCAGGCATCGCATGCGCGCATCCTTGTCGACCCCATGGCGTGGTCGTGCTGGTGATACGGAGAAGTTCCGCCGCCGTCAGGGTGAAAACGGTGCTCCTTTGCGTCTGTTGAGTGCTGTTTCACGCAAGGGAAATCTGGCCATTACCTACCGTGCGATGTGTGCAGCACCTGTCGAGGCCTGGCGTTGTGGCTGACAATGGGCCTACGATTGTCGCGGTATACTCCACCACGGAGGGAGTCTTCATGCCCCGCGCCCTTTCCAGCAAGCAGCCCAGCAAGCAGGCCCGTGACCAGAGCGTTGAGGTGATGGTCGAGCACCTGCAAAAACGCCTGCTCGGTGACCTCGAAGAGACCGTGCAGTGGTTCCAGAGCCAGATGCCACGCTACTATTTCCAGGTCACGGATGCGGACGAGCAAGAACGCCACCTGGAGATGTTGCATTCCTTCCGCCACGCGAAGGAGTCGCGCCTGACCATGGTCGACGATGGCGTCGCAGGAAAGCTGTTGGTCTTCGGTCGGCCACAGTCGCACACGCTGCTCGACGTGGTGCGGGCGGTTGGTGAACGGCCGTTCCATCGCCTGGAGCTGCATACCAGCAAGGACAAACGGCTCTTCATCTATGCCTTCTGTTATGGCCCAGCGGCGATGCCCACTGGCATTGACCTCAAGCTCCACCGTGCGGCGATCCAGCGCGCGCTGTGTGGTGATGACAACACGTGCAGCATTCAGGCGGTGCGTTACCTCGATGCGGTCGACCAGGGCTACCTAGCGCGCAGTTCGGTGGAGCGCGTGGTGCGCCACGTGCGTGCGTGGTCGGCGCTGCGTAGCTCCGATGACCTGTACCTGACGGTTGATCACGAAGTGGGCGGCAAACAGGTGACGCGTTTCCTTGCCGCGACCAGCGGCGTGAATCCGTGGCAACTGCTGCTGCACCTGGCGCGCACCATCGCGCGGCACGGCGTCGAACTGCAACGCGGTTATCTTGATCTGGTGCCAGCGGTGGAGGGGGACGAGAAGGCGCTGGTCAGTTCGATCTACGTCGAAGGCCCCAAGGGTCGTCCGTTGTCGCCGCGCGCCGCGCAGGCGGTCGAGGGCGATCTGTCGGCGCTGCGTCGCCAGTACCGCGACTCACTCGCCGACCTGTTTGCTGCCGGTACCTACACACTCGATGAGTTGGAAGTGCTGCGCGCCGCCATCGCCTTCAGCGGGCAACTGCTGGGGCCGGGCAACCGCTACCTCGATGTCGATGAGGAAGGCGGTGAGGTGGTGCGTGCCTATCCGGAATTGTGCCACGATCTGGTGGCCCTGCTGGCGGCGCGTTTCCGTCCTGGCGAAACCATCTCCCGTGCGGCCTGGGTCAAGCGCCACAAGGTGCTGGTTGGTCGCATCCAGGGCGTCGACATCCAGGCGCATCGCGCGGTGCTCGACGGGATGGCTTCATTTCTTAGCGCGGTTCGGCTGACCAATGCCTTCCGTCCAGGGCGCTTCGGTCTGGCGTTCAAGATCGATCGCGACGCTTTGCCGGCCGAACGTTTTACGCAGAAGCCTTACGGCCTGTTCTTTTTCAGCGGCGCCAACTGTCGTGGTTTCCATGTGCGCTTCCGCGCCTCGGCCCGCGGTGGCCTGCGCGTGCTGATTACCCGCAACGCCGGACAATATGCCCGTGCGCGCGACGGCCTGCTCAAGGAGGTTTACGACCTCGCGTGGGCGCAGCAGCTCAAAAACAAGGACATCCCGGAAGGTGGCAGCAAGTGCATTTGCTTGGTGGAACCCGGTGGCGATGCGAGCGCGGCGGTCAAGCAACTCGTCGACGGCTTGATCGATCTGATCCTGCCCGCCGGCCAAGTACCGGAAGTCATCGGCCCGCATGATGAAAAACGCGAGCACGACCTGATCTTCCTTGGCCCGGACGAGAACATGACACCGGAGCGCATCTCTTGGGTGGCCAAGCGTGCCCAACTGCGCGGCCTGCCGCACCATGCCACGCTGATGTCATCGAAGCCCGGTTCCGGCATCAACCACAAGGAATTCGGCGTCACTAGCGAAGGCATCTTCCGCTGGATCGAGACCGTGCTGCCGATCATCGGAGTTGCCGCGAAGGCGACCTACACGGTGAAGATGACCGGCGGCCCTGACGGCGACGTCGGCGGCAACCTGCTCAAAATTCTGCACCGCGATCACGGCTCGCGGGTGAAGGTGGTGGCGATCAGCGACGGCACCGGCGGCGTCTACGACCCGAACGGCCTCGACTGGAAAGAACTGCTACGCTTGGTCGCTGAAGCGCAGGGCGTGGCGAAGTTCTCGCCCAAACTGCTCAAGGGCCAGGGCGCCAAAGTGGTACCGGCCACCGACAAGGTGGGCGAAGCCTTTCGCAACAACCTGCACAACACCGTGGTGGCGGACCTCTTCCTGCCCTGCGGCGGACGGCCGTACACCATCAACGACGACAACTGGCAGCAGTTCCTTAAGCCCGATGGCAAGCCGAGCGCGAAGGGCATGGTCGAAGGCGCCAACATCTTCCTCACGCCCCTGGCGCGCACGAGCCTGGAGGCCGCCGGCCTAGTGACGATCAAGGATTCCTCTGCCAACAAGGGCGGCGTGATCTGCTCCAGCTATGAAGTGCTCGCCGGTCTGGTGATGAGCGACGAGGAATTCATCGCGCGCAAGCCACGCTACGTGAAGGAGACCATCGACATCATCCGCGCCCGCGCCGACGACGAAGCCAAGGCGCTGGTGAGCGCCTGGATCCGTCGTGGACGCGAGGTCTCGCTGTCGTCGTTGTCACCGGATTTCAGCGAAGAGATCAACCGCGTCAGCGGCCTGCTGGAAAGCGTCATCCAGACGCATTTCGAGGACCAGGGTTTCCAGGCCACTTGGCTGCGGCATCTGCGCGCGCACTGCCCGCCAGTGATGGTCGAAGACTTCGCCGACCGTCTGATGGAACGCATCCCGCGTCCGCACCGCATCGCCATTCTCGCGAAACGCTTGGCCAGCCGCATGGTCTACAAGGAAGGCCTGACCTGGTGCCGCACCTACCTCACGGGCGAACGCCTGTGGGAGGTGCTGTCGACCTACCTACGCGCCGAAGCGCAGGTGGCGAGCTTCACCGCCGTGCTGACCAAGCTCGACGTGCCAGATCGCGATATCCTGCTGCGCGTGGTCAACGCCGGTGGGCAGCGCGAACTGGTGCGCGAGCGGTTGGGCCAGATCGTCTGACGATCATCATCGCCACCGAGCAGGTCTGTCCGGCCACCGGCGATGCGCCACCGCGCCACGATTGATCTCGCGCCAGCCACCGTCGTCGGCGCGGATGACCTCAGAGGCCTGCGACTGCGCCGCGATCCGCACGGTGCGGTGTGCGGATCATCCCCGAAAGCAAAGGGATCCACCAAGGCCAAGCGAGGCTGAACCGATGTCGGTGTCGGCTCAGTTGCGGATATTTGCGCACTTCGCCCCATTGGACTTAGCGCCTGCATAGTGGATTGTTGAGATCAAGGATTTCTATGGCGCAGAAAAAATGTCGGCCTGTCCGGGCATCGTTCGCCCAGGCTCAGATGCTTGCGAACGAGATGCGTCGCGCGCTCGACACGGGAGACCTGCCTGAAGCAGAGGGCCATGCGAAATCCTTACGGAAATTGCTTCCGAGGTTGTCCCTTGGCAAGTCGCCGGAAGAAGTGCTGAAGCTCCTGTGCCTCAGACATGTGATGCATTTCGTCTTCTCCGCCTGCGGCTGGTCGAACAAGATGTATCAGGTGGGAATTGCCGAAGGATCCCAGGCGATCATCTGCGAGGATCAACTCTGGCAGCGCAATGAGGTCTTCAGCGATGCGGCATGGGCGCTCGTTTCAAGTCTGGCCGACGGAGGCGAGCGTGAACGCGCCCATCAGCTGTCTCGGGTCATCATGGGGAATGCCACCCGTCTCGCCGCCATGGTCGCCTCTGCCCGCTTGCGCACCGAACTGCTGTTTACTGCCATGCTCGGAAACTTCTCCGACGACGCGGATCACGATCAGTCCGCGTACGCCGCGCTGCACGACCACATCCACGCGCTCATCCCCCAGCCGCGCACCGGCAATCTCTTTTGTGCGTTCGCCGCGTACCACGCCGAGCATGGCGATCCTGACCGAGCGATCGAATGTCTTGGCCACACGTTCACTGCGCTCCCACAATTGCGGGAGGCCCTGCGCACCGAGCGCTGCTTCAACCGTATCGCATCCGACCCACGTTTCCTCAGGCTCATTGCTGGCGACACACACGACAAGAGGGAGACAAACAATGTTCCGAAAGTATCTCCTGACCCCTTCGCTGATCAGTTCGAGAGTACCGTGAATTCCGTGCTCGCTCATGCCCGGCTGGAAGGCGTCTCGTGCACGGGAATTTTCTTTGCGGAATTGCTCATCGAGGTGAATGGGGGAGTCCTGCCGTTTCCCGCGGAGCTCCGACAGATTGCCAAACACGCGGCCCAAGACCGCTCGTTACGGGGCGAGGTGGCGTATTGGCAGGATAGCCGGCTGAAGGATCTGCAGAGCTTCACCACCCGCTTGTGGACCGCTCTGGCTGAGGCCGGGGCGCTGTTTGAAGTCCGCGGCCGAGCACTCGCCCGACGGATCGTGTTCATGTCTCAAACGGGGGTTGTCCCGTTACGCCTGCTCGCTCAGGCGACTGAGAAGCAGTGGTCGGATGCGAGCCGGATGCTCACGGACACTCTTGCCAAGCATGCGCCGAACGTGCCAGATCCCTGCGCCATGATCGATGAGCGCTATCTGTCCCAATCGCCGGCGACGGAAGGACAGGACGGGTTTCAAGTCACGTTCTACCCCTCTGGGCACCTGCAGCGCGCGTGGGTACGGAAGGACGGCAAAGACTGCAATCAGGAACTGATACTCGACGCTCGGCCGGGCAGCGGTCGCTTCACCATGCAGGGTGAGAGAGACGGCTATGGTTTCATCACCCGGGAAGAATTCTCAGACGGCGCGATCCGCGGTACCCTCAATACGCCGTGGCATGATGGTGATGATTATGTCGAGCCGAAGTACTGGCAACTGTGGGTCGACGAATGCCTGAACTCCTTGGCGTGTGCCGCCGCCGAATGATAACTGTCATTTTCGGCGGACACCTGACGGGTCCATTCCTTCGCCGTGTATCGTACTTTTCGCGAGCGTGACGGTTGGCAATCGCCAAGCACGCGCCTCATTCGCGGCACCCCGGGGCAACAAGATCATTGCGGACAAGAGTGGAGTGTGGAGCGTGGGAAAGCAGATGAGTAAAAATTGCATTTAGTTATCGTCTGTAATTTTCGTCTGGTGCCGCACCTACCTCCTACCTCAGCGGCGAACGCCTGTGGGAGGTGCTGTCGACCTACCTGCGCGCCGAAGCGCAGGTGGCGAGCTTCACCGCCGTGCTGACCAAGCTCGACGTGCCAGATCGCGATATCCTGCTGCG
>ENA-ORBV01007686-ORBV01007686.1-microbial-mat-metagenome-genome-assembly--contig:-NODE-7686-length-18448-cov-12.134016_pt1 | contig 18448 bp, 16 predicted proteins | sample MGYA00237777_ERZ505514 | MGnify/ENA primary metagenome ERZ505514 (study PRJEB26160, sample SAMN06269048) | microbial mat metagenome | isolation source: Oligotrophic lake microbial mat | place... | reverse complement strand
CCACTAATGGCCCGGCCAGTATCCTGAATTTTAATCGCCCGGCACATGTATGGCTGCGTTTGGTGCGCAGTGGCAGCAATTTCATTGGCTATACTTCCTTAAATGGCCAGAATTGGGATTTTGCCTTTTCGGCCAATGTGCCCATGACGGGCTGCATTTACGCGGGTTTATTTGCGGAAAGCATCAATGTTAATGTGGAAACGACCGCTTCTTTCGACAATGTGACCGTCCTTGGCGGAACACAAAACTTAGGCAGCCCACAAATAGGCGTCGTCCCCGCGCTGGATGGTCTTTCCGTTTCTGTATTTCCGAACCCAAGCAACGGTGCGTTGACCCTGTCGGTAGCCGGCGCGCCGGAACGCAACCTGCAATTGGAAGTGATGGACATGATGGGCAAAATGGTGCGCAGCACAGCATTGCCGGAAGGCACAATTTTCACTTATCCGCTTGATCTGAGCGACCAGCCTGCCGGCGTGTATTTCCTCCGCCTGCGCTCAGAAAACGGCGTGGAAAATGTGCAACGGATTGTGGTGCAGCAGTAACCAGGTTTAATCTTGTGATAAAAAATCCCGCCGGCGTTTGTCGGCGGGATTTTTTTGCGTACTCTATTTAAATTCCGGGTATTGGCTTTGTTTTTTTCAAAATGCAACGCCAGCAAACCATTTTGCAACGCCAGCAAACCTAATCCAAAAAATAACGCCTTACCTTTGTCTTACTGAAAATTTTGGGGCAATAGAGGGCTTTTCAAGGCTGCTCGCTGTCGAAGCAACCAAGGAACGTGTCGTAAGTTTAACTGAAACGAAAGTTCTTAAATAGAATTTGAGTCTTATATTTACGCGCAACTTCAAACTATTTTTTTGTCCCCTCCCCCTGCCATTTTCGCAAAACCGATGTTTACTTCGCGCTTATTACAACATAACATTTTTTGGCTAACAGGTACTCCGGCACCAGATTTCAGGCTATTTTTTTTGAAATTCCAGTTTCAATCACTCATCAAATTGTTCTCTCATGGAAGTGAAGAGTTTTACACACAACACCACCCAACCAGCTTCACGCTGGACGAAATTGTTACTGATGCTCGTATGCTGTCTCGGATGGCTGCAAATGCAGGGGCAGGTTTCGATTACGACACTTGGCTCGCCAGTGACGCAGGATTTTAATGGCATGGGCAGTAGTGCCACGGCCACTTTGCCAACAGGTTTTCGAGTGTCGGATGCGACCTCTTATTCAGGAGGAACGACCGCCACAACGCTGGCAGCAGGAACTACTGGCACAGGCGCGCTGACGGGGAGCTCTGGTGGAGAAACCTATAATCTTGCCAATGGTGTCACAGCTTCTTCTACTGACCGAGCTTTGGGCTTTCTGAATTCAAGTAGTTTTACTTCGCCCCGCAGTATCATGGTGGCGTTTCAGAACAATACAGGCAGTACAATAACAGAGCTGTCCATTTCATTTGATTATGAGAAATACCGTTCTGGTTCCAGGGCTTTTGGCTGGACTTTTTTTAGTGGCACAGATGGCACCACCTGGACGGCTCAAACTGATGGCGATCAATCTTATGCGGCTGATGCCAATAACACAACGATCAGCAACCCGCCTGCTGAAATTTCAAAATCAGTTACGATTACTGGTCTTTCCATAGCAAATGGCGCTAATTATTATTTGCGCTGGACTTTTACGGGTGTAGGCGGCAGTACTAATGGACAAGCTATCGGCATTGACGACTTCTCCCTCACCGCCACCGGCGCTCCGCTTGCCACAGGTGAAGCATTGGATTTTGATGGCGTCAACGACATTGTTTCAGCGCCGCTACCCCCTGTGTTTAACAACCTTGCTTCCAATGACTTTACCATGGAAACCTGGATCAAGCCGAATGGTACTGGATCGGATCCGCGCAGAGTCATGCTTGCTCAGCAGGATGCTACCCATTTCGTTTCCATTTTACTTAGTTCCAATAGACAAGTATATTTTTATGTTAGGCTTGGCTCAACGACCTACGCTACTTTCGCAAGCTCTTTATCTTTAAACCAATGGGCGCATGTGGCCGTGCGCTGGAGAGCAGCTACCCAGACCGTTGAAATTTTTTACAATGGCGTTTTGCAAAGTTATTTCGCCGGAGGTGCTTCCAGTTCTGGTACCAACAATACCTTCACCCTGGGCAATGGCACTTCATTAAACCAATACTTTGCCGGGCAATTGGACGAATTCAGGGTTTGGGATAAAGCCTTGACCGTAACAGAAATTAATGATAGAAAAGACTGCGAAATCAGCGGCAGCCTGCCAAATCTGGTTATGAATTACCACTTCAACCAGGGCAATAGCGGAGCTAATAATGCAGGCGTCACCACACTCACAGATGATAGCGGCAATGCCTATAATGGTACTCTCCAGAATTTTGCACTCACCGGCGCGACCTCTAACTGGGTAGCCCCGGGAGCTGTAGTGACGGGAACGACCTGTAATTGCACGATGCTCACTTGGTACCGCGATATGGATGGCGATGGCTTCGGTAATCCCGCTATGACGCAAATGGCCTGCACACAACCAACCGGTTATGTGGCCAACAATACCGATTGCGATGATAACGACCCGCTCGAAAAACCAGGTCAGGTTTGGTACGATGATACCGACAACGATGGCTATGGCCAAACGGGGGCAGCATCCATCACGCAATGTTTGCGCCCGACGGGTTATAAGGCGGCAGTTGAACTGACCGCCACAACAGGCGACTGCAACGACAACAATGCCGCCATAAACCCAGGCGCTGCCGAAGCCTGCGACGGCATTGACAACGACTGTGATATGATGACCGACGAAGGGATTACGTTCGTAACCTACTATACAGACGCCGATAACGATGGCTACGGAACTGGCGCAGGCCAGTCGCTTTGCGCAAATCCGGGATCAGGCTTTGCCACGCAGGCAGGCGACTGCAACGACGCAGACAACCTCATCAACCCAGGCGCTGCCGAAGCCTGCGACGGCATTGACAATGACTGTGATATGATGACCGACGAAGGGATTACGTTCGTAACCTACTATACAGACGCCGATAACGACGGCTACGGAACCGGCGCAGGCCAGTCGCTTTGCGCAAATCCGGGATCAGGCTTCGCTACACAGGCAGGCGACTGCAATGACGCAGACAACCTCATCAACCCAGGCGCTGCCGAAGCCTGCGACGGCATTGACAACGACTGCAACGGCATGACCGACGAAGGCGTGCAAACCACCTACTACCGCGATTTGGATGGTGATGGTTTTGGCAATCCCGCCATGACGCAAATGGCCTGCGCGCAACCAACGGGTTATGTGGCCAACAACACGGACTGCGACGATACCGACGCCCTCGAAAAACCCGGTCAGGTCTGGTACGCCGACGTGGACAACGACGGGTATTCTCCCGGAAATACACTCACGCAATGTCTGCGACCAACGGGTTATAAAGTGGCAGCAGAACTCACCGCCACCACCGGCGACTGCAACGACAACAACGCAGCCATCAAGCCCGGCGCAACAGAAATCTGCGACGGCGTGGACAACAATTGCAATGGCATGACCGACGAAGGCGTGCAAACCACCTGGTACCGCGATTTGGATGGTGATGGTTTTGGCAATCCGGCCATGACGCAAATGGCCTGCGCGCAACCAACGGGTTATGTCGCCAACAACACAGACTGCGACGACAACGACGCCCTTGAAAAACCCGGTCAGGTCTGGTACGCCGACGTGGACAACGACGGGTATTCTCCCGGAACGACGCTTACGCAGTGTCTGCGACCAACGGGTTATAAAGTGGCCGCCGAATTAACGGCCACCACCGGCGACTGCAACGACAACAACGCAGCCATTAAACCCGGCGCAACAGAAATCTGCGATGGCGTGGACAACGATTGCGATAGTTCCATAGACGAAGGCGTGCAAACCACCTATTACCGCGATATGGATGGCGATGGTTTTGGAAATCCTTCCAGTACGACGCTCGCCTGCTCTTTGCCAGGCGGTTATGTGACCAACAATACCGATTGCGACGACAACGACCCACTCGAAAAGCCCGGCCAGATCTGGTACGCCGATGTGGACAACGATGGCTATTCTTCCGGAATCACGCTCACGCAGTGCCTGCGACCAACGGGTTACAAAGTGGCCGCCCAATTAACAGCCACCACCGGTGATTGCAACGACAATGCGGCCGCCATCAACCCGGCAGCTAACGAAATCTGCGACGGTGTGGACAACGACTGCGACGGCCAAACCGACGAAGGCGTCAAAACCGAATACTTTGCCGACACCGACGGCGACGGCTATGGCGATCCAAACAGTGTGACTATTGAATGCAGCCTGCCTCAAGGTTATGTGACCAACAACGACGACTGCGACGATACCGACGATACCGTTTATCCGGGTGCCGAGGAAATCTGCGACCGCAAAGACAACGACTGCAACGGCGTAGTAGATGACATTGGCGGCAGCACCGCCGGCAACTGGAACAACTCGGATGTTGGCCAAGCCAATGGCGGTGCAAATTTCCCGCCCTGCGATGCGGAGCCGACTGATGTTTTTGTCATCAACTCAACCGGATTTTCCACTTCCAGCAGCGACAAACTCCACGCAGTGTACCAAACTCTGTGCGGCAATGGCGAAATTACTGCCCGCGTATTGAGCGTAAGCGGCGGCGGCTGGGCAGGCGTCATGCTGCGCGAAACCCTGGATCCGGGTTCTAAAAAAGTATCGCTGAAAACGCAACTGACAAATGTTATCCGCCGCGAAATCCGCTCCATGACCAACGGCACCGCGAGCATCCTGAATTTCAACCGCCCGCAACACGTGTGGCTGCGCTTGGTGCGCAACGGCAGCAATTTTGTAGGGTATACTTCTATAAATGGCACTACTTGGGGCTTTGCCTTCTCGGCAACCATCTCCATGAGCGGTTGCGTTTACGCGGGCTTGTTTTCGGAAAGCACTAATCCCAATGTAACGACGACTGCTACTTTCAATAACGTGAGCATCAACGGGGAGCAAAATCTGGCTGCAGGTTTACAACAATCTGCAACACCGCTCGATGGCCTCAGCGTATCGGTTTACCCCAACCCGGGCAACGGCGAAATGACCTTGTCCGTAGCGGGCGCGCCGGAACGCAACCTGCAATTGGAGGTCATGGATATGATGGGCAAAATGGTGCGCAACATCGCTTTGCAGGAAGGTTCCGTTTTCACTTATCCACTTGATCTGAGCGACCAGCCTGCCGGAGTGTATTACCTCCGCCTGCGCTCAGAAAATGGGGTGGAAAGTATGCAGCGGATTTTGGTGCAGTAGGAATCTGTTTCAAACTTAAGATAAAAAAATCCCGCTGGCGGTTGTCGGCGGGATTTTTTATTGAACCAGGAGCATTTATCACTCCCACACCACCTCCGCATTCGCCATTGATCATAAGTCACCTCCCCAAAAAAGCTTTCGCTTTCTCAATATCCTCCGGCACATCAATCCCCATCGTTTCCTTATCCGTCATGCCCACCGCAATCGGATAGCCATTGGTTAACCAGCGCAATTGCTCCAGTGATTCAGCTTGCTCGTAAATACCCGGAGGCAACGAAGTCACTTCCTGGATGGTTGCGCTGCGAAAAGCATACAGACCAATGTGTTTGTAAAAAACCACGCCGCGCCCAAACCAATCAGCCAGCGAAATGCCCCGTAGGTGCGGAATGGGGCTACGGCTGAAATACATGGCGCAATTGCGGTTGTCCAAGACCACTTTGACCATATTGGGATTAAAAATATCGTCTGCGTTTTCGATGGGTTTCGCCAAGGTGGAAATATCCGTCAGTTGACCGTTGAGCAGGGGTTGGACGGCAGCGTCTATTTGCTCCGGCAGGATGAAGGGTTCGTCGCCTTGAATGTTGACCACAATGTCGTAACCTTCAACCATCCGCGCTACTTCCGCGCAGCGATCGGTGCCGGTTTGGTGGTCGGCACGGGTCATCATGGCTTTTCCACCAAAACCCAGCACGTGTTGAATGATGCGTTCGTCTTCGGTAGCAACGATCACGTCCGTCATGCAGGAAGCCTGAATGGCCTGCCGGTAAACGCGTTCCACCATCGTTTTGCCGCCGATGTCGGCCAGTGGTTTGCCCGGAAACCGGGTTGCGCCGTAGCGCGAAGGAATAATGCCAAGTACTTTCATTGCTTTTGAAACAAATTGGTTTATTGATTATCTTTGTGCTTGAGGAGCGTGTCGTAAATAATTTGTTGGACAATCCAACGTTCGTTACCAAAAAAACCTTTCACTTACTATGAGATACAAACAATGGCCCCTGCTGCTTGCGCTGCCGATTTTACTGACCGTAGCGACAAAATTATTGGCAACCGGCGACAGCCTGCGCTATTTGCTGCCGAAAGATAGCATCTTCCTGACCATTGAAGCTGGCGAAGTCAAATTTTTTCAACACCGCCTTGAACGCAAACAGACGCTCTATTCCCTTGCCAAGTTCTACGGCCTGTCGGTTGAGGAGTTGTATTTCTACAATCCCGGCTTAAAAGACAAGCCTATTTCGGTGGGCCAGTTCATCCGTGTGCCTATTCCAAACGGCGCCATCAAGCGCTACAAGGATAAAAATTTTGCAAAGTGGAAACACGCGCCGATTTACTACACGGTGAAAAAAGGAGATACCCTGTTCCGGATCGCCAAGATTCACTTCAGGATGCCTGTGGATACACTTTTGGCGCGCAATCAATTGCTCAATTACAACCTTTCGCCCGGTCAACTGATCCAAATCGGCTGGATGGAAATCGCGGGTGTGCCTGAAAAACTGCACGAAGGCGGCGACCCCAACAGCCGCCGGAATGCTGCGTTGGAATACCTATATTCTAAAGAAGGAAAAAGCAGGAAAATTGCAGAACACCAGGGAGTGGCTTTCTGGCAGAAAAATAGCCGCGAAGACCTTGATTTATACGCGTTGCACCGCGTAGCGCCCATCAATTCTATCGTTTCGGTCACCAATCCGATGAGCAAACGCACCGTGCATGCAAAAGTGGTCGGGCGCATTCCCGATTCGGCCTATGGCGACGATGTCATCGTCGTGCTGTCGCCTTTGGCAGCTAAAATGCTGAATGCCCGGGATCCGAGGTTTTTTGTGCGGGTGAAGTATTTGGAGTAAGAAGGGTTAAGATCTTGTTCGGGAATTCGTCAATTGGCTACGGTCGGCAAATTTTATTTTATACTGCGTTAAATTTTTTCAACATAGCTGCCGGCTATGTCTGCAAAATTCGCCTTGTCTAAAACAAAATTTCCTCGACCTCGCTCAAATCGAAGATTCGACGTAGTCAATCACGAAATCCCGAACAAGCTCTAAGATCTTACTTTCCGACATTGCGATTGACTAATTCCAGTACGGCCAAAGAAAGGAAAAGCACCTCTTCTTTATCGTTCAGGTCGTGGCGTACAAACTCAAAAGCCCGTTGGCTGAGTTCCTTTTTGACTTCCGGAAGTGGTTTGAGCAGGTTGCCCACTTCGCGGTCTTCCACCAGCACGGGCAGCAATTTGTCGTGCTCGCGGTTGATGCTTGCAACAACCCGGTTGCGGGCATCGTACAGCACGCCATTATCTTTCAGAATTCCGGCGTGCTTTTGATCCACCACCAACTGCACTTCCCCTTTTTTGATGCGGTAAACGAATTCGTGATCAGCAGAACGCGCATAGAGGATGGCGTTCAACTTTGCAGAAGGATAGCGCTTGTAGCTGTAAGCGACTAAAGGCTCGTGGTAAATGGTCGTAAAAACGCCTTTGGCCGAAATACCGGATTTCTTTTTCAGCGCTGCGTTGATTTGACTTTGGGAAAACAGCTCGAATTCCTCCTTACTGATGGGGAGCAAATCTTTGGTCAATGGCTCCAGGTCTGCCTTCATTTTTTTTATGTCAGCATCAATTTGTTTGTCGCTGGGCTGCACCGCGCTAAATATTTTCAGCAGCAGCATCCCAACCGAGACAACAGCAATCAACAAAACAATCAGTAAGAAACTCATGTGCAAAATATTTTAGAAAAAGGTAGCGCGTTCAATTTACACTCCCCGACCCCAAGCCGGTTTTTATCCCATGCGTGACCGGTTCTTCAAAGTGTTTTCTTTTCGTACTCAGGGCAATCCGGTCGGTATCATCCAAAATCTTGAAGTTACCTTCCAGAATGGCATCTAACTCCTGAATGATTTTTTCCGGTTGTTCCCAATATTCAACGCCCTCCTGCGTCATATCGTTGATCATTTCCGCCTTGATGCGCAGAATTTCCGACCGAAAGGGGGTATTTATCGTGCAAATGCGGTTTGCCGCAGCTAAAAGGCGAAGGTGTATTCCTCTTCCTAACAAACTGCTGCCGCCATAATCCCAGGTTTGCATGAACCAGGCAGGATAAAAATATTCGATGCTGTCTTCCGGAAAAACCTGTGTGCAGAACTGAAAAAAGGCGTCGTCTTCACGCTCCGGCGTTTGCGCAGCTTTCCGCAACCACACCCGGTAATCGGAAAACAGGTAATAGGCCGTGCCTTCAGCCACCAATTGCGGTTCAAAGGCAGGCAGCAGCGGTTTTATCCAGAACAGGTCAGGCGGAGGGGAGGTGCCATCGCCTTCCGGCAAACGCCTGACTAAGCTGTCGCGCAAGGTTCTGCCTTTCAGGTAACTTTCGGCTAATTGGTTCAGGTTTTGAATATTTTCAAAACCCTGCCGCCACTGTGCTGCCTGATCGTACCTGTTTTTGCCCAGCAAAGCCTGAAAACGCTTGGCGCCAAGTCGGGTCGTGTCGCTTCCAAAATCAACAGCAGCAGCATACACCCACCCTTTTACCTCCCCGGCTTCAACCTTGAGCCAGGGTTCATAAAAGGGCTGCCCCTGCACCGTAAGGCGGGTCATAAAATCGCTCACCTCATCCAGATCGAGCAACGGCGTTCCTTTTTCAAGCTCTTTCACCACCTTCCCGTTTTCGCCGGGGGAGTCGCGCAGCGGGGTTTGGTCGGTTTTGATGGTCAGCGCACTCGCCTGGCTGGAGCTTTCCGCTTGTTGCCGGTTTTGGCAGGCGCCAAACGCCAGGAAACAGCAGTAAATCAAAAGATATTTGGGAAAGGCAAGAAATGGCCTGGCCATAATTGATTGAAAACGAATACTTTTGAACCACCGGTCATCTCCTTTGCGTACCCTTTTCGGGAGACAGGTTCCCGCAAAGGGCGCTAAGGTCTCGCAAAGGACGCAAAGGGAGTTTTTTATTTTATTCATAAATCCATGTTTTCTATATAGTGTCCATGTATTTGAAATCACCTGAAACTACATGAGCCACCTCCAAAATTCAGAGGTGACTCATGTTTGATGCTGCCTTTCAGCAAATATGACTTATGTTAGCCCAAATAGGAGCGCAAAGCATTCTTATTGTATGATTTGCGCAAGCGACGAATCGCGCGCTCTTTGATCTGGCGGACGCGTTCGCGGGTCAGGCCGTATTGATCGCCAATTTCCTCCAGCGTGAGGGGCTGCGAGCCGTTCAGTCCGTAATAAGCCGACAACACCTGCACTTCGCGGGGTGCCAAAATGGACAATCCCTGCTGCACTTCCTCTTTGAGCGACTCTTCCATCAGCGTATCGTCTGGGCTGAGGTTGAGGTTGCTGGGGATGACATCGAGCATGGTTGAATCGCCTTCTTCCCCGCTGATAGGTGCATCCATAGAAAGGTGGCGGTTCGTATTTTTCAGCATGTTCGACACTTCCTTCGGCGTCATTTCCAGAATTTCGGCCAGCTCTTCGTTGGTCGGATCGCGTTCAAATTCCTGCATAAACGTGATGAACGCTTCGTTGACTTTATTGTAAGAACCCACCTTGTTCAGGGGCAGGCGAACAATGCGCGAATGTTCTACGATGGCTTGCAGGATGGATTGCCGGATCCACCAAACGGCATAAGAGATAAATTTAAACCCTTTGGTTTCATCAAATCGCTTGGCAGCCTTGATCAGGCCAACATTGCCTTCGTTGATCAGGTCGCTGAGTGAAAGACCCTGATTTTGGTATTGCTTGGCAACCGAAACCACAAAGCGCAGGTTCGATTTGGTCATCGTCTCCAACGCATCCTGGCTGCCTTCGCGAATCTCGCGCGCCAACTGCGCCTCCTGATCGGCTGACAGCATTGGAATTTTACCGATGTCATTAAGATACTTATCCAGCGCGAGGCTCTCCCGCGTGGTGATCTTATTGGTAATCTTTAATTGGCGCATACACAATAGGGAATTTGAGAAACGATGTCACAGACTTTGCTCTTAAAACCACACGTTTATATTAGAAAAAAGTTGCCTTGCAGCCGTAAAAATTTGAACAATCATCAACCTTGTGATATACAAATAAGTTTCACAAAAGGTTTCCGCCCCGAAACAAAAACGCCTGAGCTTCGCATCTTGCAAAGATCAGGCGTTAAGGTACGCATTTTATATTAAGTTACTAATGCTATTCTTCGTTGCGGTCGTTCCTTCCTTCGCGCGGGTTGTTGCCGCCACGTGGAGGAGCAGGCAGAATTGCCTTGCGGGATAAACGCAATTTACCGGTTTTTTTGTCCAATTCAATGATTTTGAACTTCACTTCATCGCCTTCCTTGAAGACATCTTCTACGTTGTCAATGCGCGAGTGCGACATTTCAGAAACGTGCAGCAACCCGCTCTTACCGGCAAAGTCAACGAAGACGCCGTAGGGCATGACCGTTTTCACAATCCCCGTATACTCGTCGCCAACATTCGGGACGAACGTGATGCGGCGGATGCGGTCAAGGGCAGCCTGAATGGAGGCTTTATCCGAGCTGGCAATGTTGACCACGCCTTTATCGCCAACTTCTGTGATGTTGATGATGGTGCCGGTTTCTGCCTGCATTTCCTGGATAACTTTACCGCCAGGTCCGATCACAGCACCGATAAAGCTCTTGTCAATGATCAGTTCAACAATGCGCGGTGCGTGCGGTTTGTAATCTTCGCGCGCCGCCGGCAGCGTTTCGCCCATTTTATCGAGGATGTGCAAACGACCGACGCGCGCCTGGTCGAGGGCTTTTTCCAGCAATTCATAAGGCAGGCCATCAATTTTGATGTCCATTTGGCAGCCGGTAATGCCTTTCGGAGTTCCCGTGATCTTGAAGTCCATATCACCCAGCGCATCTTCATCGCCGAGGATGTCGGACAAGATCGCAGTGCGTTTACCATCGGAGATCATCCCCATAGCGATGCCTGAAACCGGTGCTTTGAGTTGTATACCGCCATCCAAGAGCGCCAGCGTGCCTGCGCAAACCGTTGCCATAGAAGAGGAACCGTTCGATTCTAAAATATCCGATACAATGCGGATGGTGTAAGGACTGTTATCCGGCAACACCTGGCGCAGTGAGCGGGCAGCCAGGTTGGCGTGGCCTACTTCCCGACGACCGGGGCCGCGCTGCGGTTTCACTTCACCTACCGAAAAGCCCGGGAAATTATAGTGCAGGATAAATTTATCGTAGTGATTGGACAACGCGTTGTCCATCATCGCTTCGTCATTTTTGGTACCCAGCGTGAGCGAAGTCAAACTCTGGGTTTCGCCGCGGGTAAAGATGGCCGAACCGTGCGTGGAAGGCAGGTAGTCCACTTCGCACCAGATGGCGCGAATCTCGTCTAATTTTCTACCATCTAAGCGAATGTTGTCATCCAACACCATTTTGCGCACCACATCTTTTTTCAATTTGTCGTAGTAGCGCTCGATAAATTTGCCTTTCTCTTTTACGTATTCTTCGCCTTTTTCTTTCGTGAGGTCGGCAATGATTTTCGCTTTGACTGCTTTGAAGCTGGTGCTGCGGGTATGCTTGTCTAAGTAAGCGCGCGAAATCGTCAGCAATTGATCGCGGTAAACTTCCACTTCAGCTTTGACCGCTTCGTCTTCAGGGGTCGGCACCACTTCGCGTTTGTTCAGGGCTTTTTCGCCAACCAATTTCGCCAGGGCCAATTGCGCCTCACATTGTACTTTGATGGCTTCGTGTGCGATTTTGATCGCTTCCACGAGATCTTTTTCAGAACATTCTTTGGCTTGGCCTTCCACCATCATCACATCCTGCATGGTAGCAGCCACGATGATGTCTAAGTCGGCAGTTGCCAGAGGGGTAGTGCCCGGATTGACGACAAACTTGCCATCTATACGCGCCACCCGAACTTCGGAAATCGGTCCTGCAAAAGGAATATCGGAAACCATCATCGCTGCTGAAGCTGCAAGTGCAGCAAATGCGTCGGGCGGCGTCTCTTTGTCGCCAGAGATCAGGTTGATGATGATCTGGGTTTCATTCATATATCCATCCGGAAAGAGGGGGCGGATAGCCCGGTCCACCAAACGTGAGATGATGATTTCGTAATCGGAAAGCCGGCTCTCTCTTCTGAAGAAGTTACCGGGAATGCGGCCTGCTGCAGCAAATTTTTCCTGATAATCAACAGATAAAGGGAAAAAACCTTGTCCTTCTTTGGCTTCTGTCGCCGATACGGCAACGGCAAAAATCATCGTGTTGCCGCAACGAACAACGACCGAACCATCTGCTTGTGCAGCTAATTTGCCTGTTTCGATGATAACTTCCCGGCCATCCGGTAAATGGAAAGAGGTAGAAATTGGAATCTGTAGTCCCATGGGTAGGTAAAACTTGAATTTAGATGATCAATAAACGCTTTTTTGTCCGCTGTGTCCTTAGTTCTTTGTGTCGTTCCGGGAAGGTAGTCATGCCGGTTAGCAAAATGGAAAGGCTTGAAAAGCAGATTTGGATAAAACAACAAGGAAGCATTGTTGTCAATGCTTCCCTGTGATGTCTTACTTACGAATGCCTAATTTTTCAATCAAAGCACGATATTTGCCAAGGTCTTTTTTCGATAAATAGTTGAGCAACTGCTTCCGCTGACCAACCAATGCCAGCAATGCGCGCCGGCAAGAGTGGTCTTTGTGGTTTTTGAGCAGGTGCTCCGACAATTTTTCGATTCGGTAAGTAATGAGCGCAATCTGCGCCTCGGTCGAACCTGTGTTCGTTGCAGAACCACCGTGTTCGGTGATGATGCTCGAAATTTTTTCTTTCGTTAAATAAACTGCCATTGTTGTGTTTTAAACCGTTAGTGATCACTGAAATCAGTTACAGCGGGCGCAAAGATATGCTTTTGCGCGGGGAATGCAAGGAGTTGGGGAATTTTTTTAACGGGGGAGGAGGGGATTTACGACACGCTCCTTAACTTTGTAGAGATTGTCAAGCTCATGAACTCAACAAGCCAACCGCCCGAGCTTTGGCAAGGCCGATGATGCGGTTAATGAGGAGGTAATGCTCAACTTCGCTTTTTTCTTCCTGGGTTAACCCGCCTTCCTTTTGTTTGTCCAACAAGAAATCAAGCCGCTCCTGATTGGCCGGAGATGGCTTAAATGCAAGTACCTTTTCAGGATTCATTGCTGCCATAAAATTAGCTACCTCATCATATACACTGATACTACCAGTCATGGAGGCCTTTTTTACAAATATACAATTTTTAAACAAAAACAACTCGTGATATCTGGTTTGGGATACAACTCGCCAAAAGATAAGGTCTAATCAATGTTGCTGCGCCTTAAACTTCCGAAAAGCTTCCGTCAAACGCGGCACTACTTCAAACAAGTCGCCTTCCACGCCGTAATCGGCAGCTTTGAAGAACGGCGCTTCCTTGTCTTTGTTGATGACCACGATCGTTTTTGAGCTGTTCACGCCCGCCAGGTGCTGGATGGCTCCGGAGATGCCAATAGCAATGTAGAGGTTCGGGCGAATGGCGATCCCCGTTTGTCCCACGTGTTCGTGGTGCGGGCGCCAATCGGCATCGGCAACCGGGCGCGAGCAGGCGGTTGTAGCGCCAATCACCTCGGCCAATTCTTCCACAATGTCCCAGTTTTCCGGGCCTTTCATGCCACGACCTGCCGAAACGACGAGTTCTGCTTCCGGCAGCGGCACAATGCCTTCCGCCCGTTCCACCGATTTTACTTTCACGCGGCCGGCAGGTACGCTGACTGAAAGCGCTTCTACCGGCGCATCCTGGCCGGTAGCCTGCGGTTGCAGGGCATTGCCCATCAGCGAGAGTATTTTGATGTCCGATTTCAGTTCGTATTCCGCGATGGCCTTACCCGAAAATACGGGCCGCTTGACGCGGAAACCGCCATCCACCGAAGGCAGCGCGTTTACGCCGGCTACGGAGGCTGCATTCAACCGCGCAGCCAACCGGCCCAGCAATGATTTACCGGTAGAGGAATGGGGCAACACGAGCACTTTAGCGCCCGTTTGCTGCACGGCAGCACCGATGACCGCCGCATAAACCTGGCTGTCGAAGTTCTCCAGCGCAGCATCCGCCACGTGGTAAACTTTCGATGCGCCGTATTTGCCCAACGCGCCTGCGTCGGAAACGCTTCCCAAAACCAGTGCCGCGCAGGAGCTACCCATCGCCTGGGCTACTTTATATCCGTAAGTCACTGCCTCAAAAGCAGCTTTTTTGAATTGTCCTTTTTGATGTTCTACAAAGATGAGTACCATGTGAGTTGAGTGTTTGAAGATTTGAATATCTGAGTATCTGAAGATTTGAGGATTTGAAGGGAGGCATCGAATACTCGAATACTCAACTCCTCAAATACTCAACTAAATACTGTCCCATGTCTGGACTTTAGAGTTCGAGCGCAAGGCATACGAAGGCCAAAAAATCGGAGTTTACTCGCGTAAGTGACGCTTTTTTGGCCGAGTATAACGCAGCTATCGGACTATAAAGACAGACATTTAAATAGCTTTAGCTTCTTCGTGGAGGAGCCGCACCAACTCATCCATATCATTCGGATCAATCATTTTGACCGCCGATTTTTCCTTTGGCAATTCGTAGCGCACCGTGACCGCGAGGTCGTCGAAAGCGGCGGGCGGCACCACGGCAATTGGTTTTGTTTTGGACGTCATGATGCCGCGCATGTTTGGAATGCGCTGTACGGCCAGACCTTTAGCGGCGCTGACTACGAAGGGCGTGGCCACTTCCACCACTTCTACCCCACCCTCGATGTCGCGCGAAATGGTGGCGGTATTTCCGTCGAGTTCTAATTTGCTGGCGTAGGAAATGAACGGCAGGTTGAGGTATTCGGCGATCATGCCCCCGACTTCCGCACCGTTGTAATCAATGGTTTCTTTGCCGAGGAAAATGATGTCGTAGCCGCCGGTTTTTGCGTGTTCCGCGATTTGTTTGGCTACACCTAAGGAGCTTTGCGGCTCTATGTCCACGCGCACCGCGTCGTTGGCACCGATGGCCAAACCTTTGCGGATGATGGCGTCGTTATCGGCTTTTCCAACATTGATGAGGGTGACCGTGCCGCCAGCTTTTTCTGTGATTTCGAGGGCGCGCACTAAGGCGTACCATTCGTCGTAGGGGTTCATGATGTATTGTACGCCATTGGTATCCAACGCACTTTTGTCGCCCGTGAGGACGATTTTGGTGGTTGTGTCCGGCGTTTTGCTGATACAAACCAATAATTTCATCGAAGACAGTTTTATGTTAGGTAGCTGATCGTTTTCAAAAGCTGCGCAAAGATAGGAGTTCTGTTGGCATCTGAAAAGGATTTAGCGAAAATTCGCTTTTTTCGTATTTCAGGAATTGAAGCAAGCCTTTTTCACATTATGTTCAATGCTGCTCCCCAATCTGTGGGCACAGGATGGCTGTGCAAACGACCGCTTATCCATTCCGGATCCGCGTCTAAGCGGGCAAAAGTTACTTTGCTGCTAAAAAAATTCAGCAGGTGTACCGCCCTAAGATCAGCTTGATAACAGGCTCTGAAATAACGAATTATGGAAGAAAGCATGAGGTTTGTTTGGGAATTTCTGGCGATGCTTTTAAAGCAATGCAAAGATAAAGCTTTATTTCGAGGCCCGGTTCCTAAAGTCTGCCAACTTCCATTGCCCAGCAGAACAGCATTCAAAATTCACTTTGCCCTTTGATTCTTTAAAAAAAAGTTGATCTTTGCAGGATTGGTGCTAACCGATACTACGTGACGGTTAGCACATTAAAATTGGATGGCTAAGCGCTATGGAGTAGCGGTTATAAATAAGTTATGTGCAACTTTTCTTTCCTGGCTTTTGATACGGTGTCTAAAAAGTAGCGGTTGTAAATAAGTTTTGGATAGGCACAAAATAATATCATGACAAAAAATGAAAATTTGGAAATTCCAAAATTAACCTTTGACACAAGCGGAGAATTAATAATTACTGCATCACCAAATTCCTAAAACCACGATTTTGACTTTTACCAAGGCAAATGGAAACTTCGTAACAAAAAATTAAAAACTCGTTTAAATAATTGCAGCGAGTGGACAGAATTTGAATCAACACAAGAAATGTATTTAGTGCTTAATGGCATTGGCAATGTGGACAATTTCCTTGCAACATTTGACGGAGTTCCATTTGAAGGAATGACGGTTAGACTTTTTAATCCTAAAACAAAATTGTGGAGTCTTTATTGGGCTGATTCCAACGAAGGAAAATTTGACCCACCAGTTGTAGGCTCATTTGAAAATAGTGTTGCTCACTTTTTTACCAAAGACACTTTTAATAACAAAAAAATAGTAGTTGTTTTTCGTTGGGATGCAAGAAACAAAGACAATCCAGTTTGGAGCCAGGCATTTTCAGACGACAATGGAAAATCGTGGGAATGGAATTGGTATATGTATTTTAGCAAAATTATAGAAAATTAAATTGCCGACTGATGATGAGAAAAAAAACGAATAGCTAACATGGGTTTTATGCAAGTGGGGGTGACGGAATCCTAATGAACATTTGTGCTATAGCAAACATTTGGAATTCTAATCAGCTTTGGTGCTAAAATGCCCCACCTGCTTAAAGCCCCAAACCGTCAGGTGCAATTTGAAAAAACTAAAAAAATATCCTATGGCTTTTAGAAACGGAAATTACTCAGCATTTTATCTAAGTGAACCATTCAGCGAAAGTAGTCTTGGTGCGCATGCAACTGGCTATTTCGGCCGGACCATGCCAGTGATTTCGTAGTAATAGTGCCACTTTAAAAGACATTAAAAAATAGGTTTTTTCGATTATTCATTCTTCAATATCCCTTTTCGCATAGATTGGCCCGTCAAGTCAATCCGATGAGAAGAGTTTACGAGCCTATCCAGGATCGCATCTGCAATGGTGCCCTCACCAATGATGTCATACCAAGTAGATACTGGAAGTTGGGAGGACACTTTAGTGGAACATTTGTTAAAACGTTCATCGATTATGTCCAGCAGGGTTTCTCTGGCGAAGTTATCAAAGGCCTGAAGGCCAAAGTCATCCAAGATGAGTAAATCCGTTTTATTGAGTTTGTAGATTTCCTTTAAATACGTACCGACTACCTTCGCCAGCTTTAATCTTGTAAATAATCGAGCGGTATTGGTATAGATCACCTTTAATTCTGCCAGACAGGCCTGATGACCCATGGCTTGACTTAAATAGCTTTTACCAACACCAGAAGGATCGGTGATGATGATGTTTTCTTTCTTCGTGATATAGATTCCTTTTGAAAAGACCCGCTCATGAATAGCTATCCGCACGTTGTTAAAATTCACTTCCACCATACTTTTGCTATAGTGGATTTGTGTTTGCTTTCCGATATAGCGGTATGGCACGCTATAGTCGTTTTTATCAGGCGAGAAGTAGACATATCCCATCTTCCACACCTTCGCTCTCCTGTAGTCCTTGAGGTGGTATGGCGTATCGGGAAGTGGCTTGAGGTATTGCCTTTCAACGGACTGGAACAATTCTCTTCTACTGGATTCCTTTCGTTGAAAGAGCAAGTCGATGTACGTTTCCAGCATTCGTCGGATTTCTTTATTCAGCTCCGTCAGGGAAAAGAACATCATTTCTCAGAGCGATAATAAATACGCTGGTAAGTCAGGTGCACCGCATTTTCCACAAGTGTTTTATCCTGTGGAGCATAAATGCGCGTAGGATTAGCCACACAACTGTAGTGCTGGGCAAACTCTTTAAATGTCACTGGCCTCAAAAAGTTGCATATATGAATTGATGGTATTGCGGCTGATACCCAACAGGGAGCTCATCTTTCGGTTGCTCAACTCATCCAAATGCAAGGTGATGATCTGTTTCAAATCCATCGGATCAAGTTTATTGGCCATATCGCTTTTTAACTGCGATATAGCGGTTATTACCTGATCTTTTAAAGTGGCACGGTTTGAACCGTGATAACTGGCACAAATAGAACCGTGGTTACTGGCATCATTTGAACCGGAAACATTGGCACTAACCGACCGAAATGACTGGTATCATTTGAACCGAAGTATCCACTAGTAACCCAAAGGGAAGAATACTGGAAAGAAGTGAGTATGCTGAAGCTGCAGAACGAAACAAGAAACGAGTAAGGGCACATCCGGAGATATATGCCGCTCGACAAGAAATTATAG
>ENA-ORBV01007685-ORBV01007685.1-microbial-mat-metagenome-genome-assembly--contig:-NODE-7685-length-18448-cov-12.147134_pt1 | contig 18448 bp, 11 predicted proteins | sample MGYA00237777_ERZ505514 | MGnify/ENA primary metagenome ERZ505514 (study PRJEB26160, sample SAMN06269048) | microbial mat metagenome | isolation source: Oligotrophic lake microbial mat | place... | reverse complement strand
GTGTTGTGCCGGGGGTGGAGGGCGGCACCCGGCGGCGCGTGCCGTGGGTGCGCTGGGGGTACGGGCTGCCGGTGCTGGGCAAAGGGCTGCTCGCCTTCGCCTTCGCGTGGCCGATGGTAATGGCGGGGCGCACCGTGGACCGGGTGGGCAAGGGGTTGCGGTCCAGCCCACGCGACGCGCTGATCGCCGATGCCGTTTCGGCGAGCATGCACGGCCGAGCCTTCGGCTTTCACCGGGCGATGGACACGGCGGGGTCGATGGTCGGCGTCCTGGCATCGGCCGCGCTGCTGTGGTGGCTGGTCGGCTCGTCGAACCCGCCCCAAGGCGGCGCGGCCAGCGCGGTCGCGCACGCCGGCTTGGCCGAACACGCCTCGGCGTTCAGGATAATCTTCGCCGTGGCGGCCGGGCTGGGTCTGATCGCGTGGGGGCTGACGTTCTTGGTGCGCGAGATTCCGAGCGCGAGGACCGCGGCCGAGTCGCCCGCGAGGGCCGAGGTTCATCCGAAGAGTTCCGCGCTGCCGCCCGAGACGACGCCCCCCGCGACCCCGAGGTCGGGCCCGCTGGGGCTTTCCGCCGCGTACTGGCGGACCCTGGTGCTCATGCTCGTGTTCGCTCTGGCGAACAGCAGCGACACGTTCCTCCTGCTGCGAGCCCGCGATGTCGGGCTCGAGCCGTGGACGGTGGCGCTTGCCTACGCGCTGTCCATGCTCACGCAGACGGCATTCTCGTACAAGGCGGGGATCATCAGCGACAAATTAGGGCGGTGGCCCGTGATCGGCGTGGGGTGGGCGATCTACGCGAGCGTGTACGCGGGCTTCGCGTTCATGAGCAGCACCGGCGCGTGGGGCATCTGGCCGCTCATGGCGCTCTACGGCATCTACATGGCACTGACCGACGGCGTGGGCAAGGCGCTCATCGCCGACCATGCGCCCAAAGAGCGCAGGGGCGCGGCAATGGGAATCTTTTACATGGCCAACGGGTTGGTCACGCTGATCGCCAGCGTCGCGGCGGGCATGCTGTGGGACCGCGTGGGGCCAGGGGCGACCTTCGGCCTTGGCGCTGGTCTGGCGGCGTTAGCGGTCGTGCTCATCCCGGTCTTGCGGAGCCGGGGGCGGTGAGCGTGGCGACTAGCCGCTTCATACCGTTCCTCGATGGCAGCCCATACGGCAATCGATGCGATCAACGGGCGCGCTCGTTGAGTGCGCATCAACCGATAAACGAAGTATGTAGGGCAAACTCAGAACAAAGAAGTGTGCGGCGGGCGCGCCGAAAATCGCCAGCAAAATCAATCGCCCCCAGTTGATCGGGTACTCCATTCGAAGTTGTGACCACAGCTTCCACGGAATGGTCGCGCGGTATACCGTGGCGGTCCAGGCGCGAAGGGTCCGGTTGGTCGCGTGCTCGAAGGACCATTGCGGCAGAACCAGCCTCGGATTCAGCACGTTCGCCCACGCGAACTCCAGCCCGCACTCGCTGCGTACGCCATCAAGTGGGCACTTCTCAGACCATGTGGCAATCTCGACCGACTGGTCGTACCCACACCGCAGACAAGATGGCGGAGTAGATTCCGGCATAGCAACCTCACCGCGACACTCGTCGCCTGCGGCCGCACCAGCGTACCTCATCACTCCAAGTACGTGTACCCCTCCATACCGCTGTCATAAAACTTCAACAAACTCTGCCCTTCAGAGACCGCGATGGTGCCAGCCTTCACGGCTCGCTCGATGTCGCGGCGCATGGCCTGCACTAGGTCCTCGCTGTCGTACTGCACATACGCAAGGACTTCTTTGACGGAGTCGCCCTCGATGACCTCGTCGATGTTCCAATCGCCGACGCCGGGGGAGTCGTCGAAGCTGACGTGGACGACGTGGGTGTCGCCGTAGAGGTTGTGAAGGTCGCCGAGGACTTCCTGGTATGCGCCGAGAAGGAATACGCCGAGGTAGTAGGGTTCAGGCTTGTGCTCGGCGTTCATGCCGCCAGCGGGGGCGTCGCTCAGTTGGGCGTGGCCGCCGACGTTGCCGCTGTTCTGGCCCGCGTGTCCCTCGACGCCTTCAGAGATCCCACGCAGCTCGTGGAGTTCAAGCGTTGGCTTGCTGGCGGTACGCTTATCGACGAACTTATCGACCTGCCCGTCGGAGTCGCAGGTGATGTCGGCCAGGATCCCGCGCCGCGTCGGCTCCTCGTTCAAGCGATGGATCGGGCAGATCGGGAACAACTGATCGATCGCCCAGTGGTCCGGCAGGCTCTGGAAGAGCGAGAAGTTGACGTAATAAATATCGCTCAGGATCTGCGGCAGGTCCACGAGGTCGTCGGGCAGCTCGCCCTTGGCTGACGCGAGCGCGAGCACACGCCGACCCACCGCCCAGAACAGCCGCTCGGTCGCCGAACGCATCGGCAAGCTCATGTAACCGAGGTTGAAGAGGCTCATCGCCTCGTCGCGAGCTTGCACCGCGTCGTGGTAGGCCTCGACGAGGTTCAGCTTGGGCAGGCTCAGGCTCTCAAAGGCGTCGATGAGTTCGAGCACGGGCTGGGGGTGCTCGTTCTCGGCCTTCATCAGGGCCTTGATGCCGTCGAGGTCGGGGTCGCTGGCGAAGCGGCTCTTTCCGAGCACGTCCATGATGAGCAGCGAGGAGTGCGCGACCATCGCGCGACCAGATTCGCTGAAGATCCGCGGGTGCGGGAAGCCGGAGGCGTCACAGACGCTCTTGATGCGGTAGACCACGTCGGCGGCGTATTCCGAGACGCCGTAGTTCACGCTCGACGAGCTGGCCGACTGCGAGCCGTCGTAGTCGATGCCCATGCCGCCGCCCACGTCGATGGTGTCGAGGCCCGCGCCGAGGCGCTTGAGCTCGCAGTAGATGTGGGCGAGTTCGTTCACCGCGCCCTTGATGTTGCGGATGTCACCGACCTGGCTGCCGATGTGGAAGTGGATCATGTTCAGGCAGTCTTCCATGCCGTGCTGCTTGAGGTAGTCCACCGCGTGGATCAGCTCGGTGACGAAGAGCCCAAACTTCGAGCGCATGCCGCCCGACGATTCCCAGCGGCCCGTGCCCTGGGCCGACGGCTTCACGCGCACGCCGATGCGCGGGCGGACGTTGTAACGCTTGGAGTGCTGGACGATGAGTTCCAGGTCGCTGAACCGTTCAACGACGGGGATGATGTGCCGGCCCAGTTTCGTCGCGAGGATCACCGTCTCGATGAACTCGCTGTCCTTGAACCCGTTGCACACGATCGGCATCTGGCCTTGGTTTTCCGTCAGACCCAGCACCGCGAGCAGCTCCGGCTTGGAACCGGCCTCGAGCCCGAAGCCGAGCTTGGCGCCGATGTCGCGGATGTCCTCGCAGAGCTGGCGTTGCTGGTTGACCTTGATGGGGTAGACGCAGGCGTAGGTGCCGGTATAGCCGTTGTCGCGGATCGCGGTGTCGAAGGCCTCGCGGATCTCTTGCAGGCGGTGCTGGAGGAGGTCGCTGAAGCGGATGATGACGGGTGTGCCGATCTCGCGTTCACGCAGCCCTTCGATCACTTCGTAGAGGTCGATCTGCCGCTTGGGATCTTTATCGGGCATGACCGTGAGGTGGCCTTGCTCGTTGACGCCAAAGTAGCCGGTTCCCCAGTCGCGGATGCCGTAAAGCTTGGCAGAGCGTTCGGTGGTCCACGGCACGGCTGCCGGTGCGCCGTTAGATCCGCCGTGCGCGCCCCCGTTCGCGCCGCCGTTTTTTACTTCGACAGAGGCGACGGTGCCGGGGAGTGAGCCAGAGGAAGACGAGCCAGCGGAAGAAGAGATGGTGGCCATGGCCTGTTGTTTCGTCCCGGTGGTTGGCCGCCAAACCAACCCAAGGCCCGGGGCGATTCACGGCTTCGATGAAGCCGCCGGGCAAGTGCGATCAAGACGCAGCACGCGTCCGTGGCGCTCGTTCTGGCGTCGCGCAGAGCAGAACCAGAACGAGGCACGAAAACGATAGCGAAGTCCGTCGGTCAGACCAGCGGCGGACGAGCGTTGAGGGAAAGTTTTTGAGGAGGGGAATGGGGCGTGAACGGAGCAATCGCGGAGGACACTCATTGAGAGCAATCACACGAGAAGGTCACTACTCGTGCCACACAGCCTCATTTTTCGCCGCCGCGGACATATGTTTTTAGCATGACATCATACTCCCACTCGCTCTTCGTCCTTGCCGCCTCCCTCCTTCTCACCACCTCCGCCCTCGCCGTCCCCCCTTCCCGCCTCTCCTCTCTCTCTCGCGGCATTAACATGTCCGCCTGGATGTGGATACCCGAGGCTGGCGACAAGCCAGAAAACGAGGCCGCCAGACGCGGCTTTGTTACCGACGCCGAGCTCACCCACCTTCGCGAGATCGGCCTGACGCACGTCCGGCTTCCATTCGAGCCCCGTTGGATGTGGGATGAGCGTTCGCACACGCTGCGGCCCGACGAAACCGCCGAGTATTTCGACGCCGCCGACCGCTGCGCGAAGGCCGGGCTCGCGGTCATCATCGACGCTCACTACCTGAAGACCACCTGGGTCACGCCGACGATGGCGGGCGACGATCCGCAAACCACGCGCTTCGAAGAACTCGAACTCTTCTGGGCCGCCCTCGCGGCACGGGCGGCCACGACCGACCCCGAGCGCGTCTTCCTCGAGATCCTCAACGAGCCGCACGACCTGACGAAGGAAACCAAGAACGAGGCTTTCAATAAATCACCCAAGGCCCACGACGTCTGGCCGGTCGGGCAGGCCCGGCTCATCGACATCATCCGCAAGGCCGCACCAAACCACACCATCATCGCCACCGGCGACGACTACGGCGGGATCTCCGGGCTGCTTCGTCTCAGGCCGGTCGCCGACACCAACATCGTCTACTCCTTCCATTTCTACGACCCGATGTTCTTCACGCACCAGAGCGCCGCGTGGGGCTGGTGGGTGTGGAAAGATCTGAAATCAGTCCCTTGGCCGGCGACGCGGGCCCAGCTCGAAGGGATCGCGGCCGGGCAGCTCAACAAGGAAGTTCACAACCACGTCGAATGGTCGATCGACCGCGAGCCTTGGACGGAGGCGAAGCTCAAGGCCAAACTTCAGCAGGCCGCAGACTGGTCGGCGAAGAACAGCGTGCCGGTCTATTGCGGCGAGTACGGCGTGTACACGAAGGCGTCCCCGGCCGCAGATCGCGTGGCGTGGATCAAGGCCGTGAACGCGGCGCTCGATGAATTGAAGATCGGCCGAGCCATGTGGGACTACTCGGGCGGGTTCCGGATGACGGTTGGGAACGCGAGATCACGCACGGTCGAGCGCGACGTGGCGGAAGCGATGGGGTTGAGGCCGTGAGCAGAAAGGATTTCACGCCGCGGAATCGAGGCGGATGACCGATGGGTCTCGTGCGCGAATTACTCGATCAAACATTATCATCGCCGGGGGTTGCGTAACCGGTTGGGCCTCCGCGGTGCGTTCGGTGGGTACGGCCCTGATTTCTCTCGCGCGGACGAGTCCGCGACGTGAGGTTCAGTGTTTGCGAGATTGCGCGGGGTGGTCGTGTCGCGTGCGACGCCAGCTTCGGGTTCGCCGATCTCATCGTCGGCGATCGTTGAGTCGCTGTTGCCAGCAACGGTCAAGAGCGGCACTGCGTGCGATGGCGATTTGCCTTGGGTGCTCGACGTCTCCGATTGCCCTGGTAGCCCTGATTGCCCTGATAGTCCTGATGGTCCTGATTGCCCCGATGGTCCTGACTGGGCAGGCGCGCCCGCCGCATACTCCGCCATCCCTCGCGCGAGCTTCGCGAAGATCATCCGACCCGCCGAGGTTTGCAGTGTCGAGACCACCGTGACCTCGACTTCTTGGTCGATCGCCTCGCGGCCATCTTCGACCACGACCATCGTGCCGTCGTCGAGATAGCCGATGCCCTGCTGAGGTTGTTCGCCGCGCTTGACGAGGCGGAGCTCGAGCGTTTCGCCGGTGACCAGCGATGGCTTCACGGCCACCGCGAGGTCGTGCAGGTTCAGCACCGGCACGCCCTGAATCGACGCGACGCGCGACAGACCAGAATCAGTGGTGACGACCATCGCATCGAGCTGGCGGGCGAGTTCGACGATCATCTGATCGACGCCCTTGCCGGGGACGGCCTTGGGGTCAATAGAGATGTCGAGCTTGCCGTTGCGCTGGAGCTTTCCGACCATGTCAAGCCCGCGCCGGCCTCGTGCTCGCTTGAGCTTGTCGGCGCTGTCGGCGAGGGCTTGCAGTTCGAGCACCACAAAGCGCGGGATGACGATCGGTGCTTGGATGAGCCCGGTGGCGGCAACGTCGACGATTCGGCCGTCGATCAGGGCGGAGGAGTCGAGCATGAGCGGGCGCACGCCGCGCATCTGCTTGGCGAACTCGACATACGGGATGACGAGCCGGAAGTCGTCCTGGGTTTGCAGGACGATGGTCACGCCGAGATAGCAGAAGCAGATACCGACGAGGATCTTGAGCATGGATCCCCAGGCGTTGTCGAGCTGGTAGGTGGTGAGCAGGAGGTCGATGACGAGGCTGACCGCGCCGGTGAGGATGAGCCCGATCAGAACGCCAGCGAGTATGCCGGTGAGCGTGCCGATTTTTTTGCTGCGAGTAAGCAGGTCGAGGGTGATCGAGGCAAAGCCCAGAACGACCGCCAGGCCCAGGGTGAGGTACCAAAGCCGGAGAAGTTCTTTCTCGCCCGAGTCGCTATTGGGCCCGACGCCCAAGACGCGCAAAAGCGTGACGCTGAGGAGGATGACCACGAAGACCACGCGAACGATCGTGAGAAGGACTTTGCGTTGCCGGACGTCGCCGTCGAGCGGGTTGAGGGGCGCCGGGGCCGACGCGAAAGCGTTCGATTCAGCGCTGGTGGTCTCACGCTCGGCCTGTGGCACGTTCATAAAGAGATAGTACGCGAAGAGCCCCGGACGGATGCACGCGCCCAGCGACGCGCGAGGCAGGCCGACCACATCCATCGAGGCGGCGTTGCGAGCGGCGTGGCGGGCGGCGTGGCCTTGCCGGGCGGCGTGGCGTATTGTCCTGCTGATTCGTCCCCCCGGTCGACGGCCGGGCCCGGTGCACGGGTGGCCCGTGAACTTGGTCAGAGCTTGATCGCAGCAGCCATAAGCGGCCGTCATCCGGTGCCGCCGGTGTCCTGGCCGTCGACCGCGGGGATGAGGGATGGCCTCTCGTGGCTTGGCCCGTTCCGCACGGCGCAAGAACGCCGTTTAGCACGTCCGAATTGTCGCGGCCATGAGCCACCCAGATTCTCAGTGTCATCCAAAGTGACGGCGCACTTTCGTGTAAAAGCGATTTTTCGAGATTCCTTGCGGTTCTCGCGCATACTGGATGAGCACAAGTCTTTCATGAATTCGTGGTCGGTGCTAAATGTTTGATCGCTATGGTCGCGCTTTTCCCGGAGTTGAACGATGTCACGTTTTTCCTGCTCTGCGTTGTTGGCCTTCGTCGGGGTCGCGTTTTCAATGACGAGCGATGTTCGAGCCCAAACTCTCGGCGCGGACTTCACGGCCGACTACTCGCTGCTCGATCTCGGCAGCGTCAACGGCGTGCCCACGAACTATGGCGGGCTGGCGCTGAAACTCGGCGACCCCAACACGCTCATCATCGGCGGCAGCGCGAACGGCCCAGCGGGCAAGGCGTACAGCATCCCCACTGTTCGCAACAGCGCAGGGCACATCACGGGCTTCAGTGGAACAGCGGTCGTGTACGGCGACGCGGCGTACAACGACGGAGGGTTCGCGTACGCGCCCAACGGGGCGTTTCTCTACACCAAATACTCGGCCAATCAGATCGGACAGTGGAAGCCGGGAACGACCACTGACGCGCGGATCATCGATCTCACGCCGCTTGGAGTCACGTCATCGGTGGGCGGCGTAGGTTTCGTCCCCCAAGGGCAGCCCGGTGCGGGACGCCTCAAGGTGCTGTCGTTCAACTCGGGCAAGTGGTACGACATGACCTTCAACGAAGCGGCAGACCGTACGTACGACATCACCGCCGCAACCCTGAAAACAACCTTGGCGGCGGCACCCGAGGGATTTGTGTACGTGCCCAAGTGCTCGCCCGGCTTCTTCGTGCCCAGCGTGCTGATCTGCGAGTTCGGTCAAGGACGGGTTTCGGCCTACCGGATCACAGCCGACGGCGACCCGATCCCCGCGACGCGACGCGACTTTGTCACCGGGCTCACCGGCGCCGAGGGCTGCTTCATCGACCCGCTCACCGGCGACTTCGTCTTCGGAACCTACGGCGGCGGCAACCGCCTCATCCGCGTCACCGGCTTCCCCAACCCCGACGGCTGCAAGGCCGACCTCAACAAAGATTGCTTCGTCAACGGCGATGACTTCGACGCGTACGTCGCGTTCTTCGAGGCCGGAGAAATCGGAGCGGACTACAACGAGGACGGCTTCGTCAACGGCGACGACTTCGACGCGTTCGTGAAGGACTTCGAGTCGGGATGCTGAGGGGGGTGCGAGCCTCGGCATAATTCCGCAGTCGGTTTTTCGTGCGAGGGTTATTGGTGAGGTTATCGATGAGATTGGCGGGCGACTATTTCGTCGGCGATCGATGAGGCCCGATCAAGCGACGCGTCGCCCTTGATCCGTCGAGTGATGGGGATGCGTTGGGGCGCATCGACCCAGCACCTCACGAATAGTCGGCCCGTCAAGCGGTCTTCCATGCCGGGCAAGATGTATATCTTGATGTCGCCCGGAAGTGTAAGAACGACATCGTCTTTCGACTCGGTAACGACCCGACTGTCCCGAAAGGTGTTCGTCACCACGCAGCTTGTATCTGTCGCTGATTCGGGGACCGCGACGGCGAAGTGGCTGAAATCTTCAACTGAGGCGTGAGGGCCTGGCACGACGCGGAGCAGGAACCGTTCTGCGCCGAGGGTAAGCACCACGTCCCGGCCGGGCTCGGTGTAGAGAATTGAAAACCCTGACTGCGGCGCCCACGCCTGACTGCTATTGACCCCGACACCGTTTACGATTCCAAGCCAGGCCGCCGCTTGCATGACGGGTTGTATCCCGTATGTGCAATCAAAGAGCACCATAAGCACGACAAGCGGGACAAACCCTCGGCGTGCGCGCCGGCGCAGACGCCGCAGACGAGTGGCCCGAAACAAAGGCAAGCGTCCAGTTCGACGAATCCATCGCCACGGCTTACCGCACTCGGGGCACTTCCCGTTCACTGTCGTGTAACCGCAGCGGCAGAGAAGCGGATTGGCGGCCAAGCGGCGGTCGAGCTGCATCCGGACGACGGCAGGCGCGTGGGCGAAAACCCACGCCAAGAGAACCAGCGGGGCATACTGAAGGAGAAACTCAAAGCGTTTACTGAACGTATTGAGTGGTTCGCTCAATAAATACATATATCGCCCTACAAGCGAATCGTATGGCAGTACGGTCAGCATGCACCATGAAATACAACCATGAGCGACCCAAGCAAAAAACCAAATCGGGATCAGGCCATATGCTACCGGAAACACCGTTCGTGAGAAGCGGTCAAGAAGTGGCCACTGCTGACCGACCGTGAATCCATCAGTGTCGTGAAGCCCGCTGCGCCGTTCGAGCCACTTTGACCAGAGCAGCATGGCAAGAATCCCGCCAGCACAGGCAACTAAGTACACTTCGAGGAACTTGATTGACCGCCAGGAATTATTGGCCCACGGCGATATGCTCGTGTACACGAAGTCGTATGGAAAGCCAGACCAAGAATAATCCCGGCTATACGTCACCGTATAAATACTATGGAACCACGAGCTGGTCGACAGGCTTGTTGGTGAGTTGTCAAAGATCATCGGGCGAATAATGATTGCATTGTAATGTGATATCCAAGCGATCAAGCTTTCATAAACAACTGTGCTAAACAATGGAACAACGAACGCGATAGTAAAAATTAATAGCATTTGAACAAGCATCGTGACACGAAGTAGGTTAATTTTTGCATTCTCAGACAATTAAAATTATGCTCCGTTGATCTAGCCCTCAAACTCAAGACGCGCGTTCTCACATGCGTCTTGAAATAGCTGTCTCGTGGCGGCTTACTTAGATCAAGACCAATACCAGGCCTCATAAGTACATGTTGCAGGCACTAGCGGAGACGGTGCCGGGGGGTTCGGCACCGTCACTCCCGGTGCTGGAGTTGTATTTCCATGAGGCGTTCCAATCGGGACTGGCACTGCTGGAGTACTCGTACATGTGATCGTGATCTTATGCAGACATCCGCCGGGGACGGTTACCACGTTCGGGGGTGAGCCGCCGCATGGCCTGACATAGTTATAATCTGTCGAACATTCAGTTGGGGTAGTGATTCCTCCTTTGCAGGTCCATTTGCTCGGCTTGCCCGTCGGAGTTCCTGGTAAAGGCGTCCATCCGGGCGGCAACGCGGGGCCGGGTGTCGGGAGTGGCGCGCCCGGTCCGGTCGGTGGCGTCTCTGGCGTCTTTGTATCCGACAACACCGGGCACCCCGTGCTCGAACTGACCAGCCTGTGTGCGGACTCGTTATCAAACTCAGGGTGTTGCGTCAAGAGCTCGGTCGCGTCGAACGGGGTCCCCATCTGGTACGGCGGCGAGACCCGGCCGCTGACCGCGTCCACCAGAACATAAACATCTCGTATGGGAATTGCGACTTCGATCACCGGTAGCCCGCCGTAGCGGCCGAAGGTTGCGATCATCCGCCGCGTAAACATCGGTTCGCTCATCGATATGCTCAAGAGCGTTTCCAGGTTGTAACAGAAATCCTGCCCGGCCGACTGACCTCCCACGAGTTGTGCCACGACCGGATTGGCGGCCCTAGGAACGGAGGCCGCCTGCTGGCTGATGCGCACGATGTCCGCGAGGATGATCGTGGTTTCTCCGTCAACCACGACGAATGTGTTGAGGAGAACACCGTTCGTTTCGAGCAACGCAGGAACCCCTTGACTCAACAAGAAACTACCGTCAACCCACAGAGTAGTGTTTGAGCCGGCCTCCTCAACCGCGACGAGGTGATTGGCGAGCAGCGGGTCTTCCAACGAAGTCTGCAGTTCCCCCGATTCGAGGAACGCCGCGTTGAGCGCCGCAGCGGTACTCGCGGGGCTCTCGATCGGAACCTCACAGTCCGCGGAAGTCGCGTTCACGATGGCCGTTGTCCTCGACGCAGAGTACAAGGGTGAGAAGAGCGGCGAATTGAACACGGGCTGCGAAAATGCGAAGGTGGCCGCATCACTGGCAGGTGTTCCGGTGAGCCTCATCACACGGTAACGCTGGGCCCACGATGCGATTTCCTGCTTGGTAGCTTCACTTGGGATGCTGTACAAGCCCCCCCCCCCCGGGTTGAGCTTGCACGGACGCCATCGCCGCGCAGACGCAAGCCGCTCCAACCGACTGTCTGATTCTGGTCGTTGCTTTCATCAAAGACTCCTGTTGCAGGAGATCGCCTCGTTGAAGCGAAAGCGTCAGCGCGGCGGTCTTGATGGACTCCACGCTACTGGCGGCCGATCACGCTGTCAAGAGTATAAAGTCCCTACGCGGTTTCTTAATATTTTTGAGAAGGCTGCGACCGGCATACTCGCGTCCCAGCGATAAGGTTCGGTGTGCGGTATCCTGCAGCGATCAGTGATATTGCCCCAATAGAAACAGTAGGAGAAAAGGTAGACTCGCAACCCGTTCGCGTCCTCGGCGGCATCGACCGCGCCCGCGTCGTCATCGGCGCCATCATCGGCGTCGAGATCTTCTTCACCCCCTCCAAGATCGCGGCCCTGACCGACGAGCCGTGGCGGCCATGCTCGCGTTGGCCATCGGCGGGGCGATCGCGTTCTGCGGAGCGCTCTCGTTCGCGGAACTTAAGGCATCGAGGCGGGGTGTACCACTGCAGCGGGGCCCAGTACGAGATCCTGCGCGACGCCTAGAGATCCGAACCGACGGCCGGATCGATCTGCGTTCACCACGCGATCCGAACCGTCTTGCAATATCATCGAGCCTTGTCGTCTTCACCCTCCCCACAACCCGACGAGACCCGAACCTTGATGAATGCCGCGGCGAGCGGCGACAAGGCGGCGGCCGATCGCTTGCTCCCGCTGGTGTACGAGCAACTCCGCAAGGCCGCGCAGCTCGGGCTGGTTGGCGAACGTGCGGATCACACGTTGTCGGCGACCGCACTAGTCCACGAGGCGTATTTGAAACTGGTGGGCTCGCGCGAGATCCCCTGGGCGAACCGGGCTCATTTCTACGCCGCCGCGGCCGAGGCCATGCGACAGATTCTTCTGGACCACGCCAAAGCACGGGCACGAGACAAACGAGGGGGCACCCAGGGCCAGCCAATGGCTTGGGCGAACTTCGCTTCGGTGGCCGATCTCGCGGCGACCGAAGATTCTCAAGAAATCGTGTCGTTCGATTCCGCCCTGCGTCGCTTAGAGGATGAATCGGCCGACGCGGCCCGGGTCGTTCAGTTCCGTTTTTATGCGGGGCTCAGCGTGGAGCAGACGGCCCTGACGATGGGCGTGTCGGACCGGACCGTGAACCGGCTCTGGACCTTCGCTCGGGCGTGGCTGCACCGGGCCGTGCGCGAGCGCGAACAAAAGGATTAAAGCGTGTCCAAATCCGAGCAAGTGCAGAACATTCTGGCAGGGGCGAGCGTGCTGCCCCCGGATCAGCGTGCGGCCTATCTCGACGCCGCGTGCGGCAAGGACGTTGCCCTGCGTGCTGAAGTGGCCTCGCTGCTGCGGTCTCTCGATGAGGCGGGAAGTTTCCTTTCCGCCCCCACTGCTGACGCTAGCGAGGCGCGGACAGGGAACTCGTCCGCCGCGACCGTCGATGAACTCTCGCGCGAGCACGCCGGTCAGATGATCGGTCGGTACAAATTGCTCCAGCCCATCGGCGAGGGCGGGTTCGGCAGCGTGTGGATGGCCGAGCAACGCGAGCCGGTCAAACGTCTCGTCGCGCTCAAGATCATCAAGCTGGGCATGGACACGCGCCAGGTGGTCGCGCGTTTCGAACAAGAGCGGCAGGCGCTGGCGATGATGGACCACCCCAACATCGCGCGCGTGCTCGACGCTGGCGCGACCGAGGTGGGCAGGCCGTATTTCGTGATGGACCTCGTCAAGGGCGACCCCATCGCAACCTATTGCGACAAGAACAACCTGAGCATCGAGGACCGGCTCAATCTTTTCAGGCAGGTCTGCGAGGCCGTGCAGCACGCCCACACCAAGGGCATCATCCACCGCGACATCAAGCCCAGCAACGTGCTGGTCTCGACCCAGGACGGGAAGCCCTCGGCCAAGGTCATCGACTTCGGAATCGCCAAGGCGACCCAGAACAACCTCACCGACAAGACGTTCTACACCGAGTACCAGCAGCTCATCGGCACGCCCGAGTACATGAGCCCCGAGCAGGCCGAGGGCTCGCTCGATATCGACACGCGCACCGACGTGTACTCGCTGGGCGTGATGCTCTACCAACTGCTCACGGGCAGCACCCCCTTTGACGGCAAGGAGCTCCGCTCGGCGGCCTACGGCGAAATCCAGCGGATCATCCGCGAGGTCGATCCGCCCAAGCCCAGCACACGGATCTCCGAGTCCGCGGACACCATCGCGAGCGTCGCCGCCAAACGCCAGACCGAGCCCAAGCGGCTCGGCGCGTTCGTGCGCGGCGAGCTGGACTGGATCGTGATGAAGGCCATGGAGAAGGACCGCTCGCGCCGCTACGAGACCGCCAACGGACTCGCGATGGATATCCAGCGTTTTCTCAGCGGCGAGGCGGTGGTCGCGGCCCCGGTCAGCCGGGCGTACCAACTTCGGAAGTTCATCCGCCGCAACAAGGGCACGGTCACGGCCGCTGTGCTGATCGCCACGGCGATCCTCGTCGGCGCCGCGGCCTCCACCGCCGGGTTTATCCACGCACGCCGCCAGCGTGACGTGGCGATCGCCGCTGAAACGCGGGCTCGTTCCGAATCCGAGCGTGCGACGACCGCCGAAGCCAAAGCCGTCGCCGAGGCCCAGAGCGCAACCACGATCTCGGACTTCCTAGCCTCGATGCTCGGGGGCGTGGGCCCGGAGGTGGCGCTCGGGCGAGACACCGCGCTGCTCCGATCGATCCTGGAAAAGACCGAAGATCGGGTGGGCAAGGAGCTCGCGGACCAGCCCCTGGTCGCGGGACGAATGCTGCGGATCGTCGCGGACGTGTACAACCAGCTCGCCGCCATCGACAAGGCCGACGCAAACGCTCGACGAGCGCTCGAGCTTATCAAAAGCGCCCCCGGAGACAACCGGGTCGAGATCGCGCGAGCCACGCACGACCTGGGAACAGCCCTGGAATCGCAAGGGAAGTACACCGAGGCCAAGGCCAAGTTCGAGGAGGCGTTCGACCTGTACGTCGCGGCGGGGGCCGGAGAATCTGGCAACGCCGTCTCGGCCCTGTCGGCCATCGGCGGTGTGCTATTCCGAACTCGCAATTTTTCCGGAGCAGAGACGAGTTTCCGCAAGGTGCTCGACGCCAGGCGAAGGCTCGCCAACAACGAAGATTCCGCGAACCTAGCCTCGTCGCTCGACCGGCTCGCGGTCCTGCTGAGCTACGGTAAAAATGAGTATGCAGAGTCCGAGACGCTCCAGCGTGAGGCCCTGGCGATGAGGCGGCGGCTCTACGGCGAGCTCCACCCTGAAGTCGCGCTGGGGCTCTCCAACCTCGCGGCGAATCTGGGAAGCCAAGGCCGCTTTGACGACGCGATCGAGTTCAACAAACAATCAATCGATCAGCACCGCAAGCTCTTTGGTGAACGCCACCCGCGGACAGCGCAAGCGATGGCCTCCTACGCCAAGAATCTTGACCGATCAGGCCGCCCGGCCGAGGCGATCGCCATGCGCAGGCTCGTCGTGGAGATCAACATCGAATCGGTCGGTGCCGGGCACCGAGAAACGTTGGACAGCCGTTTCAATCTCGGGTGGGCGATGGACGCTGCCAAGGACTACGCCGGGGCCGAAGAGCAGTACCGCGCGATGCTGGAATGGGCACGCATCAACTACAAGTCTCCAGACCACCGCACCGCTGGCGTGATCATGCTGGTCGCCGCGACCGTGAACAACCAGGGACGCCACGCCGACGCGGAGGCTCTGTACCGAGAGGCCCTGGAGCTCTTCATCCTCACCCGACCGACCGGTCACTCGTCCATCGCCGAGGCCCGCAACGCGCTGGCGGATTGCCTCGTCACCCAGAACCGACCCGCAGAGGCCGAGCCGCTGCTGCTCGCGGTCGAGCGTGACTCTCGGCTGGAAAACGTGCCCCCGCCCGACCGAGCAGCAGCAGCCACACGCCTCGCCAGCTTCTATACCGACTGGGATAAGGCCGAACCCGCCAGAGGCTATGACGCCAAAGCCACGGAATGGAAAATGAAATCAGAAACGACCCAGCCCGCCACTAAAGACCAGATCCCGGGCAAGTAATACCGGGTCAACCGACAGCACGCGCGCGATCACTTCGCAACCCAAACGCTTCTCAGAAGCGACGGCCTATGGCAAACGTCAACAGCACCAACGACACCGCTGCCAGCGCGAGCACAAAGTTTACATCCACACCCGCACTGCTGGGCAGCAAGATCGAGCCAGCGCCTTCGATGCGCAGCCGGAGCGTGGTCTGGATTGTGAAGATCGCCGACGTCGTGCTCAACGACACCCCCGTGGCACCAAAGTTAAACGAACCCGAGAGCGTCGCGTTCATCCTCGTTCGTCCACATCAGCGTCGCCAGGTTCAAGTTCGTCGCACCGAAGTCGAAGATACCGAAGTCGAGGATCATGTCGAGTTGCACCTCGTTGCAGGCCACGAGCCACAACGCCTTCTTCCACCGCCCGGCCAGATCTGTTCGACCCCCCCACGCCGCCGGACCAGTCCGGGCGACTTATGAGAGTGCTCGGCGAACCAGTCTCAGCCAAGTTCGCGCGAGATGCCTTCGGGTTCCCGGGCACGAAAAGCCGGACTTTGCTCGAAGCAAGAAAGATGCGTCTTTGAAGCGTCAATCGAGCTGTCTGAATCAGGAACCCATACCGATCTGCAGCCCTCACGAGAGAAGTTGGACCGAGCCGCCCCGCCGCCATACGCTCCTGACCTGTCCGCAACCCGCTCCCTGACACCCCGCCGGTGTCAGAACGGGTGGCAGAAAAGTCTTTGGGGCACTCCCGCCAAACGCGGCTTTGCTCTATAAAAAATGCGGTTTTCGCCACCTTAGCTCAGTGGTAGAGCGATGCTTTCGTAACGGCGAAGGGTCGGGTTGTCACAATCACTGTATTTCCCCTGAATTGTGCGTGTTTTTGGGCGATTCCGGGGATTACAAAGACACATCCCTGACACCCGTTTGTGCCCGTTGACACCCGCCTGCGGGTGTCAGAAGCGGGTGTCAAACCTGTCGGCGACGAGCACTACCGAATCTCTCGCGTGGAATCAAGGGGGGCCGGGTGTCGCGCGGGTGTCAGTTGGGAAATCGCGGCACGGAATGCGCGTCGTAGGGAATCGATCTGAAATCCTGCCAGATCGCCTTGCCTGGCGGCCACACATCGACCAATGTGTGTGACCGCGGGGCCCGGTCAATTGCTGCCCCGCTCCGAGGAGAAACCGCCGATGTCCACCATTATCGAACCCACCGCAGCCGAAACGTACGCCGCGCACCGCAGCGACCTTTCTCGCCTGGTTGACGTCCTGAACCAGGAACTCGACCGTCACGACGACCTTGCACGCGCGGACCCGAAGAACTGGGAATAACCGGCAATATCAGCAAGGTCCCTGACGATCTGATCAACACCGTGGCATTCCTGAGCGGAATGGACTGCGAGGATGTCTAAAGATTCCTCGGCGACACTGAATTCCTTAGCAATTCTGAAAAATGGAAGGCTCAGCATTCGACGTAAAGCGCGTCCACAAACGCCGCTGTTTGTGCTGATTTCTGAGCACTTTGAAGCCTTCGTGCTTCCAGAGCCGGTGGACCCGTTTAAAGCTTGTCCGCCAACCGTCGAGCCCCAGCAAACCGCACAGCATCCGGCACCGTGCCAGAACGCTGTTCGCGCCCCACAAAATCACGATCCCGCTGCTGCCGCGGTACAGCCCGGAGCTCAATCCGGTGGACCGGCTGTGGGAGCACCGTGCGCCGGTGCCGGGGACGCTCGCTGCTGATCCGCCCTGTGCATCGCTCGGCTCGGATCAGCAGCGAGGTGCGGATCTGCTCACTCCCAGATAAACTTTGGTACGGGCACCGGGAAGGGTCAGTGCCGGCGCGCACATTTTGTCATCATCTTGAACTTTTCACCTAGGGGGGCGGGGATAGCTTGCGTTTACCTTCATGGAAGGACACCTTACTCACGCGCTGCATCGGCCCGCTGACTAGGGAGTCAGAAGCAAGTGGAGTTCGTGGGCGCCATGTTCGAGATCGCTGGGACGGTCGTGTCAGTTGGGGCGTGAACATTGCAGCCTACCAGAAGCCGCGCGAGAACACAGCATTCAACAGGTGCCTCGCGCGATTGTATCAACACTGGTTCAGCTTGGCGTCAAGCTGTTTCGCAGAGGCGTAAGAGTATTACGGCTACACAAAGCCACCAAAGGAGATCGATCATGAGATTCCGACCGAATGTGACCATGTTGTCCGCTTTGCTTGCGGGTACCGCGGTATCAATTTCAGTGAAAGGGCAGTCGATCGCGTGGGTGGCCGGGAGCGGCAATTGGAGCAAGGCCGCCAACTGGGAGAGCATGAACATTCCGAACACCGACTCGGAGACCGCGGTGCTTGACGGGTCGGCGTCGTACACCGTCTCTGCGGACGCCTCGTTCACGATCAACTCGCTCCAGATCTCTTCCACTTTCTCTCTTCTCCATATCTTGAACAACACATCGCTCAGCCTTACATCGGGCAACCTGACCAACAACGGGATGATCACGGTGAACCCCAGCGCCGGGGCGAACTCGACGTATCTACAGATGATGGCCAACGGCACGCTGGGCGGGACCGGGACGGTGGTGCTCAACGCCTTCCCGGCCAGTCTCGGAACGGCCCAGTTGTACCACGCCCCGGGGGCGACCTCAACCACCATCGGGGCTGGCCAGACCGTCCGCGGCGTCGGGCAGCTTAGTAACGGAACGTTCGTCAACCAGGGGGCGATCCGGGCCGACGTCAGCGGCAGCACGTTGCAGGCGGCGAGCTGCACGCTCTCGGGCCCCGGGCAGTTCCTGGCCGACAACGGCGGCGTCTTTGCGTTCAACGGCGCGACGCTGTCGGGCATCACCCTGACCGGCGCGAACGGCGGATTCTTCGAGGTGGTGGGCAACAGCAACGCTTCGAGCGTTACGCTCAACGGGTCGCTGGAGATCAACAACAACACGTCCTTGAGCGCGACCAACGGCAACCTGACCAACAACGGGACGATCACGGTGAACCCCAGCGCCGGGGCGAACTCGACGTATCTACAGATGATGGCCAACGGCACGCTGGGCGGGACCG
>ENA-ORBV01007683-ORBV01007683.1-microbial-mat-metagenome-genome-assembly--contig:-NODE-7683-length-18450-cov-5.598051_pt1 | contig 18450 bp, 9 predicted proteins | sample MGYA00237777_ERZ505514 | MGnify/ENA primary metagenome ERZ505514 (study PRJEB26160, sample SAMN06269048) | microbial mat metagenome | isolation source: Oligotrophic lake microbial mat | place... | reverse complement strand
TTTTCAAGCAGAAGACGGCATACGAGATTCGCCTTAGTCTCGTGGGCTCGGAGATGTGTATAAGAGACAGGGGATGATATGCACCCGGGTCGAGCCTGCCCTTGAATTTGAGTGTCAGTTTGCAATATCTCCAATTCTTTTTTTCTTCATCCAAAAGCCGATCCTCTTCCTAGTAGAAGTAGTAGCAGGCGGACCGCTATATCGAAAGTAGCAAAGAAAGAATCACAACTAGCTAGATCTAAAATCCAGCGTTAATTTAGGTAAAATTGTACCGAGTACTTTAGTTGACCGTCTTGTCTGGCCATGCCGAGTCCAGTTGAGGTGAGCCGATGTGCGTCGTTTTTGAACATTTCGGTCTTGACAGTCTTGGCTGGCTGATGAGTGGCTCATTTTATTCACTTTTCTGCGTTCAACTTAAGAAGTGCGCCGGACGTGCATCTTCTCAGACACGGTCACTTGACTAGACCCGTCCTGTAAAATAATAGCGACAACCTGCATACAAGGACATCGTACTATGATAGTACTAGAGTACTAGCTAGTAGTATAGCACACAAGAAGACGACTTAAAACACAATAAAACAAGTTGGACAATCATTGCGGGTATTAGTAGATAGCAGTTCCAAGAGTTTACTACCTACAGTCCGCTAGTATTAGCTAGCTAGCTAGCGGTACACGTAAAGCTTGACGCGAATGGCTATTGTGTTCATTTTTGCTCAAACATTGGAAGCAAGTACATTATACATGTAAACTCAAGCCATGCATGGGGAAAAGTCGCCACCGCCACGGCGAGAAGAAGCACCAGAGAAAGCACCTCTTCTAGACCAAGACGCAATAGACGAAGAAGCACAAGACAAGCACACGAAAAACCACCACGATGAAAATGAAAATGGAGGGAGACAAGGCGTCATGACTCCTTTTGAAGAGCGGCAAATGTCGCTCAAAAAGATGCAAATCGAAAGCCAAGCGCCTGCTTCTTCTTCTTCTTCTTCTTCACCACCAGCAACCGCTACTGTGACCACGGAAGCAGAGACGTCTTCTTCGTCCTCTTTCTTTCAAACTTTGGCGCAAAACAGCAATCAAGCAAGTCCAAAAAGCGACAACGACAACGACGACGACGAAAACGAAAAACGACATTCGAGTTTTACCCATTTTGCCCAACATTATTGGCAAGATTTGCATCAGCAACAACAAAAGGCTGACATTGCTATGGACAGCCATGATCTTCGTCGTGACAGCATCCAGGCTCATGCGGACATTTCTCTCTATCCATCCTTGCCCCGAAAGTCTACAGAAGGTGCCTGCTTCACACGCAAAGATGAAAAGGCGGACCGGAAAGCTCTGGACCAAAGCATCAACTTGAATTATAATGCCGAGGAGGATGATAGTGAGGATGACAGCAGTCACGTCTCCGCTCACGATCATGATTGTCATCGTCGGAAATTATCCAAAAATTCTGCGGCGTTGCAGTCCTTTCATCAATCCCATCAAGAATTATTGCAATCGTGGGATGATCCTGATCATCCCAAAAAAGATGGAAGCCTTCTGGACGAGATAAAACAACATCCTCGAAGAGGACGACGAAGATCGGCTCCTCAAAAAGAATTGGAAAAATTTCTTCCGAAGCCCCGACTGGATTATCGACAAATTTCACAGCAAGACAACACTGGAAAGAACAATAACCCACAACAAAAAGTCTCTGCTCCCAATGAAAGTGCAAAAGATGCGCATGTCCATGGCAGCCCCAATACTACTAAAAATAATGCACAACGAGAGCCTACCATTTTTGAATTGTTTGAGCAACGCCGCCGCCAACAAGAGCAGGAACAGGAACATCTTGCTGCCATTTTAAAAGCGACCGAAACAGTCACCGGAACGGAGACTGTAAAGGACGCCGGCGACAATGGCAGCCAAGACGACAGTATTAACAATAGTAGCAGCAGCAGCCAGGACGCCGCGAATGCGAAACAGGTCTCCAGCACTACCAACCTTTTCGAACAGGAACATACTGCTGCCAATAAAAAGCACGTGGCAAAAGCAACACCAGTAACAAGTGGAACGGCTGCTGTTTCTACGGACGAGGATGCCCACGGCAATGACGACCACCACCACAGTAATAGCAGCAGCAGAGGTAACACCAGCAATGGCGTCAAGGCGATAGACACGGCCACCGCCACAGCCACAGCCACCAACAACAAAAGCAACAATGGTAAAGATGGCAACGAAGCAGCAAGAGAACCTACTATTTTTGAAGTTTTCGAACAACGCCGGCGCAAACGCCGACTGGCGGAAGAACATTTGCAATTATCCTTATCATCGCTACGAGAAAAAAATACCATGGAAGATAGTGTCAATAGCAACCAAACATATCCAAATCAGCAACCAAAATCCGATGGTGATAACATCAAGGGTGGGCCGTCAGTGGGAGTGGGGATAGCAGTAGGAACCAAAGTAGATGATCAACAGCTACAGCAACAACCTCATCAACGGCGAGGAGTCGAAGCCCAGCAACAGCACCCGCGTCAACAACCACGAGTGTATGATCACAGCCATCAAGCAAGGTCCAGACTAAACAGGGCTCCTGCTAGGACAAACTCCAGTGGCAGACGACCGATTGTACCTAGAGGGTTGTCGTCATCTGAAATAGCATCACCTCCCCTCGCCATGGCATCTCCTACCACTTTACGGAGATTTCGATCCCTGGCTTCTTCTGGTGCTTCTTCCGGCAAAGAACAACAAAGATCCCAAAGATCCGTCAATTCCAAGGGAGAAGAAGTCGTACCAGGTGCTTATCGACAAGCCCCTGGACAAAATAGGATGGGTAGGAATCGACCCGTGCGAAATTCGGTCATTTCAAGGCATAGTGCCAGTGCCCAAATGCGCAGTGGTAACAGCGTTGGTACCAGTGGTGGAAAGTCGAGTGGTGGGGCGTCGCGTGGCGGGGGCGATTCTTCTGTCAAATCATCCCGCAGTGCACGGCGTCATGGTGTGCATGAAAATCTCTCCGACTCCTTTGTTTCTCGTGATGGCACTGCAATGTCTTCGGTCGAAGACTTTTATGAACCCATGCCGGACTATATCATCGAACATATCGAGCCACCAACAAACGTGCACTGTGCTAATACTGACGGCAAGGACAATGGTGATTCAAACGACGCACTATACAATCGAAAAGTGGCAGCTTCGATTGCTCTGTCACCGGCTGCGGTGGGTGCGGCATCAACCTCAGAAAGTGACGACGACTCGTCGCGGTGGAATGGTGACAACAACAACGACGGGCGTTTGAACGACATGACCAAGGCACCTCCCAAAACAACCTACAGCGTCAGCTCTGCCACCCCCCAAACAAGTAAGAGCAATGAAGGTTCAGAACAACAAGATCGTTTAACACCATTCCCTACCTCGTTTGACCGCATGGCGAGACACAAACAATCCTACCTGTCCGAATCCTATCGGTCGACAATCTCCAATATGACTGAAGATGATGTTCCAGCACCACCAGATCATGACTTTGACGACATTGAACACCACCCCGACTATGGCGATCTCGTGGAAGAAGAAGAAGAAAAGGAAGAAATCACAAGCCCGCTCTGCGATATGTCTCTTGAGGATAGCCAAAGTTCGATTGTGGGACCACTGGCTGACTTTTCCAATGGGCGTCAGAGTCGTCGCACCACCGGAACCACCCAAAATACACGCATGACCTTGAACCATAGATTTGGCCCAAGTCGCACGAAAACAGACCCCAATCGTCGCTTTACAGTACGCATGAGCTTGGTCAGTGAACACAGCAGTGAAGAGTCCTATAGCAGTGAACTTTCCCTGACCGAATTCAAACGCCGTGTGAGTAGCATGGGAAGCATGTCTCATTCCACTACATCTTCGACCGACGACGTGGCAAAATACTCGGCGGGCCGCATTGCTCGGAATATGAGTTTGTATATGCGGGCCGGGGCTCTACCGGTTGCCGCCACGGTAGTTGGGTCCGACGATGATGACGATGAATTGGAAGTGGAATTAAGGGAACAACTCGAAAAAGAAATTCGCCAAGAGTTGGAAATCGAAATGGAAGACTTCCGCCGAAAATTGATCCTGCAAGTCGTGGGGGCAGCGGAACCCATTACAGCAGAAGTCATTTCGGCCTCTGTTCGACCTGCAGGAGATGAAGAAGAGCCAACAAACTTTGAAAGGCAACGACGGAACCAACTAATCCCGGTAGCAGTCGAAGAAGCAAAAGAAGAGATAGAAGTCCAGGGGACCGACACGAAAATGATGAATAATCTACGTGCCGCACAAGACCAATTCGAACGCGCCGAAGCAGCAGCTGTTCGTTCCAATATGAATCGGGAACTGGGGAGAATGTATATGCATATGAAACACAGTCGCTATCTGAGCAACCTGGATGATGATATTAATGTTGATTATGATGGTACTAGTAATTTAAGTCTGTTCGATCGCAACACCATTTCTAGAAGAAGGATGGTGCAGCATGACGAAGAATTGGGAGAACAACAGGGCGAAGAGGTCAGCGATGATCGACGGCAACGGGGTAATACCTCCATCAACAAGATGCTTCCACCATTTGGGTGTCTTGGAGTGTGGATAGTGTTTGTTCTGTCTATGTTGGTGGGGCTGGCAATTGGTATTGGCATTGTATTTGGAATTTACGAGAGGATGTCACAATAAAATCGAAGTGAAGGGAAGGGACAACGAGCAACGAGGCTATTACCATTTTCGGCGAATAATGAGTATGCCCTAGCTAGGGCACTGGAGCCATCTCTCACTTATACTTAAATGTATTTTTATTGTAAAAAGTATTGTGCTTTTATTGGCCTTGCGCGTACCGACAAGAAGTAACAGTGGACGACAACTACGTTACAAACGCCACTGCCCGCTTGTCGGTTGGTTCTTTTTTCGTTCCACTTCTATATGAGCTAGTATACAAAGTCAATACTTCTGTTGTTTTGTGTTTTCCATGACAATATTTAGGTCTTGTACTCACTCCCGCCAGGAAGGAACACCACCGTCCTTGCAGCTGCAAGATCGTAAAGTAGTGAAGATGCCGTAGCTGCAGTGAGGCCAGACTGTTGCCAGTGCGTGGTACCAGTACCAGTGCTGCGCCTCGGACCGGTGCGGAAATGAAAAAGCAATCGTTTCAGAAGAGGGGATGTGTTGCACTTCTATTTCGTTGATGCGCCTGGTGTATGTATTTGTGAGGTATAAAATATCATTTAAGTTGTGCGTGTGTTTTGTAGTTATGACGTACATGAGGAAATACTACGAAAGCTTTGACGTGGCATGAGATGTGCATCATAAATTGTGTGTGTCTGTTGTCCTTGAACTTCCATTTACAAAAAAGTATTAAAAAAAGCTGTCATATTTCCCCCCGCCCGCCCATAATTCAGGGAGCAACCAAGTTCAAGCACAATCATGAAATGCAACACTCCTTGATTCGTTTCCTTTCCTGTCCTTTTCCTTCACTTTCGCATAGTAGTCACGAAATCATTCCGCATTTCTTCCTTTGTCTTTTTGAATTCATTTCATTTTCGTCGTCTCTCGAATAATACTAATTAAAATCGTGCCGATTGTTGTGTCAATTTGGCTTCCCCTCGTATATTGGGTAGTTTTTGGGTCATTTCATAAAATAACTCTCGAATATTGTAGCCCGCTTTGGCACTGACTTCCATGGCCTGTAAATTGTGCTGGAGGGCCAATTCTTCCATTTCCAACCACGACACTTTGCGGTCATACAAAGGCAAATCCACCTTGGTGGCCACCATCCAAATCACGGTGTCTTCGCCTCGTATCTCTCGGACTTGGGCAATCCATTTGGGAACATTGTCAAATTGTTGTCGATTGGTAATGTCAAAGGTTATGATTGCGACGTGCGAATCTCGAATATACGAAGGAATGCTCGCTTTGAAGCGTTCTTGTCCGGCCGTATCCCACAATTGCAATTTGACTTGGGGAGGAGGAGGCGCATTTTCATCGGCGACTTTTGTAGTAGTAGTAGTATTCACATCCGAATCCAAGTCATCTTCGGTCGGTAATTTCATGGTTTTACTGACAAAATCGACACCGACGGTCGCCAAGTATCGTTTGGGGAAGGTATCGTCAATGGCGCGTTGAATAATGGAGGTTTTGCCCGAAGAGTGATCGCCCAAAAAGACCACTTTGGATTTGCGGACTTCGCCAGGTTGGACGGGATTTTGTTGTGGTTGACTCATACTTTATTGCTACTGCTTCTGCTTCTGTAGTGCTAGTACGGCAAGTGTATGTATGTGTATGGAATTCTTCTCAAAAGTGTGGAAGTGAAGTTCCGTTTTGGTAGGTTCGTTGGTTTGGTTTCCGTTCGTTCTTTGGTGCTGGCGAGCAATCTGAATGGAATTGGTGCAGCAAGTGGCTAGCTTAACAACGGGTCCAATTGCCTTTACCTACTTCTTCGTCGCTATAGATACGTGCTCGTTAAAACTAGGGCTACGAGGTACGTACAAGCTACTACGACGATTGCCTTGCCGACTGTGGATGGGGTTGCTGTGCATGGTCATCACCACAGAGGCATTCATTGCGAGAAATCAGTCGTTTTGTAGGCGCGGTTCGAAAGGATCTTAACTCCAAGGCAGCGAAGCTTACTTAGCACAATAACCCTACAAATCTCGTACGGCCACAGTTTTTGCTGATGTACAAAATTTGACGGTGGTGACACACGATTTATGAAACCGGACACTAGCTAGTACTAGTAGCTCTAGCTAGTACTTGCCATCCAGCAGCTGCTAGCTAGTCTGGCCACTACTTTGGAGCCCAGGTTTGTGGAGTAGGCTTGCTTGGATCCTGTGCAATGCAGGCTTCCATGCTGCCATGGAATTCTATTCCTGGTCTTACACTACTAGCTAGTAGTGGCGTGTAACCAAACATAGCAATACAGTAGCCAGTTAGATCTTTCCTAGCTAGCCTGTACTAGTAGCTAGAAATTGAATGAAAAACCCTGCTTTTAAAAGTTGTTAGGCAAAAGATAGAAAACATGCTTGTTCAAGCTTTGTGCTAGCTAGTGCTAATGTGAGTGGCCTGCCTGCCTTACTAGCCTCTTGGCTAGCTAGACAGCAAACAAGACCAGGCCGAGTACCACAGCACCGGCAACCAACAATCCAATAGGAGTTACCCAGGCCATTGTTACACGGTCATCGTAGCTAATGACAGATCCCTCATGATAGTGGTGGTGATGGTGTACATGTATTTCTCCTTGCCCTGTGGCGGCCACCGAGGATGCAGCCTGCACATCTGCGTACGGTCCGTAGGACCCTGACTGCTGCTGCTGAGGATGAGGAAAGTACTGACCGACTGGACCGCCAAGCCGTCCAGCACGCCCCAGCTCGGCCAATTCCATTTGTTGATGAAGGTCCCAATTCCCCGGGACATGCTGGATATCCACTGCGACATGGTCATGGTGATTATTCATGACCTCAAACTCGGTGTGATCTCCGCTCCCAAACGTATTGGCTTGGACCAGCGAGCCTCCGCTATGGCTGTGGCGTAACGCCGAGGAATAGGCGGACGAAAACGAAGAATGGACACTGCTGCCAAATCGTGTGCGCGGCGGTTCTTGACTAAGCCTGCCACTGGAGGAAACGCTCATTCTTCCTCCTAGAGATACACCCGAGATTCTTTCTAAAAGAGAAGGAGGAGGTGGTGGTGATGGTTGATGATGATGATGATGATGATGAGGAGGAGGAGGAGGCTGTGGCGTTTTCAAGTCTGGAAGGGATTCTTGCCGTTGCAAGTCACCCGGCTCGCTATTTTGTGCTTGCACAGGCTGTACAGGAGATGTGCTGTCTCTCGACGTAGAGGCGACTGCATTTTCTGCAGGAGGAGACGAGTTGGCCATGGATCGCAATTGATCCAAAATGGGAGTGGGACCTCCTCCGCCGACGGAACCCCTTCGACGTTGGGGTTGCAATTCAGGAGCTGTCAACGAAGGAGAAACGACAGGCTGGGATTGTGCACGTTGCGGCGGGGGCGGCGAGGCTGGGATTACGTCCAGGGCGTCTACAATATCAAGGACACGACCTGGAGCACTTGAGCGTTTCTGTTTGGAGGGTTTTGAGTCAACACTTTCATCTTCAGAGCTGGACGACGACGATGCTTCGTCCAAAGATGAATTTTTCGCCAGCGTTGGCATGGATTTCTTGCCAAAAAAGTTCTTTATCTTCCTTGGCGCTTGCTGTACGCTCATGGTCGCCTTGGCGTTTTTCTCCTTTCGCGTTCTACGCAAAAATGCAGGTGACGCGCCGCTCAAATTCAAGCTCCGAAGTCGTCTGGTTTGGTTCGGAGTAATATCCGGCAAGCGTCCCTTTCTGGTCGTCGGCCTTTGGATAGAAGCAGGGGCGGGAGATGGTGGCTCCGTCATTCCGCTGCAATGTGTACCTGGTGTTGACTGTTGCGAACGCGCGCCGTAACTCCTCATTGTACTTAGAGACGACATTCGACTCAGAAGCAGCCCTCTCTGGCCTTGGGAAGTTGGTGTGTGAACATCCGAATTGGCAAACGACAAGTCCATGCGTTCTGAAAAGGCCGACATGGAAGCTTCCATGTCATGGAGTTCCTTTGCCATGGATTCCAAAATTTCTTTCTCGACTTTTTCTCGCAATTCTTCCACCACTTCTTCCTCAGATCGAACAACTTCAGCTGCAATGACTAACTGGCTTGTGCTGCTGTCCCCACTGCCGTCTTTCATCGGCTTTGATGGCATCTTTGTGTCCCTTTCTTCTTCGAAACTGCAATTCCAATGCCGGTGATCACGTCGCCGAATACGTCGTTGCCGGCGCCGTCGCTTTGTTGAGCTTGCCTCTGAGTCGTCATCACTCAACGTGGAAGGGGCAGACAAAGGTGCAGCTGCTGGCATACTAGCATAGCTCGCATAAGTATTGTTGTTATCATTTGTCTTCATGGCACTATCCCTGCCAGCGGACAAGGCCCCAAAACTGTTTGCTCGATTAAACGACCTGGCGGTCCTTCGTGTTGACATTCTACTCCTTGGCGTTTCTGGCACCGGATATGTGTTGGCGGGTTTCTTTCTATCGAACACTTCATCTGGACCAAGCGAAATGGACCCTGCAGATAAATGGGCACTTCCATCGTAGACATTGGTGTGATCTACCGCAGGCGGTTTCCTATCGCCATCATCGCCATCATTGAGGTTGGAGAAGGACTGTTGAGAAAATTCAATCTCCAAGTTCATACCTTGAGAGTACCCTTCCGCACTGCTGATACTATGAGAATCCGGTTCGGAATCACCGTCACTGAATGCTCCCAAGAGGGATGATGGGTTTGAGTGTGAATTCGTTTTGCTATGCTGAGCGCTGTCGCTGTAACGAGATAGGGATGCATTTTCAAGTCGTTCCGAGCCAGCTCCAGGCTTAACGGCATATGCCCCCGGCATGGATGCAGTTCCATTCACGGACGAGGTAGCTGACCGAAGCCCTCCCAAATTGCCCCCTGACTGAATACTCGATCCAGATGCCATGGCCGCAATTTTTTGATTTTCCAAATCTTGTCGATCCTGGTGTTGTTGTTGTTGTTGTTGTTGCCGTGGTGGCCCCTCCTGCTGACGGCGAAGCTGATCTCTTTCTTGTTGTTGCAATTGTTTCAAGACAGCTCGTGCTTCCTCCATGGCCAACTGATCATCGCCAGCGCTTAAGTCTTGCATTTCTAATGTTACCCTTGCCTTGGCAATCATCATTAAAACATCTTCCCCTGCAACGCCCCCATCGCCATTGCCGTCACTACTGCTTTCCTCATCTTCCGATACATGCCCCAAAGTACTCCCACTGCCTCTTCGTCTACTGCGTCGTCGCGGTTGCGGACGGTTTCGAGCGTTATTGCTCGTATTGTTGCTGCGAGTCACACTACCACGATTGATTCCCATGGCCGAGGTTCCCAAGGCCGAGGTTCCCAAGGCTGGCGTTCCCAAGGCTGGCGTTCCCAAAGTCGACGCTGTGACGGATGAGTCAAAGGCCGTTGTTGGAAGAGGGTTGGGTCTTCCATAGTCGTCTCGTTGTCCCGGATTTCGCAGTCTCGTATCAAAATTGTATTTGGAAATGGGAGAACTAGATAACGATCGTGCCTTGGGTTGAGTAGTAATGTTGCTATTTGTCGTGGATTGTCGTTGTTTTCGTCGTTTTTGTTGGACATGATCATGGCTATCATCAAATAAATCAGCAGTCGTAAAAGTCGTAGTTTCACCATATTCTTCTTCTTCTTCTTGCTCTGGCTCTTGTTTTTCTTTGTCCCTAAAACTACGAGGGACGTCCGATTTGGATCGCGTAATGGTCGGTCGGTTGATGAGACGTACAGGCCGTTGGAAGACAGAGGATCGCAATTTATTGACCCGTTCCGTCATGCTCGATTGTCGCGGAAGAGTCCTGGTCGTAGTAGGTTTTAGATTCGCAAAGACAGGTTGAGATTGTGCCCTTGAGAAGGAGCCTCGACCAGAATGAGGTTCTGGTTTTGTGGAATGATGCAGAGCCCCATTTGTTTGTGAATCAAAATGATCGGACGACGACGAGGAGGATGCTCTGGCCCCGCTACTAGCCCTTTTGCGAGCAGCATTACTACCAGTAGTAGTCGCAAAAGAATCCGAGTAGGCTCTTGTGGTGGGTGCCGTTGGTCCAGGAATTTGATTCCCAATTTCTTGGTTCCGACCTGCTCTTCCTTTTGTTGTTGCAGTAGTAGCAGCATTGCCAGTAGCAGCAGGGAAAGAATCCGAGTAGGCTCTTGTGGTGGGTAGCGTTGGTCCAGGAATTCCATTTCTTTTTGGTTGATTTTGACCACTTTCTTTGGTGGCCGTTGTCTCCTTTATGGTAGATAATTCTGCGGGACCACCCACAGTAGGAGTAACTGCAGCGATGGAAGCCACAGTGTCCTCGAGAGCCTTGTTCGCTTTGTGCACAAAATCAGCTAACGAGGGTGGAATAAAGTCATCATCTTCATTACTGCTGCTGCTGCTGCTGTCGCTGCTGCTGTCATGCCCTTTCTTCATATTCTTATCCACAGGTCTGTGGTTGAAATATTGCTCCACTTGTGGTCGTTCTTTTACTGCTGGAATCCCACTACTGGCCACTTGTTTAGGTTGGGGTAGCGACAAATTGGACGACATGGACGAATCTTGATTGGGACTACTTTCCAAATCCAAGTTTGGAAAGGAGGAACTGCTGCAAGATTGTGTGGAATGATCGGAGGAAGGCCGTTTGAAGGAGGAATGGTTGTGGTTGGAGTTCCTTGTAGTAGTTGCTGTAGTAGTATTCTTGCTGCTACCACTACTGCGACCATTAGTGGCTGCTATAGCAGCAGCAGGAGCTGTGGTTGTGGAAGAGGGATTGGATAACCCCATGCCTTTACTGCCCTTGGTCTCGTTGGAAGCTTGCTGTTTCTTCTTGTTGTTCTTGTTATGGACGTTGCTATGAGTGCTACTGCTTGCGTCAGCTGCAGCAGTAGCGGAGGCGGCGATAGGGATTTCCTGGTCGTCACAGTGATTGCTAGAGCTGCCGCTGCCTTGCATCATCCAAGCAAGCAAAAAGCCAAATCTCTCTCTCTCTCTTTCTCTTTCTGGCTCTCTCTTGTCCGTTGCTCGTCTGCCAAAAATGAACTGTTTAATCCAGTCTTCCAACAAGGACCATGGGAGACATTGCTGCTGCTTCTGGTGCTTTCTGGACGTGCCGTTCTTCGTGTTCTGTGTCGTAAGGACAGGAAAGCTCTCCTCTGGAAACGGAATAATTTAGATACCTTCCAGGCGAACCTTGCTTTACTAGTAGTAGTCAGACCCAAGGAAGCCTCTGTCTTGTGTGCTAACAGCTGTTGTGGTGGCTGTCCTCTTTTGTGAGGTGCTAAGTAGTAGTAGCAAGAGTATGAACCAATAGAGGTTCCTAGCTACTAGCTGTGCTGAGAGTTCACGATGGTTCACCGTAAGTAAAGGAAGTCAAAAGTCAAACTACTAAAGAGTACAGTTCGACAGTACGATAGAGTTATTACAATTGTGCCATGCCTGTGTCGAACAACTGTAGTGTGTTTTACCAGATAGTACATCATAGTAGTAGTAGCCTTACGACGTAATAAGTTTGTTTCCGAGCTGTCGCCCAAAGCAACTGGCAATGGCAATGGACCTTCAACAACTGTAGCGTGCACGTGGTAAACTGGTAATGATTAATACTTCGAGGTAGAGGAATATCCACATCCGGGTAAATGAATGAAAGGGTCATATACGTGTTAAATGAAGCCTACGAGCCGTACGAGAGGGCAGTCTTTGAGCGCTTTGCAACCAATACATCTTTGCGAGCAACGAATTAAAAAGGTACTTGAGGAATCGGATGTTCTATTTGAGGGAACTACTCCAGAGTACTGAGCATTCTATTCTTCACGTCACATGAAGACATGATTGCGAAAAAATGCGAATATTAGTCATGCTTACGTCAATTGCTGGCATTTGATAGTAGTACCGTAAGTGCAATTGTTAATTTTCAGTACAATGGTTGCGAGATCGGGGTATGACACGTCATGCTGCTGCCAAAATTGCGGCAAACGTTGACCCCAAACTCCGAATGCATCTCACGTTGGAAATGTCAGTTGCCATCTCATCATCCATTCAACCTTTCTGAGGTTTCTGGCTGTTGAGCTGCTAGCTACCAGTGCTACTAGCTAGCTAGCTAGTAGATTGTCTTGTGCTCTCGCTTTTGTTGAGACATGAGCACCAATCCTTCAATTCATCCAGTTGCATTTGACTGTGAAAGTTGTGACTGTCGATGACATTTGCCGGACAGCTTTGTTTCACAGAGGGCACAATTTGCTGTCAACTTTGTCACAACCAACTGATGACAACATCGATCATCATTGCAATCACCATCATCAGAAATCAACCATGACATCAATCCTTGCATCTTCAGGCTAACAAAGAAAGAAAGTGTGTGATTGCGAGCCATGTGTGCTTTTGTTTGTTTTGTTTTTGTGTTTCTGTGACACCAAAAGAAGAAATTGTCTTCAAGCCTGAAGACATGCCCAACAGTTGACATCACAAACTCAGCAATGGAAATCATTCTGCAGCTTTTGTCAAAACAGAACTCAAAAAGTGACAATGGTGCGATTTCACCCGTGATTCAGTCCATGAATCAGAGCCGTGTCCCGAGTTCCAGACCAAGAGCTGATGTGCGCCCTAAAGGAAAAGACACCGGAACACAAGGTGCCTGGAGCGGAAACGCTGAGTTCCCATGCAACATTCTGTCACGATGTTGCATGATCCCACGGGCTTGGGCAACAAGTGGATCTGTTCATGACGAAACATGCACACCGTGTGAGCAATCTTGCCAATGAAGATGTCAATCTTGTTGGAATGTTGGATCGAATGTGGAGCGTTTTGCATGGCAGTTCAACACTTGCAACTTTCAAATTTGCGTGCGAAAGCATCTGCTCTTTTGGTGAAACATCAGAGCAGGAAAGTTTCTATTTGAGGTGATGTTCGCTGTGTTTCGTCCCTTGTTTGCGGTCGAATTTTAAGTGAAGAATTGTCATTTGTCAAAAGGAACATGTCGAATTTTGTTTGATGCATGTTCACAGAAACAATTGGAATTGACTCACAGCAGGAAAACAATTGTTCCAGCTGTGATGCAAAGCCAGGGCCAACTGAACATGGGAAGGAACCAAAACTGACAAGCATGACATCCAAAAGCCACATGGCAGTCTATGTTCATCGAACAGTTTGGTCTCATTTGCAAAAGAGGACTTGGAACAAAAGTTTGACAAGGGGAGCATGCACTCACATTGTTGCACATTGTTTTTGTTGTGTCTGTGTTTTTCACACAAACAGTTACACAAAATATTCCCCCAAAAAGTGTCACTTCATCAGATGAACACAACTGTCTGACAAGTGTTTTAACTGTGCAAAATGCAGCTCAGATGGCAATGAGAACAATTCAAGCATTTTTTCAGAAACGGACGGTTCATTAGCTCTGACTTTGACCAAGAGCACCGTCAACATTGGATGCATTTAAAGTTGCAGATGTTCAAATTTGGCAACTGGTGTCCTTCGAGCTGTGTTTGGCATGCGACACGAAAGCAAACAAATCATCTTTTTGGCCCTTTTTGACAATTTGTTGACATTTGTCACAACACCCATGCTTTGAGAAACATGCCAAACAATGTTAAGAACAGAGCACATGTTTGCACTTCAAGAGACAAAATGGTGGATGCAACTATGGGTGTTTGGAACATTTCTGCAACATCTTGAGGTGGCTTGTGGGGCTTTGTTGTGATTTGTGGGGCTTTGTTGTGATTTGTTTGTTTCTCGAGCTCTGATGTTTCTGGAAACTCCGACTTTTGAGATTGTCACAGATGTGAATGACTGATTCACATTCATTGTGCATGCAGCATGAAAGTGTTGATAGCTAGACTAGTCCCAAAGCACCACTGGTAGCTAGCAACCGATGTGTTGTCATGGTGGATGGATGTGATTGAGGAGACACAGTGCTACCTTTTGTTCCGAGGCGGCCTTAGAAGGAGTAACCTTAACCCCATCTGAAGGCCAATCCATGATTACAGTTGGCGCGGTTCAAGATCATGATGTGAATTAACTTTTTTGAACCGCGCGGACATGTGCATTGTACAACTACGTAGTGCTAGTAGCTAGGTCGTACCTAGCTAGTAGTTAATGCGGAGGATGGATCATTCTTCCTTTCATCTTTTTCTCTCATTGACGCACTCCATTAACATTAAAGGCAATTACTTTTATATTTATTTGCCAAGCAATCTTCATTCATTCAGCTAGGTCTAGCTAGTACACTAGCATATTTCACACCCACTACTTCACTATGTCGAAGCTTTCACAAAAAGATGGCAAGAGTGAAGGCAGTGGTCGATACTCTTGTTTCATGATGATGGTCGTGTGGATGGCCTTTGTGCAAGGTTCCATCATGGTGGAAAAATCAATGTACGTGTATTCGGATTCGTTCATTTTCAGATTAAAATCTTGTCTTTGTTATTATTGTTGTCGTCTAATTCTAACCCAAACAATTAATTGTTCTTGTGACTGTCTTTACGCGAAGGAGGAAGAACACTGTCGTTTCAACTTCTGCTGTTGACACAACCAGAGCGAGCGCTATCATTCCATCTGCCGATTCCGCAAGTGCTCCTGCAACCATCATTGAGGCAGCACCTGCCACTGCTGTGACAGCTGCAGCACCGAAAGCCTCATCTCCAGCATCAACCTCGTCCTCTTCCACGCCAGCAGCAGCAACAACAACTAGCAACAACAATCCCAATTGTCCCGCCGCCATTACAAACAACCGAGGCTTGTACAAAAACGCTACCAAAGCATCGCGATTCCAAGACACGGTCCTGTTGGTGACGCTCAATTATGGCTATTACGACTTACTACAAAATTGGGAATGGTTGGCCAATCAACACGGCTTGAAATGGGCGGTTGTGGCCATGGACGATGCCTTGTACAAGGAACTAGGACCCGAACGGGCCGTCCGGTCCGATGTAAGCTCAAAATCGGAGCATGCCAAATTTCGACAACGCAGCTTTAACCAAATTTCTTGCAACAAAATGCGGATTGTCCAAAGCATCATGAAGACGTGTCATGTCAATGTGGTCTTTAGTGATGTCGACAATATTGTTTTGAGAGATCCCTTTTATGGTTCCGAATTGGGGAATATGATTGCTTCCAATTATTTTCATTACATTTATCAACCCAACCTTGGAAAGAAGGGACGAAGATATCAACGAGGAGTGGATCGATTTCCACAAGAAGCCAATACGGGATTTTATTACATGTCTCATGCCAGTGAATTTTTCGTCGATGAGGCCATTGGACAGACATTGCAAGCTTGCACTGATTCGAAAAGTCGCCTGGATGACCAAAATTGTTTTGGGGGGTAATGAATGATTTGAAGTGGAAGGGTGACCATGGTGCTAGTAAATATATCGTGAAACATTGCAATAAAGAAATTGTCAAAAATGTCCTTTCTCGATCCCTCACAAAGGAATCGTTAAACCCCAACGATGTTCCAATGTGCAACATGGATGGTTTGGAACATCCTATTGGTACGTAATTTTTTGGTTTGGTTTGGTTTGGTTATGTGTTGGTTATGTCGGTGCACTATAAAGCATGATTTGACTAACACGAGCATGCTTGCTTCCTGGTATAGGGATTGGACATTATGAGTCATCGCTTACCTTTCATGCCAATTATGCGTCGGGCAAGGAAGCCAAAATTATAAAAATGAAGGCTGTTCGAAGAGATGGTTATGGGTGGGACGACGCACGCGTCTACAAACAACCCGACGTTGGAGCGCAACAGGGTAAACGGCGTCTTTAGTTGCATTGCATTGCATTGCATTGCTGGCAAGCCCAAAATCAACAAATTGTGAATTCATAGTAGTATCAGTCAGTATACATCGAACTGCGGTCGCTTCGCCTCGTCCTACTGCACTAGTAGACGCATGAGGTGCAGGACAAAGGTTTTCTACTAGTACTACTAGAGGACATTAGCTGTATAACAGAATGAAGATCCCAAACTCATCCTGATGCACTTTCTTCATTCAATATGCTTTACCTATCTACTAGTATACTTAATTCTTGTTGGCTATTGGTTGGCAGTGTGTCATCGAGTACAGTGCATTTAGCAGTCAACATATTGGGGTTGACATTCAGTGTATCATCATCATTGTCCAGGTTGTTCTAAAATCATGATTTGTAGTTCAATGACTAGACGGTGAAGTACTATTTTACTATAAAAAAATTACCAGAAAAATCTACAGAATAAAGTTGTAAAAATAAAAGTATAAATAAATTTAATTGCGTTTATGTTAAATCAACGGAATTCGTCTCCGTCGATTCTTCCGACAATTCATCCATTGATTTTAGTCGTGAATAAATTGTCTACAGTAAAAAAAGGACAATCAATGGAATAATCAACGGAATGATGGCCGTAGAAATCGCTGTGGAAATCACCGTGTGTCAACCAAATTCCTGTTTTCTTAAATCAACGGACTGTTGTGCGTCAATTTTTCCGTTAATCATTCCGCCAATGTCAAATCTCCGGAACAATCAGTCATGCTGCCACACTGTCCTGCCTGTTTTGTGTTGGGAAGTTGTGTTCAAAAGGGATGTTGTCCGTGGACATGCACCCAAGCAACCTCAACCTTTTTGCATTGACATTTGTTGTCAAGAGATGGAATGAGTCACTGTGCCACTATGTTTGATCAAGCTTCACTTGACCATGCCATCATCTTGTCTCTTTTGTGGATCAGGGCCAAGCACATCTCATGGTCAAGTCATTTGCTAGCACCCATTCATTCATGTTGTGCACACCTCAAGAACAACCTTTTTGTTGCTGTGCAGAAAGCAAACTTCATGTGGATTGCCATCACTTTGTCATGCTGCAGACACAAACAGAATTCAAAATGGTCACAACACAGTGCAAGCTGCACAACAGGACCAAATCTCAAACCATCAAGCTGCGATTAGATTTGAAGAAGTTGTCATGTTGAGAGTCAAAAACGCAAGCACTGTGTTCATTGTGCACAATTCTCAGATGCAAGGTTGCAACAAACAGCTGGCAATGACATTGTTCTTGGCAAAGGTTGGACCTGTTTTCTCACCGGGAACTGGATGATTGCTCTGTTGAGCTTTGGGGGGTCCATGTTCACTAAGTTGCAATTGCTAACTCATGGCAACCCCGGCGCTGTGTTTTTTTCACTTTTTGTTGTCCCTTCTGGGTTGGGTCACAAACAATTCAGTCAGGAATGTTTGATCCTTTCTGTTAAACATCGCAACAAAAGAAAGAAATTCTTTTTCGTGGCAGCTGGCATCACAATCTCTGTTGATCACCACCCAGATGTCTAGTTTGACAGTGAGATTTCTGTTTGTCATCAGTTGAAAAACACATGCTTCCTTTGTGATGATGTTTGTTTATGTCTGTGATGAAAGAAACAATCTGTGATCTGCAGTTCCACTGCATCATTGAAAGCTGCTGAAATGGGTTGAATGGGCATTCAATCTCATGAGACCCCACAAAAAACTATGATGGGGGTCTTTCTTGCTGAAGTGGTGCTCGTTGAAGACATTTCATAATTGCATCATCCTCAACATTGCATTGCATTTTCCTTTTGCTGTCAAACAACCACAGACAGCACAGATCCATTTGAGATTACATGACAGCATCAAAGAGCTCACATGGAAGACCAAAACATTTTGATCTAAATGAATTTCATGTTGTGTTGAAGTCAAAAGAATGTGGCTGTTGCATTGACTTGTGAGCCCTTGTTTCTTACCTTTTCTTAGAGCCATGCTGAACAGCAAAGAGTGACTGATTTGTAGCAAGTAAATTGTTGGAATTGTTTCTGAGGCCAGTGCTCTGGAAACAAATAGAAAATAATTTCTTTTTGTTGGTCCTCACAGTGCTTCCAG
>ENA-ORBV01007682-ORBV01007682.1-microbial-mat-metagenome-genome-assembly--contig:-NODE-7682-length-18451-cov-5.476869_pt1 | contig 18451 bp, 15 predicted proteins | sample MGYA00237777_ERZ505514 | MGnify/ENA primary metagenome ERZ505514 (study PRJEB26160, sample SAMN06269048) | microbial mat metagenome | isolation source: Oligotrophic lake microbial mat | place... | reverse complement strand
GTTCCGGAGGAGACGCCTGCGCTCGGCGCGCTCATCGGTCGTAAGCTCGGCTTCGAATGGCCACGCCGAAGCGGGGACGGACCCAAAAAGGCGATGCACACGACGGTGATGTCGGGTCGAGCAACGCGCGACGATCCGCGGAGCCTGATCATCTTCTATCGCAGCCATCTCGGCAGCTGCGGCAACCTCTTCGAGCAACTCTTGAGGTACCGCGATAGAGATCGCCGACGCATCACTTTGCAGGGGGACTTGAGCACCAGCAACTTGGTGACGGCGGCGGACCTGCTCGAGCTATTCGAGGTACGGCAGATCGCGTGCTACGCGCACGCGCGCCGCCCGTTCGCGCTGTACGAGGACGAGGACCCCGAGCACTGCGAGTACATGCTGCACCTGTTCCTCGGCTTGGCGATCTACGAGAAGCAACTCGACGCGGTGGGGCGCAACGAGAAGAACGTGCTGGCGGTACGTCGGAGCGAGAGTCGAGAGATCTGGAACGAGATCTTGGAGCTCGCCACCTCCATGACCGAGCGCTGGTCCAAGGCCACCAACCTCGGCACCGCCGCGCGCTACATCATCAACCACTTCGCGGAGCTCACCGCGTATCTGGACGATCCGCATCTCGAGGCGACCAACAATCTCCGCGAGCGGATGCTCCGCACCGAGAAGCTCATCGAGAATAGCTCGATGTTCAGGCGCAGCATCGAAGGCCGCTTCGTGCTCGACATCGTCCGCACGCTTCTTCAAACCACGGTCGCTGCGCGCGCTCCGGCCCACGAGTATCTGGTGTGGGTGCTGCGCTCGAGCCCGGAGGACGTGGCTGCGCGACCGGCCGACTTCACGCCGCGCGCGTGGCTGGCGCAGCGACCCGCGCCCGCCTGACCGGATCGCGGCGGAGATCGGCGCCCGTCGCCCCCCCGCCAGCGGTGGCCCGGCCTCAGGCTCCGGCTGCGCCCGAACCGGCCCCCGCAACGAACTTCGCCTCGGATCGCGCCCGCGAAGGCATGAGCACGGGCGAACTTCGGATGGCGCGCAGTTCCCCGGTGGTGCGCAAGATCGCCTCTGAATACGGGGTCGATATCAATGACGTTCCCGGCACCGGACTGGGTGGGCGGGTCACGCGCGAAGACATCCTGTCCTTTGTCGAGAGTCGGAAAGGTGCCGTGATAAGGCGTGACGCTCCTGCGGCCACCTACGCTCCTCCTCCAGGTCCCGCGCCGGCTCCTTTGCCCCCTGCGGTGCTCCCCGCTCTGCCGATGGCCGCCCACGCCCAGGTGGCGCCGCCTCCCGTCCCGGCGGTCATGCCTCCCCCGGTGCCGCGGATTCCCGCAGTGCCTCCCGTCCCCGCGGTTCCTCCCGTTCCCGAGGTCAGTACCGCAACCGTGGGGGTGCCTCTGCCCGCGGCTCAGGCCCCTGCCTCCAGCCAGACTGGGCCGGTTCAGAAATCCACCGGCGCGCGGGTGGAAGTGGTCCCGATGTCGCCGATCCGCAAGAAGACCGCCGATCACATGGTGATGTCGAAGCGCACCTCAGCCCACGTGTCGACGGTCTGGGAAGTCGACATGACCCGAGTGGCCCAGCTGCGCTCGAAGTACAAGCAGGCCTACGAAGAGCGGAGCAACGTCAAGCTCACCTACACCCCGTTCATCGTGAAGGCGGCCACCGACGCGCTCAAGGCCTTCCCCATCCTGAACTCACGCGTCGACGGCGACACCATCGTGTACCACAAGGACATCAACATCGGCATGGCGGTGGCCCTCGATTGGGGCCTGATCGTGCCGGTGATCCGGGCCGTCGACGAGAAGAACGTCCTTGGCCTCGCCCGCATTGTGAACGACCTTGGGGAAAGGGCGCGCACGAAGAAGCTGAAGGTCGATGAAGTGCAGGGTGGCACTTTCACCATCACCAATCCGGGTTCGTTCGGCTCTCTCTTCGGCACGCCCATCATCAATCAGCCTCAAGTGGCCATTCTGGGTGTCGGCACCATCGAGAAGCGGCCGGTGATTCGCGAAGACGCGATCGCCATCCGCACCATGGCCTACTACTGTCTCTCCTTCGACCACCGGATCATCGACGGGTCCGAGGCCGACAAGTTCATGGCCCACTTCAAAAACGGCCTCCAGAACTTCGACGAGTCGGCTCTTTAGTACGACCGCACCGGTTGTTCCGGCCGTGACCCAAAGAGGCGAAAGACCGCCTCTTGATGTCCGCCGTCTCGGCCGGTTGTCCTATGCGGCGGGCCTCGCGTTGCAGGAGAGGCTCGTCGACGAACGAAAACGGGGGATCATCGGCGACGTGCTGCTGTTGCTCGAGCACAACCCGGTGGTCACGCTCGGGCGAAACGCGCGGCCTGAGAACCTCCTCCTCACCGGAGAGCTTCTGAAAGCGCGTGGTGTCGAGCTCTTCGAGGCGGGCCGCGGCGGCGACGTCACATATCACGGGCCGGGGCAGGTGGTCGGGTATCCCATTCTCGAGATTCCTGAAGGGAAGCGGGATGTCCACCGGTACGTCCGGGATCTGGAGGAAGTGATGATCCGGGTGTGCGGCGATTACGGTTTCGCGGGCCGGCGCATCGCCGGGAAAAGCGGCGTTTTCGTGGGCGAGAACAAGGTCGGAGCGATCGGCGTACGCATCTCCCGGTGGGTGACCTCCCATGGTTTCGCCTTCAACGTGAACACGAACCTCTCAGGCTTCGAACTCATCGTGCCCTGCGGATTGCGCGACCAGGGAGTGACCTCGCTCGCCAGGCTCCTCGGGAACGAGGTCGGCGTCGAGGATGTCGAGGACCGGCTGGAACGCCGGTTCCGCGAGGTTTTCAGCATCTGATCAGACACCGTTGGCCAGCAGGTAGATCCAGTTGAGGATGGCGAGGGTCAGGCCCGCGAAGAACAGGATGTGCGCGCCGCGACCTTCGAATCGGATCACCATCCTCCTGGCCCAAAGCAGCAGAGCCAGGTCCAGTGCCGCCCAAGCCAGGAGCCCGAGAACGGCGAAAGTCACGAGCGGCTGAACCGTGAAGGCACTCGCCAAGTCCAGACGCGCCAGATGCCCCAGAGCCCGAGTGGTGCCACAGGTGAAGCAAGCGTAGCCGGTGAACGCTTTGAAGTAGCAGAACGAAAAACCGGCGCTATCGAGGCCGGTGAGCCGGGTCAACGCGGCCGCCGCGAGGGCCAATCCGGCGAGGGTCATGGGTCCGGTGATCAGACGCCGCGGGTCCCGTGGCGCTATCGACACGCCGGCGAATGAAGCGTGAGTCATCGGGCCGCTATAGTACGCGGGCTCTATGGCCGAGATCGAAGACAAGCTGCTGACCCATATCGCCGCCCTCGCACGACTTTCCCTGTCCAAAGAGGAGATCCCGAAGTTCGCTCACGATCTGGCGGAGATCCTGAAGTATGCGGAGGCGCTTGAACAAATCGACCTCGAAGGTGTGCCCCCCATGAGCCACGCCACCGAAGGCGAGCGGTTCCGACCCGACGAGCCCCGCCATGAGCTCACCCGCGACGATGCCCTTCGCAATGCGCCCGATCAGGAAGCGGGCCTTTTCCGCGTGCCCCAGGTGCTCGGCGGATGAGCGACCTTACGTCCATCGGGGCGGCGGAAATCGCCGCCCTGGTCAAAGGAAAGAAAACCTCGGCGGTCGAAGTGATCGAGGCCCACATCAGCCGGATCGCCTCGAAGGACAGCGCGATCGGGGTCTTCCTGGCCCACAACACCGAGGCCGCGCGCGACGAAGCGAGAGCCCTGGATGCCCGTATCGCGAATGGCGAGGACGGAGGACCACTCGCGGGTGTGCCCCTCGCCATCAAGGACGTGCTGCACGTCCTTGGCCTCCCCACCACCTGCGGTTCGAAGATCCTCAAGGGCTTCAAGCCTCCCTACGAAGCGACGGTCATCCGGAAGCTCCGTCAGGCCGGTGCGATCGTCATGGGCAAGGCCAACATGGATGAGTTCGCCATGGGCTCTTCCAACGAGAACAGCGCCTTCGGTCCCGTTCGCAACCCGTGGGATGTTTCCCGAGTGCCTGGGGGATCCTCAGGCGGATCGGCGGCTTCGGTAGCCGCGGGTTTCTCGCCGCTCGCCCTTGGATCGGACACGGGTGGTTCCATCCGTCAGCCGGCCGCCTTTTGTGGTGTAGTCGGTCTCAAGCCGACCTACGGCCGGGTCAGTCGCTACGGTCTGGTGGCTTTCGCGTCGTCCCTCGACCAGATTGGTCCGATGGCGCGCTCATGTGAAGACGCAGCCATAGCACTTTCGGTGATCGCAGGAGAGGACGTCCACGACGCCACCAGCAGCCCCCGGCCGGTCGATGACTACGTGGGCGCGCTCGCCCAGCCGACGCGAGGCTTGCGAATCGGCGTGCCCCGCGGGTTCCTGGAGTCTGGTGTCGAGGCCGGAGTCATGGCCGAGTTCGACAAGACCATCGCCGCCCTCGAGCGCGACGGTGCCGAGATTGTGGACGTCGTCCTCAAAAACGCGCCGCTCGCGATCGCGACCTACTACCTGGTGGCGACCGCCGAGGCCTCGTCGAACCTCGCCCGCTTCGACGGGGTCCGCTACGGCCTGCGGGTCGATTCGGCCAGCGCGCGCGGCAGTCTCAAAGACATGTACGGGGAGACCCGCGATCAGGGTTTTGGTCCCGAGGTGAAGCGCCGGATCATCCTCGGCACGTTCGTCCTGTCATCGGGCTACTACGATGCCTACTACCTCCGCGCGCAGAAGGTGAGAACCCTGATCCGACGCGACTTCGATACGGCCTTCGCATCGTGCGACGTGATCGCGACCCCGTCCACACCTTCAACCGCGTTCAAGCTGGGCGAAAAGACCGCCAATCCCCTCGAGATGTACCTCGCCGATGTCTTCACGGTACCGGCGAATCTGGCGGGCGTTCCGGGTATCTCGGTACCGTGTGGTTTCTCGAACGGTCTTCCCGTGGGCTTGCAGTTCGTGGGTCCGATGTTCGCGGAAGCCACGCTGATGCGCGCCGGACGCGCGGTTGAAAGATTGTTCGGCCCCGGCCACCAAAGGCCCGTCTTCTAGCACCCGCGAATCGATCACTCCGTCGGGAGCACGTCTTTCGCCTGCCCCGCGCGGGATTCCAGAAACTTCCGTGCCAGCGCGTAGGCCGGCCACGCCGCCACCAGTCCAAGCACCGTGTTGCCCAGCATGAACGGCCACAGGAGCGTGCCCAGCGTGGAACCGAGGGCGCCGATTCCGCGGCCCCAGTCGATGGTGGTGAGATCGCCCGCATCCACCCCAAGCATCAGGGCCCCGATGAGCGTTCCGAAGGTGTAGCAGGGAACAAGGGCCCACACATTGATCCAGGCTCCGGCCAGCACCGCCACCCGGTTCAATCCAAAGGCGAACGCGGTGGCGATCGCCATCACGGTATGCAGGCCAAGAAGGGGAGAGAAGGCGATAAAGACCCCGGCTCCGAAGGCGATGGCGGTGCGGTGTGGGGGGTCTTCCAGGTGGAGCAGTTTCTTCAGGATGTCACGCATGGTCGCCATGAACCAGGTCAGGCGTACGTCAGGAAGAAGCGGGGCGTGAAGAACCGCGGTAGCCGAAATGATCGTAGCCCTGGGATTTAAGCGGCTCGATCCACTCGCCCACCTGAACCGAAACCACCGGTGCGCCCACCACGAACTGGCCGATGACCGTGATGGGCAGATCCCACACGAAGGCCAGGTCGCGCACCGCATCAATGCTGCCGGGAGACACCGCCATCAGCAACTGGTAGTCCTCGCCGCCATGGAGAGCCAAAGGCAGAGGGTCGCCGCCGCGCGCGCGTTCGATCATGGCCACCGCGGGGTCCACCGGGACGGCAAGGGGATCGATCACCGCACCTATCGAGTTTTCCGCGCACATGCGGATGAGATCGAGAGACAGGCCATCGGATAGATCCATCATCGCGCGGACCGTGCCCGCGGTTTCGGACATGGCGCGGGCGAAGGCGAGGGGCGGTGTGGGATCAAGATGGGCGCGCACACAGCGCGCGAGCGGAGCCTCAGAGTTGGGTGTCCAGATGCCGGTATCGATAATCGCGCCATCGTCGGCAAGACGTACGCCTTCCCGCAACAAGCGGAGGCCTTCTGCGGCGGCGCCCAGACCGCCGGTGATAACAACCAGATCGCCTACCTGGACACCGCGCCGCAAGATGGGCCGGTCGCCGAGACCCACGACCGTCACCGCGATGGTGATGGGGCCGCTCGTGGCCGAGAGGTTGCCGCCCACAATGCCCACGCCCACTTCAGCCGCACGCTCGATGAGACCTTCATAGAGACCATCGAAGAAATCCACCGGGCAATCCGTGGGCAGGCAGAGATTCACGAGGGCATAGCGAGGGACACCGGACATCGCACCGATGTCGGACAGGTTCACGGAAAGCGCCTTGCGCCCCAAAAGCCGGGCCGGGGTCAGGGCGCGATCGAAGTGAACGCCTTCAACCAGACTGTCGGTGGTGAGCAGCGTGGCGGCCGCGGTTTCGACGAGTGCACAATCGTCGCCGATCCCCACTCTGACCCCGACGGTTTCCGAGACACGGGATCGCAGGCGCGCAATCAGTGCGCGCTCCCCCACAGAGGAAACAGTTTCGATGCGTTCGTCGGTCAAGACAAGGGTAACTCGCTCGGGACTTTACCAGCGTCTTCGGGCTCTGAATCGACGATCGCTCAAAGGAGGCCGGGGGCGTGCCGGTGTATCCTGACTTGGACGCCGTCCAGGACAAGAACTGCATCCAACAACTCGTGAAGACGACCTCCCTGAAGAGATTTTCCGCGGTGCCGGTGCTACTCGGCCTTATCGGCGTGAGCGGCAGCGAGTTGTGGGCGCAGGACACCTCGCGGGTGAACCAGGACGAACTCGCCTCTTTCTATGGACGGATGAACGTGGTGGTGGGGTCGGGAGCCCGCGCCTTCGGCATGGGCGGTGCTTTTCTGGCCCGGGCGGACGACGCCACTGCGGCAAGCTGGAACCCCGCTGGATTGAGCTACCTCCGGCGAACGGAGTTCTCTCTGGTCGGCGGTTATAACGACTTTTCGCAACAGGTTCCAAGGGAAGTCCGGGCCAACCTGGGCGATCCGCCTTCGCCGGTGACGACCACCGACCGGCTCCGCGGTTCGGTGGCGGACTTCGTGGGTTTCGCCTACCCGTTTCGGATCCAGGGCCGCGCGGCTGCGATTCAGGCCTCCTACCAGCGGAGTTTCTCGTTCACCGGAAGCCGCCGGAGCGAGGGGCCGGTGGGGGTGAAGGGCTTCGTCCAGGCCGCGCCGGGGATTCCCGAATACTGCGCCTCCATCAAGTTCGCGTCCCCGTGGTGCGCGCCGCCCACGATTCTTCCCACAGATTTCACGGTGGAAGGAAACGGTGGGTTCGATACTGTATCGGTTTCTTCCGGAGTCGAAATTCACCCGAGGGTCCGCCTGGGATTGAGCCTGAACTCCTGGTTCAACGGCTTCTCCCAGGTCGTCAATCGGCCGGATGCGCGGACCGGGGGATACCGCCGAATCTCAAGCACCTGGGACATCTCGGGCGCCAACTACAACCTGGGCGCTCTCATCGCCGCCACATCAAAACTGAACCTCGGCCTCGTCTACAAAACCCCCTTCGCCGCCGATGTTCGATTGAGTAAGGTCCGCGAGGACCTTCTCGTTGCAATAGACGGCGATACCGGGCTCAAGGCCGAGCCGGAGTTCGTGCGTTATCAAGGAGATGTGCAGATCCGGTTCCCTCGGGTCTACGGTCTCGGCGCCTCCTACCGGGTTACCAATACGCTGACGGTGTCGGCGGATTTCACGCGTACTGCCTGGTCTCAGGCGACCATCACGGACTTCTTCTCCCTTGCTCGACGGCCGACTGCCGAGGGCGAATCCCCCGTGGATCCGGTGGACCGGTACGACGAACGACCGTTTCCGGCAATAGAGGTCCCTTCCGCGCCGGAGGGCATCTACCGTCAGGTCGATACCGGCCAGGTCCGTCTTGGGGCCGAATGGGTTCTGCGTCTTGGATCCTCTGGAAATCTCTTCCTGCCCCTTCGCGCGGGGTTCTTCAGAGACAGCCAGCCGGTGCTCGTGAGACTTCAGGAAAAGGATGCCGCGCCCGGCTTCCCGGTTCCGGAAACCCAACCGGTGTTCTCCGGCTTTACCGCCGGTTTCGGAGTGACCGTGGGAGGCGTGCTCTTCGACGTGGCCTACATCCGCGAGCAGGGCGATGTGATCGCGTCACGGTCCGCGGATGGGCTATTTGATGAGAACGACCTCGGTCGCTTCCGTCAGATCCGCTACAACCGCGTCTTCGCTTCGATGATGATCCGGTTCGGGCACCGCCGATAGGACTTCACCATCTTGAGACGCTGACGTCCTCGAATGGGTTCGACTGACCCCTTTGGCAAGGTTGGGAGCTTCTCCTTAAAATGAACTGGAGCCGGTGGTTAGATGAGGAATGGATCTGGGCATGATCGTTGCTTCAGCTAAGACGATCCTCGAGGAGGCCCTCACATGAGTCCAAAGACACCCCTATCCCCCCAGAAAGCCTCGGCGGCCCTTGTTTTCGTCCTCTCTCTGGCCGTAGCACCCTTCGCCGCCGCGCAGGAAACCGAGATCCGCTACCGAGATGGCAGGTTCCTTGAAACCGTGGGGGCGGTCACGCTTCAGAGGGCGGACGAGGCGGGCTCCGAAGAGGCCACCCTCAACATGCCCTTCCTCCCCGGCGACCGGGTCTGGACCGACCAGTCAGGGCGGGCCGAAATCGTATTCGCCGATGGGGAGATTCTCTGGATCGCGCCCCGCAGCAAAGTCGACTCGCTGGGCCGGGGCGGCCCGGACCAGGACGAACGTCTGGGGCTTCGGGTGTTCGCCGGTTCATTCGCGGCCCGAGTCCGTCCCGGTGGGCCGGGCTTCGAATTCCGCGCGCCGGGAGGAAGCATCACGACAACCGGCGCCGCGGCTTTTCGCGTCGATGTTAGCGCCGGAGAAACGATTGTTTCCGTGAGCGAAGGCGAAATTCTCGCGAATCTCGGCACCGAACGAATGACCGTGCGGGCCGGGGATCGTGTGCGCTACGCCGACGGACGGGTCGATGGACCTTACGCCATCCGTCGCGGTGACACCGACGAGTTCGACCGCTGGTGCGAATTGCGTTCGGCGGAACTCAATCGGCTGGCCCGAACTCGCGACCACGAGCGCCTGCCCGACGAACTCGATGCCTACGGAGAGGAACTCGACGAGAACGGGGCCTGGGTCTACGACGAGCCCCAGGGATACGTCTATGTGCCTCGCGTGGGGCGCGACTGGGCTCCTTACACCTACGGCCGCTGGGTCTACACCCTCTACGGCTGGACCTGGGTGGCCGACGAGCCGTGGGGCTTCGTCACCTCGCACTATGGCCGTTGGGGATATTCCTCACGAGTGGGCTGGCACTGGCTCCCCAAAGCGGGCTTCTCGGGGGCCTGGGTTTCCTGGGCCTCGCCCGTGGGTCAGTGGAACCACACCATCGGCTGGTGCGCCCTCGGCTTCGACAACCGGCCGGTCCGTTCGTTCGCTTACGGCAGCGGCGGCCGCGGGGTAGCGCGCGATCGGGCGGGTTCAGCAGCCTCGGGATGGTCCTTCGCCAATAGAGCCGATATGGGACGGGCGTCAATTCATCGGCTCCGGGCGAACGTGCCACCGGAAGAAGCGGAGCGCGCGGCGGTGTGGAACGAGGACGTGACGCCGGATCGCAACCTCCGCGAGAGTCGGCGCGCGGCGCGGCGGCCGTCCGGACTGGGTCAGGCGGCAGAAGCGGTCGGCGGTGCGATTGGCCGCGGCGAAGGGCGCACGGGGAGTGGGGCGGACACCGCGCCTCGCATCAACATTCGTCCGAGCCCTGGAGACAGCACGCCGGAACTTCGCTCCGATCCCACGACCACGATCCCCACTCCCGAGTCCAGGCGCCGGCGTGGGTTCGGTCAGGACGGCTTCAAGGAGGAGCAGGACAATCGCGGCCGGCGAAATCGGCTGGATGAGACGAGCCCTTCCGGTACAGACGCAGATACGGGACGGTCCCGCCAGGGAAACGGTGGAGCGGCGACACCCGAGGCCGGCCGGGGAGGGGGCAATGCTGCCACCAAAGAGACCGGATCCGATCAGCCGGCGCGCGACCCGCTCCTGGATCGCTTCTTCCGCTCGATCACCCGTCCGGATTCGACGGGGCGCGATTCGGGATCGTCTCGAAGTGATGACTCCGCCACAAGACGCCGCGAGTCCCCTCCGCGGGAAGACAACTCGGCTCACGAGACGAGCGGTCGCGAACGCTCAACACCGCCCGCGACCGCAACCCCGGAACGCCGGGCTCCGGAACGGGAACGGGAACGGGAACGATCTTCCCCCCCTCCGCGAACCTACGACCAGGGTCGGGAACGGGAACGCTCGCGGCCATCGGGTGGCGAGAGGCCCGAGCCCCGTGCCGAGCCCCGCGCCGAACCCGCTCCCAAGGGAGGCTCGTCGGACAACCAGGCGGCGCGCCGACGGCCTCGCCCCGAGGGCCGATAATCCTCCGGCGCTTAATTTCGCGCTCCCCAACCCCGCGGTCTTAAAGTAGCGGGGCATGCGCAGCTCCGCACTGGGGAAGACCCGAGGAATGGTGAACGGCAACCGCGGGCCTCTGCTGATCGCCGCCGCCATCGTTTTCGGCTCGCTTACCGGCGCCTTGATGGCGGTGGGCAGCGACCTGCCCCAGGTCGAGGAACTCGAGGAACTGCGTCCCAACATCGTCACCCAGGTCTTCGCGGCCGACGGGTCGATCCTTGGAGAATTCGCCATCGAGAAGCGGGTTCTCGTGCGTTACGAGGACATCCCCGAGGTCCTCCGCAATGCCATCATCGCCACCGAAGACGAAAACTTCTTCAATCACATCGGCATCAACCTCTGGCGCGTTCCCGCCGCGCTGTGGGCGAACTTCCGTTCCGGTCGCAAGGGGCAGGGTTTCTCGACCCTGACCATGCAGCTCTCGCGCCTCCTCTTCCTCTCGCCCCAAAAGACCTACGAGCGCAAGTTGCGGGAGATTCTGCTCGCCCTGGAAATCGAGCGGCGCTTCACCAAGAAAGAGATTTTCACCCTCTACTGCAATCTGGTGAACTTCGGCCACGGAAACTACGGTGTCGAGGCGGCGAGCCGGTTCTACTTCGGCAAGTCGGTGAAGGATCTGACTCTTGAAGAGGCCGCGGTCCTCGCGGGCATTCCCCAAAGCCCGACCCGGCTCTCCCCGCTGGACCATCCGGAAGCCTCCAAACGCCGGCGCAACCACGTCCTGAACCGCATGGTCGCAGAGGGGTACCTCGCCCCCGGAAGGGCCCAGGAGGCCCAGTCGCAGGCTCTCGACGTGAATGCGCGGCGGGCCGCCTCCACCATCGCTCCGTACTTTCTTGAAGAAGTGCGCAAGACCCTGGAGCGCGACTACGGCTTCTCCGGCATCTACCGCGAAGGTCTCAAGGTGTACACCACGCTCGATCCGGGCCTGCAGGTGGCGGCCAACCGGGCGGTCCGGGACGGCATCCTGCGAAACGACCGTGCCGCGCGAGGATTCAAACTTCGCCTCGAAAGCGCTTTGAAGGATGGAGTCGTCCCCACGGGCTTCCGCCTTCCCGAGTGGCGCCAGCCCTTCGACGTGGGGGATGTCACGCGCGGTGTGGTGATGTCGGTGGATCACGACATGGGCATTGTCGATCTCGGCGAAAGCCTGGGACGCCTTCCCGGAAAGGGAATCGAATGGACCCGCAAGACGCGGGTCTCCGAGGTGGTCAAGGTCGGCGACATCGTTCTGGTGCGGGTGATCCGGCGCGAGGACACGGGAGAAAAGCGCGTCCTCGAACTTGCCCTCGAACAGGAGCCAGAGGCCGAGTCGGCGTTTCTTGCCATGGACACGCGGTCCGGGGCCATCCGGGCCATGGTGGGCGGTTTTGAGTTCGAACGGAGCAAGTTCAATCGAGCGGTTCAAGCCCATCGTCAGACCGGCTCCATCTTCAAGGCCATCCTCTATTCAGCGGCGGTCGAGAGCCTCGGCTGGACCCCCGATACCCTGATCGTCGACTCACCCATCTCATTCACGAACGCGGGTTCGCCCACCTGGTCCCCCAACAACTACGACATGAAATTCGCGGGCACCATCACGGTGCAGCAGGCGGTGGAGGGCAGCCGCAACATCCCGGCGATCAAAACCCTCCAGGCCATCGGGATCGAAAAGGGCATCGAATACGCACGGAAACTGGGTCTCAAGGACGAACTTCCGCCCTATCTTCCAATCGCCATCGGCGCGGGCGAGGCGACGCTTGAAGAAATGGTCGCGGCCTTCGGGACCATCGCCAACGAAGGTCTGCGCATGACCCCCATGCTCATCACCCGCATCACGGACGCTGTGGGCAATGTGCTGGAGGAGAAACTTCCAGAGGCCCACGACGCCTTGCGGCCTGAGACCGCGGCCACGATGGCGAACATCCTCCATGGCGTGGTTCAGCGCGGCACCGCCGTCCGGGCCAGGGCCCTGGGCCGGCCTTTGGGCGGAAAAACCGGAACCACTGACAACTGGAGCGACACCTGGTTCGTGGGATTCGAGCGGGAGATGGTGGCCGGGGTGTGGAGCGGCTTCGACGACAAACGCAAATCCCTCGGTCGAGGGCAGGATGGAGCCCGCACTTCCCTGCCGATCTTCATCGACTTCTGGAAAGAGGCGATGAAGAAACTGCCGGCCGATCAAGTCTTTCCGCCGCCCATGCCGCGCTCCGGCTCGGAAATGGCGGAGGCCCGCCCTATTCAGTAACGACTTCGAGAGCGAGGTCGTAGACGTATTGACAACGGCTACACGCGACACTTATGGTACGTATATCTATTGTGTATGAGAACAAGGAGAAACTCATGCGTAACGCCGCCATCAACCTGCGGGCACTCCCCGCGCAGCGGGATCTAATTGATCAGGCTGCAAATCTATTGGGCAAGAATCGGTCGGACTTCATGCTCGATGCCGCCTGCGACAAAGCGCAATCAGTCGTGCTTGACCAGGTGTTTTTTCGTCTGGATACCGACAAATTCAAGCAGTTCACCCAACGGCTCGATGCGCCACCTACCCACAACCCGGGGCTTGCACGCCTCATGGCGGTCAAGGCTCCTTGGAAGGCATGAGTTTGCGGCTGAGCGCGCCGCTACCGCTACTGACCGACCATTTTCTGGATGAATTCGCGTGCGGCGAAGCTGTACTTGACGAATGGCTCAAGCGTCGCGCAATGACCAACCAATTGAGTGGGGCCAGCCGCACGTTTGTCGTGGCCGATCAGGACAAGCGCGTCTACGGTTACTACGCCATGGCTGCCGGCGCAGTCTCGCACCAGATGGCAACGAGTTCAGTGCGTCGCAATATGCCGGACCCCGTTCCGGTGATGGTTCTGGCGCGGCTTGCTGTCGATCATCGCGCTCAAGGGACCAAGCTTGGTGCTTCCTTGTTACAGGACGCGGTTAATCGGGCGATTGCTGTTTCCCAAAATGTCGGCGTCCGAGCACTGCTGGTGCACGCTCTTCATGACCGCGCCCAACAGTTCTACGAGCACTACGGATTTCAAGCATCCTCGGTGCATCCCATGACGTTAATGCTGCGCTTGAATAGCGCAAAACCCTATTCAGTAACGACTTCGAGGGCGAGGTCGTCGTGAAAGCGGGCGGATAGTCTGATCTGCGCGGCGAACCCGGGCAGTCGTTCCTCGATGGCCTGACGGCGATTCGGGCCAAAGCCCCGCAGGTGCACGAGAACGTACCGGACCTTCATCGAACGCAGCAGGGCGATTGAGGCCTCCGACGGGAAGTCCCGCATCACATCCCGTGCGTCCCGATAGGGCGCGGGTTCGGTGCCCGCGTAGCCATTGACGAGCGGCTTCCAATGGGTCGTGGACCGCAGAAGGTAAACGCTGTCGTCGAATCGAGGACGCGGGAAGAGGCCGTCGTTTGCGAGGATAGGCAGCTCGATCACCGCGTCGGTGCCGGGCTGGGCGGCCAGCCACTGGTAGACCGGCGGCGTGGGATCAGAAGCCCGGAGACAGCGCTCCGCGGCCACCACGTTCAGGGGCGCCACCGTGGCCTCGAGCAGGGCGAGGCCGATCAGCGCCGCCTTCCATGCCTCATGGCGCACGCGGTCAAGGCCGAAGCCCGCGAGCATCGAAAGGCCGAGGGCCAGAAACACCGAAGCCCGCGCCGGAACCCGAATCATCCGGAACACCTCGAACTCGCGGAGCCACGCGAAGGGCCCGGGGAAAAGCGTCGACCCGAAAAGCCGCACCTCGGGACCGAGGGCCACCAGGACGGCGCACACTGCGAGGGCCAGGTAGGACAGGATCACGCGCCGCACGGAGGGATCGATACGGCGGACCGTGCCAAGGGCGAGGCTGCACAGGGCCAGCACGGTGAGCCCCTGAAAAAGATCCGCCTCGACAATCGAACGAAGATTCTCCGTCAAAGGACCCCAGACGCGGTTGGCCGCCGAGGTGGAGAAAAGGCCTTCGAGGGGAGCCGAGAAGAAGACCGTCTCGTCCACCGTCCGTTCATAGCGCAGGGGCTCGAGGGCCTGTTGATGAAGCCAGCGAAGGGGCAGAAGCAGACAGAGGGCCACGAAAAGACCCACGGGTGCGGTGCGCAGGAACGCTCGGTTCTCGATGAGGATGAGGATGGGAATGGGCAGGATGGCCGCGGCGAGGAGTGCCTGATATCCGCAGGCCCACGCGGACAAGCCGAAAAAGAGGCCGGCGAGGGCGGCCGCGCGGGCCGAGCCACTTCGGGCCCATCGATGGAGGAACAAAAAATAGAGAGGAAGGAACTGCGTTCCGAGCACCGAAAGGTGAGCAGGAGAAGAGACGCGGTTCGACGAGAAAGAGAACATGGCTCCCACCGCGAACGCCGCGAGGGGAGAAAGCCCGAGGCTCAACGCCAGGGCGCGCACACCGAGTGCGGTCAGAAAGAAAGTCAGAAGCCGCACCAGGTTCAGCAGGAGGATCGGATCGCTGGTGAGCAGCCGCAATGGCAGCGACAGAACCGAGGTGGCGACGATCGGCTCGTCCAGAAACAGGGTGTAGCGAAGGGGATGCAGCGTGTTCGCGTGAGGCAGGCTGAGAGGATCCGTCATCAAGGCGTGGGTGGTCCACGCCATCGCCCAGGCGAAATACGAAGAGTCGCCCGCCTCCATGAGATCGAGCCGCGAAGCGAGCGGCCAGGTCATCACCACGGTCAGGGCGGCATAGAGGGCGGCCGCCCCGGCATGCGACTTGAGGCTCACTCTTCGCTCGCCGAAACGCCCTTCGACAGTTCGCCGCGCGCCTTGGCGACGAGGGCGGCTTTGATGAAGATATCGAGATCGCCATCCAGCACGCGATCGACGTCGCCGGTTTCACACTTCGTGCGATGGTCCTTGACCATCCGGTAGGGGTGCAGCACGTAGGAACGGATCTGGGAGCCGAACGCGATCTGCATCTTCGCCGCCTCGACGATGTCGAGCTTCTCGCGCTGCTTCTTCATCTCCAGGTCGAAGAGGCGGGACTTGAGAACCTTCATCGCCACCTCGCGGTTGCGGATCTGGCTGCGTTCGTTCTGGCAGGCCACCACGATGTTGGTGGGCAGATGGGTGATGCGGACGGCGGAATCGGTGACGTTGATGTGCTGGCCGCCGGCGCCGCTGGACCGGTAGGTATCGATGCGCAGGTCCTTGTCCAGAATCTCAATCTCGATGCTGTCGTCGAGTTCCGGCCAGGCGAACACCGCCGCGAACGAGGTGTGACGACGGGCCGCCGAATCGAAGGGCGAAATACGAACCAGACGATGGACGCCGCTCTCCACCCACAACGTTCCAAACGCGTACTCGCCGGAGACGAACATGGTGACGCTCTTGATGCCCGCTTCCTCGCCTTTTTGGAAGTCGGTCACGTCGACCTTGTAGCCGCGACGCTCGCAGCAGCGCATGTACATGCGGAAGAGCATCTCCGCCCAGTCCTGGCTTTCGGTTCCTCCCGCCCCCGCGTTGATCGAGAGGATGAGATTCGCGGCGTCGTGTTCCCCGCCCAGGGTATGCGCCAGGTCGGCCTCTTCGATGCTCTTCTGCCAGGCCTGGGCCGCGGTCTTCAGGTCCGCATCGACCGGCTCGCCCCCGAGCAGCCATTCCTGCAGGACCGAGACATCGCCTTCCTGGGAGTTGACCCGACGCACGAGTTCGAGGCTTCCCTCGATCTTCTTGCGTCTGCGCTGCACCTTCTGCGCCTTGCGCTGGTCGTTCCAGAAACCGGGCTCGGTGACCTCACGGTCGACCACCGGCAGATCCGCGGTCAGTTTTGCTTCGTCAAAGATAGCCGCGGACGTCCGCAGCCCTCGCTTTGAGCTCGAGGCAGAGCTCGCTGATTTCGTCTTTCACTTTTTAGATTCGTCGCTTTCTGAAGAGTCGCGAGGTTAAGGAAGCGGGGAGTTTATTCGACCCGCCGGACTCTCAAGAACCAGGCCGCCACTGAGCCGAGAGCGGCCACGACGGTCACGGCCCACGCGAAGACGTCGCCGTTCCTCGAGTAGAAAGTGGTCTCGGAGACGGCGCGAACATCTCCAACCAGGGCACGCGCCTCCATCAGGCGGGTGCGCGCGAGTTCGCGCCCGAAAGGGTCGATGATGGCGGAGATGCCGGTGTTGGCCGCCCGCACCAGATAGCGATGGTTCTCCACGGCCCGGAAGCGGGCCATGGCGTAGTGCTGATAGGGCGCCGCACTCGTGCCGTACCAGCCGTCGTTCGTCACATTGAAGAGGATCTGCGCCCCGTTCATCGAGAAGCGCCGAACCAGCGACGGAAAGATCGCCTCGTAGCAGATGAAGGCTCCAAGGGGAATACCGAGGGCGGATCCGGTCACGGCCTGGGTTCCCGGCGTGAAGTCCGAAACGCTCTCTACCAGTCTGCCGATGGGAAGAACGGAGGCCACAAAGGAGGGCACGGGCAGGTATTCGCCGAAAGGCACCAGGCGCATCTTGTGATAGCGAAGAAGAATGTCGCCCTCGGGCGAAAGGAGCTTGGCGCCCACGTAGCTTCGAACCTTGCCCTGAGCATCGCGCTCCCGATCGTCGTTCCCGGTCAGAAGAAAGACGCCTTCAGACGTGGTGAACTCGGCGATCTGCTTTCGCACCTCGGGATACAGGTCCAGCTCATAGGCGATCGCGGACTCGGGCCATACGATCAGACGCGCGGATCTAAGCACCGCCTCGCGCGACAGGTCGAGATGGCGGTCGATATTCGACCTCAGCAGGGCTCGTTCCCACTTCTGATCCTGGGGAATGGACGCCTGGATGACGCCCACGGTCAACGTGCCCTGAGCCGGGAGGGGCTGCTGAAGTCGCCCGTGGCCATAGGCCAAAGCGATGGACAGGAGAAGAGCGGGGAGGGTGAGTCCGAGCCGTCGTTCGAAGGAACTGGAGCCCACCAGGGCCTGGGTCAAGCCTGCGGACGAGGCCGCCAGCAGAAACGAGACTCCGTGCACCGCGGTGAAGGCGGCGATCTGAACGAGCTCCGGAAAATCGACCTGCGAATAGCCGAGCAGACACCAGGGGAATCCGAAAAGAAGGTGCTCGCGCAGAAACTCGCAGGTGACGAACAGGAACGGAGCGAGCCCCAGGGACCTCGATCCAAAGGCGATTCCCGCATGCGCCTGCAAAGCGCCAAAGGCGCCCAGGAAGAGACCGAAGGCGACGGACAGAGCGAGAGTCAGGACAAGAGCCAGCGAGAACGGCGCTCCCCCGTGTTCGGTCAGGACGTCGGCCACCCAAAGAAGAAGAAAGAACCCCTGAACCGTGCCGGTCACCTGGCCACACAGAAAGCCCCCTCGTCTCGAGGCACCGCGAAGGGCGAGAAGCAGGGGAACCAGGGCCACGAAAGCAAGCGGGGCCAGACCCGGCTTCGGAAACGAAAGCGCCAGGAGGACCCCGGCAAACGCCGCGAGGAACAGACGGCGGCGAAGGTTCAAGGTTTGACGATGAACGGTTTGAACTTCTCCTGAGTTTCGAGCTTGTTCAGGATACGTTCCGCATCTTCTCGTTGAGTGAAGGAACCCACCCGCACGTTGAAGAGCCCCTCGGTCACGGGAACGAGGTAAGCCGAGTAGCCCTTGCTCTTCAAACGCTTGACGATCGCTTCGGCCGCCGCCCTCTCCCGGAAGGCGCCCACCTGGATGGTGAGGCGATTGATTGGCGTGGCCGCAGCCCGCGCGGGCGAGCTCGAAGCCAAAGGCGCGGTCGGCGAGACCTTGGGCCTGGGGGTTGCCTCGGGCTTGGCGGCAGGTCGGGGAGTGGCTTTAGTGAGAGCAGGAGTGGGAGAAGGTCGGGTGGGGGTTGGGGTTTGCCGTGTCGCGGCCGGGGTTGCGATAGGGGATGCGGCCGGCGATCTCAGTGCCGCCGGGGTGGGCAGGGCCTTTGACACTCCGCCCCCC
>ENA-ORBV01007677-ORBV01007677.1-microbial-mat-metagenome-genome-assembly--contig:-NODE-7677-length-18457-cov-4.290207_pt1 | contig 18457 bp, 16 predicted proteins | sample MGYA00237777_ERZ505514 | MGnify/ENA primary metagenome ERZ505514 (study PRJEB26160, sample SAMN06269048) | microbial mat metagenome | isolation source: Oligotrophic lake microbial mat | place... | reverse complement strand
GAGTGCAACTCGGTCGGAGGCGAGAAGCCCGGCAGCAGTTTATACAAATTCTGGAAGTTACGTCCCTGCGATCCACCAAAAGGCAGATTCACCACTTGGGACTTGGTGATTTGATTGTTGACGTCGGCACGATCGGTCTGCAGCGCCAGCGCCGAGGCATTAATCGAGATGCTTTCCGCCACCGCCGCCACTTGAAGCTTCACTTCCAGGCGTTTCACGGTAATGATCTCTACCCGGATCCCCTCTTGCTTCACAGTACTGAAATTCGCCGACGTAATCGTCACCCGGTAATTTCCGCCCTGCAAATCATTGAATTGGAACGCACCGCGTTCATCACTGGTCGCTTGGCGTGCAACGCCGGTCGCCATATTGACGACCTCAATTTTCGAATTCGGTACCGGTGCGCCAGAGGCATCCTCAATGGCACCCGTCAAGGATCCATAAAGCACCTGTGCATGGCTACTGAAAGCACTGAGCAAAATCAGCGCCAGGAAACAAAGCAAACTACTCGGTTTTAGCAACATATGACAGATAAAGATGCCGCCAGGGATGACTTTTGTTGGCCGTCCTGATATTTTTTATATCTTGCAGTCACCTTTTTCTACAGATTCGCCTCCCGCCACCGACTCATTCGTCCAGAATTTCCTTCAGGAACCGGGCGAATCTTCCTTTGGTGACCTCTTCGATCAGGTCTACCCGCGCCTCTATCGGTACTTCGCCGTGCGTGGTTTTGTCGGCGATTCCGCCGCCCAACTCTCCCACGACGTCCTGCTCTCGGTTTTCCTCAATTCCTCCTCTCTCCGCGACCATTCCAAGTTCTACGGCTGGCTCTTCCAGATTGCCCGCAACGCACTTCTCCAACACCGTCGCAAGAACCATCGCCTCGACTTTTCCCCCAATCAACTCGATCCCGCCGCCTTTTTTACCCCTCCACCCTGCGAGTCAATCTTTTACGACTGGATCCAGTGCCTCCCGGAGGATGAGCGCGAATCTGCGTCCTACGTTACGTAGATGACCTCGACTATCAATCGATCTCTGATTCTGTAGGGATTCCTATGGGCACCGTGAAGTGGAAGCTGCATCAGGCCAAGAGCAAGATCGCGAACCTCCTCAATGCAGAGGTCGGGGTGCGCAGATGAACAACCCTCTCCTCAATGACACTGAACTGAGGGCCGCCGCCCGCTTTTACCTTGATCGACTGGAACTAAATCCAGAAGATCTCTCCTCAGCCCGCGCCCGCGTTTTGAAAGCCGCACGCTGCCTTGATCGAGCCTCCCGCGTTCATTCTCTGCTCGCGCTGCTTTGCGGTGAAAATACTGCCAGAACAGCAATCCAGGCCTCGGCGCGCCGCCACAAAGTTCAGCTTCACCAGGATCTGCCGGCACTTGGCTGGAAGCCTCTGCTCCGAGACCTCTCCCACATCGCAACTGAACTATGCGGCAAGCCTGCCGGTCAACTCATTTGGGAAATCGGGCAGTGATGCAAACATGGGCCCTTGCTTGTTTGATCCTCACCCAGACGATTTGGGCCTTGCTCTATCTCACTGGCTTACCGGAAATCATGGAGCGAACCTGGGCGCAATTTTCAGCCCAGGCCGCCTACGCTCTCGCTTGTTACCTCTTCGGCACCGCAGCCGCAGAATACCCGAGCCAATCCTGGATGGGGCGAGCCTTTCGTGCTTTGCAATGGAGTTGCGCCGCTGCTTGCCTTCGCCACCTCATCGAGAATCCGCTCCTCAATCTGATTTGGCCCAACTTTACCCGAGGCTCACTCTGCGGTCTCTTCCGCCAACTGCTCCTGCTAGTCATCATCGGCGGCCTGCTCTACGGCGTGGTCGCGATCTACCTCACGATCCACCGCCTCGGTCTTGGCTTCCGCCCCCGTCTCCGCGATTGGTTGGGCGTTAGCCTCGCGCTGATCCTCTGCATCGTAATTGTCATGCGCCGGGATCAACTCAGCGAATCAACCTCGGCCTTTGTGCTTGCCTACCGGCTTCAAGTCATCAATCTCGTGATCCTGCTCAGTGCCGCCGCGATGAGTTGCCTCTTGCAGGGTATGGCTTCTCAGATGGGTGGCTGTGCACTCACCAACAGCTTTCGTTTCCTCGCTGGCCACGCCTTGCTCCGCGCAGGGCTTGTGGCGCTTAGCCTCTTTCCGTCAATTACCGCTCTGCCTTATTTCAGCCCGGTCCATGCCTTCGTATTCCAGATGGCACCCTGGCTCTTCGCCCTTGCCGCCACATCTCGCGCCCAGCTATCACAAATAGAAAAGGCTCAAGCACGGCATACTACTGTCCCTCGCCGGAATTTGGTTGAAGAACTTATTACGCCCTTGTAATCCGTCTGCTTACAGTTATACTTTCAGCATCAAACTGTTTCCTTTCCTATAACTGGAGCAACTCATGGTAAACCCAAATCGCGAACGAGAAATCTACTCTAAGCTCTCTAGCGCCAGCCCCGCCGAATTGCGAAGCTATCTGGCTGCTCCACCCAATGAAGATCTTCCGGTCCTGCGTGCTATTTTTGGCGACAACCAGCTTCAACAAGTACTCCAAGAGTCCCGCAGTGCCAGTGCTCGCGCACTCTTCTCTTCTCGCGGAAATGTCGTACTTCTTCATGGAATCATGGGTGGCGAACTCTCCACCAAAGGTTTCCTCTTCCCGCATCTACTCTGGCTCAACCCATTGCGCCTCATTGCTGGAGAATTCTTGCAGCTTGGCGTGGATCCTCAAACAGGCCTCTCTCGCAACGCCATCATTCCGACAGGCTTGGTCCCCTACTTCTACACCCTGGCTAAACTGCGCTTGTCAATTAATTGGGACGTCGAGGTGCTTCCCTTTGACTGGCGACTCGATATCCGAACCTCAGCCCATGCCTTGGCCCAGGCAATCTATCGCCGCTTTGGTGCAAGCTCTCCAGTCCATCTTGTAGCTCACTCTATGGGTGGTCTTGTCGCCCGTCAGTTTATCAGGCTCTACCCGGATCGTTGGAGCAAGGGTGGACGCCTGATCATGTTAGGCACTCCCAATCGAGGTTCCTTCGCTGCCCCCCGTGCCCTATTTGGAGACAACGATATCTTGGAATTGGTCTCTAAGCTCTCCAGCCTTGCCCACAACAAGTCTGATCTCCTGCGCGTGGTTCAAACCTTTAGCGGCCTGGTTCAGATGATGCCCTCCCTCGCCGTCAATCCAGCCTTTGCCAACCTATATCAGCTCTCCACCTACCCGCAATCCGGACTCCAGCAATCTCTTCTCGAAGATGCCAAAAGTTTCCATTTGGAACTGTCTAAAGTTGCTCAGCCAGAACGCCTGGTTTACATAGCGGGATCAAACCAATCGACAATTGATGGCATTGCTGATTCCAATCGGCTAGGCGAAGATGCCGGTTACACCAGATCCGTCAAGGGGGATGGCACCGTCCCGCACTCGTTGGGCTTACTGCCAGGTGTCAAAACTTACTACATTGAAGAGTCTCACCAAAACCTCCTCACCAACAGCGCCGCAATTGATGCGACGCTCAGCCTTCTGGAATCGGGCTCCTGTCAACTAACCCAATCGCCGATCCTTTCGCGCTCCGGTCTTCCTTTCAATGATGCAGCGCGCATGGCAAAAGCTCTGGAGCGTGTTGAACTGCTTTCGAGCTCCCTTCGTTCTGTCGGTCTCCGCTCTCTCGAATCCACGGTTTCCGCCGAAGAGCAAGAGCTCATTCGAATCATCATCTCCGGTGGCCGCGAACTAACCAGAAAGACAGATTCCGCATCCAGCACCGATGGGCCAATTGCTACGCCCATCGACCTCATCACCGTTGCCATCAACTTCGCAGCTCAGGACATCAAGGATTTTCCCGGCAGCGAGCGCAAATTCAATCCGCCCCCCGATGTCATTGCCTCTGGATACTATCCAACCCTAAGACTCCTTGGCTCGACGGGCGCTTTGGACCAGTCCGTATCTGGCGATGAGGGCGACCCGCTTTTTGAAGACCTTCGAGCCCGCGGAATTCTGCCCAGCGGTCTCGGTCAAGTCTTCTTCTACCCCGATTCTCGCCAAGTCGGCAAGTTGACCATTGCTCTCGTCTCAATGGCCGATGCAGATTCCTTTGGCATCTCCGAGCTGATCCTCTATTCACGGCAACTCATCTGGGCCTGTGGCCGTGCAGGCCGTCTCCACGTGGCAACCGCCTTGACAGGCGCGGGGCGTTCTAATCTCTCTGCCTCAGATGCAGCCTATGCTTGGCTCACTGGCATCGCACGTGCTCTCCGGCTCCTTCCAGCCCACCAGCAACCTAAAGCGATTACCTTCATCGTCAAGCCCGAAGCCCCCTCTAGATCTCCCTCGGACCCTCCGCTCAGCTTGATCCCCTATGCATTGCGCAGTCACTCACGCGACATCGGCCGGCAGTTCAATATTAAATTCCAACTGGATCCAATAATCGAGTATTCAAGCAAGCTGCAAACCCGCAGCTACTCGGCTCAACAACCGGAGCCAACTCGCCTCACCATCGAATTGAAAGATGAAACAGCTCGATTTACGTTACAGGGCGAAGGTGCCACCAACGCCGTACGCGAATATCGCATCAAAGCCTCTCGCTACTCCGAGCTAAATCGCCGGCTCCTCGAAGAGAGCGACCCGCACCGCAAGCGCCGCCTCGGACAAATACTCTGGGACTATCTGATTCCTCGCGACATCCGCAACAAGATAGGCGGCGATAATCCGCTGGTTTTTGCTCTTAACAACGAAGCCTCTCGCATTTACTGGGAACTCGCAAGCCCGCTTACAGTTCTCGAGGACGGCCTTGCTGAGTCTTCGCGGCACATCGGTCTGCTACGAGGTTTCTCACGTCAATTGAATTCAACCGTGGCACCTGTTTCCGGTGCTTTCAATAGCAATAGCGACATCCGGATCTTGATCGTTGCCGATCCGTCGCTCGAGAATCCGCTTCCAGGTGCTGCTGCTGAAGGTTTGGCTCTCCACCAGTTCTTTCAACAATTGGCAAGCGAAACTACCGGCTTTCCGCGCGTCGAAGTGACCTTGTTGTCTGGTGCTCAGGCCAACCTGATCGATGTATTGATGGAGATCAACAGCCAGCCTCCTTATGACATATTTCATTACGCTGGTCATTGCGCCTTCAACCCCGAAGATCCTACCCGCAGCGGCTTCTTGTTCTCTAATGGCGATGTTCTTTCTGCCTTGGATCTGGATCGCATTGATCGTGTGCCACGCTTCGTCTTTGCCAATGCCTGCGAATCCGGTCTTCTTCCAAGCCGCATGGATAAATCGTCCCCGGATATCACCCACAATTTTGCCGAAGCGTTTTTCAAGCAGGGGGTTCAGGGCTACGTCGCCACTGCCTGGCCTGTAGAGGACCGTCCTGCGCTTGATTTTGCCGTTGAGTTCTACAAACAACTCTTCAGTCTTGGTGCCGGTGGTGTCGCCATCCCGATCAGCCAAGCCTTGCTCACAGCCAGAAAATCCATCCAGCATTCTGCCTCATGGGCTGCCTATCAGCATTACGGAGATCCCAACTTCCGCATCATTCGGCAAGATACTCCTCAGCGAAAGTCCAGGGCTACGAAGTCTGCTCCTAAAAGAGCAAAGCGCTAGCAACTATCCTAAGTAGAAAAGGCTCAAGCGCGGCAAACCAGAGTCCTCAAGCAACCGCTGGTCGAAGAACTTCTTTTCGATCATCATTAACTCCGCCGCGCTCATCTTGCCCCGATAAGGCTTCAGTTGCGACTCCAGTTGCTTCCGCACCGCCAGAATCTGCTCATCGCTCTGCTTGCTCCGAGCGATCGCCACCATCTTGTCTTCAAGCGATGTCAGCCTTTGTTCTAGCTCCTCCAGCTTGTCCATCCAGATCAGGCTTTCTGCCGCGAGGGCCTCAAGCGTGGCTGCGATCTCCTCAAAGCCCGCGGCTAGCTTCAACGCATTGCCGCGCAAATACTTGTCCAACTCCGCGCCCTCAAACGGAGCATCCACGATCTTCTCTTCACGAGGAGTATCTATCCGCTTGGCCTCTTCCATCACTGCCTGCGAACAATAGGCAATCGAATTCACCTGACTCGTTTTCGACTTCTTCGCCCGCCATTTTTCAAACGCTTTATCAATGCCACGCAACACCGCCTGCAAAGGAATTCCAGAATCCTTCCAGGTCTCAAGCAGAGCCCAGTCCAGAGGCGAAAGCAGAAATAGACTCGTCCCTCTGGCTGCCTGAAAATGCTCTTCAATCTCGGTATAGTAGTTGAAATAGTTGAACGGCTCAGGCTGCTGCATTGCGTTCCCAAATGATCCTCACGCCTTCGAGTGTCAGGTCTTCATCCACCACCTTTAGATGCTTTGAACCGCTCACAATCAACTTCGCCTGCCCGCCAGTGCCAATGATCTTCGTATCGCTACCAAGTTCCTCAAGCAACCGCTCAAGAATTCCGTCAATCGCACTGATCGTCGAGTAGTAAAGCCCGCTCTGAATGCAATCCACTGTGTTCTTGCCAATCAATTGGCGTGGTTCCCGAAAGTCCACCAGCGGCAGTCGCGCGGCCTTCTCAAACAACCCGCTGATCGCAATCCCTATCCCTGGGCAAATGATTCCACCCAAAAAATCTCCACTCGCACTCACCACATCAAAATTGATCGCTGTCCCCAAATCCACCACCACACAAGGCCCGCCATATTTGTGAAATGCCGCCGCCGCGTTGGCAAGCCGGTCTGCACCCGCCTCGCGAGGATTATCAATCGCTACCTTCAGGCCCAGATCTACATCCACAGATACAAAGAGCGCCTCGCAGCGAAAGTAGCGCTGCGCCATCTCGGCCAACTGCCGGTCGAGGGGCGGCACCACACTCGAAATCGCAACCCCGGTAATGATCCGTGCATCGAGTTCTCCCACCCGAAACAGGCTTCGTAAACTGATACCCCATTCATCTGCTGTCTGCTCGCGAATCGTCCGCAGCCGCCAACTCGAAATCAGCTTGGCCCCGTCAAACACACCCACCGTCACATTCGTATTGCCCGCATCAATTGCTAATAGCATCGTTAGTCCAGAGCCCGCACGCTACCGGCATAAACCGTCTCATGCGTCCCGTCTTCCTTCCGGATTCGCAGGAATCCATTCTCGTCCAGTCCATCCGTCACACCCTCAAGCATAGGCCCATCAAGGTCTACTCTCACCCTGCGCCCACTCACATAACTCGAAGTTTGGGCAAAGAGCCGCAACCGGTCCACCCGTGCAATCGCCGCCATCTCCACCACCGGCCCGCACAAAAGAGTCAAAACATCTTGAGGTGAAAATGTTTTACCCGTGATCAGCCGTAGTGAAGTCGCCGGTGTCCGCAATCCATCGGGAAACGCCATCTGGTTAAGATTCACACCAATCCCCGCCAGCACGCGTCCATTCTCCAGTCGCGACAGAATCCCGCACAATTTCCGTCCACGCCAAAGAACATCATTGGGCCACCGCACATCGAGGCCCTCTCCAACGATCGGAGCTAATACTTCAACCACCGCAACACCCAATCCAAGTGTGATAGCCGTCGCATCTTCCACATCCAGAATGAAGGTGCAATAGAGTCCGTCCCCAGCCTCGCTCAGCCACTCGCGGCCCTGCCTTCCTTGCCCAGCAGTCTGCCTAAGTGCTGCAACAACAGTCCCGCTTTCGACCCCTTCAGCCGCTAGCCGCGAAGCTTCTGTCATTGTCGAATCGAGCGACTCATGCCAGATCATAAGAGTTCAAGGCGAAAGTTGAGGTCCTTCGACACGGCTGAATGCGTAATCGCCCCGCTCGAGACAAAGTCCGCGCCAGCTTCGGCATAAGCGCGAACCGTATTGAGCGTCACCCCACCTGAGATCTCACAGCTAGCTCGCCCGGCAATATAGTCGATCCACTCACGAGCCTCTGCGGGCGTCAGGTTATCGAGCAACAGACTAGTCGCCCCGCTTGCCAGGGCTTCATCCAGTTCAGTCCGTGTGCGCACTTCAATTTCGACAGGGATGCCATGGGGCAGGGAAGCCTCAAGCGCCTGCCTCACACCTCCCGCCGCTACAATGTGATTGTTCTTGATCAGCACTGCATCAAACAAACCCATCCGGTGATTGGTCACCCCACCTGCCGCGGCCGCCAGCTTCTCAAGCCGCCGCAGTCCTGGTGTCGTCTTGCGGGTATCGAGCACCTTGCACTTGGTATGTGCCACTTCAGCCGCAAAGCGCGAAGCCAGAGTCGCGACGCCACTCAGCCGCTGCATGAAATTCAGGGCCGTGCGCTCACACTCAAGCAGAGTCGACGCCAGTCCTTCCACCTCGGCGATCATCTCGCCGTCATGACATCGGTGCCCGGAGCTTACCTTCAACTCCAGCTTGTCCACCCCACCACGGCACACATAAATCAAGGGTAGTAACTCAATACCAGCCAGCACCATTTCGTCCCGGGCATAGAACTTCCCGCGAGCCATCCGGCCTTCTTTGACAGTGAGCTTGGTTGTGATGTCACCCGAGCCGATATCTTCTCCAAGCGCCCGTTCCACCGCATCGTAAATCTCCGGATGCTGCCAGCTAGAGTCCACCAAGAGCCTCCCTGTTCTTCTCCAGCTGCACTTCATACTCGCCGAGCTTCACACGCATCCCTTCGATGATGTGTGCTGGAGCCTTGCCCGTAAACTTCTCATCGCCCAACTGCCGCTGCGTGTTGGCGATCACCTTCTCAAGCTGCTCGATGTCCTTCTCAAGGCGCTTCCGCAAAGCATCGGCCTGTCCAGCCGGAGCCTGCAACACCAATTGGATCCCCTTCACTTCAGTCGATGGCTCAAAGCTCAACTTCACGCCAGCAAGCCTTCGGAAGACTTCTGCCTGTGCCGAGATCACTTCAAACTCTTTGCCTTGGCCACGCAGAATGCCTTCGATCTCCTGCTTCGGATCCATTTGCTTCGCAGCCTTCTCGTTGCGGGCGCGGCGAATCTCTTCCTGCAGAATTGACATCTCACGTTCTGCTTCGGCATCGTCGAGCGACACCTCATAAACCGGGTAATCGGTAATCGATACACTCACAGGCATACCTTCAGTCCGCAAGCGCTGCCACAATTCTTCCGTCAGGAAGGGCATCGCAGGATGCAACAAGCGCAAAGCCTTCTCGTAGGTGCCAAGCAGGTTCGCCCAGATCGAGGTGCGATTCTCTTCATCGTTAAATCGCAACTTGATCATCTCGATGTACCAGTCGCAGAAGTCATCCCAGAAGAAGTGCCACATCGTCTGCGCGGCCTCATGATAACGATTCGCCTCAAGCGCTTCGTTGCAGGCCTTGGCTGCGGCATTCAGTCGAGACTGAATCCAGCGCTCCTCAAGAAACTGCGCCTTCCATGTCGTCGGCACATGAGGGGTAATCTCGGCCCGCTCCATGTTCATAAACAGGAAGCGAGATGCATTCCAGATCTTGTTAGCAAAGCCGCGCGAACTCGGCAGCTTGTCTTCGGTCCAGAGAATATCTGATCCCGGTGTGCAAGCCGTTAGCAAAGCCATACGCACGGCATCCGTTCCGTACTTCGCCGTAATCTCGAGCGGATCAACCGTGTTGCCGCGCGTCTTCGACATCTTCTTGCCCTGCGCGTCGCGCACGATTCCGTGGATGTGCACCTGTTTGAACGGCACCTCCCCCATGAACTCAATACCCAGCATCATCATGCGCGCACACCAGAAGAACAGAATCTCGTAGCCCATGATCATGAGCGTCGTCGGATAGTAAACCTTCAGGTCTTCGGTCTGATCGGGCCAGCCGAGAGTCGAGAAGGGCCACAGTCCAGAGCTGAACCAGGTATCCAGAACATCCTTGTCCTGCACCAGTTGATCGCTGCCACAGTGCACGCACTGCGTCGGCGTTTCACGTGCCACCGTCGCCTCACCACAAGCAGGGCAATGCCAGGCTGGGATGCGATGACCCCACCACAACTGCCGGCTCACACACCAGTCACGGATATTCCGCATCCAGTGGAAGAACACCGTCCGGCTCTGTTCTGGTTCGATCGTCGTGCGGCCTTCTTCAACTGCCGCAATCGCCTTCTCGGCCAGCGGCTTCATGTTCACAAACCACTGCTTCGAAACCAACGGCTCAACCACCGTCTGGCAGCGCTCGCACTTGCCCAAGCTCAACTTGTGCGGCTCGATCTTCTCAAGCAGCCCGAGCGCCTTCAAGTCTTCAACAATCTTCTTGCGAGCCTCGAAGCGATCAAGACCGGCATAGCTGCCGCCATTGGCGTTGATCTTCGCGTCTTCGCCAATCACCTGAATCTGCGGCAGCTTGTGGCGCTGCCCGGCTTCAAAGTCATTCGGGTCATGGGCTGGAGTCACTTTTACCACACCGGTCCCAAATTTCGGATCGGCCATGTCGTCCAGAATAATCGGAATCTCGCGGTCGCTAAGAGGCAGCTTCACCGTCTTGCCGTGCAGATGCAGATAGCGCTCATCTACTGCGTTGATCGCAACACCGGTATCACCGAGCATCGTCTCAGGGCGAGTGGTCGCCACAACGAGAAACTCGTCTGTGCCAGCCACCGGGTATTTGATATGCCACAGGCTGCCATCGGTTTCATCATGTTTGACTTCAAGATCCGACAGCGCCGTGCCGCACCGTGGGCACCAGTTCACCATCCGCTCGCCACGATATACAAGCCCGCGTTCGTGCAACCCACAGAACACTTCGCGTACAGCACGCGAAAGGCCCGGGTCGAGAGTAAAGCGTTCTCGGGTCCAGTCGCAGCTCACCCCAACCGTCTTCATCTGGCGCACGATCGCGCCCCCAGACTCGGCCTTCCACTTCCACACCCGCTCTTCAAAAAGATCACGGCCCAGATCGTGCTTGGTCAGGCCTTCTTTGGCCATCTGCCGCTCCACCACCATTTGCGTGGCAATGCCAGCGTGGTCCGTTCCTGGCAGCCAAAGCGTATTGAAGCCGCTCATGCGCTTCCAGCGCACCACCATATCGATCATTGTGTGTTCGAGCATGTGCCCCATATGCAGATTGCCCGTCACATTAGGCGGCGGAATACAGAGGCTGAAAGGCTTCTTCTTGCTCGTCGCATCGGCCGCATAAAGACGCGACTCCACCCACCACTCAGCCCAACGCGTTTCAAAGCGCTGGGGCTCATATACTTTTTCGAATTCCATGGAAACCTTTAGTTTAGTACTCTTGAAGTAGCACTGAGATCGATTTGGGTAGGTAGACCCTTTCTTGGAGAGAGGAGACACACATGGCCGCAAATCGAGGAGACAGTTCACGCTTCCACCGCCTGCGCAAGCAGTTCGTTCGCCGTCGCGAAGCAATGCGCGTTCTACGCGCTCAGCTAATGGCAGCCGCAGTTGCTAAGCAAGCCAAAGCGTAGCTTCGAGTAGACTCGGAAGATCTGTAGGGCGTTCCACGCGAATCGCTGTGAACCCTGCGGATGTGGCGCTGGCCAGTCCAGCCTCCGAGTCCTCAAACACTAATGGCCGTTTCACCCCGAGCCTTTCTGCTGCAAGCAGATACGGCTCAGGGTGCGGCTTCAGATTCTTTACCTCATCTCCAAACACCGAAGCAACAAATCGATGCTTCACCGAGAGTGCCTCCAGCACCGGCTCCACCTCGATCCGATAACTCGATGTCACCAGCCCCATCGGTAACTGGTCAAACCCCAACAAAAAGTCTCGAACCAAATCCGTCATCGGCGGAGCTGCCAACATTCGGTCCCTCAGCAATTCCTTCTTGCGCGGGTACTGCGCATAGAGCGCATCAAAGTCCACTCCTACCTCACTGGCGAGTTGCTGGATCATCGCCCGGTCTGAAACACCGATGCAGTTGCGGGCATATTCATCCCAAGTCAACTCAATGCCAAAAGGCGTGAGCACCTCTTGCCAGCACTCATAATGGATGGGCTCGCTGTCCACCAGCGTGCCATCAAAGTCAAAAAGAATCGCGTCGTACTTCACTACTCTGATCTGAGCACAGTCATAGGGTCTGCCTTCATGGCACCAAGCGAAGGAACCAGTTATGCCACTAAATCCGCAAAGCCCAGACTAAGAATCATTCCTGCCTCACGCCATACCAAGGCCACAATATCGCCACTTTGGGCTCCTATGTCGACCCTTAGCCCAAACTCAGACAGCCGCTGAGACACCAGATATGCGAGAACTCCGTAGAGCCCGGCCGCAGCCAGTACCAATGCCAGCCCAGAGATCGCCAAGAGCAACTGCGGACGAAATCGCGGCGCAGCAACACTTTCTTCAAGCATGGATTCGATCGTGATCGAGTTGACGGCGATGTCGGGGTTCCGACGCGCTGCGATCTCTCGGACCAATCTTGCCAAGGGGCGTGGATCGCCTTTGGCCCTCACAGCCACCTGAAGCTCATTCGCATAAAACGGATGCTGGTGATAAGGCATGTACAGCTCGGCCTGATTGGCCCCGCTCGGGCCGACATTGGGGAAGCTCCGCTTGGCAAGTGTCTCGTTCATGATGGCGACAAAGGGCTTGTCGTAGAGGTCTAACCCATTGAAGTCCCGCCCTTATTTATCGGGATGCGCACCGTCGCAAATGGGCCAGGCGAGATTACCCGAAACCCCGCATCGGGAAGTTGATTCAAGTCTTTTGGCTTCGGCTGGCCTTCAATCCAGATAGCCGCCATTGGAGTTGTACTTGCCCGTCGGCATACCCATGATGGCGCTGGCTGAATCAACCTGCGGAGATTGCCTCAAATCCCTCAAGATCTCGCTAAAGCTCATCGTCGCCGCCACATGCCGAGTCCAAGAATCAGAACGCAGGAAGTCGCAAAGGCGGGTGAGCGCCTGAACATGGCTACTGAAGCCTGAGAGAGTTCAGCATGTTGTCGAAATCGCCCTGCGCGTTCTGCATTTCGCGCTCTGGAGCAATGAACACGATGTAGAGCATACCGCCGCGGTGCTCAATCGTTACAACCGTATCGATTTCATTTCCGCCATCGAGAGGTGACTTCGAAACCAGACGAGTCACGTAGACGTTTCGACCGTTCACCTGATTCTGGTTGATCTGTGGCTGAACATTGCCCATGCTTGGGTTCTGTTGGATTATCTGCGCAATCAGTTTCTGGGTATCGTTCTTAAAGTCGAACCTGCCGTCATCGTCTTCGTACTTGGCGACTATCACGCCGAATCCAATCTGTACTGCGCCATTTGCTTCCTGCTTGATGCCTTCTCTCGGAGCAATGGTGACTGTAGGACCTCTGGCTTCTCCTAAGCCGAGCCAGGCGGATGGATAGTTGATCGTGAAATCGGCTCCGGCCCAAGTTCGGCTGCCGTCGGAATTCTGGGGTGGCTGACTGGGCGCCTCGCCTGGTGCGGCGGCCTTCTTCCTGGGTGTGGGAAGGTTCCTGGCAAGCTGCTGCATCTTCTGGAATTTGCCCGTGTCGGCGTTGAACTCCCGCTGTGGCAGCAACGTCACTTCTTCACTCACATATTTGACCCGGTTGCCGGGGTTGGGGTGCGAGGCGAAGAAGTCGCTTCCGCCTGACTTGCCGCCTGCCTTGGCTTCGAGAGTTTCAAAAAAGCGGGCCATCTCGATCGGGTTGTAGCCAACCTGCGACATCATACGCGCTCCCAGCAAGTCGGCCTGCCGTTCGGCGCCGCGCGAAAATTTCATCAAGAGTCCGTTGGATGCCAAGCCCACGCCTAATTGTGAGAGCATGCCGGTGAGGCCGCCCCTAGACTGGCCGTACATGCCCGCGATCATGGCAGGCAACTGTATCATGTAGCTCTTGCTGACTTGGTTCGTTGAGTGTCGCAAGGCGACGTGTGACACTTCGTGGGCGATTACGCCCATCACCTGACTTTCGTTTTGCGCATTGAGTATGATCCCCGAATTGATGTAGATGGGGCCACCGGGGAGCGCAAAGGCATTGATGCCTGGATCGTTGACGACCTTGAAGACGTAGGGGAAACCGTTCGCCTCCTGCTGAGATGCGATCTTTTGACCCAATCCCTTAACGTAGTCGACGAGAGGGCCTGACTGGATGACATCGTATTGCTGCTCGATTTGCTGCGCGTACTCCCTGCCCATCTGCACGCCTGATCCTTCTTAAAGAAGTTCATGCCGGGTTTGATCTCTTTTAGCTTGGCGGCTTGGCCGTAGAGCTGGGACGTCAGGATTAGGGTGAAGAGTAGGATTCGTTTTGACATAGTCTTGCCAGTTATAATATTCACATGAAGCCCACCGAAAAAATATGGCACAACGGACGACTGATTCATTGGCAGGACGCAACGATTCACGTCCTTAGCCATGTAGTCAGCTACGGGAGCGCCATCTTTGAAGGTGTTCGCTGCTATGAGACGCAGCAAGGCCCTGCAGTGTTTCGTCTCAACGAACATGTTCGCCGAATGTTCGATTCGGCCAAGATTTACCGAATGGACATGAGCGCCTTCACCCACCAGCAGATCGCCGACGCGATGATCGAACTGGTACAGGTGAACAAGATGAAGAGCTGCTACTTCCGCCCGATCGTTTTGCGCGGCTATGGCGTGATTGGCGTCAACGGTATGGGCAACCCGACCGAATGCTACATCGCCTGCTGGGAATGGGGCAAGTACCTGGGCCCTGAAGCGATCGCCGAAGGAGTTGACGTGTGCGTTTCGAGCTGGAACCGTATGGCTCCGAACACTCTGCCTGCCCTGGCCAAGAGCGCTGGCAACTACAACAACTCGCAGTTGATCAACATGGAAGCCAAAGCCAACGGCTACGCCGAAGGCATTGCCCTCGACGTCAACGGCTATGTGAGTGAAGGGTCTGGGGAGAATATCTTTGTGATCCGGGACGGCATCATCTACACCCCCGCGATGGCCACCAGCGTACTGCCTGGCATCACTCGCGACAGTGTCACCAAGATCGCCAAGAGCCTCGGCTACACGGTATCGGAACAAGCTATCCCTCGTGAGCTGCTCTATATTGCCGACGAGGTGTTTTTCACGGGCACTGCGGCTGAAGTTTCGCCGATTCGCAGCATTGACCGGATCACGATTGGATCGGGTAAGCGCGGGCCGATTACAGAAAAAATCCAGAGCAAGTTTTTTGGGATTGTCGACGGCAGTTTGCCGGATGAGTTTGGATGGCTGACGCCGGTACCCCAGACCGTCGCCGTATAGATCGGATCGCTGCTCACTTTCACCGGCTGGCCACCTCCCCCGAGATTCTCCAGCCTGCGTTAGGGAGCAGCGACGATCTTGATCAGTTTTAACAGCCGCACCGCGACTCTGGCAAGGAGAAAAGGTGCGGCTGAAGCGTTTTTGCACGACTTTTATTTCGTGCGTTTTGATGGACTTAGCAGCCACTTCTTGTGGACAAGGTGTGAATAAAACAGAATGAGTGCAAAATGTTTTGGCTTCGATTACCGGACTGGAGAACCCGTCCGTGTCGAATTCGGTGTTGCGATCGAAGCGGTCGACGATTGGGTGGGCCCAACCGATCAGATCGACACCTGGATTGCCCCAGGATTTATCGACCTTCAAGTGAACGGATTTGCTGGAGTCGATTATTGCTCTGGCAATTCTTCGCTTGAAGAAATTGGCCGATCGATCCGCGAGCAGTTCGCAACTGGAGTGACGCGGATTTATCCGACGGTGATTACCGGGTCTGAGGCTGACATGCAGGCGGCCTTCCGGAATTTGGTGAAGGCGAAGCGCGAGTTGCCAGAAGGAGACGCACTGGAGGCGATCCACGCCGAGGGGCCGTTCATTTCTGCCGAAGATGGACCGCGTGGCGCGCACCCGGTTTTGCAATGCCGGCCACCGCAGATTGAAGAGTGGAAGCGGATGCAGGGTGCGGCTGAAGGACATATCCGTTTGCTGACTCTTTCGCCCGAGTATGACGGTACGACCAAGCTGATTGAGCATGTCGTGGGTGAAGGTGTTGTTGTCAGCATTGGCCACACGAAGGCGACGACGCAGCAGATCGCCGATGCGGTGAAGGCGGGGGCGACGATGTCTACTCACCTGGGGAACGGATCGCATGCTGTGCTGCCGCGACATCCAAATTACATTTGGGATCAATTGGCGGAGGACAAGCTGACGGCGAGCTTCATTGCGGACGGGATCCACGTGCCGGCGAATTTCCTCAAAGTGGCGCTTAGGGCAAAGGGGATTGAGCGGTCTGTTCTGGTAACCGATGCGGTGATGCCGGCGGGTTGTGAGCCGGGGGATTATGCACTGGGCGAAGTCGAAGTGACCTTGCATCCTGGCGACCGTGTAACTCTGCGGGGTGGCAATCAACTGGCTGGCTCGGCGCTGAAGATGGATGTTGGCATATCGTATCTGATGCGCATGGTGGGCTTGAGCCTTCGGGAGGCAGTTACGATGGCGACTACGAACGCGGCGCGAGTGGGCAGAGTAGGTGGACGTATTCGTGGATTGAACCCTGGAGAACGGGCCGACCTGGTTGAGTTCTCGTTCGACAAGCTCACCAAACAAATCAAGGTAGAACGAACCTGGCTGAGTGGACGGCTGGTGCACGGGTAGATGGGAAACTGGAGCCTGAATCCGCTGATCTGGTTTGAGCGCGCGCGCGATGGCAGCGAGGCCTGTGGTCTGGTTGGTATGTTGCACTGGATCCTCCTGGCGGCTGCCCTAATCGCGATGTATTTTGACCACCGGGAAATACTTGGGGTCAACATCTGGCTGAAGCCGGCTAAATTTCTGGTTTCAAGCGCCATCTACTTATGGACGCTTGGTTGGTTACTGAACTATGTCGAGGCGCCGATTGTGGCGAGGTCGAGTCTGGGCACGATTGCGAGCATTTTGATTTTGCTCGAAAACGTTGGCGTTTGTGGTCAGGCTTTGCGCGGTGAGCGCAGCCACTTCAACATTTCGACAGGCTTTAATTCAGCCATCTTCAGCATCATGGGCGTCATGATTGTGTTGAACACGATTCTGCTGGTGGTGCTGCTGTGGTGGTTTATGACCAGTGCGGCACCGATGCCGGCCGGAGCACTTTGGGGGTGCCGGCTGGGCGTTCTGCTGGCTGTTCTTGCTAGTGTCGAAGGCGGCTACATGGCTGCTTCGATGGCGCATACGATTGGCCTAAAAGACGGAGGCCCCGGGATTCCCGTGCTCAATTGGAGCAAGGAAGCCGGGGACCTGAGAATCTCTCACTTTATTGGTCTGCATGGATTGCAAGTATTGCCGCTCGGCGGTTTTCTGCTGAGCGAAGTTGGGGCAGGCGCCGGGGTGTTTATCCTGGCGCTGTTTCACTACGGAGCGTTCGTATTGACTTTCTTGCAGGCGGTGGCAAAGAAGCCTCTTCTGTTTTAGGGGTTGGCATGATGGCTTTGGTTTCTTCTCGCCAGCGCTTGAGCCGCAGGTAGAGACTGGAGCGGCGGGCGGGATCCGACTGGCTTAGGTCTTTCTTTTCGCCGATGTCGGTCTTCAGATTGTAGAGTTCGGTGCGGCCGGTCTCAAAGTCTTCGATCAGCTTGAAGTCTCCGTCGATTACGGCACCACCGGGCTTGCCGCCTGCACCGTGATAGTGGGGATAGTGCCAATAGTAGACCGGTTGGTCTTTGCGGTTAAAGAGGGGCGTGCCGTCGATGTTATTGGGGACGGGTTGGCCGAGCCAGGAGAGAATCGTGGGTAGAAAATCGATAGAGCAAGCAGGGTTGTCGATGACGACGGGCTGCTTCTTGCGGGGGTCGTGGATGATGCAGGGGACGCGGATGCCGCCTTCGTAGAGGAAGCCTTTCTGCTGGCGAAGAGGCTGGATGGAGGTGCTGGTCTTGCCGTTGAGGCTGGCGAGGGCGCCATTGTCTGAGGTGAGGATGATCATGGTGTCGCTCGATACGCCGGAGCGCTCGAGCTGGCGGCGAATGGATCCGAGTGACTCGTCAATTGCGTCGATCATAGCCGCGTAAGTTGGGCTGATCACACTGGCATTGCGGTAGTTGGCGACCATTTCGAGGGTTGCACCAAGCGGAGTGTGGACGCCGAAGTGGGGCAGGTAGAGAAAGAAGGGTTTCTTCGCCTCGGCTTGTTTGGCAATCCACTGGTTAGCGAGTTTGGTGAGATAAGCGGTGAGTTCGGTGCCAGGAGGTGCGTCGGTAAGGCCGGGCATGGTGAAGGGGGCGAGGTACTTGTTGGGCTGGCCTTTTTCGTTGCCTCCGATGTTGGTGTCAAAGCCCTGGTTGGTGGGGCTGAAGCCGGCTCCGCCGAGGTGCCACTTGCCGAAGCTGGCTGTCGCGTAGCCGAGCGGCTTCAGGTATTCGGCGATGGTCTTCTCAGCTAATGCGAGTTCTTCTTTGGTCTGAGGCGTCTCGAGTTTTGCCGCTGGAGCGGGCTGCATGCCGGGGATCCAATCGGTGATGCCGGTGCGGGTGGGATATTTGCCGGTGAGGATGCTGGCGCGGGTCGGCGAGCAGACCGGGCAGGCGGCGTAGAAGCGTGTGAAGAGGGTCGATTCCCTGGCCATTGCATTCACGTTGGGCGTGGGGTAGGGAAC
>ENA-ORBV01007672-ORBV01007672.1-microbial-mat-metagenome-genome-assembly--contig:-NODE-7672-length-18469-cov-4.585309_pt1 | contig 18469 bp, 16 predicted proteins | sample MGYA00237777_ERZ505514 | MGnify/ENA primary metagenome ERZ505514 (study PRJEB26160, sample SAMN06269048) | microbial mat metagenome | isolation source: Oligotrophic lake microbial mat | place... | reverse complement strand
CCACGGCGGGATCAATGTCTTCAATACTGACTTCTGCGCAGCGCTTGCAGCCGAGACCGAAGCCGAGGTCGTCTGTGCGGTCTTCGAGGCGACAGCCGACGATGTCGGACGCGCTGCGAAATCGAATGTAAAGGTCGTCCTGGTTGCCCGAGCGACCGCCGATGAATTCGCAACCGAAGACGATGGCGTGGTCATTGCGAAGGCTCTGGGGGACACGGCTGATGTGGTGCTGTGGGTCGGCCACGATGTCGTCACCGGTCATGCGGCCGTGGGCGCCCGGAAGCAGACCTCAGTCGGGGCAGTGGCAGTCATTCATCACATGGACTATCGCTCGTACGAGACGATGAAGGGGGGCGATGGCGCAGTGGTTCGCGCTAAGGAGATCGAGCAGCAGCAGAAAAAGCTGCCGCCGAGAAGGTTGCTGCTGAACTGGCCGCCAAGGAAGCAGCAGAAAAATCGGCGAAGCAAGCGGACGAAAAATCCGTCGCAGAAAAAGCCGCGAAGCTCGCTGCAGAAACGGCGGCCGTCGCGCTGGTGACCAAAGAAGCCGCCGACAAAGTCGCCAAGGAAACCGCCGAGAAGTCCGCCAAGGATGCTGCCGACAAGGATGCTGCTGAAAAAGCCGCGGCTGAAATCGCCGCCAAGGAAGCCGCTGACAAGGCCGCCAAGGAAGCTGCTGAAAAAGCTGCCGCCGCGAAGCTCGCCAAGGAAGCTGCCGACAAAGCGGCGGAAGAACTCGTCATCAAAGAGTCTGCCGAGAAAGCCGCAAAAGCTGCCGCGGACAAAGCCGCTGCCGAGACGGCCGCTGCTGACCTGGCAGCGAAAGATGCAGCGAAAGATGCAGCGAAAGATGCAGCGAAAGAAGCCGCCGAACGCGCCGCCGCCAACGCCAAGCGGGTATTCAACTACGGCGCCAAAGGTCCCAACACTTGGCCAGCGAACGTGCCCTGAACGTGCTGCTTACGCCCCGTCAAACCCCAAGTCGTTGACGCGGATTGTAAGGCGACGCCGCAGCAAGATCACGCCACAAGGCCTTGGCTTTGTCATCCGCCGTTGACGGCACGGTGATGCGCATGGTCAGGTACTGATCACCGGGTGGCGTGCCGGGCAGGCCACGGCCGCGAAGGCGCAGACGCTGGCCATCGCTGGAACCCGGCGGGATGGTGACCGTGGTCGTGCCACCCAACGTTGGTACCGGCACCTGCGCGCCGAGCACGGCTTCCCACGGCGTCAGCGGCAGATCGAGTTCGATGTCGCGCCCATCGACCCGATAGAAAGCGTGCGGCGTGAGCGTGACCTCCAGGTAGAGATTGCCGTTGAGTTCCGGCGTCGCACCGGGCCAACCCTGACCACGCAAGCGTATGTGCTCGCCGTCGGCAAGGCCCTTGGGAATGGTGACACGTAGCGTGCGTACCTGCCCCGCATCAGCTCCTGCACCGTTGGGCATCTGCAACCGCAGGGTGCGCTCGCCACCGGCATAGCCTTCTTCGAGCGTCAGTTCGATCGCGTGCCGCAGATCCTGACCACGTTCGGCGGTGTGAGCGGATCGCCGGCCGCCCTGGCGGGCGCCGAACAACGAACTGAAAAAATCACTGAACTGCTCGCCATCCGCAGCAAACGGCTGCCCGTCATCTTGACGATAGCCGTTGGCAGACGGGAACTCCTGACCTTCACGCCAACCGCCAAGACGTACCTCGTCGTAGGCTTTGCGCTTCGCCGGATCGCTGAGCACCTCGTGCGCTTCGCCGAGATCGGAGAAACGCTGCTGGGCGTCTTTCTCCTTGCTGACATCCGGGTGGTGCTGGCGCGCCAGCTTGCGCCAAGCGGTCTTGATCTGGTCCGGCGTCGCCTCCGGCGTGACGCCCATGGTGGCATAGTAATCTTTGAACTGTGTCCCGACCATTCGTCGTTCCCTTTATGGATGCCCGCCGGACCCGGACTCCGAGCAATGGCCGGCAATCATTTCCGTCAGAAATGGCCTTGGGTGGCCTCCATGGCATTGGACTCCCTTGGTCTCTTGGCACAAGATGTGCCAACCACAGGTAACAAGACCGGAGCGTAGCGATTCACCTCCGTTCCTTGATCTTCGCTCAAACGCACCCGTCGATCCTGCCCCGCTTCATGCGCTCAGCAGGAATGAGAGTGGATGGCACTGCTCTCTGCACGGCTGCGCCTGGGACGACAGATTCCCAGTGATCTGCACCACTCGCCCGTTTGGCGTAGCGGACCCACCGACCACGTCATGCAGAATGCAGCGCCCGCCCTGGCACCAGATCATGGCCTACCTCTGAGGAATGGCGCGGATCGTGCTAAGGCTAATGCTAATGCTAACTGGCTTGGAGGCATCGCCGTCAGACAGCTGACGCCCTGCATCCACCCCGGCTGCCCAAGCATCACCCCCTCTGACGGAAACACCCATGTCCACTACCCTCACTGACCACGACCTCATCAACTGCCAGAACTGGCGGTACGCGGTCAAACAGTTCGATCCCTCGCGCAAGATCAGCATGAACCACTGGTCGACCCTCGAACAGACACTGGTGTTGAGCCCGTCGTCCTACGGTCTGCAGCCCTATATGTTCCTGGTGATCGACGATGTGGCGCTGCGCGCACGGCTCACCGTCGCATCCTATAACCAACCCAAGGTGGCGGATTGTTCGCGGTTTGTGGTCTTCGCCATCCGCAAGGACATGGATCGCGCCCACGTGGATCGCTTCATCGCCCGCACGGCCAAGATTCGAAAAGTGTCGGTGGAATCGCTGGCAGGTTACCGCCAGACCATCATCGGTGATCTGATCGAAGGTCCGCGTCATGCCTGGATCGATCACTGGTCGGCGCGCCAAGCGTACCTCGCGCTCGGCAATCTGCTCACCAGTGCCGCGACGCTGGGCATCGACGCGTGTCCCATGGAAGGTTTCGAGCCGGACAAATATGACGAGATCCTTGGCCTGACCCCACGTCACCTGGGTGCGGTGGTGGCGTGCGCGCTCGGCTACCGCAGCCCGAATGATCAACATGCGCACGACGCCAAGGTGCGTTTCGCCGCAGAAGATCTGGTGGAATACGTCTGATCAGCGGCGCTGTCAGCCGGCGCTGCTGTACGAGATCACTCGCGGAACAACGTCGTCACTCCCCGCCCAATCACCGCTGACGACAACCACAGGCAACTCGCCAAGAACAGCATCGCCCACAGCGCGAAGGCGCAGGCGATTGCCGGCCCCTGACCCAGGATGTTCACCAGTTCGAACAACACCTTGGTGATGGGGAAGGCGTCGTGCCGTTGCGCGAGGATCAACGAATCGCTGACCTCCAGCATGCTGAAGCTGAACGTCAGCAGCGCGCCGGCGGCGAGTGATCCGGCGATCAGCGGCAAGGTGATGCGCCGCAGACGTTGCCACAGACCTGCGCCGAGCGATGCGGCGGCTTCCTCGTACACCGGCGGAACCTGCGCCAGCCCCGCAGCACCGGCACGCACGACATGCGGCAACCGGCGCACGGCATAGGCAATGATCAGGATGGCGGTCGGATCACGGACCGGATCGAACACCGCACGCAGCGGCGGGATCGACATCACCATCACCAGGAAGCCGAACGCCAGGATCACGCCAGGGATCGCCAGCGGCAGCATCGCCAAAGTGTCGAGAACCTGCCAGCCGCGTGGTTTCCAGCGGGTACCGACCCAGGCGATGAAGGTGCCGAGCACCAGCGCCAGCACCGTCGCACCGCCCGCGTAGAGCAGGCTGTTCATCACCCCAGGAATCACCGACGGATGCGCCAACGCATCCACCAGATGACGGGTGGTCAGGCTCTCCGGCAACACCGTGCCATACCACGACCCGGACACGGCGATGAGCGCGACCGCCGCATGTGGCGCCACCGCCAAGGCAATGATCGCTGCGACGAAGGCGGCCGTACTCACACCGCGCCAACCGCTCAGGCGAATCGGCACCCACATGCCGGCATGTTTGCCCGCCAGCGCGTCGTGGCGTTTGAGGAACACTAGGCGCGCCAACAGGTAGAGCGCGACCGACACCACCAGCAGGATCACCACCAACGCGAACGGTAACGGATTGGAGTTCAGCTCGGTGAGTCCGTGATATATCTGCACCGGCGTCGCGCGGTCGTAACCGAGAACGAGCGGCGTGCCGAGTTCGGTGAAACTCCAGACGAACACCACGATGCCGCCACCGAACAACCCAGGTCTTATGAGCGGCAGGACGATGCGGCGGAAACGCGTCCACGCACCGGCACCCATCAGTTGTGCCGCTTCCAGCAACGAACCATCCAAGCGCATCAATCCTGCCGCGACGGTGAGGTAGAGGATCGGATAGAGGTGCAGCGCTTCGAGCAGGCAGACCGCAGCGAAACGATGATCACCAAGCCAATCCGGGCCATTGCCGGGATCGCTCACGCCCAGCGCCACCAAGGCACTGTTCACTGCACCATATTGGCCGAACAACTGCGCCACACCGATGGCACCGACGAATGGCGGCAGGATCAGTGGCCCAAGGAGCAACGGCTCCAGCCAGCGTTGTCCGACAAACCGGTACCGCGCACCGATCCACGCGAGCGGCACCGCGATGAGCATGGCCAACGTGGTGCTGACCACCGCGATGGCGAAAGAGTTGATGAGGCCTTGCTGATAAACCGGATGCGCCAACGCCGCGAACAGCACCGACGGTTTCAGTCCCTGCGCCACGCTGATGCCGAGCGGCAACAACAGAAACACGGCAAGGAACGCCGTCACCAGCACGATCGCCGACCAGCCGAGAGCGGTACGCATCAGCGACGCTCCCCTGCCGACGCTCGTGCCAGGCGTGCGGCATCACGGTAATGCTGCTGCGCGGCGATGGTCCACTCGCGCATGGTGGTGATGCGATCGTCGGCCAGGCGTTTACGCGCGGCCACCGCATCGCGGTGGTCGTACGGCAACCAGATGAACTGCTGCCACGCTGGCGAGTTCGACTGATCGGCGGCGATGATCGCAGCCCAGGCATCTTGCAGTTCCTCGCGCGGATCGAGCACCACCGCCTTGATGGTCGAGCGGATGAGGTCGAAATACGGTCCAGTCCACGTCGGCTGGTAGCTGAACGACTGCGCGAGGACGAAGGGGTTCTCACTCGGATCGCTGCTGTGCGCGAGGTGCTCGGGCGTGAACAGGTCACGACGCACCGACCAACGACGCAGCGCGTAACGGGTCGGACCACCGGGTTCGCCGACGCGGTAGTTCCACAAGCGCTGGCCTTCGACCGACAACACAAAGCGCATGAAGGCCACGGCCTCCGCGCGCTGCGGCGCCCCACGCAACAGGGCGATGGGATCGGCACTGATCGAGGTCCCCCCCTGCGGCGTGGTGAAGATCACGCGTTCGCGCGCGGATTCCTGCGTCGTCCATTCGGCTTCGCTGCGACCGTAGAAATCGATGCACATGCCGGCAATGGCGTCGCCACGACCGACATCGCGCGGGACCTTCGACGCGGAGTCGGTGACCGAACGCGCGTTGCCGGCGATGCCTTTGATCAGCGTCATGCCGTTCAGCCACCCGGCATCGAGCTGTTCCGCCGTCGCGTTTTTGGGTGTCGCGCCGCCCTTTTTCACCGCGGCAGCCAACTGTTCCTGCAACATCATCACGTAACAGGTGGCGATAGATCCGGACTTGGTCGGATCAGCCATCACCACCTGACCGAACAATGCCGGATGGGCGAGATCGCTCCAGGCGGTGAAGACTCCGCCGGTCAGGCCAACACCGCCGAACTCAGCGACGTGCGGCGATCGCAGCGCTGCCACGCGATCCGGATTGTAGCAGATGCCGAAACTCGACAGCGCGGTTCCGTAGTAACGCCCCTGCGGATCGTAGATGGTCTCACCCGCGAGCGTCTGCGGGATGACCTCGTCGCGGAAGAGGTCGGGCATGGCCTGGAGCAGGCCGGCGTCGACGAGGTAGCCTTTGCCCGCAAGCGAACGGTGATCGAACTCGCCGCCGCCAAATACCAAGTCAATGCCGATGCCGAGATCGCTGGCGAGGAACGCCTTCCGCGCCGGAGCGTCACCTGTCTTGGGATCGTTGAAGCTGCGCTCGAAGCCGGGAAGTCGTTCCGCCGCCACCGCGGTGTACTGCTCGTTGATCAGCTTGCTGATGTCCGCCATGCCACCCGGCGTACGCCAGTCGATCGCCACATCGTAGCCCAACTCGCGCAGCGCGAAGGCGCGGAACGCCCGGGTGAACTCGGCACGGATGGCCTCGTTGTGCGGGGTGATGATGATCAGTGAACGCGCGTCGCTCGCCGGGCGATCCGCCGGTTCACGCAAGGCGAGCGGAATCGCCAGCAACGCGAGCGGCGCGATGACGGCCAGCCAACGCGCGATCACGCGATTCTCCTCGTGGCACGGGCGGCGCGGCATGTGTGATGATCAACACGGCAGTCGCCGCCCCGCAGGGAAGGCTTGGTAATAGCCCGGCACTTCAGTGCCGGGACGAGTGGTCTTTCGTTCGACCAGTCCCGGAGGGACGGCTGAAACACCACACGGTTCAGCCGTCCCTCCGGGACTATTCCCCATGCTTTCGGTACAACCCGGCACTGAAGTGCCGGGCTATTACCACTGCGTCCCTGCGGGACGCCTCGAACACGCATATCAACAACGGCATTCATGACCGCAGCACCACCACGTCCTCACGCGCGACCGACAGATGGACCACATCACCGATCGCTCGCGGCGGCGGCGCCTGTTCGTCGACGCGCAGATCGAACTCGCCACACCGCACGGTCCACGCGGCGCTGCCACCCAGGAATGATTGCGCCGTGATGGTGCCAGAGATCGGGCCATTCGCGGCAATGCGCAAACGTTCCGGCCGGATGCACACCGTCAGGGCCGCACCAGTCATGATGCGTTCCGGCATGATCGCCGGCAACACTCCCAGTGCACACGCCACCGCGCCACTGCCGTGCGCCATCGCCGTGAGTAAATTCGCTTCGCCAAGGAAGGTCGCGACGGTGGTGGAGGCCGGCCGTTCGTAAACCTCGCGCGGTGTACCGACCTGCACCAACTTGCCACCCGCCATCACCGCGATGCGGTCGGCGGTGCTGAGCGCCTCCTCACGATCGTGGGTGACGTAGATCGCGGTGAGGCCGGCGGCCTTGCAGATGCGGCGGATCTCCTGGCGCATGCTTTGGCGCAAACGCGCGTCGAGATTGGACAACGGCTCATCAAGCAGCAGCACCTGCGGCTTGATGATGATGGCGCGCGCAAGCGCCACACGTTGCTGCTGACCACCGGACAATTCGGCGATGCGACGCGCGCCGAAGCCAGACAACTCCACCAGGTCTAGGGTTTCATCGACCCGACGCGTGCGCTCAGCGGTGGCAATGCCACGCATCTCCAACCCAAAGCTGATGTTCTCCGCCACCGACAGATGCGGCCACAGCGCATAGTTTTGAAACACCATGCCCAGGTCGCGTTTCTCCACCGGGATGCTGGTGACGTCGCGTTCGCCGAAGCGGATGGTGCCGGCGTCGGGGGTGATGAAGCCCGCCACCAGCCGCAGCAAGGTGGTTTTGCCACAGCCGCTGCCGCCAAGCAGGAAGAACAGCTCCCCCGCGGCGATGTCGAGGTTGATCCCATCGAGCACACGCGTGATTCCGTCATAACTTTTGGCCACTGCGCGGATCGAGACTGGGGTCATGCGGCGGCAGTGTGCCGCGGCAACCGCTGGCGCAATGCTGCCGGGGCCGACCACTTCCAGTCTTCCGGTCCGGGCGATCGGTCACACCATCCCAAGCGTGGCCGCACCACAGCCTCATCCACATTCCCCTGACCCGCATTCCACCGGCGCCCTGGTCCGCCGCCTGCTCGCCCTGAGTTGGCAGCACCGCGGACGTTGCCTGGTCGTGCTTGGCTATCAGGTGCTGCTCTTGGCCTTCGGCCTGCTCGGCCTGGGTGCGCTCGGCCTGGGCATCGACTACATCCACCACCAGATCCGTCCGGAGCGTTCCGTACCGACGTGGCCGTTCGGTCTTACGCCTCCCACGGAGTGGCCACCGCTGGTAGTGATCGCGGTGATCGCCGGGGTGATGTTGGCGATGGCCTTGGCGCGGACGATCCTGAACTACCTCTATTCGGTTGCCGTCGCGCACCTGATTCAGGCCGAGATCGTCGTCCACCTGCGCGCGCAGGTCTATGACAAGCTGCAACGTCTGAGCTTCCGCTTCTTCGACGCCAACGCCTCGGGCACCATCATCAACCGCGTCACCGGCGACGTGCAAAATCTGCGCTTGTTCGTCGACGGGGTGATCATCCAGGGCGTGATCCTGGTGTTGTCGCTGGTGGTCTACCTGGTCTACATGGTGCAGTTGCACGTCTGGCTGACGCTGGCGTGCTTAGCGACCGCGCCGCTACTGCTGATCGCCTCGCTGGTTTTCTCGCACTACGTGCGTCCGGCCTATGCACGCAATCGCGAGTTGGTGGACGCCATGGTCGGTCGCCTGACCGAAGACATCCAGGGCATCCAAGTGGTGAAGGGCTTCGCCCGCGAACGCGAGGCCACCGCCGCCTTCGCCCGCGCCACCGACGCGGTGCGCGACCAGCAGCGCGCGATCTTCTGGCGTATCAGCCTGTTCGGCCCGGGCATGGATCTGCTGTCGCAGTGCAACCTGGCGATCCTGCTGCTCTATGGTGGTTGGTTGGTGATCAATGGTGAGCTGCCGCTCGGCGCCGGACTGGTGGTGTTCAGCGGCCTGCTCCAGCAGTTCAGCGGCCAAGTATCGAACATCTCCAACATCATCAACTCGGTGCAACAGAGCCTGATCGGCGCCAAACGCGTGTTCGAGATCATCGATGCGCCGGTGGAGGTCGACAACCAGCCGAACGCTGTGCGACTGATCAAGGCGACAGGCGCCGTGCATTTCGAAAAAGTCTCGTTCGCCTACCGCCCAGGCGAAGACGTACTCACCAACCTCACGCTGGAGGTCAAACCCGGCCAGTGCGTGGCGATCCTGGGCGCGACCGGCGCCGGCAAGAGCACACTGATGTCGCTCATCCCGCGATTCTACGATCCCACTGCCGGCCGCGTAACGCTCGACGGCCATGATCTGCGCACGATCGATCTCGACGATCTGCGCCGCAACATCGGCTTGGTGTTCCAGGAGAGCTTCCTCTTTTCCAACACCATCGCCGCCAACATCGCTTTCGGCCATCCGGAGGCGACGCAAGCGCAGATCGAAAACGCCGCGAAGATCGCCCAGGCGCACGATTTCATCACCGCGCTGCCCAGGGGCTACGACACCGTGCTTGGTGAAAGCGGCACTGGCCTGTCTGGCGGCCAACGGCAACGCTTGGCGATCGCGCGCGCGGTGTTGCTGGAACCAGCAGTGCTGCTGCTCGACGATCCGACGGCGGCGATCGATCCGGCGACCGAGGACGAGATCCTTGCCGCGATGGACACCGCCATCGCCGGACGCACCACCTTCATCATCGCCAACCGCGTTTCTACGCTGCGCCGTGCGGATCTGATCGTGGTGCTCGACGACGGCCGCATCGTCCAGCACGGAACCCATGAAGAACTGATGCGCCAGGAAGGCCCGTACCAGGCAGTGGCCAAGCTCCAGTTGATCGATGATGTCGATGATTCGGATGACGTACCCGCCGCACACCCAGCGACCCCCTCCGACGCGCAAACCCCGCGTGTAACGGACCTCGGACATCGGACATCGGACATCGGACCAGGGGCAATCCCATGACCCCCGACACCGGCGCCATCCGTCGCCGTCGCTCACAACTTAAGCTGACGCAGGTCATCCGGCCGCAGGACGAAGAGGACGATGTCGAACGCCGACCACTCGAATGGAGCCTCATCCGCCGGTTGTTCACCTATGCCGCGCCCTACCGCTCGCTGGTGACCTGGCTGATCATCCTGGTCGTGATCCGTTCGATCCAGTTGCCGCTGTTGTCGTGGACCATCGCCTGGGTCATCGGCGGACCGATCACCAATGGCGACTGGGCCGGAACCGTTACTGGCGCGACGTGGTTCTTGGCCATCGCGGTGTCGACCATCGTGTGTTTCCATTTCCGCCACCGCCTCGCCCTGCAGCTGGGTGAGGGCGTGGTGCACGATCTGCGCATCGCCATCCACGAACACCTGCACCGGCTGACCATGGGCTACTTCACTCGCACCCGGCTGGGGCGCATCATCGGCCGCGTCACCGGTGATGTGGAGTCGGTCCGCAGTGGCGTGCAGGACGTGCTGTTCATCAGCATTGTGCAGGCGGGACAGATGCTGGTCGCTGCCGCACTGATGTTGTGGTACGACTGGGCGTTATTCCTGGTGGTCGTCGCGCTGGCGCCGGTGCTGTGGCTGATCAATCGCCATTTTCGCGTGCGTATGAGCCGCGCGTCGCGCGATGTGCAGGAAAGTTTCAGCCGCATCACCGCCACCTTGGCGGAGTCGGTCAATGGCATCCGCGTGACGCAAGGATTCGTACGCCAGGACGTCAACGCCGGACTGTTCCGGTCGTTAATTGTCGACCATGCGCGCAACAACATGAACGTGGCGCGGACCTCAGCGGTATTCGTCCCGTTGCTCGACTTCAACAGCCAGGTGTTCATCAGCATCATGCTGTTCATCGGTGGTTGGCAGGCGCTGAGTGGCACCACCGGGATTGAAGACATCATCATGTTCTTCTTCCTTGCCGGCATGTTCTTCAGCCCGATCCAGGTGATCGGCAACCAGTTCGGGCAGGCGCTGGTCGCCATGGCCGGCGCTGAACGTGTCTTCAAGTTGCTCGACACCAAACCGGATTGGGAGGATGCGCCCGACGCCAAGCCGTTGCCGCCGATCCAGGGCCGGGTGGAGTTCCGCGATCTTGGCTTTGGTTATGATCCGGCACGGACGGTCCTGCACGGCATCTCGTTCATCGCCGAACCTGGGCAGACCATCGCGCTGGTGGGCCACACTGGCTGCGGCAAATCGACCATCATCAATCTGATCGCCAAGTTCTGGTTACCCACCACCGGCGTGCTGCTGATCGATGACCATGAGGTGCGCGCCATCGCCACGGATTCGCTGCACCGGCAGATGGGCATCGTAACGCAGGCCAACATCCTGTTCTCCGGCACGGTGATGGACAACATCCGCCTCGGACGCCCAGAAGCGACCGATCAGGAAGTCATCGAAGCGGTACGAAAGCTCGGCATCCTTGATCTGATCGCCGAACTGTCGAACGGCTTCAACACCACCGTCGGTGAAAAAGGCAGCGGCGTCTCGCTCGGTCAACGCCAACTGATCTGCTTCGCTCGCGCGATGCTCGCCAATCCGCGCATCCTCATTCTTGATGAGGCCACCAGCTCAGTCGACGCGATGACCGAGTCACGGTTGCAGGCCGCATTGGAAACGCTGCTCAAGGGCCGCACCTCGTTCGTCGTCGCGCATCGTCTGTCGACCATCCGTGATGCGGATCAGGTGCTGGTACTCGACCACGGCCGGATCATCGAACGCGGGCGGCATCAAGAACTGCTGGACCTGGATGGGACCTACGCCGAGTTGCATCGGCGGTTCAGTGCCCAAAGTAAGGACAGTCTCTAATTTCAAAATGTGCCTGCTATTCGCGAAAGGGAAACATGCATCTCTTCCTTCTCCTCCTGCTGATGAGCGTCACCTCGCTCCTTTCCGCTCAAGACATGGCAATGATCTCAATCGTAACCTCGGAAGAAATCACCGTAGATGGGCGTGCGATCGATGGAATCACGACTCTTTCGGCAATCCTCAAAGACGAAGAAATCTGTAATGACCTAACACATGTCTGGAATCATGCACTCATAGATTCGGCGGAAATCCCGAAAGAGAACATTCGATTCACCATCTCCATTTCTCTACTGTCTCGTGGAATTCAGTACGATGTCCTTCTCTGCAAAGACTCGGATGGCAACAAATCATCTTTCCTTAAGGGGACGGATGAAAATCGAAAAATCCCAGTAGAACAGGCCTTGGCTTTGATCAATCGCTTTTCGTTTCTGAAGGTCACGCTAGTCAAGTAAGACCGCTGCCCTATGGAATTCAGGGGAATGGACGCGGCGCGTGGTGCTCCGCCAATAGCGCTTGGTAGTCCTTCTCGTCAATCTCGTACGCACCGAAGCGCTCCATGTGTGGCGTCTGCTGCTGACAATCGAGCACGGCGAAGCCGTTGGCTTGCAGACGTTCAACCAACGCCATGACGCACAACTTGGACGCATCGGGAGCACGATGGAACATGCTCTCGCCACAGAAGATCCCGCCGAGCACCAAGCCATAACAACCACCGACCAGATCGCCGCCGGCATCCCATGCCTCGACCGAATGGGCGTGGCCCTGGTCGTGCAAGGCGGTGTAGAGCCCCTCGATGTCGCCAGAGATCCACGTGCTGTCGCGATCGGCGCACGCCGCAATCACCTTGGTGAACGCACGATTGATGGTGATCGAGTACGGTCGGCGATTACGCGCGACCTTGTCCAGACTCTTCGGCACCTGCCAGGTATCCCAGGTGATGATCGCACGCGCCTGTGGCCGGTACCAGCGCAGGCGACCGGTTTTGGAATCGGCCATGGGGAAACAGCCCTGGCGATAAGCGGCGAGCACCACCTCCGGGGTGATGACGAAGCCGTCGGCATCGATCACTGCGTCATCGTTCATGCGCCAAAAAATCCGGCCAAGTCGCGCGGTGAGGCGATGGTCGCGTCTACCGTTTCTCCGTCGGTATGGCCCATGCCCCAACCACAGAACAGCACCCGGCAACCCGCCGCGCGGCCGGCGCGGATGTCGGTGTGGTGATCACCGATCATCCACGACTGCGTCGCGTCGCCGTTGAGCTCGCGCAAGATCGAACGCAGTTGTCCGGGATCCGGTTTGCGTGGGCCATCACCACCGCGTACGGCCACAAAGCGATCCGTGATGCCGCAGCCCTGCAAAATCGCGTGCATAAAGGCATCCGGTTTGTTGGTCGCCACCGCGAGCTGCCAACCTGCGGCACGCAGACGATCCAGCGCATCGACCAAACCAGCAAACGGTCGCGTAGCATCGCAGCAATGATCGCGGTAGTGCGCCTCGAAAGCGTCTTTCGCTGCAGCGCGTTTGCTTGACTCGGGTACCAACCGTTCGATCAGCTTGTCGACACCATCACCAACGTAGCTGACGACCTGAGCCAACGGCAACGCCGGCAGACCCACCGCCCCACGCGCATGATTGCCAGAAGCCGCCAAGTCGGCACGGCTGTCAATCAGGGTTCCATCAAGGTCGAAGATCAGGACGCGCGTCATGGTGATGCAGCAAGCTGACGCCACCCACCATCATCGTCCAGGTGTCTTCTCTCAGGCCTTCGGGTCCATCTGTTCCCACTCGCCGCTGCCGCCCATGTCTTCCGCCTTCGGCAACATGCTGATGGCGAAGATCGTCAGGTCGTCATCGAGCTGGCCCTTCACGTGGGCGATGACGTCTTCGGCGATCGCATCGACGGTGCCTTGCGCACCCTTGTCGAGGTGGTTCAGCAAGCTGGCGTAGAAACGCAGCTCGCCATATTCGAGCGATTCGCTGTCCATCGCCTCGGTCAGGCCGTCGGTGTACTGCACCAGCATGTCGCCGGGCTGAAGATGGATCATGTCGGCGTGGATGCTGCCGGCAAAGATCGGGCCAGCGGCGAGACCGATGGCCATGCCGGTCTTGCCGACCTTGCGCATGATGGTGTCGCCATCCGCGCTCACCAGGATCGCTGCATGGTGACCGGCGCGGATGCAGCTCACGCTGCCACTGACCGGATCGATTTCGGCAGAAAACAGCGTGATGAACTGACCGGGCAGCAGATCGGGGCGGATCTCATCGTTGAACTGCACCAGCAGGTTGGCGCAGTTGGAGGTGTTGCGCGCCAGAAAGCGCAGCGTTTTCAGCGCGGTGGCCACCACCAGTGCGGCCTGCATCCCGTGACCGCTGACGTCGCCGATGACGATCAATATGCGACCGCTCTTCATGGTGATGACTTCGTAGAAGTCGCCACTGACGCCGCTATGGGGTTTGAAGTGCACGGCGAATTCGTAGCCCTCGACCGTCGGCAGATCGGACAGCATGTTCTGCTGTACGTTGCGTGCTTTGGCCATGTCCGACGACAACACGTTGGTTGCCTGCTGTGCCGTATCGCCACGCCCGATTCCCAGCGCCTGGATCTTGGTCGACAAGGTCTGGCTATCGAGCAGTCGTCCGCTGAGTGCTTCTGGGCAACCACACAACACGCGCGCCATCGCGGTGATGGTGTGCGAGGTGATCTTGCCTTCTTCGCGCACGATGTCGGCGACCAATTCACCGTTGAAGGGGTTGAGCCAGCGACCGTCTTTGCCGAAAATGCGCAGGCGCGGTTCGACCGGCAGCAGGCGCATCAAGTCGATACGCCAACGCACGATTTCCAACTGCTGACGTGGCATCGGCTCGCGATCGCGCCAGGAACCACTTTCGCTCAGGTGCGCACGCGCGGCTTCAGCACGACCCTGGGTCGCAGGGACCGCTTGGCCGCTGTACGGATCAATCCACTGCTGGTCACCCGTCATCACCTGGAACAACGGATCGTTGTCGATCTGGCGCAGCAAATCCGGCGGCAAGGGCCGGCGCATCTGCTTGAGGGAGTGGGGGACGTGGCCCGACGTCGCCCGACGTTGTCCGGTCTGGTTGCTCGTGGGCAGCCCACGACGGCCAGGCTGTTGGCCGTAACGTTGACCAGGTAAAGGTTTACGGGGAGGTAGCGCCACGTCTGAGGTTTCCTGGCGAGTATTTACAAACTGCGCCAGAACGGTCAATGACACCCTGTGCTCCACCGCCTGGGGCGATGGGTGCACCGGGCGGGACTCCTCGGCGCCTCCTTCCGCGCGAATTTGCGCGATTTGCGGGATGCGGGAATAGAGGGTAATGCTACCCGGAAGTTTCCCCATGCGTCGAACCATTTTCATGATCATTGCCGTTTTCTTGGTCGGATTGATCTCCGTCGTCGGGGTCGCCACCTGGAAGCTGCAAGCCATCCGTAGTTCCATCACCGCTGAACGCGATGGCACCATTGCCCTCTACCGCTTGGGCGGCAAAGCCCATCAGGAACTCCAGTCCTTGGAGGTCGCGGTCGAAGGATTGTTCAAGGCGAAAACCGCAGCGGACCTCGACACGCACGTGCCACCCTGGGCCGGCGTCTAGATCGCCGGGATCGTCGGCCAGGAAGAGCTGGAAGAAAGTCTCGAACTGGTAGAGGAAACCGTTGCGGCCCTCGCCAAATAACCTCGCACCGCACCACTCTTATCCACCCATAGCCACACCCAGGAAATTCATCATGCGTATCGTCCCCGCCCTGCTCGTCGCCCTTGCCCTGCCGTCGGTGTCCTTCGCCGCCGACGCGACCAAGGACAAGAGCGGCTACACGCTCTTCAACCCAACGCCCAAGGACCAGATGCGTGAGTTGTCGACCGATCGCCCCGACACCACCGAGAGCCCGTACAGCGTCGACGCCGGCCACTTCCAGGTCGAATGGGAGGCCCTGAGCGTTGGCCGCACCAAGACCGGGGGCGTCACCACCAAGACCCTCAGCAGTTCAGTGAATGCGAAGGTTGGTCTGACCAACCGCAGCGACCTGCAAGTAGTCATGGAGTTCTTTCGCGATGTCAGCCAAAGCGGCAACGGCGCCGACTTCGATGAATCCGGCATCGGTGACCTGGACATCCGCTACAAATTCAACCTGTGGGGCAATGATGGTGGTCCCACTGCCGCTGGTCTGATGCCGTTCATCACTTTGCCGACCCACAGCGAGGACTTCGGCGCCAGCCGTGATGTGGAAGGCGGTCTGATCATTCCCTTCGCCACCGAACTCGATGGCGGTTGGGGCTTGGGCGTGATGCTGGAGGTGGACTTTGTGCGCAACGACGCAGATGACGGTCATACCGTCGTCTGGGTCCAGACGGTCACCGCCGCGCACGATATCGTCGGCGACCTCGGCGGCTTCCTGGAATTCGTCAACCTCGCCAGCGCTGACGATGAGGCAAGTTCCGAAGCCTACTTCAACGCCGGTCTGACCTACGGCGTCAACGACGATCTCCAACTTGACGCTGGCACCAACATCGGCCTGACCCAGGCGAGCAAGGATACGCGCTTCTTCCTCGGTATCAGTTTCCGCAAGTAAGCTGGACGCTCTTGAGGATACCTGTGCCCAAGAATCACGGCGCTTAGAGGCGGTTTCACGGCTCATTCCGTAGCGAGCCCGTCCATCGTCGAGCAAGGCAAGGAAGCCGGGCCATTTGGAGCGGAAGCACGGCTGGTCCTGGTGTTAGGCAGCGTGCTGAAGGCGCACGTCAGGAGATGGTGAGCCTGTCCAAGGCCAGCGTCGAGATCACCGACGCCCTGCAGATCATTCGCGCCATCGCCGAGCAGACCAACCTGCTGGCGCTCAACGCCACCATCGAAGCCGCCCGCGCCGGTGAGGCCGGCCGTGGTTTCGCCGTGGTCACTGGAGAGGTAAAGAACCTCGCGCGTCAAAGCGCCGAGGCCACCGTGCGCATCGATGCCCTGCTGCAGGCGGTGCAGAGCCGCGCCCTCAGCGCCAATACTGCCATCACCCATCACCGAAGTCGCCAAAGTGGTACGGCATATCGCCGAAGTGCAGACCACCGTCGCCAGCGCAGTGGAGGAACAGACCGCCACCACGCAGGAGATCGGCAGCGCGGTGAACGAGGTCAATCTGGGGGTGGCCGAGATCTCACGCGCGGTCACCGGCGTCAACGAAACCGCCACCGTCGCCAGTGCAGCCGCGGCGCAGGCGAACGGCGTGGCGAGTAGCTTGAAGGGCGCAGCAAAGAGTCTGGCCGAAGTGGTTGGCCGCTTCCGCGTCTGAATTCTTCTTCGCCGCTTCAGCGTTTGCGCACCGGAGCCGTTGGCGTCGCCGGCAGTTGACCACGCAGCAGCTTGCCGATCTGCCCGGTAAGCCACAGGTAGTGATCACTCGCCAGTCCGTCCTCCTTGAGGAACGGGCTTTCACCCACCGGCGGGGTGTTGGTGGTCTTGAAGATCGCAGTGCCTTCATCCAGCTCGTCGAACATCGCGACGTAGAGCATGGTCGCGCCCCCCTGTTTGGCGGCGACACCCTGGCGCCAGAGGAACTCACCTTTCAGACGCGGGATCTGCTCGAACTTCGCCTGACCGGCGCGCAGGTTGTGCCAGCTGAAGCCGGGCCAGACGACCGGCAGATAATCGCGTTTCTTTTCGCCACACCACGCGACATCCGGCGCGATGGATTTTTTCTGGATGTCGTCAGCCGAACGATCGGCACCGAAACGACCGACCGCCCACGGGCTCAGGATGTCGGCCTTCAGCAGCACACGGTGCAGGTCGGGATCGGTGACCGCATCGCCCTTCTGCTCGCGCCAGTAGTACGGCACGCCGAGCATCACGCAGTTGCCGCCATAGACCGGATCATCCTTCAGCAGGTCGATCAGCCGTTCGCAGTCCTTGAGTGAATACGCGCGATCATCGTTGAAGCCAAGGCCCCACACCGCCACCAACGGCTTGCCGTTGTGTTTGAGGTAGGCCTTGTCGCGCGGATCACGACCTAGCTTCATGCGATCAACCAGATTCTTCCAGTCCTCAATCACCTGGTCGAAGTTGTCGCTGCGCATGCCCGACAGATCGTACATCAGCGCATAGCCGCGACCGTGGCGATTGGCCGCCTCACGCGCGTGCTTCAAGACGGTGTTGCGCTGATTGAGCGACTTGGGATCGCGCACCTCATTGGAGAAGCGCTGCACCAGCGCGCCATCGATGCCGTAGTCCTTCATCCATTGGAAATGCAGGAGCACCGTGGATTTGCGGTAGCTGCTGAACATCTCCGCCACCGCGCCATCAGCGAAACGAAAGTCGGTGGGAAAACGGTCCTCCTTCGGCAATTCAGTGATATCAGGCCAGATCTCGATCGAACACGCCCCGGGAGCGAACTTCCCGCCACGCCCCAGGTGCACCCAGCCACGGCCACTGCCGTCGCCGGGAACACCGAACCACCCCTGGTAGCCGGTGATGACCTTGCCGGTGAGCGTGCTGACATCGGTGCCGGCGACACTCGGGCCGTCATAGGGCGCGAGCTGAGCGACGATCTCTTCGCGCGTGAGTTTCATCTCCTCCGCCAGGGCGACTGTACTGGTGGCGAACATCAGGACGGGAATGAGGAGCCGGAAAATGTTCATGCGTGGACCGTGATGGAATGGTGCGGAAGGGACTGGAGGTGATGACGCTGACTCACCCGGCATGTCGCCGCAATGCCCAAACCGGCAGCGGGTGCACACCGTTCGCGATCGCACAATAGGTATATCCGCCGGTCGCTGTTCATTAGTAACCGTCCGGTAAACCCGGGTCGACGGGAGCTCTCAGGATAGTGATGATGGTCTACAAGGAGACCTCATCATGTCTTTTAATCCCAAGCGGCGCTATCTCAGCCGCGAC